>Ga0318563_10001275_pt1 | contig 10688 bp, 10 predicted proteins | sample GRESIP066b5f19_FD_203689 | JGI IMG/M metagenome (GOLD analysis project Ga0318563, IMG submission 203689) | Tropical soil microbial communities from Luquillo Experimental Forest, Puerto Rico - GRE.SIPMG.066b5f19 | ecosystem: Environmental > Terrestrial > Soil > Tropical forest > Bulk soil... | reverse complement strand
TCAGCGCCCCGATGAGGGTCGGGACCGCGGTTATGGCCGCGGCAAAGAATCGTGTCATCATGTCCTCGCTGGCAAGAGCCGCGTCCCATCGGCAGTCACGGCAAGCTTCAATCCGGGTTCAGGCGATGTCTCGACCGGAGCTCGGAGGCGCTCTTGCGAAGCCGGAATGGCGCAGATTGTGCAATTCCGAGGCGGTGATCGCCATCGGCAAAGCGAGGCCGATCGCCTCTCCTACGGGACGGAGCCCTACCGCTCGAAATGACGGGACGGGCGCAGCGCCGCCGTGATGCGCGCAAAGCCCTTGGCAGACGCACGCGTCGCCATGTTGCTGATGCGCGGCACCCGCGGCGTCGGCGAGGCGTGCTCCGTCACCGCTGGGGCCCCCACCCGTGCAGATCACCAGCGCGCTGCTACCGGCGGCGATAGGTGCGGCGACCGCAACCCCGCCGAGCAAAGCCTGCAGCACCAGTGCATAGATCGCGGCGGCCGAAACGGGGAAGCGCCACCGCCTCAACCGCGAGATCCAGGCCCCGATCGACGCCCGTTGTGATCGCCCGCGACGCATGCGACGAGCAGACACCTCGCAAGGGACGGCGTCAACATGGTAGGGCCCGCGACATATCGTCGGCGCCACGCAATCATGTGAGCGCTAAAGCGTTGAGATGACATCAAAACAGGAGAGCTTCGGCATGCGCATCCCCCTCATCTTCGCCACCCTCGCGCTCGGCGTGGCGCTGTCAGCGCCGGCATCGGCGTCGGGCCAGGGCGCGGTCGGAGGTGCGCTCGCCGGAGGCGCGACGGGCGCCATAGTGGGCGGGCCTGTCGGCGCCGTGCTCGGCGCGGGCGCCGGAGCTTTCATCGGCGACAAGGTGACACCCTCGCGGCGCGTCTATTACCGCCGTGCCCACTATCGGCGTTATTACCGCCATTATCGCTGAGCTCGTCTTATCGCAGAACTTTGGCCTCCGCGCCGGCGCGGTGCGGAGGCGATCAGCCGAGATCCGGACCGCGCTTCGCCTTGGTGAGGGCAGCGCTGAGTGCCGTCGCGAGATCGCGGCGTTCCGGCGGCGCCAGGAAATCCCCGATCGACACGGTCTGGCGCCCCGAGACGACGCTCAGGCGCCGCGCTCCGAAATCCTCGTCCTCTTCGAGAGATAGCCTCGCCCAGAGCGGGTTGAAGCGCCACACCGCCGTCTCGCCACGATGGCTGTTCTTGCTGAGCACGAGCTCGACATAGGTCAGCCGCACGCTCTCCTCGGCTTTGGCGCGCCGATAGTTGATCTTGAAGGCGACGAACAAGGCGAGCACGTCGAGCCCGTAAAATCCCGCGACCGGCCAGGCGCCGAACAGAATGAAGGGGATGCTCGAGAACACCGCCGAAACACAGCACAAGGTCATCATCAGGCGGAAGCTGTCGCGCCCGAGCGATCGGTGCGGCGTCAGCTTCGCCTCGAAGACCGTTTCGTCGGCAGCGGTGGACATCTCGGATCTTGCCTTGCCCTTGGCGTGAAAGCGCCTGTTATATCGCGCTCATGCGCGAACGAACAGAAAAGCCGGCGAAACCGAGCCCCAAGACGAAGGGGCCTCACGAGACCGTGACGACCCGCCGCAAGAGCGCCGGCCGCAGCGCAGCCAAAGGGGCCAAGAGGCCCAATTCGGCCAAGCGGTTGCTGCCTCCGGAGATAGTCGAGGAGATCTTCGCGCGCCTCGCGGCGGCCAATCCTGATCCTGCGACCGAGCTCGTCCACAGCAATGTCTTCACGCTCCTCGTCGCGGTCGTGCTCTCGGCCCAGGCGACGGATGCCGGCGTCAACAGGGCAACGAAGGCGCTATTCCCGCGCGCCGACACGCCGGCCAAGATGCTGGCCCTTGGCGAGGACGAGCTGCGCGAGGCGATCAAGACGATCGGCCTCTTCCGCAACAAGGCGAAGAACGTCATAGCCTTGTCGCGGGCGTTGATCGAGCAGCATGGCGGCGAGGTGCCGCATGGCCGAGAAGCGCTCGAGGCTCTGCCCGGTGTCGGGCGCAAGACCGCGAATGTCGTCTTGAACGTCGCCTTCGGCGAGGAGACGATCGCGGTCGACACCCATATCTTGCGCGTCGCGAACCGGCTGAACCTGGCTCCCGGGCGGACCCCACTCGAGGTCGAGCAGGGGCTCGAGCGCGTGGTGCCGGCCCGCTACAAGCGCCACGCCCATCACTGGCTCATCCTGCACGGCCGCTACATCTGCCTCGCGCGCAGCCCCAAATGCTGGCGATGCCCGATCGAGGACCTCTGCCCCTTCGAGCCGAAGACGGAACGGCCGAAGCGGTGACACCTTCCTTCTCCCGCAAGGCGGGAGAAGATGGCGCATTTCCTTCTCCCGCAAAGCAGGGCGGGAGAAGGTGCGCTCGCGTAAGCGAGCGGCGGATGAGGGGCGTTTGTGCTTCGAGGCGTCGCTCCTTCGATCGTCCCTAGCAAGCCGGCCCAAGTACGGCGCACAATGCACGCAGGAACGGCGTCCCGCGCATGGGCATGCCGGAGGGCCGCAGCCCAAGGCGCGTAGAAGCCGTAACGACCAGTCGCAGCGCGAACCGAAGGCTGATACGGCGTGTAGAAGTTGCGCACGGCCGCGAAGGAATGATTCCGCTGGCCGGTGACGACGAATGGCGTGCGCGCCTGTGCGGCATCGATCGGGCTCAACACAGTGCAAACCGTCAAAGCGAGCGCCGTGCAGCCGACGACCCGTTTCGCAAGCTTGGTGGCTTTCTGGAACATGGAAATCCCCTTTGGACGTAACGGCAAATGTCGCCATTCACGCCCATTGGTCGTGGCGGCGCAGCGGCGGTTCATTGCCGTCTATCCTCCTCAGAGGATGTAAACGGGCCGACGCGCTTACGGCCGACCTTCCTCACTGCGCGACCTGTGATACGAAACGGGAGACCCGGCGAGCTATTGCGCCCTGATCGAGGGAAGCGGCGATGGATCAGACTTATCTCCTCATCGGCGGTGCGATCCTCGGCGGCCTCGTAGTTCTGCTGATCTTCGTGAATTCCCGTATGAACGATCCCTCACGGGAGGTGGTCGTCAGGCAACTCTAGCGGCGGTCGAACGCGGGCTTGGCGCCCTTGTCACAACGCGTGAAGGACATCGCCGGGGATCCGGCCAGGAAAATCGAAGCGATCAAGGCCTATCGGGAGGAAACGGGGGCCGGGCTGAAGGATGCGAAGGACGCGATAGAAAATTGGATCGCTTCGCCGGGCGCGGCACCAAAGGCGGCGCCGGACGGGAAATGGCGTTCGCAAAGCGTCCCGACCGGCGCTGCGCCTTGGCCAGCCCCCTCCCAGCCAGTGCGCGACATCGCCAGGGATCCGACCGGCAGAAGCAAGACAATCCGCAAGATCGAGGCGATCAAAGCCTATCGCGAGGAGACCCGCGCCGGGCTGAAGGACGCAAAGGACGCCGTCGAGAGCTGGCTCGCGTCACGAAGGGCCGCATTGATTGCGGCCGCAGCCGAGCTCCCTGCCCCAGGCTCCACCCAGCCGATCGAGCTCAGGCCGTGTCTGAGCTGTCGCGCGATTGGGCCTCGACCACGGCGACCGCCGTCATATTGACGATGCCGCGTGGCGTGACCGACGGTGACAGGATATGGGCGGGTTTCGCTGCACCCATCAGGATCGGTCCGACCGGGAGCGCGTCGGCCAGCACCTTGATCAGCGAGAAGGCAATGTTCGCGGCGTCGAGATTGGGCATGATCAGCACATTCGCCTCGCCCGAGAAACGGGCTCGCGGCAGCACCTGATCGCGGATCATCTCCGAGAGCGCCGTATCGGCCTGCATCTCGCCATCGACCTCGAGCTCGGGCTGCATGGCGCGCACCAGGCTCAGCGCCTTGCGCATCTTGATGGCCGAGGGGGTGTCGGCCGCCCCGAAATCCGAATGCGACAGGAGCGCGATCTTGGGCGCGAGACCGAAGCGGCGCACATGCGAGGCGCATTGCACCGCCATGTCCGCGATCTCTTCGGCGCTCGGCTCGGTGCGCACATGCGTGTCGGCGAGGAAATACGCGCCCTTCGAGGTAATCACGAGGCTCATAGCCGAGAGGCCGCGTACTCCGGGCGCAAGGCCGATGATGTCGCGGATATGTCGGATGCGCGAGGGGAAACGGCCTTCGAGGCCGCACAGCATGGCGTCGACATCGCCACGCGCCAGCGCGAGCGCCGCGATCACTGTCGCATTGGTGCGCACGAGCGTGCGCGCCGCATCGGGCGTTATGCCCGAGCGCCCGGCGAGCCGCACATAATCGGCGACATAGTCGCGATAGCGCGGATCGTCATCCGGATTAACGAGCTCGAAATCCTTGCCCGGCCGCGCCGAGAGGCCGAAGCGCTTGAGGCGCGCCTCGACAACATGCGGGCGCCCGATCAGCACGGCGCGCGCGAGCTCCTCCTCGACCACGACCTGGGTCGCCCGCAGAACCCGCTCATCCTCGCCATCCGCATAGATGACGCGCCTGAGGCTCTCCTTGGCGCGCTGGAACAGCGGCTTCATGATGAAGCCCGAACGGAAGACGAAGCGCGACAGCTGGTCCTTATAGGCCTCCATGTCGGTGATCGGCTGGCGCGCGACGCCGCTATCCATGGCGGCTTTGGCGACGGCCGGCGCGATCCACAAGATGAGGCGCGGATCGAAGGGGCTCGGAATGAGCGATTGCGCCCCGAAGGTGCGCGCCTCGCCGCCGATGGCGCGCGCCACGACATCGGAGGGCGCCATGCGCGCGAGCTCGGCGATGGCGCGCACCGCCGCAAGCTTCATCTCCTCGTTGATCCTGGTCGCGCCGGCATCGAGGGCGCCACGGAAGATATAGGGGAAGCACAAGACGTTGTTGACCTGGTTCGGATAGTCCGAACGGCCGGTGCAGATCATAGCGTCGGGCTTCGCCTTCAAGGCCTCCTCAGGCAGGATCTCCGGATAGGGATTGGCGAGGGCGAGGATCAGCGGCTTCTCCGCCATCCGCTCCACCATCTCGGGCTTCAGTACCCCGCCGGCCGAGAGGCCAAGGAAGATGTCGGCTCCGCCGATCACCTCGGTGAGACTGCGCGCCTCGGTCTTCTGGGCATAGACCGATTTCCAGCGGTCCATGAGCTTCTCACGGCCCTCATAGACCACGCCCTCGATGTCGCAGATGGTGATGCTCTCGCGCTTCACGCCGAGCGACACGAGGAGGTTGAGGCAGGCGAGAGCCGCGGCGCCGGCGCCCGAGGCCACGACCTTGACGGCGTCGAGCTTCTTGCCGGCGATCTCGAGCCCGTTCAGGATCGCTGCCGCGACGATGATCGCCGTGCCGTGCTGATCGTCATGGAAGACCGGGATGTTCATGCGGGCTCGGGCCCGCTCCTCGACTTCGAAGCATTCCGGCGCCTTGATGTCCTCGAGATTGATGCCGCCGAAAGTCGGCTCGAGCGCCACGATGATCTCGACGAGCTTGTCGATATCGGTCTCGGCGACCTCGATGTCGAAACAGTCTAGCCCTGCGAATTTCTTGAAGAGGACGGCCTTGCCCTCCATCACGGGCTTCGAGGCGAGCGGCCCGATGGCGCCGAGCCCGAGCACGGCCGTGCCGTTCGACAGCACCGCCACGAGATTTTGGCGCGAGGTCAGGCCCGCGGCTTCGTCGGGATCGGCCGCGATCGCCTCGCAGGGCGCCGCGACCCCCGGCGAATAGGCGAGCGCAAGATCCCGCTGGTTGCCGAGCGGCTTCGTCGCGTGGATCTCGAGCTTGCCTGGGCGCGGCAGGCGATGATAGGCGAGCGCGCCCGCGCGCAGATCCTCGGACATCGTCGACGGCATCGGCAACTCCCCTTCCCGCTCACGAACACTTGTCCGCCACCTTTAACCAGGGTGCGGTCGCGAGCAAGCGGGTGGTTAGCCGGCCGGGTGGTTGGATGGCCCGATTGGCCGTCAGCGGGCTGGGCCGCCCTGAAGGAAGGCGCGGCCGCGCGCATAGAGAGCCTCGACCTCGGGCCCCTTGAGGCCCGGCATGTCGCGCTTCACGCGATAGCCGATCCGCTCCTGGATATAGGCGAGATGGCGATAGCCGATGGGAAAGGCCTCCAATGCCTCCTGGTCGAGCGCCAGCGCGACCGAAGGGTCGACCGGATCGATCCTGTCCTTCTCGTAGATCGGCTGGCGCAGAACGAGGCCCCAACGCCCACTGCGCTTCTCCAGGAAGTCGTAGAAGCGCCCGGTGCAGACGACGTCGCAGGAATGGCCGTGCACCTCGGCGCGCTGCGAGATCGTCATCTTGGTCTGCGAGATGGCCCGCTCACCGGCAAGGTCAATCGAGATGCCGCCGAGGAAATGTAGAATGCTCAGGCCCTTCTCGAAACCTTCGCGGCTGACGCGGATGAAGTCGCGAGCCGGCCCCTGGAACCAAGTCGCCTGCATCCAGCCATCCTCGTGCCAGACGCTCGCGAAGCGCTCCCAATCGCCGGCATCGCGCCACACGGCCCAATTCTCGAGAAGCTCGCGGATCTCGAGCCGATCCGACGATCCGGCATCCCTCATGGCGATCCCCTCCCGGCGCGCGCCTGGACCGAGCCTCGGACGCTTCGATTCCGCCGCCAAATTCTATCCTGCCGTCAAGCCGAGCGCGAGCCTCGCCGCGAGGTGCCGGCTGAGCGCATCGAGGCTGCCGTTGATGCAGTGCGCCACGGCCGTGCACGCGGCCTCGAAACTCCGGCGCTCGGCAGTCGTCGCATCGAGCGGTGAGACGCGCATTTCGAGCATCGTCACGCCGCCTTGCTCGGTCAGCGACAGGCTGTTTTGCACTTCGAGCGGCCAGTCGACCGAGAACGGGGCCCGAATGGTGGCGCCATTCTCATCCGCGAAAGCATCGGTGTAGACGATCCGGCCGGGGCGGGTGATCTCGCGATAGGTGAGCTTCGCCCACATCTCGTGCCCGTCGGGCAGGCGCAGGCAATAGCGGAAGCTGCCGCCAACGCGGAAATCGAGCTCGCAGCACGCCACCGACAAACCTCTCGGCCCCCACCAGGCCGCAAGATGCCGAGCCTCCGAATAGCCAAGGAAGACGAGTTCGCGCGGGGCCTCGAAGCGGCGACTCAAGACAATGGCCGATCGTCTCTCTTCCCTCATGGGTCCTCAATCGCAGCATGGGTCGCCACCGGCGGCGACGGCTCTCGAACCTAGGACGAGCGAGCGCCCGGCATCCCGACACGTGGCGCCAGATTTCCACTGCGGTCCAAGGCGAGGCACGAAAGCCATTGCCAAGAGGCCTGAGGATCGCCAATTTCTGTGGGATCGCTTGCGCCTTCCGGCCAGTCAACATCGGTCCAGAACAAGGACGTGCCGGCCCTTCAGAGCTGTCGACAGCGGGGGTTCGATGAACAGGCGACGTCTTCTGCAAGCCGCGGCTGCGACCGCAATACTGCCCACAACCTGGCCGCGGATCGTCGGCTCGGCTCTCGCCCAGGGCGGAGCCGCCGACGCTCCGACCTCCAGAGTCCGTCCCGGTCGGCCGGGATGGCCCTCCGACGCAGGCTGGGACGATCTCGCCCGTCAGGTCGAGGGGCACCTCGTCAAGCTGCGTTCACCGCTCGATACCTGCAAGGATGCGCCCGTCGGCAATGCCTGCAGCGAGGTCTTCAGGGAGCTGAAGAACCCTTATTACATCGGCGATGATGTGGCGCTCACGCAGACGACCGGCTGGGTCGATGCCTGGACTGCCGCACCTAGCGCCTATGCGGTCGCGGCGCGTGGGACCGAGGATGTGGTCGCCGCCGTCAATTTCGCCCGCGACAACAATCTGCGCCTCGTCGTCAAGGGCGGCGGCCATAGCTATCTCGGCACATCGAATGCGCCGGACTCGCTCCTGATCTGGACGCGCGCGATGAACGCCATCACCTTGCACGACGCCTTCATCGCCAAGGGCTGCGAGGGCAGCGCGGCGGGCGTACCCGCGGTCAGCCTCGGCGCCGGCGCCATCTGGATGCACAGCTATGACAAGGTGACGACCAGAGGCGGGCGCTATGTGCAAGGCGGCGGCTGCGGCACGGTCGGGGTTGCAGGCCTCGTCCAGGGCGGCGGCTTCGGCAGCTATTCCAAGGCCTATGGCATCGCGGCAGCAAGCCTGCTCGAGGCCGAGATCGTAACGGCCGACGGGGCCGTGCGGATCGCCAATGGCTGCACCAATCCCGATCTCTTCTTCGCTCTCAAGGGCGGAGGTGGCGGGACATTCGGCGTCGTCACCCGACTGACCCTGCGCACCCATGAGCTGCCCCAAAGTTTCGGCATCGTGGCTGCGACCATCCATGCCTTCTCGGGCACAGCCTATCGCCGGCTCATTTCGCGCTTCGTCGCCTTCTATGGCGACACGCTCCTCAACCCGCATTGGGGCGAGATCGTCACCTTGAGACCTGGCAACCGGATGGATATCCGCATGGCGTTCCAAGGGCTCGACGAGAAGGAGGCGCAGGCGCTCTGGCAGCCCTTCTGGCACTCGCTTGCCGAGACGCCCGAGGATTTCACCTTCCTGCAATCGCCGCTCATCCGCAGCGCGCCCGCGCGGCATCGCTGGGACCCCGAATTCCTGCGCGCCAACGCGCCGACCTCGATCCTGAGCGACGATCGGCCAGGCGCGCCGAAAGAGAATATCTTCTGGGGCGCCAATCTCAGCGAGGCCGGGCATTTCCTCTACGGCTTCGAATCCGCCTGGCTGCCGGCTTCGCTGCTGGAGCCGGGGCGGCGCGACACCCTGATCGACGCGCTCGCATCCGCGAGCCGACAATGGTCGGTCGAGCTGCATTTCCAGAAGGGGCTCGCCGGTGCGCCCCCTGAGGTCATCGCCGCAGCGCGCGAAACCGCCACGAACCCTGCGGTCATCGATGCCTTCGCGCTCGCCATCATCGCGGGCGAAGGACCGCCCGCCTATCCGGGCCTTGCGAGCCACGCGCCCGACATGGCGGCGGCGCGCCGCAACGCGGCCGAGATCGCCAAGGCCATGCTCGAGCTCAAGAAGGCGGCGCCCGACGCCGGCGCCTACGTGGCCGAAAGCAGCTTCTTCGAAGCCGATTGGCAACGCGCCTATTGGGGCAATAACTATCCGCGCCTCCTCGAGATCAAGAAGCGCTACGATCCCTCAGGCCTGTTCGTCGTGCATCACGGCGTCGGCAGCGAGGATTGGAGCGCAGACGGCTTCACGCGCCTCGCCGCCCGCTGAGGCCATCTCGCGGCGCGCCTCAGCTCAGATAGGCCTGCGCCGGGGCCGCACCCAACAGCTCGCGGCCCGCAGGATGGCGCGTCGTTTAAGTCGTATTTCGCCTGATGCAGCGAATAGCTCTCCTCGCCATTGCCGAGCGCGATACAGGCGCCCGGCCGCTTCTCGAGAACGAGCGCGCAATCATCGCTGACCGACATGGGCGCCATCCGGCTCACGCCTCTGCGAGACCCCTCAGCGCCGCAAGGCCGCTCTCAAACTCAATGCCGATCACCTTGTCCATGCTGAAGAACGGAGACATGACCTTAGCGATGAAGGCGGTGGGCCCGCGCATACCCCAGGTGACGCTCGTCCCGTCGCCTCGCTGATCGAGCGTGAACTCGGCGATATTGTGCCCCGCGATCGGCCGCTTGAAATGCAGCTCGATGACGAGCCTCGAGGGCGGCGTGGCCTCGATGATCTCCATACGGCCCGCACCTGCGCGGCCGTTGCCGTCCCATTCATAGATCGCGCCCCTGCCTGCGGCCGCCCCGCTATGGAGGCGCTTCATCCCCGGATCCAGCTTCTCGAAAGGCGACCAGGCCCCCCATTGGCGCAGATCGGCGATGAACGGATAGATGCTGGCCGGCGGCGCCTTGATGGCGAGGCTTCGCTGCACGCTGAAATTCGGCGGCCGCGTTGCCGCATTGACGAGAAGCGCGGCGATTAGGGCTCCGACGATTATGAGGGCGATGAGCATGTGGTCCTCCAATTGGCGCTCGATTCACAACGGCGATAGAATTCCGATCGCTGCGCGTCTGGGCGGTGGCCCGTCAGGTCGCGTGGCGCGCCGTTCGGGCCGTCGATCTTTCGACAGTTTCGAGCCAAGGACGAACCACGAGGGAGGATTCCGACAGAGACGGAGAAATTTCGCTCCCGCGCGCATCATGGCGTTGGCAGCAAGAGAGTGGAGGCCCCATGGCTTCAGATGCTTCGCCGCGGCCGCGCGCATGGCGAGTGTCACCATGATCGGCAGCCAGAAGCCTTGGGTCAGGTCGCGACCTTGGCGCTACCTTGCGTCGCGCAATCCTTCTCCAGCCGGTCGAGATGCATGCGGATATGCGCGGCTTCGGCGGGCGTGTTGGCGAGCGCGATCGCCTCACCAAAGGCGGAGCGCGCTTCCTCGGCCCGCCCGAGCTTAAGGAGCAGGGCCCCCTTCGCGCCGAAGAAGTGGAAATAGCCCGAGAGGCGTGGCGCGAGCGGCTCGATCATGGCGAGCGCGGCTTCAGGCCCGCGCAGCTTCGCGACGGCGACGGCCCGATTGAGCGTGACGACGGGCGATGGCTGGAGTTCCTCGAGGGCCGCGTAGAGGAGGTCGATCTGCGCCCAATCCGTATCCTGCGGGGTTGCTGCTCTCGCATGCAGCGCAGCGATCGCGGCCTGCACCTGGTAGGGGCCGCGGCGCCTGTGGCGCATCGCCTTTTCGATCAGCGC
>Ga0318563_10001274_pt1 | contig 10690 bp, 10 predicted proteins | sample GRESIP066b5f19_FD_203689 | JGI IMG/M metagenome (GOLD analysis project Ga0318563, IMG submission 203689) | Tropical soil microbial communities from Luquillo Experimental Forest, Puerto Rico - GRE.SIPMG.066b5f19 | ecosystem: Environmental > Terrestrial > Soil > Tropical forest > Bulk soil... | reverse complement strand
TCTCCGGGCTGAACGTCCAGACCTGGGCGGCGAGCGTGCCCGTGAACGCCGCCAGGCTCGCCGTGGACATCAGCCACAGGACGCTGCGCAGCCGCCTGAAGGCGGGGTCGCTGGTCGTGCGCACGGCCGCGCCGCCCACGCCGAGGGCCACCCACGCGACGGCGGCGAAGGCCAGTTCGGCCCAGGTCGGGAACCCCGGCAACAGGTCCCTGACCATGAAGATCCCGGCCGCGATAGCCAGCACGCCGCCGGCGTAGCCCAGCGCCTCGGCGACCAGCGGCGCCCGCGACACGGTGACCGGTTGCCGCGCCGCGGGCGGCGCCTCGGCCGCTTCGATCCGGGCCGCCTGCGTAGCGTCGATCAGCCCGTCCGCAACCCAGCGATCAAGGTGCCTGCGCAGTTCATCGCCGCCCGAAAATCCAGTCATGGCATCTCCCCGAGCCAGAGTCCGATGCCATCAGCCTCCGGGTCGGCCGGGCCGCGCGGCATCGGCGCCCGTACTCAATCGGGGTGCCTAAGCTACTCATGAGTAGCTTGTATCGGGGGTGCGAGGGACGTCCCCCGCGAGCCAGCCCCGCTAATCGAGCCAGCCCCGCTAATAAGGGCTCAGCCTCGTCCGTGAGGCCGTGCTCGATGGCGTACCTGACCAGCTCGACCCGGTTGTGCAGGTGCAGCTTGCCCAGCGTGTTCTGGACGTGGTTCTGCACGGTGCGGTGGGACAGCGTCAACCGGGCGGCGATCTGCTTGTAGGACCGGCCGGTCGCCACCATGCGGAGGATCTCGGTCTCCCGTTCGGTCAGCCGCGGCGCGTCCGCCTCCGCACCGGCCGGCCCGGCGGCCAGCCGCCGGAACTCGCCGAGCACGAGCGCGGCCAGCCCGGGGGTGAACACCGCGTCGCCGCCGGCCGTGCGCCGCACCGCGTCGAGGAACTCCGGGCGCGCCGCGGACTTCAGCAGGTAGCCCACCGCGCCCGCCTTCACCGCGTCCAGCACGTCCTGCTGCTCGCCGCTGGCGGACAGGACCAGCACGCGCACCGCGGGATGGGCCGCGCGCAGGCCTTGCGTCACCTCGACGCCGGACATGTCCGGCAGTTGCAGGTCGAGCACGACGACGTCCGGCCGGACCGCGGCGGCCACGCGCAGCGCCTGCGCGCCGTCGGCGGCGGAGGCGACGACGTCGCATCCGGCCTCGGTCAGGTCTCGCGCCACCGCGTCGCGCCACATCGGATGGTCATCCACCACCATGACCCGGATCGGCGCGTCCTGCCCCACGTTCCGCACCCTAGCCCGCCCCCGGGGCCCGCGCTACCGGCAGGCCGGCCGCGCGCGGCAGGCGCAGCTCCACCTCGGTGCCCTCGCCGGGCACCGACCTGATGGTGGCGGAGCCGCCCAGGTCACGTAGCCGGCCGCAGATGGAATGGCTGACCCCGAGCCGCCCGTCGGCCGCCGCCTCGGCCAGCCGCCCGGCCGGGATGCCGGGGCCGTCGTCCCTGACCGTCACCGTGACCAGGCCCGGCTCGTCCTCGACCAGCACCCAGGCGCGGGCCTGCTCCCCGCAATGCCGCCGTACGTTGTCCAGCGCCGCACGGATCGCCGAGGCCAGCTCCCCGGCCGCCGTCTTTTCCAGCCGAACGGCCTGGGCCGGCGCCGACACCGTCACCTGATCCGACGCGATGGGCAGGACCAGCGCGCAGAGATCCACGTCCCCCGACAGGCTCACCGCCGCACCGTCCCCCATGCCCCCCACCAGGGAACGCAGCGCGGCCTCCTGCTGGCCGGCCAGCCGGCCGAGCTCGGCCGCCGCGCCGCCCGCCTCGGCGCCCCGCCGCTGCACCATCGCCAGCACCTGCAGCACCGAATCGTGGATGTCGCGGGCCAGGCGTTCCCGTTCCCGGCTGGCCGCCTCGACCTGCACCACGTGCTGGCGTTCCGCCTCCACTTCGGCGGCCAGCCTGGCCAGGTGGCCGACGATCACGCCGGCCAGCAGCAGGAGCACCACGCCGTTGAGCACCACGGTGATCGCCTCGCTGCGGAGCAGGAAGTCGCAGCCGGAGATGACCAGGGCGGCGCCCGCGCCCGCCCGCCGGCCGTACTGCACCGCCCAGGCCAGGACCGGCCCGGCCACCCAGATCCCGGTCACCGGCATCACCCCGTGCCGCATGGCGGCCGGGTACTGCAGCGCCGCGGTGGACAGCAGCAGCCCGGCCGTGACCGCGAGGTCGGCGCTCAGCAGCGGCCTGGTGCGCCGTTCCGGACGGGCGTAGGCCACGGTGGTGGCGGCCGTCCACGCCGTCATCACGGCGATGACCACCCACGCCCAGCCCGGCCGCGAGTAGGCGGCGCGGTTGATGACGGCCAGCAGCATGGCGTAGCCGATGCTGGCGAACCGGTAGACCGCGATCGCCCGCCATAGTGGTTCGGCACTCGCCACGCCTCTATCGTCCCAGCATCAGGCCCGGACCGCATTCGCCCCGCGCAGGCCGGCCGGGGTTTGACCGAAGCGTCGCCGGAAGAGCCTGCGGAAGTGGCTGATGTTCGAGAACCCGACGGAAAGGGCGATCCCCGGCACGCTGGCGTCGCCTCTGAGCAGCCGGTCCCGCGCCACCATCAGCCGGTGCTCGGTGACGAAGACGTGCGGCGTCATGCCGGTCGTCGCGCGGAACGACCGGGCGAAGTGGTACGGGCTCAGGTTGACCGCTGCGGCCAGCGCGTCCAGGGTGATCTCGTCAGCCAGGTGCGCGCGGGTGTACTCGGCCACGACGTCGACGGCTCCCGGGCGCAGCTCCCCGATCGGCCGCGGGGCGGGGCGCGTGCCGTACCGGCACAACAGGTGCCGGACCAGCAGGTGCGCGAGCATGCTGGCCTCGATGTCGGTGAGCGCCCCGGTCGCCAGGTGCGCCCGCCGCAGCCGGGCGGCGATGGCGAACACCACCCCGTCGCGCACCGCGAACGACGGCCGCACCTCGGAGGGCACCCCGAGACCCCCGGCCAGCCGTTCGGCCAGGGCCAGGTCCGGATAGATCTCCAGCGCCTCGGTCGGGTCGCTGACCTCGAGCCAGGTGATCGGGCTGCGGCCGGTCACGTAGACCGCTCCCGGCGGCGCGTCGTGCCGCTCGGCCCGGCCTTCGACCTCGCGGACCAGCCCGAGGTGGCCGCTGAAGTCGATGCCGACCTGGTGCGCGCCCGTGGTCGTGACGCTGGCGTCCGGCCCGAGCACGGCGTACACGGACACCATGCCCGGCCACTCGATCGTCGAACTCCCCGGATACGGCAAGATCGGACCCTCTTTCCCCGTTCGCTACCTGGCAGGCTAGTAGGCATGACGCTTGACTTCGCCCGCCGCGTAGAAGTCACGCTGCGGCTCAACGCCCGCTCCCGGACCACCGTGGTTTCTCCCCGGACCACCCTGCTCGACTGGCTGCGCGACGATATCGGGCTGACCGGCGCCAAGAAAGGCTGCAACGAGGGCGCCTGCGGCACCTGCACCGTGCTCGTCGACGGGCGCCGGATGAACGGGTGCCTGACCCTGGTCGTGCAGTGCGAGGGCCGGTCGGTCACCACCGTGGAGGGCCTGGCTGGCATGAAGGGGGCAGGGGAGGTGGGTGGGGAACTGCACCCGGTCCAGCGGGCCTTCGCCGACCACGACGCGTTCCAGTGCGGCTACTGCACTCCGGGCCAGCTGATGTCGGCGGTGGCCTGCATCGCCGAGGGGCACGCCACGGATGACGCCAGCGTCCGGGAGTGGATGAGCGGCAACATCTGCCGGTGCTCGGCCTATCCGCAGATCACCGCGGCCGTGCTGGCCGCCGCGCGCGAGGAGGCGGGACGATGAGGGACTTCGCCTACGCGCGGGCGGGCACGGCCGAGGCGGCGGTGGGGACGCTGGCCGCCCCGCGCACAGCGGTGATCGCGGGCGGCACCGAGCTGCTCAACTGGTTCCGGCTGGGCATCGCCGCCGCGGACCGCGTGGTCGACATCGGCGGCCTTGACGAACTGCGCGGCATCGCCAGGGACGGGGACGAACTGCGCATCGGCGCGCTCGCGACGCTGAACGAGGTCGGCGAGCACCCGCTCGTCACCCGGCTGGCCGGCGCGCTCGCCTCGGCCTGCCTGCAGGCGGCCTCGGCCCAGGTGCGGAACCGGGCCACCATCGGCGGCAACGTGCTGCAGCGCACCCGCTGCCCGTACTTCCGCGCCGAGGAGCCGCTGCCGTGGCCCTGCAACAAGCGCGATCCGGGCAGCGGCTGCGCGTCGCTGGCCGGCCGGCACGAGCGCCAGGCGATCTTCGGCTGGACGCAGGACTGCGTCGCGGTCCAGCCGTCCGACCCGGCGGTCGCCCTCGCCGCGCTGGACGCGCGGGCCGATGTGCTGGGCCCCGCCGGGCCGCGGACGATCCCGATGCGCGAGTTCCACCTGACCCAGCGCGAGGCGGCCGCGGCCGGCGAACCGATGCGCGAGACCCGGCTCGGGGCGGACGAGCTGATCACCGGCTACCGGCTGCCGGTCAGCACCGCCGGACAGGCCTACGTCAAGGTCCGCGAGCGGGCCTCCTACGAGTACGCGATCGTGTCCGCCGCCGCGGACGTGCGGCTCGCCGAAGGCGCCGGCGGGCCCCGCGCCGCAGGCGCCGGCGAGCAGCGCATCGCGGCCGCGCGCGTCGCGCTCGGCTCGGTCGCCCAGCGGCCGTGGCGGCTGACCGCCGCGGAGGCGGAACTGCCCGGCACCCCGCTCACCCGCGAGGCGCTCCTCCCGGTCATCGAGCGGGCGATGGCCGACGCCGTCCCCCTGCCGCAGAACGGATTCAAGGTGACCATGGCCCGAAACGCGGCCGTTCGGGCCCTGTTGGCGGCGGGAGGCGCGGCGTGACCGCCACCCGGGTCGAGGGACCGCTGAAGCTGACCGGCGCGCCGACGAGGACCGCGTGCAGGACCCCGTCCGGCCGGTGGTCGGCGGCGTAACGGGCCGCGCCGGTCGCGGCCGGGCGGCTGCGCGCCCTCGACGTGGCCGCGGCGCGGGTCCTGCCCGGGGTCACCGCCGTCCTGACCGCCGCCGACCTGCCGTCCTTCCCCAAGCTGCCGCCGCCGGCCGCGGTCCGCACGATGCCGTTCTCCGACGAGGTGATCCGCCACGAGGGCCAGCCGGTCGCCATCGTCCTGGCCGAGTCGATCGAGGCGGCCGAGGCGGGCCGGGCGGCCGTGGTCGTCGACTGCGAGCCCGGGACGCCGGTGCTGATCGGGCACGGCCGCCGCGAGCCCGCGATGGGTGACGACGCGGTGGTGTTCGAGCGCGGCGACGTGGACGAGGCGATAGCCGCCGCGGCGATCCGGATCGAGCAGACCTACCTGCAGGCCCCGCGGCACCACCACACGATGGAGACGTCGGGGACGGTCGCGCGGTGGGACGGCGACCGGCTCACCTTGTGGGATTCGGTACAGGCGAGCTCGACCGTCATCCCGGTGCTGAGCGCCGCGCTCGGCCTCGACGCCGCGGACGTGCACGTGGTGGCGCGGCATACCGGCGGCGGGTTCGGTGCCAAGGGCTACATCTGGCCGCACGAGATCCTGGCGGCCGAGGCGGCCCGGGTGGCCGGCCAGCCGGTCAAGCTGCACCTGCGGCGCCCGGACCAGTTCAGCAACGTGGGCTACCAGCCCTGGATGGAGCAGACGATCCGGCTTGCCGCGACCGCCGACGGCGTGCTGCTCGGCCTCGAGCACGAGGCGGTCAACAACACGGCCCTGGCCGAGACGCACGTCGAGCCGGCCACCGAGGCCAGCAAGTCGCTGTACGCCGTGCCGGCCCTCCGGCTGCGCCAGCTGGTCGAGCGGGTCAGCCTGAACGTGCCCACGCCGATGCGGGCGCCGGTCGAAGGGCCCGGGTTGTGGGCGCTGGAGAGCGCCATGAACGAGCTGGCCGACGCGGCGGGCCTGGACCCGCTCGATGTCCGGCTGGCCAACTTCGCCGAGACCTCGCCGACCGACGGCCGGCCGTGGTCGGCCAACGGCCTGCGCGAGGCGTACGAGGAGGGGGCTCGCCGCTACGGGTGGCGCACCCGGCACGAGCGACCGCGCCGGGACGGCCCGTGGGTGATCGGGCACGGCATGGCCACCTGCTCGATGGGCAGCTTCCGGTTTCCCGGCGCCGGCCGGGTCCGGCTGCGCCGCGACGGCGCCGTGGTCGAGGCCAACGTGCACGACATCGGGACCGGCGTGCAGACCGTGCTGAGCCAGATCGCCGCCGAGGAACTCGGTATCCCCCCGGAGCTGGTCGAGATGCGCTGGGGCGACACCGACCTGCCGACGACCGGTCCCACCTACGGCTCGTCGACGACCATGGGGACCGGCAGCGCGATCGCCGCCGCCGCCCGCGACGTGACCAAGCAGCTCGCCGAGCTTGGTCAGGGCGGCCGCGACCCCCTGGAGGCCCTCGATCGCGCCGGGATCGACGAGCTCGTCGGCGAGGGCACCTTCGCCCTGCCCGGCGGCAGCGGGTTCAACGCGGACGGCCAGGGCACGCCCTACGCGATGCGGACCTGGGGCGTGATCTTCACCGAGGTCGGCGTGGACCCCGACTTCGGCCTGCTGCGGCTGCGCCGCGCGGTCGGCGTCTACTCGGCCGGCCGGATCGTCAACCAGGTCACCGCCCGCGCGCAGATGACCGGCGGCATCATCTGGGGCTGGGGCAAGGCGACCATGGAGGAGAGCGACCAGGAGCCGGTGCACGGGCGGTGGCTGGCCAAGAACCTCTCCAACGTGGCGGTCCCGGTCAGCGCCGACATCCCGGCCGACATCGACGTCTCGTTCACCGACGAGTACGACGAGGCGGCCAGCCTGATCGGGGCGCGGGGCATCGGCGAGCTCGGCGCCACCGGGGTCGATGCGGCGGTCGCCGCCGCGGTGTACGACGCCGTGCGCGTGCGCGTGCGCGACCTGCCGATCCTGCCCTGGAAGGTCCTGGCCGGCTGATCCCCGTCGGCGGGCTAGGGGTTCCCGTCCTCGGCGAGGTCCCGCGGTATCAGGCTGTACACGGCCATGTCGCCGCGACCCGCGAGGGACCAGGCCGCGTTGCGCATGACGCCCTCGAGCCGGAAGCCCGCCGCCCGGGCCACCCGCTGCGAGGCGGTGTTGCCGGTGACCGTCCTCAGCGTGATGCGGGCGAACCCGTGCTCGGTCAGCGCCCAGCGGGCGACCGCCCGGGCCGCTTCCGCGGCGTAGCCGCGGCCCCGGGCCCACGGGGCGGTCCAGTAGTGGATCTCGGTGATCATCGCGTCCCAGTCGGTGCCGAACAACGCCACGTGGCAAGCGAGACGGCCGGTGTCATGTTCCGCGCCCGCGAAGCTCACCCCCCTGCCCGCGCGGCGGTGCTCCTCGGCCGTCTGGGCGCACCACTCGAGCGCCTGGCCGAGGCCGGCTCCGGCGTGCGGGTACCGGGCCGGGGCGAAGCGCAGGTAGGCCTCGTCGTGCCAGACGGCGTGCACGTCGGCGGCGTCACCCGCCTCGAACGGCCGCAGCACCAGCCGCCCGGTCGGCAGCGTGACGCGCGGGAACACGCGATAGGTCATCAACGGACGCCCCGGATCCCGGTGTCGAGCGCGGCGGTCTGCTCCGCGCCGAGCGGGACGTACACCGGGGAGCGTCCGTCGGGACGCCACCACACCGGGTCGCTGGTATTCCACCGGTCGGCGGCCAGCAGACGGGTGAGCACCTTGAACGTGGCCGTGCGCGGCATCTGGCTCGCGACCCTGACGAAGCGCGGGTGCTGGCGGCGGCCGAGGTCGCCCTGCGCGGCGAGGAAGGCGCCGAGCTCGGCGGGCGTCAGCGACACCCCGGCGCGCAGCACGATGCAGGCCATCACCTGGTCGCCGGCTCCGCCAGGGTCGGGCACGCCGTACACCGCCGCCTCCGCGACGGCGGGATGGCGCAGCAAGGCGCGCTCGATGGGCGCCGTGCCCAGGTTCTCCCCGTCGACCCGCAGCCACTGACCCGCCCGTCCGGCGAACCAGCAGAACCCGCGGGAGTCGGCGTAGGCCAGGTCGCCGCTCCAGTACATCCCGTCGCGCATCCGGCTCTGGTCCGCTTCGGTGTCACGGTAGTACCCGGCGAACAGGCCGGGACCGCGCGTGTTCACCAGCTCGCCGACGGCCTCGGCGGGGTTGAGCAGCTCACCACCGGGGCTGAAGCTGGCCGGCGGGCACCGGCGGCCGGTCTCCGGGTCGAGCACGGCCACCCCGTCGGCCAGCTTGCCGAGCGCGCCCGGCGGGGTATCGGGGGTACGGCTGATCGCCACGCCACCCTCGGTCGAGCCGAACCCGTCTATCACCGTGCAGCCGAACCGCCCGGCGAACCTGGCGAGGTCGCGCGGCGCGCCCTCGTTGCCGTAGGCGATGCGGAGCGGGTTGTCGGCGTCGTCGGCGCGCTCCGGCGTGGTCAGCACGTAGCTGAGCGGCTTGCCCACGTAGTTGGCGTAGGTCGCGCCGAAGGCCCGCACGTCGGGGAGGAACCCGGAGGCGGAGAACCTGCGGCGCAGCGCGATCGCCGCGCCCGCGGCCAGGCCTACCGCCCAGCCCGCCATGATGGCGTTGGAGTGGAACATCGGCATGGACACGTACACCGTGTCCCCGGTCCCCAGACCGAACCGGCCGGCCAGCATCTGTCCCGGGACCGCGATCTTCCCGTGGGTGCACCTGACCGCCTTCGGCTCGCCGCTCGTCCCCGACGTGAAGATCAGCATGAGCAGGTCATCCGGCGCCGTCGGCACCACGTCGAGCGGGGCGTCCCCGGGCCGTTCGAGCCCGTCGAGCGGCAGCACCGGGACGTCCGCCTCGGTCAGCAGCGGGGCGTAGCGCGGATCGGTGAGCACGTACTGGCAATCGGTGCGGGCCACGTCGCTGGCCAGCGCGGCCCCGCGGCGCACCGGGTTGAGCGCGACGAGCACCGCGCCCGCGAACGCGCACCCGCCGAGCAGGAAGGAGAACTCCGGCACGTTGTCGGCCAGCAGCCCGACGTGGAGCGGCAAGCCGGGCGCGCGCCGCGCGCGCAGCGCGGCCGCGTACCGCGCGCACTCGCTGACGTGCTCCCGCCAGCTCCACCGCCGGTCCTCGAAGCGCAGCCCGGGCTGCGGACCGTCGGCCCGGGCCAGCAGCAGATCGGTGACCGTCGCGGTCATCCAGCTCCCCCTGTACGCGGCGCCATACCGACACGAACTGAAACCTGTTCTACCAATGCTAGCCCCGGGCCGGCCGGCTCACCCGGAGTTCCGGTCCCGCGGACCGCGTGGCGATCAGCAGCAGGACGAGCGCGAACGCCGGCAGCAGGACGAGCGCGGCGGTCAGCAGCGTCGCGTCGGTGGCCGGCAGCCGGTCCAGGTGGGTGAGGTGGAAGGCCAGGTGGGACACCGAGTAGACGAGGTACCCGGCCAGCGCGGCCTGAACCAGGCTGCGCTCCATCCGCAGCGCGGCGGCGCCGAGAACCACGGCCAGCGCCAGGCCCAGGCCGCCGACGTCGGTCATCAGGTGCTCGTTGAACGAGGGATCGGCGTCGACGGTGGGGAGGTGGTAGAACGCCAGGGGCGCGAAGTACTGCCAGCCGCCGGTCACGGCCTGCAGCAGGGTGAGCAGCACCAGTCCCGCCCGCAGCCAGGACCTGCTCGCCCCGTCACCGGTGCCCGCCGAGGAACTCCTCGAACGTGACCCGGCCGCAGGCGCGGCCGGGCGCGAGATTGTCGCCGCGGCGCAGGGCCGCGGCCGCCCGCCCGGGCAGCCCGACCGGCTGCGGACCGGCCATGTCAGGCACCCGCCCGGCCGGCGCTTCGGCGGCCAGTTCGGCCAGCCGCGCCGCCACCTCACCGGCGTCGACGGGCTGGAAGCTGGTGGCGGCCGGGACCGGCAACACCGGAAGGCGGGCCAGCGCCGCGCAGCCGCGCGCGATCAGATCGTGGAACTGGGTGGCGCGCAGTACCGTCCACGGCAGCCCGGAGCCCGCGATCAGCCGCTCCGTCTCCAGTTTGCTGCGGTAGTAGCCCACGCCGATCCGGTCGATCCCGACGATCGAGATGTAGACCAGGTGCGGTCGGCCTGCCCGCCGCGCGGCGGCCAGCAGGGTCCGGGCCGCGCCGGCGTCGCCGCGTCCGGTGGCGCAGTGGATGATCGTGTCCGCGCCGGCCACGGCCGCCTCGATGCCCCGGCCGCGCCGGAGGTCGCCGGTGTACCACTCGTACGGCGGGGAGGGTGCGGGCCGCGGGCGCCTGCTCAGCACGCGCACCGCCGCGCCCCGGCCGGTCAGCAGCCGGACCAGAGACCGACCCAGCGTGCCGGTCCCCCCCGTCACCAGGATCGCGCTCATGCAGCTAAGGACCGGTCACCGGGCTCGGTTGTGACAACCGCGCCACCTGCCGCGACGCGAACCCCAGCTTATCCGGGTTGGCCACGGCGCGGGTGGCGGTGATCTGGTCGCCAAGGCCGCGCTGACCTTACCGCCGCCGTCGGTCTAGGCCGTCACGTCGGCCGCCAGCAGCCGTTCCAGGCCCGGCAGGTCGCCGTCGCGGGCCGCGGTGAGGAACCGGTCGGTCAGGTCACGCCACTGCCCGCGCGCCGGGCGGAACCGCGACGGTGAATCGGGCAGCCGCTGCCGGGCGCGGCGATGCAACTGGCGGGAGTTCGCCTCGGACAGGTCCAGGATGGCGGCGATGTCCCGGTG
>Ga0318563_10001273_pt1 | contig 10693 bp, 11 predicted proteins | sample GRESIP066b5f19_FD_203689 | JGI IMG/M metagenome (GOLD analysis project Ga0318563, IMG submission 203689) | Tropical soil microbial communities from Luquillo Experimental Forest, Puerto Rico - GRE.SIPMG.066b5f19 | ecosystem: Environmental > Terrestrial > Soil > Tropical forest > Bulk soil... | reverse complement strand
CCATGTTGCCTGTTAAGTGGGTTTCACTGTACAGGGCACCGCATTACCCTGCCCAGCTGGCATGCCCTGTGACGCCTTGAAGGGTTCCTGGTTGCCAGCAGAAAAACCCGTGCTGCCTCCTGTTTTTCCCCAGCCATTTTTCCAAATTTGGTCAAAAAGGTAGAGAGATTTCCTAAACTTCACAAGAATGACTCTGGAATTACCAGCTTCATTACCCTCCCCAGCGATACCATTCCCTAACTTAAGCCAATTCTGGATTTCGCAATACTTATGCCTTGTATTCACGCCAGACAAGCGGCTCCGAATTCTCCATACATTTTCCCGAAGCTCTCCTTTTCTTCATTTCCATTACTTAAGAAATTAAATCCAGGATTTTGATGCCTTTCCGGGGTGGAATGCATTGCAGCTTTTTCCATCTACTTAAAAAAGATTTCTGGCATAAATGTTGTTTATTATTTTGCTCTCCGAGGACCGGTGATTGTATGGATAAAACTGCTGCTGTAAGCTCGTACTTGAAGAAACAGCCGGTTTGCCAGACCATCGGATGGCTCAGAGTCCTTATCCATTCCTGATTTTTTATACACCTTCCTATGAGGAAATAATCCCTTTGGTTGGGATCGTTTCAACAATCGTTTGTTGGCAGAGTAGCAGATTTGTCGGCAAAATTCCAAAAACATTTTGTTAACAAGACAGGTCCTGTCAGCACTCCTTTGGCCTAATTTTTGGCACTAATGAGATAGGCTAAACGAAAACTTCTGTTTCCTGTAGTCACCGTCCAGGAAAGGGAAAAGCCTCATGTTATTTGTGTTGTTTTTCTTAATTCTTTAAGTCAAATCCGTGACTATGAAGACCATGAGCTTGATTATCATGATGGCAGGGATTAACGCATTCTCTGCCTCCTGTGCCTTCTTCAACAAGGGTAATACCAGGTATTCCTCCACTCCGAATGATGCAAGGCGTTCATCTTCCCCGGTATTTAAGGATTCGGCAGAACTCATGCGCTCGTCTTTGAGGTTCGAAATGAGCCAGGCCGTAAAATATGCAGAGGAGAATGGATACTCCACAGAATATTTTTTCCTGATCAACATGGCTATCCCCAGTGGCAAAAACCGGTTCTTTGTTTATAATCACAAGGATGACAGGGTTGAATTGTCAGGTCTGGTGTCGCATGGAAATTGCAACAGCCATAATCTTGGGGAGGTGAGGTTCTCCAACACACCAAATTGTGGATGTAGTTCGGTAGGAAAGTATAAAGTAGGGCCTTCATACCACGGAGAATTCGGGAAAGCCTACCGCCTTTTTGGATTGGATTCCAGCAATTCTAATGCCTTCAAAAGGGGGATTGTGCTACATGGTTTTGATCCGGTACCAGATCATGAAATATACCCCGAGTCCCTTTGCAACAGTTTTGGCTGTCCTATGGTCAACCGGTCCTTTCTGGATAAACTGTCAGGTATCATTGATAAATCACAAAAGCCAATCCTGTTATGGATTTTCGAATAATTCCCATTTTCAGACCGGTCGCTGGTTTCAAAGCGATCAATCAATTGGATAAACACGCAACTTATTAGATATATACCTAAATTTACTATGCAAAGAACAATCGCGCTCCCAGGAGAACATATTCTTCCTGAAATCTTTGGAAAGAAATCCCAAATAATCCCCCTGCCAGGAATTTTTGTCTACCTCCTGTTAAATCTACCTGTATGCAACGCAGATCATTTATCCAGACTGCCGCATGGGGAGCGGTTGCGGTCAGTGTTTCGGGGTTTGTCCGTTTTGATGGCAAGAGCTATGTAGGTGATTGCGAAACCACCTCGGATATCATTGGCCCATTTTATCGACCGGACAGCCCGGTCAGAAATAATCTGATCATAAAAGACGATCCCGGAACACCGGTTGAACTGAGCGGGTTCATCAAACACAACGACTGCCTGACCCCTTACCAGAAAGCAAAGATTGAATTGTGGCATTGCGACAGCAAGGGTGTATATGACAATACCTCTCCAGAATACCGACATCGGGGTACTTCATATTCTGACGAGTCAGGGCACTATCATTTCGACACGATATTGCCGGTTCCCTATGATGTCGGGGGAACCAAACGCCCGGCCCATTTTCACCTGATGATTACGGCAGCTGGTTACATGCCTCTGGTGACACAGCTCTATTTTACGGGAGATCCATGGATAAGCAAAGACCCAAGCTCAAGATCTCCCGCGGCCAAAAAAAGAATTCTGGAGGTCCAAACTGCGCAGGACGGGAGGAAAAAGGTAGTTTATGACGTAATACTGGCCGAAAAACTGGCCGTTGAGTCCGCCTCACTTGACAGGCTGACCGGCTCCTATGTTTGCGAAAAAGACAAGACCATTACCTGCGAATTCTTTAAGCGAAACCACACTTTATGGTATAATGCTTCCTATGGGAAGAAACTGGATCCTTATGGTATGGATCTGGAATTTGTTGGCAACAATACATTCCGTTCACCCAGTCTTCCTTCGGATATCAGAAATGAATTTGTTTTTGAAGTTTTGAATACCGGGGCTATAAAGTGTACGGAAAAATATCTCGGTGATTTCGGTCAGTCGGGAGAAATAGTATTTCTCAAGGTGTCGGTATAAAAATATCACTATAAAATATGTTGAGACCGGAAGTTTACGGTTCTACCGCTATGGGACGAGCATATTCCTGCCGCGTAAGTGATTGCTTTCCACTGCATGCATACAAAGTACTGCTCTATCCAGGGAACTTGCCCAACGAGTTATAGGTATATTTTTTACCCTTGCAAATATTTCCACCAAACGGCCAACACCCAACAGGGGCCATTGAACAGGCCAGCGCAGAGTGGTTTTCCCGCAAGTCTATTCCCTAAGTGTAAAAGCAGTTTCTTTAACATCCCGGCTGTTGCCACCTATAAACAATTTGAAATCTCCCGGTTCATAGATCCTTCTCAGGTTGTCATCAAAAAATTTCAGATCTTCTACGGTAAGGTCGAATTTAATTTCCCTGGATTCTCCTTTTTTCAGGAAGACTTTTTGAAATGATTTTAGTTCCCGGACAGGCCGCACCACTCTGCCAACCAGGTCTTCAAGATAAAGCTGTACGGTTTCCGCACCATCATAATTTCCCGAGTTTTTCAGGACAATGGTCGCGACAAGTTTGTCTTTTGGCGTAATGACCCGGGCATTTAATTTAATGTCGCTGTATTCAAACCGGGTATAACTGAGTCCATACCCAAAGGGAAATTTCGGGTATAGCGACAAATCAATATATGCCGACCGATAAAATCGATCGCTGTCACTCGTTGCCGGGCGGCCCGTGCTGAAATGATTGTAATAGATGGGTATCTGGCCTTCAGAAAGGGGAAAGCTCATAGGTAATTTTCCCGATGGGTTATAATCACCGAACAATACGTTAGCAATTGCATGTCCTGCCTCAGTGCCCAGCCACCAGGTATATAAAATTGCTGGAACATGGTCTGCAGTCCAGTTGAATATCAGCGGCCTGCCAGCATTGATCATGACTACCAGAGGCTTACCTGTCGCCTGGATTGCCCTGATCAGGTCTTCCTGCATTCCGGGCAGATGAAGGTTACTTCTGCTTTTGGCTTCACCACTCATATCCCTGGCCTCGCCCACATTCATGATCACAGCATCTGCCTGGTTGGCGATCTCAACTGCTTCAGAAAATCCGGAGGTAACACTATCATTAATATTACAGCCCTTCGCAAATAATACCCGGGTTCCCGGGCCCAGTTTGGCTTTAACTCCCTCCCACACGGACGTGATCCTTACCGAATCATCCGGCCAGTCATAGCTCCAGAATCCGTTATTATCCGATTTTGCCTTAACAAATGGACCTATCAGGGCAATGGTCTTGATCTGATTTGATAAGGGAAGCAGGTTGTTTTCATTTTTTAAGAGGACTATACTTTTTTCAGCCACCGATCTTTCAGTTTTTAAATGCTCAGGATTGTTCCATTGCTCCTGCTCCCTTCGTTTATCTGAAAACCTGTATGGATCATCGAACAAACCAAGCTCAAATTTTTTTCTTAAAATCCGTCTGACTGCATCATCAATCACGCTGATCTTCACCTTCTCTTCCTTTGCCAGCTTCGATAAATGCTGGATATAGCTTCTGCTTTCCATATCCATGTCGCATCCTGCATTTGCAGCCGCCAGCGCCGCCTCATAATTATCCTTCACAAAACCGTGGTTAATCATTTCACCCACACTACCCCAGTCACTCACGACAAATCCTTTGAATTTCCAGGCACCTTTTAATAAAGTTCTTTGTAAATAGCTGTTCCCGGTAGCCGGCACCCCGTTCAGGTCATTGAATGAATTCATAAAGGTAGCCACTCCTGCATCGGCAGCAGCCTTAAAGGGAGGCAGATAAACTTCGTTCAGTTGCCGTAAGCTCATATCAACGCTGTTATAATCCCTTCCGCCAACTGCAGCCCCATACGCTGCAAAATGTTTCGCGCAGGCCATAATTGCGTCTGTATTTCCCAATCCTTTTCCCTGGAAGCCTTTCACCCTTGCCTCGGCAATCCTTGAACCCAGGTAGGTATCCTCTCCTGCCCCTTCCATGACCCTTCCCCATCGGGGGTCGCGGGCGATATCCACCATTGGGGCAAAGGTCCAGTGTATGCCAGCCGAACTTGCTTCGATCGCGGCAATCCTTGCCGATTGTTCAATGGCCCCAAGGTCCCAACTCGCTGCCTCGGCCAGCGGAACCGGAAATATTGTCCGGTATCCGTGAATGATATCCTGCCCGAAGAGCAGTGGAATCTTTAACCTCGACTGCATTGCAATCTCCTGCAGGGTCCTGGTATGATCCACACCCATTACATTCAGCATGGAACCTACCATACCCTTTCGAATCTGGTTTTGTTTGTCTCCATCTTTGGTAATCGGACCGGTAGCATCCCAATCCCCATTGTACTGATTCATCTGGCCAATCTTCTCTTCCAGGGTCATCAACTGCAAAACCGAATCCACCTTCTGGTCGATTGTTTTGCGCTGCGCTATACCTGTTATGCAAATCACGTTCAGCCAGATCATTACAAAATATTTTGCCATCCTTCCGTCTGAAAGTGTTCTCCGGGTACCTTTGAGGAGTGGACATTCAAACAGCGGAATAAAGGCAGAAGACATCTTAGAAATGAATAACAATTTCATTTGTTGAATTATCAAAAGTTAGGGATTCTTGTTTTAAATGAGGTTCTGCGTTTCTCAGGGAATGATAAAGACTCCTGTCATAGTAATCTTCAAGGTATTCCAACCCATCCAGCAATCTTACCGAACAGGTTTGTACTGGCTGAGAAACTCCGTTAACGGTTGCGCCGTTGAGTCCGCCTCCAAACCCGTGAAATAAAACCTGGATTTTCCTAAAAACTGAATGAAAGGATCCTGTCTGAGCTGAAAAAATAATTTTCCTTTCCGTAGGGTCAAAAGTGATCGTTCTTTCGCAATAATCACCCTTTTGATATTCCATTCCATCTCCCCTGTCTTCATAATAGTCAAACTCATTTTTTTCGCTCCCGTAATAAACGTGAACGAACAAGGTATCGGCGGGAATTTCCTTGGTGGATTGTACCAGCGCTTGCATAGGGATGATGGACGACTGCCTTACATAGACAGGGATCTGATAAATGGGGTTCTGTTTGATCATTTCTTTTTTGCCCGACAGCAATTCTTCGGTATTCAGGTCATACCATTTCCCTTCGGGCAGATATATCTTCTTAACTGTTTCCTGCGTGGTGACTGGAATTACCAGCAAGGCATCCCCAAATAAGAATTGATACTGGTAAACCGGATCATATACATTGTCATCGTATGGATAATTGATGCAAAGGCTTCTTGCGACAGGCATTCCTGACTTCGTGGCTTTGTAAAACATCGAATAGACATAAGGCATCAGCCTGTACCGGAACCCAATGTATGATTTGGAAATGGCTTCTGCTTCTTCCCCGTAAGACCACGGCTCGTTGGCTGAAGCAAAAAACTCCTTGTGGTTTCTGACAAAAGGCGAAAATACGCCCACTTCGATCCATCGCTTGAAAAGGTCCTTGCTACCATCGCCAATGTATCCGCCCAGATCCGGGCCGACAAAGGGAATCCCGGACAGGCCCATCTGACAGTTCAGCAAAACACCCTGCAACAGATATTCGTCCCTGGCCGTATTGTCGCCGCTCCAAACGGCAGCATATCTCTGTACTCCGGCAAAGGCTGAACGTGTCAGTATAAAAGGACGTCTCCCATTACCGTATTTTATGGCGGATTCATAACTGCTTCTTGCCATTTGAAAACCGTATACATTCTTTGCTTCCAGTGCACCTGCCTTTCTCCCGTCAAAATCAAACAACAGGTTGTCCGGCAGGTAGCTTCCATTCACGGCAGGTTCATTCATGTCGTTCCAATAGCCATGGATGCCGTTGTCAGGCAGGAATTTCATTTTGTCAATCCACCACTCTCTTCCCCGGGGATTGGTAAAGTCTACAAAATGATTGGTGCTCGGTGCAATTTCTGATACAAAAAGGCTGCCATCTGTGTATTTCACAAATACATCTTTTTTTACTCCATCCAAATGGGCTTCATAACTGCTGTCCAGTTTTATCCCCGGGTTGACGGATGCAGTTAGTTCGATATTCATTTTCCGGAGTTCGGCAGCCAAAGCCGGCATATCCGGGAATCGTTGTTTATTGATCCGAAAGGGCTCATAATCCTGCAGATAATCAGCATCGAGTACAATACAATCGACCGGAATATTTTTTTTCCGGAATGTTTCTGCAACAGACATCACCTTCTGCTGGGGATAATAACTGCATCTTGACTGGTGATAACCAAGACTCCATAATGGAGGAAGGGGCATTTTTCCGGTAAGTGAAGAGTAATGATCCAGAATTTCCCCGACAGACTTGCCGTAAATAAAGAAGTAATCAGCATCCCCGCCGTCGGCATTGATAGAAGTAAACGGGGTCGATAAACCGAAGTTAAAAAATGTCCTGTAGCTATTATTGTAAAACAGGCCATACTGCAAGCGATGGTGTATACCAATAAAAAAGGGGATACTGATATACATGGACAACCGCGGATCCCCATATTTATACGTATCTGTATTGTTCAGCGTAAAACCTGATCCTCTCTTGTCAAGATTACCCAACACCTCTCCAAGTCCCACAAACCGCTCTCCGTCCTGCAGTTTCTTATAGGAGCTCACTTTATTTCCGATAAATGTGGTGCCAAAACCCTCTCCGGGCATATCCTCGTTGATAATTTCTCCCTGCAAACTTTTAAATGTGACCCTGAGTGCCGGCTCTTTGTCAATGACCACCATCACGGAACGGGTCACTAATTCGATCGTTTTTCCCCTGTCCGTTACAGTTGCGTTAAATGCAGGAATTTCATTGCTGGCCAGGGCATAGGAAAAATTACCAAACTGATTACTTCTGGATATCCTGACCCTGATCACCTCATCGCTGTATGCTCGAATATCAAACTGGGAGGACCCCGCTTTCCCCTCTACTCCAGCCGTCATTTTTTTGAAACCGGTTATGATGCCTGCATTCTGCACCTGGCCCGAGACCTGGAGTCCAACTGCCAGCAACGAGATTAACAAACTGTATTTTATGCAAGCAAATCTTTTTTTCATTCTCCGGTATTCTAAACTTATTGGCTTCCAAAAGCAAAAATCCTAACCGATTAATCTGTCCATTTCACATGTATCAGCCTGGCATTATGTATACGCCACGTTGGGCACCTGCTAACTGGTTTCCGTTTACTATTTCTTACACAAATCCAAAGGCCTGGGATCCATTCACATCCATATTTTGCTTAACAGTCAGATAAATCGAAAATTGAAGGACAATGATCATGCTGTCAGGAGCTCTTATGCGAAAAATAGACTTCAATACTGCATGAAAAACCTGAAATTTCCTTGAGAGTTGTTCTCCTTCAATGGCGTCCGGGAATGTTAGCTTACCGTATTCATTTTTCAAAACCCGATTGAATAACCCAAAAGGCACGGTACCGACCTTGTCGTTGTTTTACCGAAAACAAAATAATAAATGGATTCAACAAAGATAGAGGATCTTGGACGCAAATGCCACTGAATAACTAAACCTGCGGGACATGTAAAATTCGTGTAAGAAATTGCCCCTGGCTGATTTAGCTGATAATTTAGCCCGAATCCACATAGGACGGTTGGTCTGAACTTTCGTTCCGGAGGGGTGAGACCGCAGAGGATTTCCGAGACTATTTTCAAATCCCAGGTATCTAACCCTCCTCCTGATAATAGCCAGTTATTCCATTCAATCTGCAATCCTGTGTTAGGAGTTATTTGATAACCGCCAAAGTAGCTGCCCCCTCCATTAAAGGTGTAGCTGCTTGAAAATCGTTGGGTTGGAAAATAATAACCGCTGGCTATGCCGGAATACCAATACCCCTTTTCGAAAGTCTGATTCCTCCTCGAGTTTTCCCGGGGCTGGATTTGGCCAACATCTTCATTGGTGAAACAAAGGAAAAACAAACACATCCAAAAGAAAAAATTCCACTTCATTTGTCAGGTAATTCTGTACCCCTGTTTTAGATGACTGTTGACTACAAAACATAATATTCATGTAAGTCCCGGTTTATGATGATATTAGAAATGGATATCAAGCCACACAAACGCGGTTTGCATCAAGCTGAAGGGCTTTGATTAACCGGCTGCCGGGTAATGAATTTTTCTGGCTCGAAAAATAAGAATCCCTGAAGCCGTCAACCACCACAAAACCTGTATACCACCAAGGGATGTAACCGACATGGGGATAGCCGGCATCTGAAGTGTCAAAATGCCTATCAGGGCAAACAGGATACCCAGGGCAATGGCCGCCAGACCCAGAATTGGTGGAAGAACATTCGATCCCGACAGGACGAATCCCAACGGAATGAAAAGAGCCGGAGCGGCGACGATAAAATATAAATGCTGAACAGCGTTTATCAGGTCCATACCGACCGGGCCCATAACTGAAGGCTCTTCAAACAAAGCACCAAAGTAAAAGGTAATCTCGATCAGACTTACCGTCATCAGAACGGAGGCTCCGAACATGGTCATCCAACCCGAAATCCTTGCAGTAGCCCCACTTAAATACACAAGCGTGAAGGCAAAAAGGACAATAAATACCGGACCCACAGCCTGTAACCAGCCACCCCACCTGATAGTCTGGATATGTTGGTGGCCAAATTCAAGAAGCTCCTGGACGGTAGCCCCGCTTGGCGGGCCAGGGTTGATAAAAAATGAGAGCACCAGCAATAAGACACCGAGGATGCCACTTGTCCCACCAAGAAGGCAAAAGGCACGCGGAGAAATCCGATACTTGTTCATAATATAAATATTTTGGGTTTAATTAAATGGTGGAAATGCTCATAAGTAGACGATCCTGATGGAAATTGATTTAGTGGTTCCATCAAAATAAAATTTGGCATCCTGGTATTTCGGTGGTCCAAAATGGCCCCTGGCATCGTTGGATGCACCTACGCCTTCCTTTGGAATTCCAAAAATATTGGTGTCCATTTTTTTATTGTTGTTTTCATCATGGTAGACCGAAACGGCATATTCCCCGGCAGGAAGCTGATCAAATGTTGCAGAAGCTTTTTTATTTACAATCCTGGAATAGATAATAGCAACCGCCTTTTCCGGGGATTTAGGATATGCCTGGCCCTGGTTGAACAAAGCCACCGAAACATTTCCCTGATCATTTCGAAATCCGGTCATCTCCACAACCAGTGTACCTGTCGATTTTGCAGACCTTCCCTCTGCATTCTGGACAAAAAGGGAAATGGCATAAATCCCGCTTAGAATGATTATCGATTTCATTTTCGTTGATTTTATTAATATCAATGTTGCTATTTATAATATAAATATACATCCATTTTGATATATTTATCACATTTTTGATATTTTTTTTTTAATATTACATCCAACAAATGATGTTTTCATGAATCAAACAGCAGAATTAATAAGCCAATGGGTTGATTTCGAGACAGATCACCCGGGATCCAGCATAGAGGATTTTTGCAGACATTACCTGGTATTACAGCGGGAACTTCCAAATGGCAAACCGCTTTTTGATGGCGAAATGCCCCCAAGCAAAGACATCATACTGGCAAAACTGATTGACAGAATAGCAAGGCTGCATATGGTATATATCAGAATCGCCATGAGAGATTTGAAGATCAATCATTTTGAGGAGTTTAGCCTCTTAAGTGCCGTTGCCAACCTGGACAATCCTAAAAAGACTGAAGTGATTTACCATACGATTAATGAGCTCTCAACAGGCCTGAATTTGTTATCAGGATTGAAAAAAAGAGGATATATCACTGAACATGATGACACAGAGGACAAACGATCAAAAAGGCTCAGGCTCACCCCCAAGGGGGAAAAGATTCTGGCTGAATGTTACAAGAAATTCAGCAAGGTTCCCGAGATGTTATTCATGGAAATGACTGACGATGACATTGACCTTTGCATCCAGCTCTTGAAAAATATCGAAATAAAGTTTTCGAAATTGTATTTGCGGCACAGGGATGCTGCATTTGAAGAAGTATTTCAAAATATCATGGACGGGAAATCTAAATCACGCAGCTAGTCCCCTGACCCTGGGAACTTTTCCAACAGAGCTACCTGACCGAATTCAGCCCGGCATAAC
>Ga0318563_10001272_pt1 | contig 10698 bp, 10 predicted proteins | sample GRESIP066b5f19_FD_203689 | JGI IMG/M metagenome (GOLD analysis project Ga0318563, IMG submission 203689) | Tropical soil microbial communities from Luquillo Experimental Forest, Puerto Rico - GRE.SIPMG.066b5f19 | ecosystem: Environmental > Terrestrial > Soil > Tropical forest > Bulk soil... | reverse complement strand
CCCGCTCGAACGCCACGATCTGGACCGCGTCGCCCGCGATCCGCCTGGCCTGCGAGGCCGCGCTCATCCCGGCCGCGTCCCCGCCGATGACGACGATCCGGCCGGTCATCGAACACCGGTGCTGGTGCGGATCTCGGTCCCGGCCCGGACCGCCCGGGTGACCGGGGTTTTCTCCGCGATCTCGGCCAGCTTCGCGCGGTGGTCGTCGTCCACGCCGTGCAGGGTGATCAGCCGGTCGATCCACCTGGTGTTCTTGTCCTTGACGATGTAGGTCAGCGTGACATCGATCCCGGCCAGCGGCCAGCCCTGGCGTTCGGCGTACATCCGCAGCGTGATCGCGGTACAGGCACCGAGGCCGGACAGCAGCAGGCCGAACGGAGTCGGGCCGGTGCCGCCCCCGCCCTGGCCGGCAGGTTCGTCGCCGCGCAGCGCATAGCCTCCCGCGTCGATGCGCACACCGTACGGCTTTTCCTCACACGTCACCGTCGCGGTGGCGATGGTGTGGTCACGGTCCTCGCTCATCACGCCATCCGGGCGGCCAGTGTCCCCATGCTTGGCGTCTCCCCGTCAGGTATCGAAGACGTACGTGCCGGGCGCGTCGACAAGCGGCCGCAGCCCGCCACCGCCGAGTTCGCCGGGTGCTGGCTTGTCCTTGCCGCACCGGTCGCCCAGCCACGCCAGCATGTCGGGCCACCAGCTACCGTGCTCCGTCGCGGCGGTCTTCAGCCAGTCTTCCGGATCGGCAGGGGTGCTCTTGCTAACCTGATACCGGGCCTTTGGATTGCCCGGCGGATTCACCAGCGCCGCGATGTGACCGCTGGTGGACAGGATGAACCGGCTCGTGCCACCGAGCAGCTGCGTGCTGCGGTAGCAGTTCTGCCACGGCGTGATGTGGTCGGCGATGCCGGCCACGAGGTACGAGTCGGTATCAACCTGCGACAGGTCGATCGCGGTGCCGAGTATGGTCAGCAATCCTGGCGTGAGGAGCTTGTTGTCCATCGCCAGGTCGACGAAATCGGCATGGAGCCCCGCGGCCATCCGGGTCGTGTCGGCGTTCCAGAACAACACGTCGAACGCGGGCGGCTTCTGGCCCAGCAGGTAGTTGTTCACCCAGTAGTTCCAGATCAGGTCGCCGGGGCGCAGCCAGGCGAACATCTCGGCCAGGTCCCGGCCGTCCAGGTAGCCGCGGCGCCTCGATATCGCTTTGGCCGCCGTGAGGAGCCTCCGGTCGGTCAGCGCGCCCAGGGTACCGGCGTGTGTGGTGTCAAGTGACGACAGCGTAAAGAGATCCTTAACGGCCGACATCATGGCGCGGGCACGGGAAATAGTCCTCGTGATGGGTCGCGAGGACAACAGCCCCCGCGCGCGTAAGGTGCGGCGAACGCCCGGCCGTGCGCCGGGAACCACAGTGAGGCGATGGTTCGTGACGCGCGCCCAGATCTCGAAAAGAGGGCTGGTCTCTGCTATGACGGTGTCGGTTTGGCACCTCGGCCGCAGCTGGTCCGGAAGCTAAAGGTGAGGGCATTGTGCAGACAGATGCAACCGACGCTTGTCGATCTGGACGTTTTCCAGGATCATCCGCCGGGTGCACACCTTGCCGACATTTCGGGCCAGGTAGGCGAGGAAGTCGAACTCTCTCGGGGAGAGGTCCAGCGAGCGGCCGTGCAGGGACGCCTCGTAGTGCACCAGGTCGAGGTGCAGGGCCCCGACGTCGAGTTCCGGCGGTTGGCTGTCGGCTGGGGGCTGGTGATGCCGCAGGGCGACCTTGATGCGGGCATTGAGTTCGCGCATGCCGAAGGGCTTGGTCATGTAATCATCGGCGCCCTGGTCCAGGGCCTCGACCTTGCGGTCCTCAGAGCCGTCAGCGGATAGCACCACGATGGGCACGTCGGTCCATGTCCTGATGCGCTTGTACACGGCTAGCCCCGTCCAGGTTGGGCAGGCCCAGGTCAAGCACGATCACCTCAGGTGCGCGGATGGCTGCCTGGTCCAGTCCGCTGGGTGATATTCTGCGTGGTCGCTCCCCAGCGCACCCACCCGCCATGCTCACCGGCCGCCATGCTCAGCTCGGTGACCAGGGCCATCAGCGGATGACTGGTCTCGGCGATGCCATGCTCGATCCGGGCCACGTCCAGGCCCGCCAGCCGGGCCGCCGACTCGATCCCCTCCGCCGCCGCAGCCGGAATCCTGTTCGCAGGCGGTGTTCCCGGTCACGGCGATCATCCGGCCTGGGCTGGGCGGATGTTCTGGTTGAACCGAAACCGGTTGGCGGGATCGTAGTGCGCCTTAACGGCGGCTAGCCTCGCATAGGTCTCCGCCGGGTAAGACGCGCGCACCTTGTCCTCGTCCCCCTCGCCGGTGTAGTTGACATACATCTGGCCTGTCCCGAACCTGGCCATCGAGTCCCGCGTACCGCGGGCCCATGCGCGGTTGGCCTCGAAGCCCTCCGCCGTGGGCGTGCGGGCGACGCAGTTGATGAGATACGGCGACTGTCGCTGGCTGAATGCCGTCGCGCCGGACGCCGTCCGCGCCATCGCCCCGCCTAGTTGAGAGAGATGCAGTTCGCAGGTGGCCGGGAGCCCTGCGGAGCGCCGGTGGGCATCGGCAAGCGTCTCAACGGCGGGGTCGGGAAGCTCGTCGAGGAAGGCCGAGGTGAAGTAATTCGCCGCGCCCGGCTCCCATACCGGATCGATGAGTTGCTGCAGCGCGACGTACGGGATCGGGCCGAGCAGGTCGGCCAGCGGGGTGCCCAGGGCCCGCAGCGGACGGACGACTTCCTCGCCCTCCTCCAATGGGCCCGCCCAGCACACGGCCAGGGCGACGACCTTCTTGCCATGCAGATCCTCCGGCAGGAACGGCGCGGCCGGGGCGGTCGTCAGGTTGACCACCGTGGCGAGATCGTCGGGGGCACCGGCAACCGCGTCCCGCCAGCTGGCCAGCACCTGGGCCGCCCGCTGTCCGGGGTAGAAGACGGCACCGCCCAGGATGCCGGGCCCGACCGAATGCAAGGCGAACTCCAGCTCGGTGACCACGCCGAAGTTCCCACCGCCGCCCCGCAGTGCCCAGAACAGGTCAGTGTTCTGGTCTTCGCTGGCCCGCACCAGCTCACCTTCGGCTGTTACCATTTCGGCGGACAGCAGGTTGTCGCACGTCAATCCGTGCTTCCGGACGAGGTACCCGATGCCGCCGCCCAGCGTGAACCCGCCGATCCCGGTCGAGGAAACTTGGCCGCCCGTGGTGGCCAGGCCGTGCGCCTGGGTCTCGTGGTCGAATTGCCGCCAGGTTGCGCCGCCCTGGGCGAATGCCCGCCGGTTGCGCGGGTCCACGCGTACCGCCGCCATCGCCGAAAGATCGAGCACGACACCGCCGTCGCAGGTGGAGAACCCGGCAATGCTGTGCCCCCCGCCGCGTATAGCCACCGGCAGCCCTTCACTGCAGGCGAACTGGAGCCCGCTGATGACGTCGGCGACTCCGGAACAGCGCAGAACAAGCACGGGATGCCTGTCGATCGCGCGGTTCCAGATCTGCCGGGCGTCCTCGTAGCCGGAGTCACCGGGGGAGACCATCGAGCCGAGCATCCGTGTCCGGAGCTCGGCCAGCGTCGCCTCACCGAGGACGCGCGAGCTTTGCGATGTCATCGTCTCCATGTCCGCTACCTCCCAGGGTAAAAAGCCGACGACCGGAACCTATGGCCGGGGACTTTGCATCCGCTTAGCGCTGCGCTCACGGACACCGACCCGACGGCCCAGGCCGGCGGCAGCCGCCAGGCCACGCCGCTCGCCGAGTTGCTCAAAACAACCCCGCGCCGCCGCGAGCGCCGCCACCGCTGCCGCGATCTCCCCTGACATCTCGCGCAGGCCCGCGAGCAGCATGTACTGCCAGCCGAGGCTGGGGACCGCGCGCAGCGCCAGCGCCTGCTCGAGCAGGCCGATGGCCTGCTCCGGACGGCCACTGAGGACCTCGGCCACCGCCAGGTTGTTCAGGGCGCCAGCGTGGCCAGTAAGATCTCCAGACCGGTCCAGCATGCGGCAGGCCTCATGACCGAGCGCGCGCGCCCGCTGGCCGTCACCGAGGGCCGCCTCCGCGAGCGCGACGCCGGTCAGCGCGATGGCGGTGCCGCGCTGGTCGGGGATTTCCGCCCGCAGGTCGGCGGCCGACCGGAAGCATTCCCTGGCAGCAGCGGGATCACCGCGGCTGCGGAGCAGGTGCCCGCGTTGCGCCAGGATGTGCGCCTGGCCCGTACGGTCTCCCAGCGATTCGAATACCCGCAGGGCCGGTTCAAGCATCGCCCCCGCCTCGTCGAAACGCCCGCCCACCCGGGCCGCCAGGGCCTGGGCGGCGAGGACGTAGCCGCGGCTCTGCGCCGCGCCAACCCGCCGGCCGACCAGCATAGTCTCCTCGAAGACGGGAAACAGCAGGTCATCGAGGGAATCAACCGACCAGGCTACGTTGCACACGGTAAAGAAGGGCGGTGCGTCGGGTGGCACGCAGCCCAGGGCACTCAGCGAGTTGCTGAGCAGGGCTTGCGCCGCGGAGGTTTCGCCGCGGAATAGCGCCATCAGAGCCCGCAGGTGCTCGTTCGAACACCGCACGCTAGCCAGGCCGGGGGCAGCGGTGGCCGCCTCGCTGGCGAGCCGGACCGCGTCGTGCCATTCGCCCGCCATCCAGGTGAGCAACGACTGCTGGTGAAGCGCCTCGGCCATCGAGCCGGGATCGCCGAGATCGCGCCCGAGCGCCGCGATCTCGGCGCCGATGACGGGGCCACGCCACGGCCGGCCCAGCCGGACCTCCAGCACGCCAGTCGCGAATAGCGCCCGGGCCCGCAGCGGCGATGGCGCTGGGCAGGCTTCCAGCGCATGAGCCAGCCAGCGGAGTCCTTCGGCGTGCAGCCCGCGCGCCATCCACGAGCGCCACATCGCAACCGCCGTCACGAGCGCACGCTCTGGCATCTCACCCAATGACGTCGACAATGCTGCCCGCAGGTTCTCGCTTTCGACGACGAACCACGGGCTCGGCTCACCAACCACGCCACCGCCAAGGTCAGGGTCAAATGACTCCGCCCGGCTGGCGTACCACAGGGCGTGCTGGCGCTGGCGGCAGGCCAGTTCCCCCGACGAGGCAAGACAGCCGGCCGCGTACTGCCGGATGACCTCAAGCAGCCGGAAACGGGCCCGTTCGCCGCTCGTCTCCACGGTAACCAGAGACTTGTCCACCAGCCGTGACACCACCGCGGCGACGGGTTCGGACAACCCGCCCGCACACACCTGCTCAGCCGCGTCGAGGGCGAACCCTCCAGCGAATACCGACAGCCGGCGAAACACCGCACGCTCATCATCCGCCAGGAGGTCATGGCTCCAATCCAGGGTCGCCGCCAACGTAGCCTGCCGGTCCGGCACGCCATGGATCCGTCCGGCCAGTGTGGCCAGCGTGTCATCGAGCCTGGCGGCCAGCTCCGCGGCCGCCAGATGCGCGATCCTGGAAGCGGCCAGCTCGAGCGCCAGCGGCATGCCGTCCAGGCGGAGACAGATGCGTGCGACCGGCAGGGCTGTCGCAGTGTCGAGCCGGAACGCTGGTGATGCGTTTCCCGCGCGCTCGAGAAACAGCTGGACAGAGTCCAGGCGGGCCAGTCGTACCGGGTCAGGGGGAAGCCGCAGGTCCGGCAGCTCAAGGGACGGGACCCGCCAGACCACCTCGCCCGGCAAGCGCAGGGGTTCGCGGCTGGTGGCCAGCACGGCCACGCCGGCACAGCGCTCAACCAACGCCATAGCGAATTCCGCACAGGCCCCGAGCAAATGCTCGCAGTTGTCGAGCAGCACGACCATGCTCCGGTCGGCAAGCTGCTCCACAACGGCCGCCGTAGTGGGCCGGACGCCGGTCAGCGCCAGGCCGAGAGACGCGGCGGCAGCCGCCGGTATCAGCCGCCCGTCCCGGACCCCCGACAGGTCAACGAGCCACACGCCGTCGGCGACCGCGCCTGCGCTCGCCAGCCGGCGCGCGACCTCGATCGCCAGCCGGGTCTTGCCGGCGCCGCCGGGCCCGCTCAATGTCAGCAGCCGTGTGCGGTCGGTGAGAGCGAGCAATTCGGCGATCTCCCGCCGGCGCCCGATGAAGCTGGTTACCGCAGCCGGGAGATTGCAGACCACTTCCGGGCCAGCAGAACTCTGCCCAGAGAGAATCCGCCGGTAAAGACTCAGCGTCGCCGCATCCGGAGCCGCCGCATACTCCTCGTCCAGCACCCGGCACAGCCGCTCGTAGACGTCAAGGGCATCCCATCGGCGCCCGGCCTGATCGAGCGCCTCCATGAGCACCCGGTGAAGCGATTCGTCGTTCGGGCGGTCTGCGACCAAAGGCTCAAGCAGAGCGACCGCCGCTTCGGGGCTTCGGCATTCCAGCAGGGCGCGGGCTTGCCCGGCCGTCAGCGCCTCATACAAAGCCGCCAGTCGTTCACGATCGGGTGCCGCCCAATCGGCGTAACGGTCTTCCGGCAAAAGCTCACCGGCGTAGAGCTTCAGGACGGCCCCATAATCCTCGGCCGCACCAGAACGCAGCGCTCGCTGCGCCGCCGCCGCGAACACGTCGGCATCGACGATGAGGTCACCATCCGGCCACAAGATCACGATGTCGTCCCGCAGACAGAGCGCGTCAGCCGAAGGCGAACGATCCGATGCCAGCGCCCGCCGCGCCGCATGCAGAGCCTGGTGCAGATTGTTCGCCGCGGCGGCAGGGTCCAGCCCGGGCCAGAGCACCCCGGCAAGCACATCACGGTGAGCCCGGTGGCCGCCCGCGAGAGCCAGCAGCTTGACCAGCGTCTTGGACTTGCGCAGTCGCCACGAGCCAGGAACCGGGCGGCTTCCGACACGAACACTGAAACCACCCAGCAGCACCACATGCAGCGTGCCGGAACCAGCCGCCACATCCACACTGCGCTCGCCTGCCATACGTGGAGTCTCCGCCCGCAAGGTCGTGCTTGCCAATCCTGCGTACCCGTGGCAGCGGCGCCCTGCCGAAACGTGTCCAGCAGCGGGCCGTGGACCTTGCGGACCTGCGTGGACCCGAGGGCGGGTTTTATGGTCCGGCGGATGTACCCGAAGGTTGACACGTCTCGCCGGGCTGTCGACACGTACCGGTCGAGCAGCTGAGCCACGCTGACTTCCGCGGCGGGCTGCCGCCCGGCCTGGGCCATCGCGAGCAGCTGGCCGAGCTCGATCTGCGCGGCCAGCGCGGTCTTGCATGTCTTGCGGAACCGGATCTCCTGGCCGGTGAGCGGGCCGGTTCCGGCGTAGACCTTGGCGCGTCAGGATCCGCTCGGCAGTTGCTCTATGTGTCCGCTCGGGGTGCCCACTGTAGCGTGGCGACCGGTGGGGCGGGTGGGGCTTGAACCCACGACCGGCGGATTATGAGAAGTACGGCCCCTGCATCGTGTGCGCTAGCTGCACAGATGACACGAGTTATCGCACTGACCGGCGCTGGATGCCCACGCCGCACGGCTGGGTCTCTCCCGCCGCGAGTACGTGCGCCGACGCCTAGCTCAGGACGCCGCCACTCCGGGTTCTCCTTTCGGTGTGGACGATCTGGCCCGCTTTGCACATACCTTCGCTGATCTGGCCGATCCAGACGTGATGTCCCGGGCCTGGACGTGACCACCTGGCTGATCGACAAGTCCGCTCTGGTCCGCCTAGCTGAAAGTCCCGATGCCGCGGAATGGGCTGCGCGGATCGAACGCGGACTGGTGCGGATCACTACTGTCACCCGGCTGGAAACTGGCTGTTCAGCCCGGTCGGGCCCGGAGATGCGGGCCGGGTTCCAGCGGCCGCCGCTGTCGTCCATGCCGGTGGAGTACCTGACACCGGCCATCGAGGACCGGGCGGTCGAACTCTTGACGCTGCTCGCGGACCGGGGTCAGCATCGCGCGCCGTCGATACCGGACCTGATCATCGCAGCAACCGCCGAACTAGCCGGACTGATTGTGCTGCACCTCGATAAGCACTTCGACCTCATCGCGGAGATCACCGCTCAGCCCATGGAGCGCCTGAGCATGGACTCGGCCGCTGAAACGGGCAGCCACGCAGAGCAGGCCGGGGCATTATCCTTCCCGATAGCAGTAGGTGCCGCCGGTCAGACGGTCCCTTCCGGCAGAGACCTTCGCACGCCAGGAGTCGCTCGGCAGTCACTCTAGGTGCGTCCCCGCTCGAGGCGGGCCGGGCATCGTGCGCGATCCAGATGATCGGGCAGACTTGCCGACAGCACCGACAGGCGCCACATGGTTATGCGGTCTTCTTCGGCGTTGCAGTGTCCCAGTCGCGGTCACCGCGTCAGCGGCTCCTGCAGCGGCGCAGGCTCCGCGACCCTTGCCCCGCCGACCGCTCGCAAAAGGATTCGGCGCCTGCGAGGAAGAAGGGGTATGGCCGGGGACTTAGGGCTGTCTTCGTAGCGCAACCCAGGTGAACGGCTGGATGGTGCCTGCCGGGGTGGCGTGCTCTTCGCGGTCCTGGCCGATCAATATCCACTTGGCGCCGAGCTGGCGAGCTAGTTGCGCCGGGTTGTAGCGGGCCACTGGCAGGCCCGAGCAGTGCTGCGGCCCGTCCGGCGCGAAGCAGCCCAAGACGGCGATGGACCCCGGGGCGGTGGCCGCGTCCAGGGTGCGCAGGTATTGCCGCCGGTGCTCATCGGTGGTCAGGAAATGAAAGGTCGCGCGGTCATGCCAGGCCTGGTAGTGACGCTGGGGTTGCCAGCTGAGAACGTCAGCGGTCACCCAGCAAACCTGATCAGCCCGTGAACCGAGGCGATCCCGCGCGTACTGCAGCCCGGCCGCGGAGATATCGAGGACGGTCAAGTCACGGAACCCACGGTCCAGCAGCGTCCCGGTGAGAGGCGACGCGCCGCCGCCCACGTCGATCAGGGCATCAGTAGCCGAGACACCGGCAGAGCCGAGCATCCGAAGTGACATGCCCGGATGGTTCTCGAACCAGCTCCGCGTGTCATCGCCCTGGGCGTAGGCGGCGTCCCAATGCGCTGCTGCCTTCGCCTGGTCCGCCATCTCCTTATCCTGCGCGCTGCACCTGTCCGTCAGCTAGCCGACGCCATCATGACGGGCAAGTAGCCCGATCCAGCATCAGCTTGCCTGCAGGGAGTCCCGGCGCGTCCGGGCGGCTTAGCTCTCCTCCATCCTTTGCTTGAGCGCTGCCATGTTCTCGGGCATCTCCTTGCGTGCTTCCCGGCGGACCATCAGCGGCACCAGGATCTTGCCGATGCCGTGACCGGTGAAGTCGACGCTGATGGTCAGCCGGGAGCGGGAGTCGGTCAGTGACTCGACTAGGACATCAACGGCCGCCCGGATCGGGCCGTCTGTGCCCCGCACTCCCCAGGTCTTCGGCGGGTCGATATGCACGAGCTCGGAAGTGGACGGCCGGTTGGCGCCGCCGATGCGCCGCGTTGTCACGCATTTCGCGCCCACCGCCGGTGCCTGGGTGCCGTTGGCCGGGCCGTCCATGTGGCCGTCCACCACGCGCGTCAACCACGACTTGCTTGCGGACCGTCGCTGCCCCGCTCTGGGTCACTACCCCTCCTCAGTCGGCGCTTCCGCGGCATCGACATACCCCGCCAGCGCCCGCTGCCAGTAGGTATCGAGCTGATCCCGCAACGCCGCCAGCGCGACCGGATTGAGCCGGTAAATCCGGCGCGTCCCCGCTGCCGCGTCTTCCACCAGCCCGGCGTCCTTGAGGATCTTCAGGTGCTGAGAAACCGCCGACCGGCTCACCGGCAGCCCGGCCGCCAGCTGCCCGACAGCCTGAGGCCCCTCGGCCAGGCACGCCACGATAGCCAGGCGCGTGCCATCGGCCAGCGCACCCCACCGGTCAGCTTCACGGTTAGCATCCACTAACCGTTAGTATTCTCTAACCAATGTGCCGGGTCAAGGTATCAGACCCTTCGCGGGTCATGCAATCAACCAGGGTCGACACTTGGGAACACGCTCGTAATGCGTAGGTCGCTGGTCATGGCCGCATGGTACTGCGTCACTTTGAGCAACAAGATCGCTACGGCTATCGCTAGGTGACCAGCTCTGGCGACGCCGCTTCGTATCGAGCGTCGTGGTTGTCGTCAGCCGAGCGCGATGAACTCAAGCTGGATGTTATCCGGATCCCGGAACACCACCGTGGAGTAAGCCAAGGGTTGCTGCTCATTCCTGATGCCGGTGTGCTGGATGCCGAGCTCATCGAGCCTGGCCGCCCAGGCCGCCAGCTCCTCGCGGGAGGCCACGCCGAAGGACAAGTGGTCCAGCCCCGTACGGCACTCATCGAAGGCTTCGCCCCGGTTGGCCTGATGGAAGTCCAGCCCCACCCCGATGCCCAAGCGCGGATCGAGAAGCATCACGCCGTAGCCGCTGTCCTCTTCCTGCCCATAGTGCCGGAAGGTGAACGGTATCCGGTCCATCCCGAACAGCCGCTCGTACCACGCCACACTCGCTTCGACGTCAGTGACTGTCACAGAGACGTGATGAATCCCGGTAATCCCGGGTCCTGCACCCTCCGTCATGCCCGCCTCCCCAGTGAACTGCCACATCTCCCCTACTCAGGCCAACACTATCGGCAAACTGTCCGCCGGCGCTTCAGCAGCAGCTGACCACGGCCACCACAACCTGGAAGTCCGGCCAGTCATTGCCGGCTTACCTCCGCAGCTCGATTGAGCGCGAGGCTGCCA
>Ga0318563_10001271_pt1 | contig 10698 bp, 7 predicted proteins | sample GRESIP066b5f19_FD_203689 | JGI IMG/M metagenome (GOLD analysis project Ga0318563, IMG submission 203689) | Tropical soil microbial communities from Luquillo Experimental Forest, Puerto Rico - GRE.SIPMG.066b5f19 | ecosystem: Environmental > Terrestrial > Soil > Tropical forest > Bulk soil... | reverse complement strand
GCCCTTGACCAGGTCGGCCGCGGTGGCCGACGAGATCGCTGCCGCGGCCGACCTGGTCAAGGGCAAGACCGCAGGCATCCCGGTGGCGGTTGTCCGCGGCCTAGGAGGCCTGGTCACCGACGAGGACGGGCCAGGCGCCCGGGCGCTGATCCGGCCAGCCGCCGAGGACATGTTCCGGTACGGCGCCGCCGACGTGCTGGCCGCCCGCCGCACGGTGCGCGAGTTCACCGGCGAGCCGGTGGACCCCGGCGCGGTCCGCCGGGCCATCGCCGCCGCCATCACCGCACCGGCCCCGCACCACTCCACCCCGTGGCGGTTCGCGGTGCTGCAGACGCCCGCGGCCCGCGCCGCCCTGCTGGCCGACATGCTCGCGGCCTGGACCGCCGACCTGCGCGGGGACGGGTTCACGGCGGAGCAGATCGCCCGCCGGGTCCGGCGCGGGGAGCCGTTGCGCCGGGCGCCGCTGCTGATCGTGCCCTGCCTGCACGCCGAGGCCGCACACACCTATCCCGACCCGCGCCGCAATGCCGCCGAGCGCGAGATGTTCGTAGTCGCCATGGGCGCCGCCGTGCAGAACCTGCTGGTCGCCCTCGCCGTCGAGGGCCTCGGCTCGTGCTGGGTTTCGAGCACGATGTTCTGCCGCGACGTCACCCGCGCCGCGCTCGGCCTCCCGGCCGACTGGGACCCGATGGGGGCGGTCGGCGTCGGCCACCCCGCCCAGCAGCCGCCCGACCGCCCCGGCCGCAACCCCGACGAGTACCTGATCAACCGCTGACTACGGGGCGAGCAGCGGCAGGGTTGGGCGGCCGGCCCGGACGGACTCGCACACCCCATCGCTGGCTGCGGCGGCCGCCAGTCGTTCGGCCGGAGGATGCCCGTACAAGGTGGTGCGCTGGCGCAGCGGCCGCCCGGTCGGGGCGACCAGGCCGGCCAGGTCGCTGATGGTCTTGAACGACCCGTGGGCCGAGCCTGCCATCCGGCTGATGGTCTCCTCCATCAGCGTGCCGCCGATGTCGTTGACCCCGCCGCACAGCACGTCCCGGCAGCCATCCGGGCCCAGCTTGACCCAGGAGCACTGGATGTTGCTGATCGCGCCATGCAGCATCAGCCGCGATACCGCGTGCACTGCCCGGTTCTCCCGCCGGGTCGGGCCCGGCCGGGCCAGGCCGGCCAGGTAGATCGGCGCGCTGGCATGCACGAACGGCAGCAGCACGAACTCGGTGAAGCCGCCGGTCTGCTCCTGGATCCGCCGGATCACCCGCAGGTGCGCGACCCAGTGTGCGGGCGTGTCCACATGCCCGTACATCATCGTCGCGGTCGTCGGGATGCCGAGGCCGTGCGCGGTGGTGATGACCTCGGTCCAGGCCGCGGCGGGCAGCTTGCCCTTGGTCAGCACCCAGCGGACGTCGTCATCGAGGATCTCCGCCGCCGTTCCGGGCAGCGACCCGACGCCCGCCTCCCGGGCCCGCACCAGCCACTCCCGCACCGGCAGCCCGGTACGGGCAGATCCGTTCATCACCTCCATCGGCGAGAACGCGTGGATGTGCAGGTCCGGGCAGCGCCCGCGGACCTCCGCCGCGATGTCGAAATAGGCGGTGCCGGGCAGGTCCGGGTGGATGCCGCCCTGCATGCACACCTCGGTCGCGCCCGCCTGCCAGGCTTCGGCCGCCCGGTCGCCGATCTGCCCGAGCGACAGCGTGTACGCGTCCGCGTCGGTCCGCCGCTGCGCGAACGCGCAGAACCGGCAGCCGGTGTAACACACGTTGGTGAAGTTGATGTTGCGGGTGACCACGTAGGTGATGTCATCGCCCACGGTGTCGCGGCGCACCGAGTCAGCCAGCGCGGCCAGCGCCGTCAGTTCCGGCCCGTCGGCGCCGAGCAGTGCCAGCGCCTGCCGGTCGGTGATCCCGGCCGGGTCACGCTCCGCCGCCCGCAGCGCCGCCGCCACGTCCCGGCGCAGCGGCGCGGGCCCGGCCGCCGTGGCACCCCGGGCAGCCCCGCCCGCACCGGCGGGGGCGAGCCGGGTAGCCACTTCCGCCCAGTCGCCGTACACCTCGGTGAAGTCATCCCGGCGGTCGGCGGTGCGGCCCGCAGTGTCGATGGTGACGTGCAGGTCCGTCCGCCCGGCGGCCTCGCCCCAGCCGCCGTCCGGCTCCTGCCAGGGCAGCCCGGCCGGCCGGGCGCGGGGCCGGGCCAGCCCGGTGGCCGGGTCGGCGAGCGCCGCCACGTGCCCGGCCAGCCTCGGATCGAGCCACGGCTCGCGCTGGTAGCCAGGGTAGATGGTGAGCCGCTCGGCCAGCGTCAGGCCGGCCTCGGCGGTCCGCGCGGCCAGGGCGTCGATCTGCGGCCAGGGGCGCTCGGGATTGACGTGATCCGGGGTGAGCGGTGACACCCCGCCCCAGTCGTCGATCCCGGCCGCCAGCACCAGCCGGTACTGGTCACCGATGAGGTTCGGCGGCGCCTGGATGCGCATCGCCGGCCCGAGCACCAGCCGGGCGACCGCGATGGTCGCCGCCAGGTCTTCCAGGCCGGCATCGGGGACCCCGCGCATCCTGGTGTCCGGCTTGGCCCGGAAGTTCTGCACGATGACTTCCTGGATGCCGCCGTACTCGCGGGCCACCCGGCGGATGGCGAAGATCGACTCAGCCCGCTCGGCCGGTGTCTCGCCGATGCCGATGAGAATGCCGGTGGTGAACGGGACCGCGGAGCGGCCGGCGTCCTCCAGCACCCGCAGCCGGACCGCCGGATCCTTGTCCGGGCTGCCGTAGTGCGGGCCGCCCTTGTCAGTGAACAGCCGCCCCGCGGTGGTCTCCAGCATCATCCCCATCGACGGCGCTACGGGCTTGAGCCGCTGGAAGTCCTGCCAGGACAGGACGCCCGGGTTCAGGTGCGGCAGCAGCCCGGTCTCCTCCAGCACCCGCACCGCCATCGCCCGCAGGTAGGACAGGGTGCTGTCATAGCCGCTGGCGTCCAGCCAGTCCCTGGCCTGCCGCCACCGGTCCTCCGGCTGGTCGCCGAGCGTGAACAGCGCCTCCTTGCACCCAAGTGCCGCGCCCTGACGGGCGATCGCGAGCACCTGGTCCGGGGACAGGTAGGGGCTCTCCAGCCGGCCGGGCACGGTGACGAAGGTGCAATAGCCGCAGCGGTCCCGGCACAGCCGGGTGAGCGGGATGAAGACCTTGCGCGAGTACGTGATCAGGCCCGGGCGGCCGGCCGCGGCCAGCCCGGCGTCCCGGACCCGGCCGGCGTGCCGGGCCAGCGCCGCCAGCTGCTCGCCGCGGGCGTGCAGCAGCACGGTGGCCTCGGCCTCGTCGAGCGGCTTGCCGTCCCGGGCCCTCGCGAGCGCCCGGCGGATGGCGCTGGCCGTTGGCACCGGGGCGGGCGGCAGGTCCATGCCCATAGAAGAACACCAGGCGTGTCATCATTCCCCGCGACGGGCAGCCGCGGCCGGCCTGAATTTATTTCGATTTGGTATAGTCTGATTTCGTGATAGATGAGAGGGCCACGGCCGGCCCGGCTGGCCCCTTCGGCGGCGTCACGCTCAGCCTGCACCGGGCCACCCACGTGACCATTCATGCGCTGGTGAAGTCGCTGGCCCGGCTGGAACTGGGCGCCGCGGAGATCAACGTGCTGGCGTGCCTGGCGGCTGCCTCGCCGGTGCCGGCCGGCCTGCTCGGCACCGCCACCGGGACCAAGCCGTCCACTCTGACCAGCGTGCTGGACCGGCTGGCCGGGCGTGGATTCACCGCCCGTGCGGTGGACCAGGTCGACCGGCGGTCATTCCTGGTGTCACTGACCCCGGCCGGCCAGGCCGCGGCCGACCAGGTCAGTGACGCCATCCGCGACCTTGAGCGGCACGCGCTCGGCCGGGTGACCGATGCCGAGCGGGCCGGATTCCTGGCGGTCGTCCGGGCGCTGGCGGAGGCAGCCACATGACACCCAGACACCAGCCGGCTAGGCCGGCCCAGGCCCGGCCGCTGCCGCCGGAGCTGGCCGAGGCACTGGCCGAGGTCGCGCCCGGCGGCACACCGTTCCGCCACCGCCAGCACATCCACCTGGCCTGGATTGCGGTCCAGCGGTACGGCGCCAGCCGGTCACCGGCCGTGGTGGCCGGCTGGATCCGGCACGTCGCGACCTATGAGCGAGCACCGCAGAAGTACAACGCCACGATGACCCTGGCATGGACCGAACTCGTCGCCCATCACGTGACCACCGGCCCGGATGACCCGGCAGGCTTCGCCGCGTTCGCGGCTGGCAACCCCGGGCTGCTGGACAAGCGGCTGCTGTCCCGGCACTACTTCGCCCGCACGCTCGCCTCGGCCGCGGCCCGGAGCGGGTGGGTCGAGCCCGATCTGGCCGCCTTCCCCTGGGCCAGCCGGGCGCGCGGCCAGCCCGGCGATCAGAAGGCCCGGTAATCGCGGACCGGGTTGCGCGGGCCGCGGCGCGGCGGGCCCATCCCGGCCATCGACACCAGCCTGGTCACCCGGTACCGGTGGCCGGGATAGGGGGCGAGCAGTTCCAGCATGCCGGCGTCGTCCACGATCCGCCCGGCCAGCGCCCAGCCGACGATGCTGGGCAGGTGGTAGTCACCGACCGACACCGCGTCCGGGTCGCCGCAGGCCCGCTGGCGGGTCTCGGCTGAGGTCCAGGGCCCGATCCCGGGCAGCGAGCGCAGCCGCAGATCCGCCGCGGCCGGGCTCATGGCGACGATCTCCTCCAGCCGGGCGGCCACCCGGGCGGCACCGGCGATGGTCCTGGCCCGGACCAGTTCCACCCCGGCCCGGTGCCATTCCCAGGACGGGATCATCGCCCACACCCGCGGTGGCGGGAACACCCGCATCCCGGGCGGGACCGGACCGGGGGGCCGGCCGCCGAACCTGAGCAGTAGCAGCCGCCATGCCCGCTTCGCCTCCGCCCCGACCACCTTCTGCTCCAGCACCGCGGGCACCAGCGCCTCCAGCACCCGGCCCGAGCGGCCGATCCGGAGCCCGGGATGCCGCCGGTCCAGGTCGGCCACCAGCGGGTGGGCCGGCCGGAACCCGCTGCGGTCGTCGCCGGCCCCGAGCAGCCCCGGCAGCGCGGCCAGCAGCCAGCCCGCTCCCGGCCCCCAGGCCCATGCCTGCGCGGCCAGGCCACCTCCGGTGCCGGCGGCCGGGACGGCCACCACCCGCAGCGTGCCTGGGCCGTCCGGGGTCAGCGACGTCCGCCAGATCGCGCCAGCCGGATCGGTCTGGAAGGCCGGGTCACCCCGCCCCCGCCGGTGCACACCCAGGGTCCGGGCCAGATCCACCGGGAAGGGCAGCGGCCAGTTCCCGGTCAGCGCACCGGCCGCACCGTTAGTGCCCGCGGCCGCGGCGGGCAGCGCCACCATCGGTGGGCCCGCTGCTCAGGCGTCCGTGGAGAAACGGACCGAGGTCGGGCCGAGGTCTACCCCCGGCCATACGCGCAGCCCGGCCCGCAACTCGTTCCCACTGGCCACGCAGACATCTTCGCCCAGGACGGCGGCATCAAGCACGGCCGACTCGCCGATCCGGGCGCCCCGGCCCAGGACCGACCCACTGACCTGTGCTCCCGCGCCGATCTCCACCCCGTCGAACAGCACACTGCGCTGCACCCGTGCGCCGGGCCCGATCACCGACCCGGCGCCGACCACGGTGCCGCCGCCCACCTGCGCCGCCGGGCTGACCCGGGCGCCAGCGAGCAGCAGCGCCTCCCCGGGCACGCCGGCGGTGGCGGCCAGAGCCGGCGAGCTGAGGCGGCCGAGGACAAGATCGCACGACCCTTGCACAAAGGCTTCCGGGGTGCCTACGTCCAGCCAGTACCCGCTCTCCAGGTAGCCCATCACCACCGCGCCCTGGCCGATCAGGCCGGGGAACGTCGCCCGCTCCACCGAGGTCACCGCCCCGGCCGGGATGACGTCAATCACGTCCCGGCGGAAGATGTAGCAGCCCGCGTTGATCTGGCTGGTGACCGGGTCCGGCGTCTTCTCCAGGAACGCGGTCACCCGGCCATCGGCGCCGGTCGGCACGCAGCCGAAACGGGCCGGGTCGGGGACCTCGACCAGATGCAGGGTGACCGCTGCCTCGGCCTTGCGGTGCAGGTCGAGCTGGGCGGTGAGGTCGTGGCCCGACAGCACGTCCCCGTTCAGCACGATCACCGGGCTGTCCGGCTCACCGTGCAGGGCCGCGGCCGCGTTCCGGATCGCCCCACCGGTGCCGAGCGGGGTTTCCTCCTGCATGTAGACGATCTCGAGCCCGAAGGCGGCGCCGTCGCCGAAGCAGTCCGCGAACATGTCCGCCCGGTACGAGGTCGCCAGCACCACCCGGGTGACCCCGGCGGCCGCGGCCTTGGCCAGCTGGTGGGCAAGGAACGGGACGCCGGCGGTGGGCAGCAGCGGCTTGGGCGTGCTGATGGTCAGCGGCCGCAGCCGGGTCCCCTGGCCGCCGACGAGCAGGACCGCCTCTAGCTGTCCCGCGTCAGCCGGGACGGAGGGCCATGATGACATGGAGCCGCAGATTACCCGTCTCGGTGCCCGGCCGCACGCTGATACGAGGCCAGATGTGCCTCGGCCGACGCGGCCCAGGTGAACTCCTGCGACCTGGCATACCCGGCCTCGCCCAGGGCCTCCCGGCGTACCGGGTCATCCAGCAGGGCCCGCAGCCCGGCCTGGATGCTGGTCTCGTCGGGTTCGGTGTAGGCGACCGCGTCGCCGCCCACTTCCGGCAGCGACGTCCGGTGCGTAGTCAGCACCGGCGCGCCGGAGGCCATCGCTTCCAGCACCGGCAGCCCGAAACCCTCGCCCCGGCTGGGGAAGGCGACCAGCAGGGCACCGCCCAGGTAGCCGGGCAGGTCACTGAAGCGCAGGTAACCGGGGCGGACCACGCGCAGGTGCGCGGGCACCGCGGCGATCGCCTCATCGACCTCCTCGCTCCAGCCGCTGCCGCCGGCCAGCACCAGCGCCGGCGGGTCGGCCAGGTCAGCGACGGCGGCAGACCAGCCGGTGATGAGGGCGGGCACGTTCTTGCGCGTCTCCAGCGAGCCCAGATAGGCCACGTATGGCTTGCTGTGCAGGCCGAGCCGGTCCGATACCTGCCGCACCTGTTCCGGGCTGGGCCGGTGGAACAGCGAGTGGTCCACGCCGTGGTAGGCGACGTCGATCCGGGTCGGGTCGGCACCGAGCACCCGCACCAGTTCGTCCCGGGTGGCCTTGGACGGCACCAGCAGCCTGGCCGCCCGCCGGACCGAGGTCCTGATGGCCGACTTGTAGAAGTTCGCGATGGTCCGGCCGTGTGCGTCCGGGTCGGTGAAGAACGTCACGTCGTGGATGGTGACCACCACCGGCACGCTGCACCGCAGCGGCATCGAGTAGTGCGGCACATGCAGGACATCGGCGCCGACCTGCTGGGCCACCAGCGGCAGCCCAGTTTGCTCCCAGGTCAGCCGGGCGGGCCGGTGTGCGATCGCCGTCGGGCCAGCCACCACCCGGGCGTCCGGTACCGGCCCAGCGCCCCGCGATCCGCAGGCACAGCGGTCGCATCAACCAGGACTCGAGGCGCCACGGCCAGTCTCGCTCCCCTCCCGGGCCACCGGCCCGGGCACATCGATGGCTGTTTTCGTGAGCATGCGGCGATGGCTAGCCGCCACTTCCGAGCGTACGCCCTTGGCCCAGCTGCCTGTGCGCATCACCGCACTGCAGCCCGCCGGCGGTGCAGGCCGGCCCACTAGTGCGTCGGGGTGGGCGATGGGGACGGGCTGGCGGACGGGCCGGCCGCCGCCGCTGCGGTGCTGCCCGCGGCGTGCTGGGCGTTGTCGAGCGCCGCCTTCATGTTCGCGATGTCCTGGCCGTAGGCGGCGAAATCACCGCTCTTCAGTGCCGCCTGCGCGGCGGCGTAGTCCTGCTCGGCCTGCGCCAGGTACTTGCGCACGGCGGCGCTTACCTGGCCGGTGCCACTGGGCAGCGCCGGGCCGGCGCTGGGCAGCCCCGCGAAGACCTGCCCGAGCGCGTTCTGCAGGGTGGGCCCGTAGCCGACCTGGCCGTCGAAGAACACGAACGCCCGTTTCAGGGTCGGATAGGAACCGGCGCTGGCGCCACCTGCCGCCTGGATATAGATCGGCTCCTCGTACAGCAGGCCGCCCGCCAGCGGCAGCGCGATCAGGTTGCCCTTGATCACGGTCGAGCCACCCTGCCGGAACAGCGACAGTTCCTTGGAGGCGACCGTGTCGGACTCGAAGTTGTTCTGCACCTGCTGCGGCCCCAGGATGGCGGCCTCCTGCGGCAGCTGCAGGATCCGGATAGTGCCGTAACCGGCCTGCGGGTTACTGTCCACCGCGATGTAGGCGGCCAGATTCGGCCGCGACCGCTGCGCCAGCGCGGTGGTCAGCGAGAACTGCGGCTGGCGGTAGCCCGGCATGGTCATGGTCAGGTAGTAGGGCGGCTGGCTCAGGCTGCTGACCGTGGTGGCGCCGGTCGGGTCGTTCGGCACCGTCCAGAAGTTCTGCCCGCCGTAGAAAGACTGCGGGTTGGTGACGTGGTACTTGGCCAGGATCTGCCGCTGCACCTCGAACTGGTCCGGCGGGTAGCGCAGGTGCGGCAGCAGGTAGGCGGGGATGTCCGAGCTCGGCTTGATGATCCCCGGGAACGCGTTCATCCAGGTGCGCAGCAGTGGGTCGGATGGCCCCCACTGGTAGAGGGTGACCGCCCCGGTGTAGGCGTCCACCACCGCCTTGACCGAGTTGCGGAGGTAGTTGATCTGGCCGACGGCCTCCCCCGCGACCGCGCCGTTCGGGGTCTGGCTGGTGGCGGTGGCGGCCGGCAGGCTGATCCGCTCCGAATACGGGTACAGGTCGGTGGTGGTGTAACCGTCCACCACCCACAGGATCCGGCCGTCGGCGACCACTGGGTAGGGGTTGGCGTCCAGCGTGAGGAACGGCGCCACCTTGGCCACCCGGGCCAGCGGCTGCCGGCCATAGAGGATCTTCGAGTCGCCGTTGATGGCACCCGACAGCAGGATGTTCAGCTCGCGGAACTTGATCGCATACAGCAGCCGGTTGAGCAGCGAGCCGATCGGCACGCCGCCGTTCCCCTGGTAGGTGTAGTTCTGCTGGCCGCTGGCGTTCTCGTAGGGGTAGTCCAGTTCCTGCGGCGGCCGCCCGGCGGGCGCGCCCACGATCGCGTAGGTGTTCTGCTGCTGGCCGAAGTACACCCGTGGCTGGTACGAGCCCAGCTGCCCATGCGGCGGAATGTCACTTTCCACGAACCATGGAGTGCCGCCGCCCGCCACCGCGTTCGCCTTGGCCGCCACCACCCCGAACCCGTGCGTGTACACCAGGTGGGTGTTGATCCAGTTGCCCTGGCCGGCCGGCGGGCCGCCCATGCCGCGGACGGCCACCACCACGTCCTGCGGGCTGTGGCTGGACGGCAGGAGGTAGCGGTCCACCGCGAGCATGCCGGGGAACTGGTAGAAGCCCTTCACCTGCTGCAGCTGCTGGAACGTCTGCGACACCACGGCCGGGTCCATCAGCCGCAGGCCGCTCAGATCCGCCACCTGGCTGCTCAGCTGGCTGGGTGGCCGGGAACTGGTGCCGGGATAGCTGATCACCTGGGCGCCGTCCACGCCGTAGGCCTGGCGGGTGCCGGAGATCTCCCGGTGGATGTACTTGGCCTCCTTGGCCAGCTCGTTCGGCTTGACCACAAACTGCTGGATGACCGCCGGGTAGACGCCGCCGATGAGCACCGCCGACAGGACCAGCAGGCCGAACCCGACGGCGGGCAGCGCCGCGCTGCGGCGCAGCGCGCCGGCGAAGAACAGGACCGCGCACAGCACGGCGATCACCGCCAGCACTGTCTTGGCCGGCAGCACCGCGTTGACGTCGGTGTAGGACGCGCCGGTGGTGACCGTGCCGCGCTGGGAGAAGTCGATGCCGTACCGGTCGATCCAGTAGGCAACCCCCTTTAGCAGGACGAACACCCCGAGCAGGAGGAACAGGTGGGTCTGGGCGGCGGCGGTCGCCCGCAGCCGCCGGCCCTGCACCCGCAGCCCGCCGTAGAGCGCGTTGACCAGCAGCACCGCCGCCAGCGACAGCAGCACGGCGGTGAACAGGTAACCGAGCACCAGCCGCAGGAACGGGTAGGTGAACACGAAGAAGGAGATGTCCAGGCCGAACTGGGGGTCCTTGACCCCAAACGGGACCTGGTTGGCGAACATCAGCCAGGTCTGCCAGGCCCCGGCCCCGCTGAGCCCGGACAGCAGGCCGACCAGGACCAGCACCAGCCCGAGCAGCAGCCGCCGGTGCGGGTCGACCGCCTGCCGGTACAGGTCCATGCCGGGCCGCTCGCCTGCCGGGACCGGCCGGTACTCCGGCCGCAGCCGGAAGGCGATCACCGCGTTGGCACCGGTCACCAGGGCCATGAACAGGCCGGTCACGAAGAACAGCGCCCACCTGGTGCCGTAGGTGACCCCGAACACCGAGCTGTAGTGCACCGAGCGGAACCACAGGAAGTCCGTCCACACCCCGGCGACGATGGTGAGCACCACGATCAGGGCGATCAGCCCGAGCACGGCTGGCACCAGATACCGGGGCCAGCGGGGCAGCCGGAGCGCGACCCGGCTGTCCGGCGGCCGCGCCCGGCCTGGCGGCTGGAAGCTCACCCAGTCCCCCTCTTGTCAGGGCCTCGGGACGGCCCGTGCTGGCACGGCC
>Ga0318563_10001270_pt1 | contig 10701 bp, 4 predicted proteins | sample GRESIP066b5f19_FD_203689 | JGI IMG/M metagenome (GOLD analysis project Ga0318563, IMG submission 203689) | Tropical soil microbial communities from Luquillo Experimental Forest, Puerto Rico - GRE.SIPMG.066b5f19 | ecosystem: Environmental > Terrestrial > Soil > Tropical forest > Bulk soil... | reverse complement strand
ACAATGTACTAGTTATATACCATATACGAAATAGTTCGTTTTCGATACAGGGACTGTTCGCTTTTGATACAGTCAGAATGGACCGGACAGGGCGGATGTGGGAAGTCAATTGACTCCCGGGCATGACTGTAGAGGGCCAATCTGCCGGCGGTAAAGGACCCGGCCGTGATTTTTAGGCAGGATAATTTCAGAAAGAATGGTTATTCAGTTCTCAGGCTCTTAACCGGGTTGGCAATGGCTGCCTTGATTGCCTGGAAGCTCACCGTGACCAGGGCTATCAGCAGAGCAAGTAGTGCTGCCAGTGCAAAAATCCACCATTCGATGGTGATACGATAAGCAAAATCACTCAGCCAGGAATGCATGGCCCACCAGGAAACAGGAGCTGCGATAACAAATGCGATGGCTACCAGTTTCATAAAATCTTTGGAGAGTAATCGGACGATTCCCTGTATGCTTGCTCCCAAAACTTTTCGAATACCAATTTCCTTTGTCCTTTGTTCTGCGATGAAGGTGGCCAGGCCAAAAAGGCCCAGGCAGGCGATTAGGATGGCCAGAACAGAAAAGATCAGGGCAATCTGACCCACTTTTTGTTCGGATTGGTACATTTCATTGAAAGATTCATCCATAAAGCGATAGCTGAATGGCATGCCCGGAGCCAGAGACTTCCATAAGGATTCAATCTCAGCAATCAGCGTCTTGATATTGGCAGTATTCACCTTGAACGAAGCCAGACCACCGCTTTTTCCCAGGAAGAAGCTGAGTGGTCCTACATTCTGGTGAAGAGTTTCGAAATTGAAATTTTTCACAACACCGATGATGTTGTATGATTGAGTCTTGTTGTTCTCATTAATCGTATAGATTTTCTTTCCTATCGGGTCATCATAACCCAGGAAAGAAGCCGTGGTCTCGTTGATAATGACAGCGGTCGAATCGCTGCCAAAGTCGCGTGAAAAGTTCCTGCCCCTGGCCATTTTCATTCCCATCGTCCTGAGGTAATCGTAATCGACGTACCATGTCTGCATGTCAATGCCATTTTTGGAATCCATGACCGCTTCTTTGGAGAAGGTCTGATCGGTCCTCGAGGATTGCGTGACCGGCAGAAAACTACTCAGGGTCCCTGTTTCCACCCCGCTAAACCCCATCACCTTGTTTTTAAAAGGAATTGCGTTATCGCTGAGTGAATTGACGCCGTCAATGACCAAAACCTGCTCCTTTCTGAATCCAAGGTCCTTTGACTGTATATAGTTAAGCTGTTTATAGATTACAATAGTCCCGATGATGAGCATAATAGAGGTTGCAAATTGGAAAACCACCAGGAGACTTCTCAGACCGCCACTTTTGCTACCTAACTTCAGTTTGCCTTTAAGAACTTCGATCGGCTTAAAGGCAGAAAGGAAAAACGCCGGATAACTTCCGGCAAGCAGGCCCACAACAAGGGGCAGTGCAATCAGCGATGGGAGAACAAAAGGAGAAATAAAGTTCGACATGCTCATGGTCTTTCCGGAAACCTGGTTGAAAACGGGGAGTACGAGCCAAACCAAGGCGATGGCAATGACCAGGGAGAGCATGGTCATGAGGGTGGACTCGGTCAGGAATTGTGTGATCAGTTCCCTCCGCTCGGTACCGAGTACTTTTCGGATACCTACCTCTCTCGCCCTATTGGCTGACCGTGCTGTGGTCAGGTTCATAAAATTGATGCAGGCTATTAACAGGATGAGCAGGGCAACGGCAGAGAATATATAAATATATTGGATATTTCCACTGGCCAGGAATTCATATTGCCTGTCTGAATACAAATGGATTCTCGTTACCGGAATCATGGAATACTCCAGTTTATTACCCGCTTTCCGGAAATCATCCATGGTGTTGATCTGCATGTACTGTTTTGCTTCGGGCAGACAGTACTTGTCTATATAATGAATAAAATTTTTTTCGAAGGCATTCGGGTCGGTTCCCTCTTTTAAAAGCAGGTAAGTATGAAAATTATGGCTCAGGAATTGCCCCCAGGTGTAGTCCACATTTTTCATCGAAAAATAGAAATCAAACTGAAAATGGGAGTTGTGCGGAATATCCTTAATGACGGCGGTAACCTTGTAAAGGGTCTTCTGGCGGCCTTCAATTTCGAGTGTTTTTCCCAGGGCGTCAATGGTTCCAAAATACTTTTTGGCAGCTGATTCGGTTATGACTACGGTGTTGGGTGCATTGAGAGCATTTTTGGGGTCCCCGGACAGGGCGGTCACCTGGAATATCCGGAAAAATGTAGAATCTGCATGTGTCACGCGTTCTTCATTGATAAAGTCATTTCCCTTCTTGATCAGTTTGCTTCCGTTGCTGTTAAACAGGCGTGCGTACTCTTCGACCTGAGGGTAATCTTTTTTCAGCACCTGCCCCATCATGTCGGAGGTGAACGGCATATGAAGGTCTCCTCCTCCGAAGCGGATGTCCGCATTGAGACGGTAGATCCGTTGTGAATTCGGATAGAATTTGTCAAAACTCAATTCGTCCAGTACGTACATAGCAATCAATAAAAAACAAGTCAGGCCTGTGGCCAGGCCAACAATGTTGATTATTGAATATATCTTGTTCCGAACAAGATTCCTCCAGGCTACTTTCAGGTAATTCTTGAACATGAATTAAGGTTTTGGTGGCTTATTTGAAATGTTATAAACGGCCTTCGCGGGCCAGAGATGAATATACTTCATTTGCTTGAACGCATGAGCCATCCCTATTGTTACCGCAGGAAGGTCCCTTAACCGGTCTTTACCTGTCCAAAATGGCAAGTTGCCTGATTTTTCAGACCCCTGCTCCCGGCGCAATCCAGTTATTTTTCCGGGCCGATCAATTTGGATAGCCAATGCTGGCAGGCTGCCGCTTTACCGGATTGAGAGATGCCCAATCGGTACTACCTGATGATTTCTGCACTCATTCTGTTCGCAATGATTCCACAGGATTTGCCAAAGCAGCCCTGATGGCCTGCAGGCTGATGGTTATGAGGGCAACCAGGGTCGCCAGGAACCCCGCTGCCAGGAAGACCCAGAGACCGATACTGATGCGATAGGCGAAATCCTTTAACCAGTTGTGCATAGCGAACCAGGCAATGGGAAATGCAATAAGGGCAGCAATCAGAACCAGGCGGAGAAAGTCACTGGATATCAGGGTCACAATCTGAGAAACACTGGCGCCCAGCACTTTCCGGATGCCAATTTCCTTTATCCGCTGGGTGATGGCAAACGCGGAAAGGCCAAACAACCCCAGACAGGCTATAAAGATGGCTATGCATGCAAAAGTCATAATGATCGTGCCCTGCCTTTGTTCAGACCGGTATAGATTATCAAACTGCTCATCGAGGAAATTATACTGGAAAGGTATCCCCGGAACAAATTTTCGCCAGGTACTTTCAATAAAAGCCAGGGTAGAAGGCATGTTTCCGCCGGATATCTTTACAGTAAGGTTATTGTAAAAACCCGACTGGGAAGGGGAGGGCAACAGGAATATCATGGGAACAATCTGCTGATGCAGGGATTCAAAATGAAAATCTCCCATCACTCCGATGACATGCCCTTTGGCATTCCCATATTTAAAATCCTTTCCGATCGCAGCCTGCGGGGATTTCCAGCCAATGGTCTTCACCGCCGCTTCATTAATCAGGAAATTGGAGGTATCCAGTCCGAAGGCATGGGAAAAATTCCTGCCTGCCACCATATGAATCCCAAAAGAGGGAACAAAATCATAATCGGTGGCCACATACTTTATATCCGTATTGAGTGGTTTCAGGGAATCTCCCGAAAGAGTGAACGCCCCCATATCGTCGAGCAGCCTCCCTGACGGAATCCGTGATGAACGGGCCGCATCCCGGACCGCCTGGTTTTGCAGGAGCTCATTTCTAAATGCATCATATTTGTCATAAAGGGCGGTATTGTACAGCATGGTGATGACATGTTCCTTGTCGAGGCCCAGCGATTTTTCCTGCATATACCGGAGCTGCCGGAATACGATGAGTGTACAAATGATCAGGATGATGGAAACGGCAAACTGGGTCACTACAAGTACTTTTCTGAAAGAGATGTTGCTGCCGCCGGCTTTGAATATACCCTTGAGGGTCTTTACCGGCTGAAAGGAAGACAGGAAAAGGGAAGGATAAATTCCTGCGAGAATTCCGATGGCAAAGGGTGCAAGAGCCAAAGGGACCAGGATCTGCCACTTTACGAGAATGTTGCCACTGATATGCTCATCCGAAATCCGGTTCAGGAAGGGGATTAAAAAATAGAGAAGCACCGCGGCCAGTATGATCGCCAGCCATGTCAGCAGGACTGATTCAGTCAGAAACTGGAAGATCAGCTCCTTTCTTTCTGCCCCAATGACTTTTCTGATTCCTATTTCCCTTGCACGCAGGGCAGACCGCGCAGTGGAAAGGTTCATATAATTGATACAGGCAATGAGCAGGATAAAAAGGGCGATGGCTGCGAATATGTAAACCCGGCCGATGTCGCCATTTTCTTCAGCCTCGTAATCTGTATGGGAATACAGGTGGATATCGGTGAGTTTCTGGAGCCCGAGTGAAGTGAACTTAGAGGGATCCTGACCGTTGAAATCTCTGTGATCCATATGTTTGTCTAGGAAAGCCGGGAACCGGTCGATCATAGTCCTGACGGGATAATGTTCAGGCAACAGTAAAAATGTAAAAAAGGAATTGTTGCCCCAATTGGTCCTGAGGTTTTCCTCCCCATAAATGGTAGAATCCCTGAGGGTACTGAATGATAGTAGCATACTGGGATGCATATGCGCATTGGAAGGGAAGGCCTGGTAGATGCCGGTAACTTTGAAATTGACCTTGTTGTTACAACGGATCATCTTGTTCATCGGTTCATCATTGCCAAAGTACTTTTTGGCCGTTTCCTCGGTAAGCATAACAGAAAAAGGATCGGCAAGGGCCCTCTTGGGGTCACCTTTGAGCACCTTTACCGTAAAGACATCAAAGAGGTTTTCATCCGCAAAAAAGGCATGGGTTTCGTTAAACATCTTCTCCTCGTAACGAAACGGGGTTGTTCCATAGTCGAGTAACCTGGTCATTTTCTCGATATCCGGAAAATCATTTGTAAGGTAGGGGCCAAAGGGAGGGGAAATCGTGCTCAGGCGAAGCGAGATGGATCCATTCTGGTTGTTGAAATCCCTGGTCACGCGATATATCCGGTTTGCGTTGACATTGTACCGGTCAAAGCTTAATTCGTTGGATATGTAGGCCAGTATCAGCAGGCAGCAGGCCATGCCCACTGTCAGCCCGAAAAGGTTGATGCCGGATATGAGTTTATACTTCACCAGGTTGCGCCAGGCAACTTTGAGATAGTTTCTGATCATGGTATTAATATTTGCAGCCTGGGACAGCCACAGAAGGTCAGGGCTGGAACCGGGCTATTTTACTGCAAAGGATACAAACCTAAGAAACCATTATGGACAGGTCTCCAGAAGCCGCCTAAAATCCTGTTTCCACCAGGACTATTCTGTCCTCAGGGATTCAACGGGATTTCTGAATGCGGCCCGGACAGCCTGAAAACTGACTGTGCACAAGGCAATCAAAGCAGAAGAAAGCCCTCCCAGGATGAATATCCACCAGCTGACCTGAATCCTGAATGGATAATCCTGTAACCATCTGTTCATGAAATACCAGGCTATTGGCGCTGCGATGGCAAATGCAATAACTATCAGTACAATGAATTCCTTGGAGAACAGGTATATTATATTTGCCGAAGAAGCTCCCAGCACCTTACGGATCCCTACTTCCTTGATCTTTTGTACGGCCATGAAGGAGGCAAGCCCGTAAAGGCCCAGGCAACTCAGGAAAATGGACACCAGCGCGAACATCTGGTAAAGTCGGGACAATTGTTTTTCCTGCTTATAGAAATTTTCGATCTTATTATCCAGGAACTGGTACTCAAAAACAAAATCAGGGTAGACATCCGACCAGATTTTTTCTAAAGCCTGGATACTGGTTGAAATATCACTGGTGCTGAGTTTAATCGATGCTTCACTATATCCCCTGTTCATGGATGCAATCAGCACGGGGGCCAAATCACGACGGAAGGACCTTGCATTAAACTCTTTCATTACCCCAACGATGGGACCTTTTATCGTCCCTCCCCATAAACTGATTTCTTTATTTAAGGCATCTTCCGGCTTGCGGAGACCGAGATTTTTAACGACCATTTCATCCACCAGAAATTCCCGGGCCGTATCAGAAGGTTCAAGGTTTCTCCCCGCAAGCAGGGGCAGCCTGTAGGTTGGCAGGTATTGATGGTCTGCCCATTTAATAATGGAATAAAAGTCAGTTTCCTTGATGGCATGGTTGAAGGTAAAGGTCGTCCAGTTGTCATTGTCGTCTTCTGCAGGAGTATTTGAATTGAAGCTGGCCATTCGAATCCCTTCCACCGCAGACAGCTTTTCCCTCAGGTAGGGCAGCCGGCTGGTTCCCACACTGTCTCCCGGAACAGGAATATTGACAACGGCTTCCTTGTCAAAGCCAAGTGGTCTTGAATTGAAATAGTTCATCTGCCTGGCCAAGATCAGGGTGCCGACAATAAGTGCCTGTGCGATGACAAACTGGAAGATGACAAGACCCCTTCTCAGGGACAGGCCCCTGCTGGCAAGGGCGACGAGCCTGCTTTTTAAAGCCTGTATGGGATTGAACCGCGACATTACCAGGGACGGATAAAATCCGGCCAGTAAGGTAACCATGAACGCAGTAATAAGAAGAAAAGAAAGAACCTGCGAATTAAACAGCATGCCGATAGCGAGTGGTTTGTCAAGGAGGCTGCCTATTGATGGCAAGCCCGCCAGAACAATCAGCAGTGCCATTACCACTGAAATTCCAACGATTATCAGGGTTTCGATCAGGAACTGCATTTTTAACTGGGACCGGCTGCTTCCCAATACCTTGCGGACCCCTACCTCGCGGGCCCGGTTTACGGCCTGGGCTGTCGCCAGGTTCACAAAATTGACGCAGGCAATGAGCAGGATAAATCCGGCGATCATCCACAGAGCCCTGATCATTTCAGGGCTGATGGATTTTCCACTAAAATTGCCTGCGTGGGTGTCGAAATGTATTTCCTTCAGAGGTTGAATGATATGGCTGTCCTTATCATTGACAGGTTCCATTTTTTTTGAATAGCTTCTCAGTCTGATGTTGAAATCCGAAACGGAGATATGCTCGGGAAGCAGGACAAAACATCCAAAGCTGCTGGTGGTGCCTTCCCAGTTCGAAGACTTTGCAAAATCGGCTGTAAATCCGGTTCCCATGGCAACCACTACTTTCAGCGGGAGATCCGTGTTTTTGGGAATGGATGCCAGGATGCCCGTAACCTTGAGGTTCTCCTTATTGTTCCACCGGACCATTTTCCCGACCGCATTTTTCCAGTCTCCAAAATATTTCTCGGCGATTTCCCTGGTGACAATGGCTGTATTGGGATCCTTGAGGGCCGTGGCGGGATTGCCCGCCAGCAGAGGAAAATCAAATATTCTCAAAAAAGAGGGCGTCGTAAAGAAAACTCCCTTTTCTTCCTTGAATTTCTTTAAGGACTGTCCATTCTGGTCCAGCACGATGATCTGGTCATCTCCCTGCGCAAACACCGGGGCAATTTCCTTCAGCTCCGGGAAGGCTGATGACAATCCCCCAGGCAGCGCGAATGGCACAGCCTTTCCATAAAAAATATTCGCCACATCTGCGTGATGGTATTCAGTCAATACGCGATAAATGCGGTCCTTTTTCGAATGAAAATCATCAAAACTTTGTTCAAAGCGTATAATAACAAAGATGACCAGGCAAACTGAAACTCCCACTGCCAGGCCGGCAATGTTGATCAGGGTATAATTCCTGATGCGCCATAGGCTTCGGAAAGAAGTCTTGAAATAATTTCTGAACATGATATCAATACTGTTTAATGGTACGGAAAGGAGCAGGAATGACCTGCTCGGGCATCAGCTATTTGAATGTCAGGTTAATTCTGCCACTTCCGGCATTTACGGTAACGGGCACTCCACCGCCATTGATTTTACCTTCCAGTTCGTGTTCTCCGGTAGAACCATTGAAATTACTCAGACTGCCCGTATTGATCTTCTCTGCATACAGCCTTAAGTCGAGCCCCTTGTTGGCAGGTACCTGCAAATCAATATGCCCGCTCGAATTGTGGATCTTCACATAGCTTCCCAGCTGTTTGATTTCGACATTAATATTACCCCCGCTGGTGGAAGTCTCCAGACTACAGGTAAGCCCGGTCAGGTCAACATTGCCTCCTGAAGTGTGGGCTGAGAGCTCTCCGCCAATTTCAGAACCATGCACACTGCCACCGCTGGTTGATGCGTTGATGGTACCCTGCAGGCTGCTAAGCCGAAGGGAGCCCCCGGAAGTATTCAGCCGGATTTTTCCCGTACAGTTGTTTGCTTCAATGCTTCCTCCGCTTGTTTCAAGATCAATATCATCTTTTGAATCGCTCACATGTATGCTTCCACCCGAGGTTTGTCCGTTCATTTTTCCTGTGACCTGGTTGACGTGAAGACTTCCTCCACTGGTCCTGAAATACTGGGTACCGGTTAAGCTGGTGAGGTGAATGCTCCCACCGCTGGTACCCAGGTCCGTTGAAACTTCCTGCGGAACGTAAATCTTAAAGGAAATACTGAGGGAATGTCTCCAGTCTGAAAAGTGTTCCTTCGCTTTTGCCGAAGCGGTAAGCTTGGTGGCAGTGAGCGATATGTTAATGTCGTAATCTTCGCTCAGTCTTTTCTGAATTTCCTCTTTGGAGAGATTCGAATACCTCCCGTTGTTGGGATAGATGAACATTTCTACCCTGGCGTCGGCATTGTGTCCCCCGATGACCGTGATGGAACCTCCGGAAGTTTTTGAATTTACTTCCTTGATAGATTGGTTGGCGAACGACTTGGTCTGGTAGGGTGTATTGTCATCCGTGTTTTGTGCCCTTACTGACAGGCTTATGTAAGCGAGCGCAGCAAGGAAGATGAGTTTTTTCATGAGTAATATTTGAGTGGTTAAAATTAAATTCAAGTATTCAAGCAGAGCTCCTGAAAGATTCCGGGGCTGCTAATGTCCGCTATTCATTTTTCAGGGATACAGCAGGGTTTGCCACAGCAGCCCGGATGGCCTGGAAACTGATGGTGAACAGGGCAATCAGCAGGGCAAGTATGCCTGCCACTGCAAATACCCCCCAGCCAATGTCAACCCGGTAGGCATAATCCTGCAGCCACTTGTGCATGGCCCACCAGGCAAGCGGTGAAGCAATCAGAAAGGCCAGCATCACAAAGGACAGAAATTCCTTGGACAACAACGTAACAATGGATGGCATGCTCGCGCCCAAGACTTTTCTTATTCCTATTTCTTTTGTCTTTTGTTCTGCCGTAAACATGGCCAGACCCAGCAAGCCCAGGCAAGAAATAAAGATGCCGAGGCAGGCAAAATAGGTGGAGAGCTGTTGGACCGTTTCTTCGCTTTTGTATAATTTCTGGTATTCCAGGTCCGAGAACTGGTAAGTAAAGGGAAATTTGGGATTCACGGCCCTGTAGACGGACTCAAGGCTGGTCAGCGCCTCCTTTGTCCTCCCAGGATTTGTCCTGACCAGGACAGAACCCCACTTGTCCTTTTCACCCAGCCGGATGATCAGGGGGCTGATGGGCTCCCGCAGGGAATTGAAATGGAAATCCTTAACCACCCCGATGATTGTCCCCTTTTTTCCCCAAAACGTGAGTCGCTTTCCAACTGGGTCCTTATACCCTATCTTTTTGAGTGCAGATTCGTTCACAATGTATCCGGCGGTGTCGGTTCCATAATCTTTGGAGAAGTCGCGACCGTTGACCAGGGTCAACTGCAGGGTCCTTGCAAAATCAAACCCGGCAGCGGCATTGGTAAACATGGGTTTTGTATTCTGGTCCTTACCGTCCCAATCCACCCCATAGGTACCATTGGCGATCTGGGTGGGCGTTTGCGATATCCGTGTAACAAGTTGAATACCCGGTTTATTCAACAGCTCTTCCTTGAAAAGATTGTACTTTTCCATCAGCTCCCCCTCAATAGGAACATAGATAAGATTTTCCTTGTCATAGCCCAGGTTGATATTTTCCACATAGCTCACCTGTTTGGAAATAATGATCATACCAATGATGAGCACAATGGACAGGACAAACTGAAAAACGACAAGCCCTTTTCGGAACCAGAGTGCTCCGGTCTTTGTCTTCAGCGTGCCCTTTAACACAGTCACCGGATTGAAGGCTGACAGGAAAAGTGCGGGATAACTCCCGGAAACGAAACCGGTAAGAAGAGTCAGAATAAATATACTGATCCAGAAATACACGCGATTGAAAGGAAGCCTGATTTCCTTTCCGGTTACATGGTTGAAGGTCGGCAGAAGCAGAGCCAAAAGACCGGCCGCAATGAGTACGGCCAAAAATGACAGCAGGATGGCTTCACCGATGAACTGTCTGATAAGAACGGGGCGAATTGCGCCCACCACTTTCCGGATACCGATTTCCTTTGCCCTTTTTACCGAACGGGCTGTAGTCAGATTCATGAAATTGATACAGGCGATCAGCAGAATGAACAAAGCTACCAGGCTAAAGAGGCGCACATATTCCACCCGGCCGCCTTCCAGATTTCCGTTCTTAAAATTGGAGTGAAGGTAGATATCACCAAACAGCTGCATCCCC
>Ga0318563_10001269_pt1 | contig 10702 bp, 13 predicted proteins | sample GRESIP066b5f19_FD_203689 | JGI IMG/M metagenome (GOLD analysis project Ga0318563, IMG submission 203689) | Tropical soil microbial communities from Luquillo Experimental Forest, Puerto Rico - GRE.SIPMG.066b5f19 | ecosystem: Environmental > Terrestrial > Soil > Tropical forest > Bulk soil... | reverse complement strand
CGTCGTGGCGGTTACGCGAGCTCGCTCGTGCTGCCCTCGACCGCAGCGCGCAGGCGGTTCACGATCCGCTTCCCGCGACGCTCTCGCTGCCACTTCGCCGCGACGCCGTCGCGGCGATTCACTTCCCCGTCGACCAGGCGGAGGCCGAGCAGGCGCGGCGGCGCCTCGCGCTCGACGAGCTCCTGACGCTGCAGCTCGCGGTCGCGCGCTCCCGCGACGACGATGCGGTGGCGGTGCCGCTGCCGCCGCCCGGCGAGCTGATCGCCCGCTACCGCGCCGCGCTCCCGTTCGTCCTCACCGAGCATCAGGAGCGCGCGATCGAACAGATCGACGCCGATCTCGCGCGAGCCGTCCCGATGCAGCGGCTGCTGCAGGGTGACGTCGGGTCGGGAAAGACGGTCGTGGCGCTGTACGCGTTGCTGCGCGCGGTCGAGACCGCGCGCCAGGGTGCGTTGATGGCGCCGACCGAGACGCTCGCCGAGCAGCACTTCCTGACGATCGAGTCGCTCTGCGCAGAGGTCGGGGTGCGATGCGTGCTGCTCACCGGCTCGGCCGGGTCGAAGCGCGTGCGCGACGCGATCGCCGCCGGCGAGGCGCAGATCGCAGTCGGGACGCACGCGCTGATCCAGCGCGAGGTCGAGTTCGCGGATCTCGCGGTGGCCGTCGTCGACGAGCAGCACCGGTTCGGCGTCGAGCAGCGCAAGGCGCTCGCCGAGGGCCGCACGCCGCATGTCCTGCACATGACGGCGACGCCGATCCCACGAACGCTCGCGCTGACGATCTACGGCGACCTAGCAGTGAGCGAGATCGCGAAGCCGCCGGCCGACCGCAAGCCGATCGTAACCGCGTGGGTCGGTGCCGAGCGCTCGTCGGAGGCGTACGAGCGGCTGTGCCGTCACATCGATGCCGGCCGCCAGGCGTACGTCGTGTGCCCGCTGATCGAGCAGTCGGAAACGCGCCTTGCGCGCGCCGCCGAGGCCGAGGCCGAGCGGCTGCGGAACGCCGAGCTCCGCAGCTATCGCGTCGGACTGCTGCACGGGCGGCTCAAGCCGGACGAGCGGCGCGAGGTGATGCGACAGTTCAAGGAAGGCGAGCTCGACGTGCTCGTCGCCACGACGGTGATCGAGGTCGGGGTGGACGTCCCGAACGCAACGATCATGATCCTGCAGGAGGCAGACCGCTTCGGGCTTGCTCAGCTCCATCAGCTGCGCGGACGTGTAGGGCGGGGGAGCGAGCAGAGCTACTGCCTGCTCGTCTCGCGGCCGAAGGTCGAGCTGACGGATGCCGCGCAGGCGCGCCTGCAGGCGCTCGTGGACTCGAACGACGGCTTCGCGCTCGCCGAGGCCGACCTCGAGCTGCGCGGGGAGGGTCAGCTCCTCGGTACGCGGCAGTCGGGGTGGAGCGACCTGCGCTTCACGCGCCTCCGTGAGGACCGCGACTTGCTCGACCAGGCTCGTGACCTGGCGCGCGAGCTGCGCGACGTCAACGGCCCGTGGCAGGACGAGGTCGATCGGCTGCACGGCGCACCGGAGGCGTAGAAAAGGCAGGGCCGGCTTGCGCCGGCCCTGCGCTCCGGAGTCGCCGCCGGAACGGCTTGTCGCGGTCTACGTGACGACGAGCTTCAGATGGTTGTCGTCGGGTGCCTGCCCGACCATCGTGATGTGGTAGACGCCCCGCGCGAGGACGAGCTCCTTGCCGACTCCGTCGAGTTTCGCTCCCTTGGCGCCGGCGACCTTGAGTGCCGCCTCGTCGAGGTTGCGGAGCTTGACCGGCCCCTTCACCGAGAGCTTCGTTTTCATCGCGCTGCCGACCCCGAACCAGTGGCAACCGGGATCGTGCATGACGACGGTGACCGTCTTCATCGCCTGGGCGTGTGACGGGCGGGCGAGCGCCTGGCTCGCGCCGAGCGCGAGGAGGGCTGCGACCGCGATCGAGATGGTGAGAGCTTTCATGGTGGCGACTCCTTCCGTGTTTTCCTGCCTTGCGCGGATGGTGGCGTCGCGTGGGCTTTCCGTCCTCCGGGGTCGGCAACAAGACCGCTGCGGGAACTTGCGCTTTCGCGTACGTAGGAACCCGCAGCCGGCGGTTGTACGCTGGCGGTCGATGGCCTATGACGAGGCGCTCGCCGGCCGCATTCGCGCGCTCGTCTCGCGCGAGGCCGGGCTCACCGAGATGAAGATGTTCGGCGGCCTGGCGTTCCTGATCAACGGCAACTTGGCCGTTTCTGCGAGCGGTCAGGGCGGGCTGATGCTCCGGGTCGACCCGGCCGATTCGGCGGATCTCGTCGCCGGGTCGCCCGCGCGTCTCGCGGAGATGCGCGGGCGGGCGATGCCGGGCTGGCTCCGCGTCGACGCCGCCGACATAGAGGGTGACGGGGCGCTCGCGGAGTGGGTAGCTCGGGGAGTGGGGTTCGCGCGCTCGCTGCCCGCGAAGCACTGAACAGCCGACGCCAGGACGATAGTGGGTGCTCATGTCGGGCTTCGGGACGCCCCTGCTCGTGGTCGTCTTCGTGCTCGCCGCAGGAGCCACCTGGCTCGCCGGCAACACGCTCTCGAGGACGACCGACTCCCTCGACTTCAGGCTCACGCTCGGTGACGAGCTCGGCGGCCTGCTGCTGCTCTCGATCGCCGGCAGCCTGCCGGAGCTCGCGATCACCGTCTCGGCGGCCGCTTCGGGACATCTCGATCTGGCTGCCGGGAATCTGATCGGCGGGATCGCCGTGCAGACGATGGTGCTGGTCGTCTGCGATTTCGCCGTGGGGCCGAATCGGCCGCTGACGTTCCTCGTCGGCGCGCTCTCGCCGGTGCTCGAGGGCCTGCTCGTCGTGCTCGTGGTCTCCGGGGTTCTGATGGGGTCGCTGCTGAAGCCGTCGACGGCGATCGGCGGCGTCGTGAGCCCCGCGTCGGTCGGGATCGTCGTCGCGTGGCTGATCGGCGTCTACGTGATCAACAGGGTGCGGAGGAGCCCGCGGTGGCGCATCACGATGGAGGGCTCGCGGCGCGGTCGTCGCAACCGCCGCGAGCCGATGCCGAATCAGTCGCATCCGTACGCGTCGCGGTCGACGGGGCAGGTTGCGGTGTTCTTCGGGCTCGCATGCGCGGTCACGCTCGCGATGGGCGTCGTGCTCGAGGTCAGCGGCAACACGCTGGCCGACCGTGCGGGAATCAACGGCGTTGTCTTCGGCGCGACCGTGCTCGCTACCGCGACGGCGCTGCCCGAGATCAGCTCCGGGATTGCGGCCGTCCGGCTCGGCGACAACGCGCTCGCGCTCGGCGACATCTTCGGCGGCAACGCGTTCCAGCTTTGCCTGTTCCTGGTCGCCGACCTCGTCGCAGGGACACCGGTCCTCCCGGAGGCGGGCAGCCTGAACGGGTGGCTGGCCTCGCTCGGCGTCGGGCTGACGGCGATCTTCGCGATGGGGGTGATCATCCGGCCGCTCCATTGCCGGCTCCGACTGGGCCCAGACTCGATCTTCGCGATCGTCCTGTTCGCCGTCGGCATCGCCGGGCTCTTCGTCGTTCCGAGGTAGCGTGGTCGTAGGCCCTCGGCCCGATACGCCCGAAACGGGCACCATCAGGCGTCGTGCGGATCATTGCCGGCACCCACCGCGGACAGCGGATTGCCGCCCCGAAGGGCACTGCCACCCGGCCCACGTCGGACCGCGTCCGCGAGAACGCCTTCAACCTGATCGGCCCCGTCGACGGCGCCGAGGTGCTCGACCTCTTCGCCGGCTCGGGCGCGCTCGGCCTCGAGGCGCTCTCGCGTGGCGCCGAGCGCGTCGTCTTCGTCGAATCGGACCGCGATGCCTGCCGCACGATCAACGCCAACCTCGACAAGCTGAAGCTGAACGCGACCGTGCTCTGCCAGGACGTGCTGCGCGCGGTGGGCTCCGACAGGCGCGCCTACGACCTCGTCCTGTGCGACCCGCCGTACGACTTCGACCGGGAGCGCCTCGCGCTGCACCTCGCGCGCCTCGTGCACCCAGACGGCCTGCTCGTCTACGAGAGCGCCGGGCGCGAGCCGCCGCCCGAGCTGCCTCTCCTGACGGAGCAGACGTCGCGCAAGTACGGTTCCGCCCGGCTGACGCTCTACCGACGATGATCACCGCGATCTACCCCGGCACCTACGACCCCGTGACGAACGGGCACGTCGACGTGATCTCCCGCGCGGCGCGGATCTTCGACCGCGTCGTGGTCGGCGTCGTCGGCAACCCACACCACAAGGAGCCGATGTTCCCGGTCGAGGAGCGTGTCGGGTTTCTTGTCGAGGCGCTCGCCGGGATTCCGAACGTCGAGGTGGACGTCTTCCGCGAGCTGGTGGTCGACTTCGCCCGCCGCTGGGATGCACGCGCGATCGTCAAGGGCCTGCGCGTGGTCTCCGACTTCGAGTACGAGTTCCAGATGAACCAGCTCAATCGTCATCTCGCGCCGGACATCGAGACGGTGTACGTGATGGCGAGCCCTCAGGTCAGCTTCGTCTCCTCGAGCGGCGTCAAGGAGATCGCGTCCTTCGGCGGCAACGTCGAGGAGCTCGTGCCTTCGATCGTGGCTCGCCGCCTCAAAGAGCTGTTCCCGGACGGCCGAGGCGGGGCGCCGCTGTCCGACCAGGAGTAATACTCTTCCGGCGATGGACGTACTCGTTTTGATCGACAAGCTCGACGACCTCGTGCACAACGCGAAGGCCGTTCCGCTCACCGACCAGGTACGGATCGACCGTGAGGAGATCTACGACATCCTCGACCAGATGCGCGCCACGATCCCCGAGGAGATCAAGCAGGCCCGCTGGATCGTCAAGGAGCGGCAGGAGATGCTCGGCGAGGCGAAGCGGGAGCAGGACCGGCTCCTGGGCGAGGCGCGGGAGCAGGCGGTGCGCGAGGCGTCGCAGACCGAGATCGTCAAGCTGGCCGAGCGCCAAGCGCAGGAGATCATCGACGAAGCCAAGCGGCAGGCTCGTGAGATGCGGCTCGAGATGGAGGACTGGGCCGACGGGATGCTGGCGACGCTCGAGACGAACCTCGACCGATTCCTGACTGCGGTCCGCCGCGGCCGGGAGCGGTTGCACGAGCGCTCGCAGGAGTCGGTCGTCGCCGGGATCGGCCCGGTCGACCTCTCCGAGGACGGCTCGGCCTACTAAGGGCCACCCGCGCGGCGTTCGCTACGCTCGTCGCATGACGAGCTTCAGCCTGCGTCAGGTGAAGCTCCGTCCCGGTGAGGCGTACCGCGACGAGCTCGAGTTGGAGTTGCGGGCGTTCGAGTTCGGGGGCCAGCGCTACGTGCCGGTGCCGGAGAAGGTGCCCGCGCTGTTCGAGATCTCGCGGGCCAACACCGGAACGGTCTTCACGCTCCAGTTCACGGCCCGCGTGTACGGGCCCTGCTACCGCTGCCTGGGCGACGCCGTGCTCGAGCTGCCGATCTCCGGGCGCGAGTACCAAGCCGAGTCGCCCGACGACGAGCAGCTGACGACGCCGTACCTCCACGGCAACAACCTCGACCTCTCCGAGTGGGCGCACGACGCGATCGCGCTCGCGCTGCCCGAGAAGATCCTCTGCCGCCCCGACTGTGCCGGGCTGTGCCCGGTGTGCGGCAAGAACCTGAACGACGAGCCACACGTCCACGAGGAGGCCGAACCAGACCCGCGGTGGGCGGCGCTCGAGGCGTTACGCAACGACCTCTGACCGGCGTTCCATCAGGACGACGTCGAGCCACTCGCCGCGCTTTTGCGCGATCCGCTCACGTGTCCCGACGACCCGGAAGCCGCAGCTCGAGTGGAGCGCGACCGACGGTGCGTTCCCCGCGAGGATGCCCGCCTGGATCGTCCAGATCCCGGCCTCGTCGGCGCGGCCGACGAGTTCCGAGAGCAGCGCGCGCCCTACGCCCCGGCGCCGCGCGGCCCGGGCGACGTAGACCGAGACCTCCGTCACGCCGCGATAGCACTCGCGCTGCGAGACCGGCGCGAGCGCCGCCCAGCCGACGACGTCGCCGTCCGCGAGCGCGACGAGCCGCGGCGCGGCGAGGTGGCCGGCATCCCACTCCTCCCAGCCCGGCACGCGTTCCTCGAACGTGCCCTGGTCGAGGCCTTCGGCATAGATCCGCGCGGCCGCCGGCCAGTGGTCGGAAACGAGATCGTCGATCGTCACTGCTCGATCGTACGACCGGCCCGCGCGCGACCGCTACACTGCCCCGCCGATGGCAGTTCCGAAGAGAAAGACGTCGAAGGCTCGCCGTGACCAGCGCCGTGCGCAGCACGCGATCGAGGCGCCGCGCGTCAACGTCTGCCCGCAGTGCGGCTCGCCGAAGCGGCCGCACCGCATCTGCCCGACCTGCGGCACCTACAAGGGTCGCGAGGTCGAGCCGCTGCACATCGGCCACCACCCGTAGACTTCGCCGTTGTGCCGCGGATCGCCGTCGACGCACTCGGGGGCGACAATGCGCCGCGTGAAGTGATCCTCGGGGCGCTCGACGCGGTCGTCGACGGCATCGACGTCACGCTGTACGGCCCCGCGTCGCTCGACGTGCAGGGACTCCCGCTCGTCGTCACGACCGACGAGATCGAGATGGCCGAGAAGCCGGCCGAGGCCGTCCGGGCGAAGCCCGACTCCAGCCTGGTCGCGGCGGTGCGCGCGGCCGGCGCCGGCGAGGCCGACGCGGTCGTGTCGGCCGGGAACACCGGCGCGATGCTCGCAGCCGGCCTGCTCCACCTGCGACGGCTGCCGGGGGTGCAGCGCCCGGCGATCGCGGTCCCGATCCCGGCCCGGGACGGCGTCACGGTGCTGCTCGACGCCGGGGCGAACGCCGACGCGCGCCCCGAGCACCTCGTTCAGTTCGCCCACATGGGCTCAGTCTTTTGCCAGGAGCTGCTCGACGTCGAGCGGCCCGAGGTGCGCCTGCTCTCGATCGGCGAGGAGGACGAGAAGGGCAACCAGCTGACGCTGGAGGCCAACCGGCTGCTCCGCGAGGAGGGCGACAGCCTGAACTTCACCGGCAACGCCGAGAGCCGCGATCTCTTGCTGGGCGTCGCCGACGTGATCGTCGCCGACGGCTTCACGGGCAACATCGTGCTGAAGCTGCTCGAGGGAACGATCAAGGATCTGCTCGAGGTGATGCGCGCCGAGATCACCGCCACGGCGACGGGGAAGCTCGGCGGCCTGCTCATCCAGCCGGCCGCGCGCCGCCTCCGCTCCCGGTTCGACCCGGACACCTACGGCGGCGCATATCTGCTCGGCCTGCGCGGCCTCGCCGTGATCGCCCACGGCAACTCCTCCCGTCGTGCGATCGCGAACGCGATCAGGCTCGCCGCCCGCGGCGTCGATCACCGCGTCGTCGACCGGCTCGCGGAGCGATTGCCCGAGCGCGTCCGTGTATGATCGCCCGGATTTTCGCCCCCAAACCCCCATCGAGGTGACATGGCAGCGTCGCGTGAAGAGGTCTTCGAGCGAGTCAAGGAAGTCCTGAAGGAGCAGCTCGGAGTCGAGGATGACCAGATCACCGAGGAGGCGTCGTTCCAGAACGACCTCGATGCCGACTCGCTCGACCTCGTCGAGCTGATCATGGAGCTCGAGGACCAGTTCGGGATCAAGATCTCCGACGAGGATGCGCAGAAGATCACGACCGTCGGCCAGGCAGTCGACTACGTCACCTCGCACCAGTAGTACCAACAGACTCAGGGAGCTGATCGACGCGCTCCCACCCGACCGGGCAGCGGCGGTCTTCACACACGCCTCCTGGGCGGCCGACCGCAACGCCTCCTACGAGCGCCTCGAGTTCCTCGGCGACTCGGTGCTCGAGCTGGCGGTCGCACGGACGCTGTACGAGCGCTTCCCCGAATTCGCCGAGGGGCGGATGGCGAAGGTGCGGTCACACGTCGTGTCGCGTGCGAGCTGCGCCGTCGTCTCGCGCGAGCTCGAGCTCGGCGAGCGGCTGCGCGCGGCGGCGGTCGGGCTCACGCCCCACGAGGCCGAACGACTCGTGCAGAACCGGAACGTGCTCGCGGCGGTGCTCGAGGCGGCGCTCGCCGCGCTCTTCCTCGAGCACGGGTTCGAGGAGATCGAAGACGCGATCGTGGCCGCGTTCGAGCCACGGATCGAGTACGCAGTCAACACGCATGTCGACCACAAGACGGAGCTGCAGGAGCGGCTCGCGCGCACGGGTCGCGCCGTGTCGTACGTGGTCGTCAACGTCGAGGGCCCGCCGCACGACCGCAGCTTCACCGCCGCTGCGGTGATCGGCGACGAGACGCGCGGCACCGGCACCGGGTCGTCGAAGAAGGACGCCGAGCAGGCTGCGGCCGCGGAGGCGCTCGAGGCGCTCAGCGCAGAAGCCGCCGATGAAGGCTCTGCGTCTCGGCAGACGGGCTGATCCCCAGGTCGTCCCGCAGCCGCGTTCGCAGCGACTCGTAGACGAGCAGTGCCTCGGCGCTGTTCCCCTCACGGTCGAGCGCCTCCATCAGCAGCCGGTAGCCCGACTCGCGATACAGCTCGAGCTCGACGAGCGTTCGCCCGGTGCGCACGGCGGCCGCGAGCTCGGTGCCTCCGACGCCCAACGAGGAACGACCGTAGGCCTCGAGCGCGCGGATCCGCAGCTCCGCGACGCGCGCTCTCTCCGATTCGATCCAGTCGCCCGATTCACCGGCGAGGAACGTCCGCCCGCACACGACCAGCGCCACCTGCGACGGTCCCCACGCCTCGTGCGGCTGCTGCTGGGCGAGCGCGCTCTCGGCGCGGTGTACCGCCTCGACCGCCTCCTCGACGTCCACCCGGAGCGGGTCGACGTCGATCCGCAGTCCGTCCAGCGGCACCACCCGACGGAGCTTCGAGAGCAGCGGTGCGAGCCCGCCGTCGCGCCCGTCAGCCCACACCGCGCCCGGCAGCTCGTCGCGGGTGATGATCCGCAGCCGGTTCGTGACGAGAAAGGCGAGCAGGATGCGCCCCTGCCGCCCGGGGAGGTCCTGGTCCACCCGGCGCCCGTCGAGCTCGACCACGAAACGGCCGCACAGCTGCACCTTCCCCGCCAACTCGGCGCCAACATACGGCCAACCCCTGCGGCGTACAACGCTTCTCGTTCTCGACGAAAGGAGCGACACGATGAGCGCGGTCTTCGATCCTGTCGGCTACAAGGAGACGACCCGTGTCCAGTGGCAGGACGCCGCCGAGGCCTGGCACCGGTACGACCCGGTGTTCGACCTCTGGCTCGGCGAGGCGACGGAGACGATGCTCGACCTCGCCGGCGTCGCGCCCGGGAGCCACGTGCTCGACATCGCGGCCGGCTCGGGGGGCCAGACGGTCGTTGCAGCGCGGCGCGCCGGCACGACCGGCGCCGTCCTCGCGACGGACATCTCCGCGAACATCCTCGAGGAAGCCGAGGCGGCGGCCCGCGCCGCGGGCGTCGCGAACGTGGCCACGCGCGTGATGGACGGCGAGCGGCTCGCGGTCGAGCAGGGCTCGTTCGACGCGGCGATCTCACGGCTCGGGCTGATGTATCTCCCGGACAAGCAGCGGGCGCTCGCCGAGGTCAAGGCCGCGCTCCGCCCGGGCGGCCGCTACAGCGCAATCGTCTTCGCCGAGCCCGAGCGCAACCGCTTCTTCTCGGTGCCGATCGCGATCATCCGCGAGCGCGCGCAGCTGCCGCCCCCCGCGCCGGGCCTCCCTGGGCCGTTCTCGGCGGTCGGGCTGGGCGACCTGCTCACCGAGGCAGGGTTCGTCGAGGTCGAGGTGCGTCGGGTCGAAGCGCTGCTTCGCCTCGAGACCGCCGCCGACTGCGCGCAGCTCGAGCGCGAGTCGTTCGGCGCGCTCCACCAGATGCTCGCCGGCCTGCCGACGGAGGAGCAGAGCGAGGTGTGGAGGGAGATCGGGGAGGCGCTGCGCGAGTTCGAGGGCCCGGACGGCTTTGTCGGGCCGTGCGAGCTGCTCGTCGCGGGAGGCGCCGCTACCTGAGGGCGCCGACCAGGTGCCAGGCCCCTAGGTGCCTGGCACCTGCCGTTCGGCTTGAAGCCACATCCGGGTCGGGAGATAGCCTCCGGGAGGCGTGCACCTGAAGGCGATAACCCTGCGCGGCTTCAAGTCGTTCGTCGACGCTGTCGAGATTCGGCTCGAGCCCGGGGTCGCCGTCGTGGTCGGCCCGAACGGCTCGGGGAAGTCGAACGTCTCCGACTCGATCCTCTGGGCAACGGGCTCGATGAGCCCGGGCGAGCTGCGCGCCGAGAAACCGGACGACGTGCTCTTCGCCGGGTCCGGCGGCCGGGAGGCGGTCGACGCGTGCGAGGTCGAGCTGCTCTTCGACAACGCCGACGGCGCGTGGCCTGAGCTCCCGTTCGCCGAGGTCTCGGTCTCGCGCCGCCTGCACCGCGGAGGAGAGGGGCAGTATCTCGTCAACCGTGCGCCCGTCCGGCGCCTCGATCTGGTCGAGCTGCTGTCGGACGTCGGCCTCGGCGGGGGGCTGCGATCGGTGATCTCGCAGGGCCGGGTCGAGACCGTGCTCAACTCGAAGCCGTCCGAACGCCGGGAGCTCGTCGAGGAGGCCGCAGGCCTCGGCCGGTTCAAGCGGAGGCGGCACCGGGCCGAGCTCAAGCTCGCGCGGGTGGCCGTCCAGGTCGACCGGGCACGCGACCTCGAGGACGAGGTGAAGAAGCGCCTGCGCCCGCTGGCGCTGCAGGCGACCGCGGCCGAGCGGGCCGAGAAGCTCGGCTTCGAGATCGCGCGGCTCCAGGC
>Ga0318563_10001268_pt1 | contig 10702 bp, 5 predicted proteins | sample GRESIP066b5f19_FD_203689 | JGI IMG/M metagenome (GOLD analysis project Ga0318563, IMG submission 203689) | Tropical soil microbial communities from Luquillo Experimental Forest, Puerto Rico - GRE.SIPMG.066b5f19 | ecosystem: Environmental > Terrestrial > Soil > Tropical forest > Bulk soil... | reverse complement strand
GCCCTGGCCCGGCGGCAGGGCTTCGGCGGCCTGCTGCTGGCCGAGTGGACGAAGATCCGGTCGGTGCGGTCCACGCTGTGGACGCTGATCATCTTCGCGGTCGTCAGCCTTGGGCTCACCGCCCTGTTCACCTGGCTGACCCTGAACGCGCTGAACAACGGCAGGGGCGACGCGCGGTCGTCCGGGATCGTCACCGACCCGGTCGGCTTCATCCTCGGCACCGGGCTGGGCCTGGGCCAGCTCGCCATCGCCGTCCTGGGAGTGCTTGTGATCACCAGCGAGTACTCCTCCGGCGCGATCCGGGCCACGCTGCTGGCGGTGCCGCGGCGTTACCCGATGTTCCTCGCCAAGGGGCTCGTGTTCGCGGCACTGGTGATCGTGGTCGGCGAGATCGTCGCGTTCGCGTCGTTCTTCATCGGCAGATCCCTGGTGAACGGGCACACCGTCACCGGTCATCTGCATATCGCGGGCCACGTCGTCACCGTGCACCGCACGATCACGGTGTCGCTGAGCCAGCCCGGCGTGCTGCGGGCGGTGGCCGGGTCGGGCCTGTACCTGACGGTGCTCGGACTGTTCGCGCTGGCGATCGGCGCGCTGATCCGGCACACCGCGGGCGCCATCAGCGCGGTGATCGGGATGGTCCTGGTCATCTTCCCGCTGTCCGGCCTGCTGCCGTCCAGCTGGGGCGCCCACATCCACGCCTACCTGCCCACGATCGCGGGGCAGCTGATCACCGCGGACAAGCCCGCGGCGGGCCAGCTGTTGTCGCCGTGGCAGGGCCTCGGCGTGTTCTGCGCCTGGACCGTGCTGCTCCTGGCCGCGGCGATGTACCTGCTCCAGAAGCGGGACGCGTAACTAGCTCAGGCAGGCCGGGCCGAGCAGCTGCTTCAGGTCGGCGACCAGGCCCGGTGACGGCTTGACCCGCAGCTTGTCGTCGAGCTTGACCACGGTGGTGCGGCGCCCGTTGCCCAGCCGCAGGTGCACCTCACTCAGCCCGGGGTGGCTGCCCAGCACCTCCTGGAGCCGCTCCACCACGTCGGGCACGCACCGCTGCACCGGGAGCGACACGACGAAAGGGCCGCTGCTTGTCACCGCCAGGTCGGGCACGCTCACCTCCATCGCGATGAGCTTCGGTGACTCCTCCCGGCGGTCGAGCCGGCCCTTCACCAGCAGGATCGCGTCGTCGGCGAGATGGACGGCGCAGCCGGCGTAGGTGGCGGGGAAGAACAGCACCTCGATCGCGCCCTCGAGGTCTTCCAGCGTGGCCGCGGCCCACGGCTTGCCTTCCCTGGTGACCTTGCGCTGCACGCCGGACAGGATCCCGCCGACGGTCACCGGCTGGCCATCGCCGCGGCCGCCGCGCGCGCCGGATGCGGCTTCCTCGGTGGCTGCCGACAGCAGCTGCGCGACCGAGCAGTCGGTGCCGCTGGCCAGCACGTGCTCGACGCCGAGCAGGGGATGGTCGGAGACATACAACCCGAGCATCTCCCGCTCGAACCCGAGCAGGGTGGCCTTGTCCCATTCACCGTCGGGCACCGGGACCTCGAACGTCCCCTCCGCCCCGGTGTCCGGCCCGAACAGCGAGTCCTGGCCCATCGCCTCGTTGCGCTTGACGTCGATCACGGTGTCGATCGCCTGCTCGTGAATGAGGACGAGGCCCTTGCGCGGGTGCCCGAGCGAGTCGAAGGCACCGGCCTTGACCAGCGACTCGATGACCCGCTTGTTGCACACGTTGACCGGCACCTTGTCGAGGAAGTCGGAGAAGCTGGTGAACGCGCCGGCGGTGGCGCGGGCTGTGACGATGGCGTCCACCACCGCGGTGCCGACGTTGCGCACGGCGGCCAGCCCAAATCGGATGTCGCCGCCCACCGGGGTGAACGTGGCCGCCGAGGCGTTCACGTCCGGCGGGAGCACGATGATCCCCATCCGGCGGCACTCGTTCAGGTAGAGAGCGCTCTTGTCCTTGTCGCCGGCGACCGAGGTGAGCAGGCCCGCCATGTACTCGGCCGGGTAGTTGGCCTTGAGGTAGGCGGTCCAGTAGGACACCAGCCCGTAGGCGGCGCTGTGCGCCTTGTTGAAGGCGTAGTCGGAGAACGGGACCAGGATGTCCCACAGCGTCTTGATCGCCGAGTCCGAGTACCCGTTCTCCCGCATCCCCGCGGCGAACGGCTCGAACTCCTTGTCAAGGATCTCCTTCTTCTTCTTGCCCATGGCGCGCCGGAGCAGGTCCGCTTTGCCGGGCGAGTAGCCGGCCAGCCGCTGCGCGATCGCCATCACCTGCTCCTGGTAGACGATCAGCCCGTAGGTGTCGCCCAGGATGTCGGCGAGCGGCTCGGCCAGCTCGCGGTGCAGCGGCACCACCGGCTTGCGGGCGTTCTTGCGGTCGGCGTACTCGTTGTGCGCGTTGGCCCCCATCGGGCCGGGCCGGTAGAGCGCGCCGACCGCCGAGATGTCCTCGAAGTTGTCCGGCCGCATGCTGCGCAGCAGGGCGCGCATCGGGCCGCCGTCGAACTGGAAGATGCCCAGGGTGTCGCCGCGGGCGAGCAGCTCGTAGGTGAGCTTGTCGTCCAGTGGCAGGTCCTCCAGGCGGACCTCGGTGCCCCGGTTGGCCTTGATCCCCGCCACCGCGTCATCCAGCACGGTGAGGTTGCGCAGGCCCAGGAAGTCCATCTTGAGCAGGCCGAGGTCCTCGCAGGCCGGGTAGTCGAACTGGGTGATGACCGCCCCGTCGGCTTCCCGCTTCCAGACCGGGATGTGGTCGAGGATCGGCTCACTGCTCATGATCACGCCGGCCGCGTGCACGCCCGCCTGGCGGATCAGCCCCTCCAGCCCGCGCGCGGTGTCGATGACCTGGCGGATCTCCGGCTCCGCCTCGTACAGGCCGCGGATCTCACCGGCCTCGCCATGGCGGGGGTGGTCGGCGTCGAAGATGCCGGCCAGCGGGATGTCCTTGCCCATCACCGCGGGCGGGAAGGCCTTGGTGATCCGGTCCCCGAGCGCGTAGGGGAACCCGAGCACCCTGGTGGAGTCCTTCACCGCGGCCTTGGCCTTGATCGTGCCGTAGGTGATGATCTGGGCAACCCGGTCATCGCCATACTTTTCGGTCACGTAGCGGATGACGTCACCGCGCCGGCGCTCGTCGAAGTCGATGTCGATGTCGGGCATGGACACGCGCTCGGGGTTGAGGAACCGCTCGAACACCAGCCCGTGCACCAGGGGGTCGAGGTCGGTGATGCCCAGCGCGTACGACACCAGGCTGCCGGCCGCCGAGCCGCGGCCGGGGCCGACCCGGATCCCGTTCCGCTTGGCCCACATGATGAAGTCGGCGACCACCAGGAAGTACGAGCAGAACCCCATGGACACCATGACGTCCATCTCGAAGCTGGCCTGGTCGCGGCGCCGCTCGTCGAAGCCCTCCGGGTAGCGGCGGTCCATGCCGCGCCAGACCTCCTTGCGGAACCAGCTCTCGTCGGTCTCGCCGGCCGGCACGGGGAAGTTGGGCATGAGGTTGGACTTGGTGAACGAGACGTTGGTCCGCTCGGCGATCCGCAGGGTCGAGTCGCAGCCCGCCTGCCACTGTTCGTCGCCGCTGATCGCCCGCATCTCCTCCGGGCTCTTGAGGTAGAAACCGGTGCCCTCGAAGCGGAACCTGCCGGGGTCGGCGAGGGTCGTGGCGGTCTGCACGGCGAGCAGCACCTCGTGCGGGGCGGCATCGTCCGGCGTGGTGTAGTGCGAGTCGTTGGTGGCCACGAAAGGCAGCGACAGCTCGCGGGCGAGCCGGCCCAGGTCGGCCCGGACTCGCTGCTCGATCGGCAGGCCATGATCCATGATCTCGACGAAGAAGTTGTCCGGGCCGAAGATGTCCCGGTAGGCGGCGGCCGCCGCGACCGCCTCGCGGTACTGGCCGAGCCGGAGCCTGGTCTGCACCTCGCCGGAGGGGCAGCCGGTGGTGGCGATGATGCCGTTGGCGTGCGCCGCCAGCAGTTCGCGGTCCATCCGGGGCTTGCGGAAATAGCCTTCGAGCGAGGCCAGCGAGGAGAGCCGGAACAGGTTGTGCATGCCCTCGGTGGTCTCCGCGAGCATCGTCATGTGCGTGTAGGCCCCGGCGCCGGACACGTCGTCGTCCTTCTGCGCCGGTGTCCCCCAGCGCACCGGCTGCCGGAACCGCCGGTGCTCGGGCGCCACGTAGGCCTCGATCCCGATGATCGGCTTGATCCCCGCGGCGGCCGCCCGGGACCAGAAGTCATAGGCGCCGTAGACGTTGCCGTGGTCGGTGATCGCGATGGCCTGCATGCCCGCGTGCTGGCAGGCGGCGAACATGTCCTTGAGCCGGGCGGCGCCGTCCAGCATGGAGTACTCGGTGTGCACGTGCAGATGCACGAACGAACCTGTTCCCCTGGTTCCCGCGGCCGTCACGAGTACCGCCTCCTTCGGGCATGCGCAGTACGCCCTCGCGGGCGCGTTAACCAGGGCCGGGGGAAGTGGCCAGCGCTCTCGTCAGCAGGCGCCGGAGGACCGTGGTGGCGGCGGGCGCTGGTCCGGCAGGACGAGCCTAACCGAGGGCTCGGACGTTTCGCGCCCGACGCTCCGAGCGCGGCCCGGTTCGCGTCAACTGTCCGACCGAAGCACCTCTAGCGCGTGCGCCAGGTCTGCCGGGTAACTGCTACGGAACTCGGCCCAGTGGCCGTCGGCGGGGTGCGCGAAGCCCAGCTGGACGGCGTGCAGCCACTGCCGGGTCAGGCCCAGCCGGTCGGCGAGCACCGGGTCGGCGCCGTAGAGCCGGTCGGCGACGCACGGATGGCGCACCGCCGCCATGTGCACCCGGATCTGGTGCGTCCGCCCGGTTTCCAGCTTGACCTCTAGCAGGCTGGCGGCCCGGAAGGCTTCGAGCGTGTCGTAGTGGGTCACGCTGGGCCGGCCGCCGGTGATCACCGCGAAGCGCCCGTCCCCGGCGGGGTGCCTGCCGATGGGTGCGTCCACGGTGCCCCGCAGCGGGTCCGGATGACCCTGGACCAGGGCGTGGTAGCGCTTGTCCACCTCGCGCTCGCGGAACGCGCGCTTCAGCACGGCGTAGGCGGGCTCGCTCTTGGCCACCACCATCAGCCCGGAGGTGCCGGCGTCCAGCCGGTGCACGATGCCCTGCCGCTCCGCGGCGCCGGAGCTGGCGATGGTGCGCCCGGTGGCCCGCAGGCCCTCCAGCACGGTGGGGCCGGACCAGCCCGGCGTCGGGTGCGCGGCGACGCCGGCGGGCTTATCCACGACCACGACGTCGTCGTCCTCGGCGACGATGACGAGGCCCGGTACCGGCTCCGGGGGCCGGGCTGCGGGCGGCCCGGGCAGGGTGACCTCGAGCCACTCGCCGGCCGGCACCCGTTCCGACTTGGCCGCCCGCCGGCCGGCCACCAGGACGTCGCCGTTCGTCACGAGGTCGGCCGCGGTGGCACGGGACAGGCCGAACATGCGCGCCAGCGCGGCGTCGAGCCGCTCACCGTCCAGCCCCTCGGGGACAGCCACCCGGCGCGGGCCGCCGGCGGTCACGTCTGGCTGTCCCCCGCCTGGGTCCCTCCGGCCGGCCCGCGGGCGGCGTCCTCCCCGCCGCCGACCCGGACCTCCGTGCTGCCGTCCAGCCGGATCCCGCGGGCGGCCAGCACCACGGCGAGAATCCCGCCGCACACGATGCACGAGTCAGCCACGTTGAAGACCGGCCAGTGCGGCAGCTGTACCCAGTCCACCACCTCACCGCGGAACACCCCGGGCGCGCGCAGCAGACGGTCGGCGAGGTTCCCGGCCGCGCCCCCCAGCAGCAGGCCGAGCGTCACCGCCCAGGCCATGCTGTACAGGCGGCGCGACGTTCGCACGATGAAGAAGATGACCCCCACGGCGATGAGCGTGAACACGATGGTCATCCCCGGGCCGAAGCTGAACGCGGCCCCGCTGTTGCGCACCAGGTCCAGGGTGAGCAGCGAGCCGATCACCTTGACCTCGTGCCCGGGCGTGAGGGCGGCCACCGCGACGATCTTGGTGATCACGTCCGCGGCGAAGACGGCCGCCGCGATAACGAACAGCAGGCCCACCCGCCGCCTGGGGGGCGGCTGCTGGGGGCCCGGCTCGTGCACGCTTATCGCCTTTCCTCGCGCTGCTTGCAGGTTACGCACAGGGTGGCACGTGGAAACGCCTGCAGGCGCGCTTTCCCTATCGGCTGGCCGCATGACTCACACACGCCAAAGGTACCGTCATCCATCCGGGCGAGCGCACGCTCGCCGGCCGCCAGCAGTTCCCGCGCGTTCTGGGTCAGCGCCAGCTCATGCTCACGCTGGAACGTCTTGGCGCCCGCGTCGGCGGGGTCATCGCCGGCGTCCCCGACCGCGTCGCCGAGCCGTTCGGCGATCGCCGATTCGGCCTCGCTGATGTCGGCGATGAGCCCGGCGATGTCCTCCTGGAGCTGCCTGCGCACCTTCTTCAGCTCCGCCTCGGTCCAGGGCTTTTCCCCGGGGCGCACCGGAAGGGCGGCGGCGCTGGCGCCCGCGGCTGCGGCCATGGTCTGCCTCCCTCTGCGGCGCGGGTGCCCGGCCCCGTTGAATCGATCATGAATACGGGCAGTCCCCGGAGGATATTTCGCCATCCTGGGCCTCCGCAAACGCGAGTGCCCCCAGCGCGGCGCATCGGATATCGTGTCAGTCGCGAAGGCGTTGATGGGGACAGCTGCCGCCGGTAACGGCCAGGAGCGACCCGGGGATGGTGCGAGCCCGGGGGCGCGCCCAGCGGACCAGATCACCCCGGAGCTGCCGGAAGAACAGTCCTCCCGCACCGGGCCGCCGGCCGGGAGCGGCTCAGTAGAACCGGCCGCGAGCGAATTGAGCGGGCCGCGATCCGCCCTGCGGGGGGAACCGCGGTCAAGGAGGGTGGTACCGCGGGACAGCCGCCGGCCTCGTCCCGTCCCTCCAGCGATCCGGGCACCGGCCGGCCCTGGCCGTGCCCCCACCGTTGGAGGAGTCCGATGCCCCCGTCAGGCGCCCCAGGCGCTGCCTACTTCCCGGCCGTGCCCGCGGCAATCGACCTGTCCGCGGTGGAGCATGAGATCCTCCGGCGCTGGCGGGACGGCAAGGTGTTCGACCGCTCCCTGGACCGGACCGCCACCGGCCCGATCTGGACCTTCTACGAGGGGCCGCCGACCGCCAACGGCATGCCCGGCGTGCATCACATCGAGGCCCGGGTCTTCAAGGACCTCTTCCCCCGGTTCAAGACCATGCAGGGGTTTCACGTGCCCCGCCAGGCCGGCTGGGACTGCCACGGCCTGCCGGTGGAGGTCGCGGTCGAGAAGGAACTCGGGCTGTCGGGGAAGAAGGACATCGAGGCGTTCGGGATCGCCGCGTTCAACCAGCGCTGCCGGGAGTCGGTGCTGCTGCACGTGGATGCGTTCGAGGAACTCACCACCAGGCTTGGGTACTGGATCGACCTGTCCAGCGCGTACCGCACGATGGACGCCAGTTACATCGAGTCCGTCTGGTGGTCGCTCAAGGAGATCTTCCGCAACGGCCTGCTGGTCAAGGACTACCGGATCAGCCCGTACTGCCCGCGCTGCGAGACGGCGCTGTCGGACCACGAGATGGGCCAGCCGGACGTCTACCGGACGGTGACCGACCCGGCCGTGACGGTGCGGTTCCCGCTGCGCACCGTGCCCGCCGGGGCCCCGCCGCAGCTGACCGGGGCCGACCTGCTGGTATGGACCACCACCCCGTGGACCCTGGTGTCCAACACGGCCGTGGCCGTGCACCCCGACGAAGGCTATGTAGTGGCCCGGCGGGCCGACGGCCAGGAGGCCGTCGTGGTGGCCGAGCAGCTGATGCCGCGGGTGCTGGGCGAGGGCTGGCAGATCGTGGCCCGGCTGCGCGGGTCTGACCTGGTCGGGGCGACCTACCAGCGGCCGTTCCACCTGGTGGAGATCCCCGACGCGCACATCGTGCTCCCCGGGACGTTCGTGACCGCCGAAGACGGGACGGGCCTGGTGCACATGTCGCCCGCATTCGGCCCGGACGACATGGAGACCGGCCGGGCGCACGGGCTCCCGGTGGTCAACCCGGTCCGGCCGGACGGGCGGTTCGAGGAGTCGGTGCCGCTCGTCGGCGGGCTCTTCTTCAAGGACGCCAATGAGCCCCTGGTACAGGACCTGGCCGAGCGGGGCCTGCTGTTCCGCGGCGAGCCGTACCAGCACAGCTACCCGCACTGCTGGCGGTGCCACACGCCGTTGCTGTACTACGCGCTGCCGTCCTGGTTCATCCGGACCACGCAGATCAAGGACCGGCTGCTGGCCGAGAACGAGCGGACCAACTGGCAGCCGCCGACGATCAAGCACGGCCGGTACGGTGAGTGGCTGCGCAACAACGTGGACTGGGCGCTGTCGCGCACCCGGTACTGGGGCACGCCGCTGCCGCTCTGGGAGTGCGGCGAGCACCACCTGACCTGCGCCGGGTCGCTGGCCGAGCTCAGCGAGCTGGCCGGGCGCGACCTGTCCGGACTGGACCCGCACCGGCCGTACGTGGACGACGTGGTGATCGCCTGCCCGGACTGCGGCGGGCCCGCGCAGCGGGTGCCGGAAGTCATCGACGCCTGGTACGACTCGGGCTCGATGCCGTTCGCCCGCCTCGGCGCCCCGTGGCGCAACGAGGAGGAGTTCCGCCGCGCGTACCCGGCGCAGTTCATCTGCGAGGCGATCGACCAGACCCGGGGCTGGTTCTACTCGCTCATGGCGGTCGGCACCCTGGTCTTCGACCGGTCGGCCTACGAGAACGTGGTGTGCCTCGGCCTGGTGGTGGACGAGCGCGGGCGCAAGATGAGCAAGCACCTCGGCAACGTGCTCGAGCCGATCTCGCTGATGGAGGAGCACGGCGCCGACGCCGTCCGGTGGTTCTTCGCCGCTTCCGGCTCGCCGTGGTCGACCCGGCGGATCGGGTCCGCGACGCTCGAGGAGATCGTCCGCAAGGTGCTCCTGACCTACTGGAACACGGTCTCCTTCCTGGTCTTGTACGCCAACGCGGCGGCCGCTCAGGGAGCGGCATGGCGCCCGCCGATGCTGGCCAGCGCCCCGCCGCCGGCCGCCAGGCCGCTGCTGGACCGGTGGGTGCTGAGCGAGCTGACGATCGTGACGTCTGAGGTCACCGACGCGCTGGAGCAGTTCGACAGCGCGGCCGCCGGGCGCCGGCTCGCCGCATTCGTGGACGACCTGTCCAACTGGTACGTGCGCCGGTCCCGGCGCCGGTTCTGGGAGGGGCCGGGCACGGCCGACGGTGCCGCGGCGTTCGCCACCTTGTACCAATGCCTGGAGACCCTCACCAGGCTGATGGCGCCGGTCGTGCCGTTCCTCACCGACTACGTCTGGGGGATCCTGCGCGGGCCCGAGGACCCGGAGTCGGTGCACCTCACGACCTGGCCGCAGGCCGACCCCGGCCTGGTGGACGAGCAGCTTTCGGCGCGGATGGGCCTGTCCCGCCGGCTCGTGGAACTGGGCAGGTCGGCGCGCGCCGCGGCGGCGCTGGGCATCCGCCAGCCGCTCCCCCGCGCGCTGGTCGGCGCGCCCGGCTTCGCTGACCTGCCCGCCGAGCTGCGCGACCAGGTCGCCGGTGAGCTGAACGTCCGGGCGCTGGAAGCGCTCGGCGCGGTCGCCGGTGACCTGGTCGACCACGTCGTGAAGCCGAACTTCCGCGCGCTCGGCCGCCGGTTCGGCAACCGCACCCAGGCGGTCGCGGCGGCCATCGCCGCGGCGGACCCGGGCACGCTGGCCGGACAGCTCCGGGCGGCCGGCGCGGCGTCCGTCGCGGTGGACGGCGAGCCGGTGGCGATCGGCCCGGATGACGTGATCGTGACCCAGACCCCGCGCGCCGGGTGGTCGGTGGCCTCCGACGGCGGCGAGATGGTGGCCCTGGACATCGCCATCACGCCGGAGTTGCGCCGTGAGGGGCTGGCCCGGGAGGTGATCCGGCTGGTGCAGGACGCCCGCAAGGCGGACGGCCTGGACGTCAGCGACCGGATCACGCTGCGCTGGGAGGCGGCGGGCGCCGAGCTCGCGGCAGCGCTGGCCGAGCACGCGCAGCTCATCGCCGGTGAGGTTCTCGCCACCGGGTTCGGCCCGCGCGACGGCGGCGACGAGCCCGCGCCCGGGCGGGGCGCGGGGACCGGGCACCGGGCCGAGGATCTGGGCCTGACCTTCTGGATCCGCCGGTCCTGAGCGTCGCGGGCGCCGGCGCCCGTCAGCCTGGCGGATCCCGCTTGTCGGGCTGGCAGGCCTTGCAGGGCACCAGCCCGGCGGCTTCGGCCTCCCGGCGGGTCATGGTCTCCAGGTCATCGTCGCCGAGGAAGCGGATCAGGATGCATCCCCTCCGGTGGTACCTGGGGACCCCGGGTACCACGGTCACCGCGCCGCCCATGGGCGACTGGTCAGCATCGGCCTCCGCACCGTCGTCCGGGCCGGCGTTGCCAGCGTCGGCGCCGGTCTCCGCGGCGGCCTCGCCCGGCTCCACCTTGCCCGCTTGCGCCTCGTCCGCTTGCGACTCGCCCGCGACAGCCTCGCCCGTCCCGGCTTCGGTCGTGGTGGCCGCGCCGGCGTCATCGGGCGCGGCGTCCCGGGCCGCGGCGCGCTCGGGGGTTTCGGCCCGGGCCTGCTCGTCCCCAGGTGCGTCCGCTCCGCCGTCCCCGGCCGGCGCTGGAC
>Ga0318563_10001263_pt1 | contig 10726 bp, 5 predicted proteins | sample GRESIP066b5f19_FD_203689 | JGI IMG/M metagenome (GOLD analysis project Ga0318563, IMG submission 203689) | Tropical soil microbial communities from Luquillo Experimental Forest, Puerto Rico - GRE.SIPMG.066b5f19 | ecosystem: Environmental > Terrestrial > Soil > Tropical forest > Bulk soil... | reverse complement strand
AGGATGGGTTTTAACGCTTCGGTGTATAGGGCCGCGCCAATTTAGCCGGGGGCTGATCAGCCGTGGGCTTTTTAGCAATTGCAGTTCATGCTAAAGAATATGGACGCCATACCCTCACGGGAAGAGCTGAAAAGGGCGATGGGTTTATGTCTGAGGACCCTGCGCCAGAGAGTCAATATCTCGCAAGAGGCTCTCGCTTTCGACGGCGATGTGGACCGTACTTATGTAGGGAAAGTCGAGAGGGGCCAGAGCATCCCTTCGCTTGAGATCCTCTTCAAGCTGTTCTCGGTACTAGGGATTACGTTTGTTGAATTCGCGATGGAATACGAATCCTGTCTGTACGCGGGGCGGAAGCATAAAAGACCTAGAAACGGCTAGCCCTGGTATGCGGATGACCTTGATTGTCGTTTCCACTGCGGTCTGCAGCGGGGTCCAGTCGTCGGAATGGCGCGCGCGGTACACGTCTCTTCGGAGGGGCGGCTATTTTTCAGGCCAACTTGCAGGCTGTTGCGCCGGGGTTTAAGTCGGCCTCTTGATTCCCTTCACAGCAGAAGTTCAACCGTCGCGTTGACGGAGTTCTGTAAATCCGAGTCGCTGATGTTCGCGCCGTCCGACTGGACCTTTGCATCCTGCACGACGTTGGGCTGCAGCAAGCCGACCTGCACGTCGGGGTTAGTCTGTGCGGTGCGCGCCCACTGGCGGCGCATATTGTTCGCGGCCAGGGCATTCGTCCCCCCAGTCGAGATGTAGTTCGCGTAAAATAGCATGGCCGCTTTGCAGCGGTCGCGGAAAGCTGAGTCACTCATTAGTGAAGCCTGTTCTGCGAGAGTCACTGTAATCCTCCTTAATACCAGCCCCACCCTTGGCCGACGCCAAAACCTGACACCTTGTAGTACCAACCCGGCATCACCCAGACCGTTAGAGTGGCTGTCATTACCGTCGTTGAGCTAGGGTTGCTAACCACCGACATCGGCGTTGTAGGGGTTGCAGAAGTATCGCAATACAGAATGAGCTGCGCCCCGTTGACGTTCGCCTGCCCAGTCACCTGGATGAATAACGGCTTGCCGTAATTATTCTGATAGACCGTCCCATTGCCGAGGCTTCCCAGGTTCACGCACGTTGAAATTCCGCCAGCAATCGCCGCGCCGTTTACGGTAAGCGAGCCGACAATATTCACATTGGCATTGGTGGATATTCTAATTACTTCGGTGAGCGTACTATTCGCACTTAGCGTGCGCACCATGAACGACAACACACCGGCAGAATTACTGTTGTTATCAGTCAGTGCTCCTTTGATGCATGCAAATGAGCCCTGCGCTGCGCCGAACAGCAGACACCCGCCGTTATAAGCCGCCCCACCTGAATCCTGGAGGTAGAGCGTTCCGCCCTTCGCGCCGCTTACCGTGTCGAATGAGCCAAGCGTTAACTGACCCGCGCCCACTAGATGCGCGTTCCAGCCTGGGTTTGCCGTTCCGATGCCAAAAGTGCCACCTGTTACCCGCAAGCCATTGGGGATCTGGACTACCCCACTAGCTCGGAAAATAGTGATCGGGCTATCGATCATCCCCCCGGCGTCGTTGCAGCGGTTGATAAAGAGATCACTACCTGCATCAGATCCGCTCTCCGTCCCGGATTTCTGTAATTGCCAGCGGAGTTTTCCGACTGGTGAATACCAGGCAAGAGTTAAATTTGTGCAGGCAACAAAGTCACTATTCTGCGCTCCTGCGGAGAAACTGCCGGTAGCGTAAACGCTAGGGGCTGATAAGTAGGCGTTGCCCATCATAGCGCCCGCAACATATAGATCCTTATAGACGCTGACTTGACCGTTGGAGCGGTTGATATTGACCGCCAGATCTAGATAGCTGCCGTCGTCCGCATAACGGTAGAAACACAGGTTGCTCCCGGCATTGCTGCCGGTTTCAGGGTTGTCCTTGGTCAGGTTCCAGCGCAAATTGCCGGATGTATACCATTGGACACTTGCCGGGTCATATACTAAAGTATCTAAACCACTAGCATTGTTAATATTGATCTTCCCAACATTATTCAGCGTTTTTAAATTTCCATCGATATCGGTGACCCACGGCGTCTGAAACGTGCTCGTAGACGGTACGCCGGTCAGCTTGCTCCACGCCAGCGATGTAATCCAGGCCGGGTCGCCATAACTACCAGTGGTGGCGACTGCATTGGTCACCTGCGCTGCGGAATAATCGCCGGATTGGGCCACTACCGCGCCCACGCGCCCGAAAACACTGCTCACGCCGGTCGCCGGTACCCCGCTGATCTTGCTCCAGGCGAGCGACGTGATCCACGTGGGATCGGCATAGGTACCCGTAGTGGAAACTGCGTTCGTAACTTGCGCTGCGGTGTAATCGTTAGCCACAGCGACGACTACTCCCGTGCGCCCGAACACACTGCTTACAGGTGGGGCTGGTGCGCCCTGAATTTTTGTCCAGGAGAGCGACGTGATCCAGGCTGGGTCGGCGTAGCTGGCTATCGACGATATTGCGTTGGTGACCTGCGCCGCCGTGTAATCGCCAGACTGAGCAGCAACGTTGCCTGTGCGTCCGAACACCTTCGTCACCGGAGGCGCTGCCGCTGCGGAGGTCTGGCTCGATCCATCGGGGAACACGAAGCCGCCGGTCGAAGATTTGATCGTGCCTGCAACCTGCAGCGTATTGACTGTGTCGTCCGTCAGGGTGCCGATGAGCACGTGACCAGCAGTAAGGCGCATGACCTCTGCCGAGTTGGCAAGAAGGCGCAGTGTGTTACTGGCTTCAATAGCCGCAGTCCCGGCATCGGTGGCATAGCCGGATGAATAGGACCGGATGCGCAGGTAATCCGCAACATCGTTGACGGTGGAGATGGAAGCGTACTGATCCGCAACGGAGGTAATCGCTGCTACGCCTTCCTCAGTACCGCTCGCCTTCGACCAGATGCGCGCGGTGGTGGAATCGGAAGTCCGATTTACTCCGATGGCTCCAACAGAGTTTAGTGCGTGCCCTGCAGCGTCGATATCACTCGCCCAGGGACTTTGCGGGCTTCCGCTGGAAGCGCCCGCCCACTTGACTCCTAGCGCCTGAGTGGAATCCGCGGTGAGTACCTGCCCGTTCGTGCCGACTGGCAGCTTCTGAACGGCGCTTGAGCCGCGCACGATCAGATCGCCAACCGTAGTAGTGGGATCTACCATTCCGCCGCTGCCGCCGGTCGAGGAAACAGTCACGTTCACGCGATTGTCTATCGCACTGTCTATAACGCTGATCGAGACATTCGCGCCACTGACGAAATTGATCGCACGGCGGGTACCGATAATGCTGCCGGTTGACTGAACCTGGACTTGCTGGTTCGTCGTATCCGGTACGACGGCCAGCGTCAGGTTGCCGCCCAGGTTGCCGCCTCCGCTCAGGCCGGTACTGGTAGAAATCGTGCGCGTGGCGGCGACCGCCCCGGTGATCTGCGCTACCGTGTAATCGTTCGCCTGTGCCGTCACCGGGCCGGTACGGCCGAAGACGCTAGATACGCCACCCGCCGGCGCCCCGGTGATCTTGCTCCACGAGAGCGACGTCAGCCAGGACGGATCGGCATAGGTTTGCCCCATATCCACTGCGTTGGTGATTTGAGCCGCCGTGTAATCGCCGGTCGCGGCTGCTATCGCGCCAATGCGGCCAAACACGCTCGTAACGGGAAATGCAGCAGTCGGTGCCGGGGCCCACTTCACGCCGACCGGCTGTGAGCTATCAGCCATCAGGACTAGCCCGTCCGCGCCGACCGGCAGGCGCGTGGTTGTCGCAGATGACCGTACCGGGATGTCGCCCTTCGTCGTCAGATAATCGACCATGAAAACGGGGGCATTGACAACTTTCGTCCAGCTTAGGGAGGTGAGCCAGGCCGGATCGACGTAGGCCTGAGTCGCGTCGATTGCATTCGTCACCTGCGCGGCATTGTAGTCTCCCAGTGCGGAGACGACGGCCCCGGTGCGCCCGAAGACGCTTGTCACATTACCGCCGCTGCTGGCTGGCGTAGCCCAGCGCATGCCGAGAGCTTGGCCGCTATCCGCAGTGAGTACCTGGCCGTTCGTACCGACCGGCAAATTGCTGGTCAGGGTGAGCCCCCGCACGATGAGGTCGCCAAGGTTTTTGGTGGGATCGCTCATTCCGCTGGTCGGGCCGCTGGCGGTTACGGTAACATCCACCCGGTTCGCGCCGCTGTTATCGGCAACCGTTAGAGTGGTGTTACTGCCCTCGATCAAATTGATCGCGCGGCGCGTACCCACCAGCGTCCCCGCCTTCTGCACCTGCACTTGTTGATTGACCGAATCGGGTACAACGGCCAGCGTCAGATCAGCCACCAGATTGCCGCCGCCCGTCAGGCCGGTGCCGGTGTTGATCCGCCGCGTGCTCAGTACGCCGCTCGCGCTGGAGATGTCGGCGGAAGTCAGAACGACCGCACCGACCCGACTATTGAAACTGATCATCGCTGCGGATAGAGTCAGATCCCCCGTGAGCGGCCCGCCGCCGGAAAGTCCCGGGCCAGTGTTGATGCGCAGAGAATTCGGCGCGGCCCCCACCATCGCTGCCGTGTAATCGCCTGCTACGGGGAGAACGTCTCCAGTACGGGTATTGAAACTGGTCACGCCCGCCCCGGAGGTGGTTCGAGCGTTGACCAGCACCACATTGGACAAAGTGTAGCCGCCGCCGTTGACATCTCCACCCCATGTCCGCTGATCGTTGGCGAGATTGTTTAAGTCATCGGCATGCAGCTTGTCGGAGGCCGTGAAGTCGTTGCGCGACAACCAGGGCATCGTGTTACTCCTTTGTCATTTCAATCGGATTATTGGCGGAACCGTTCGTCATCTTGAACGGCTTGGCTTCGGGTCCCCTCTCGTCAGGAAGAGTGACTATGAGCGTACCGTTCGCTGTTTTCGCGTTCTCGTAGCGGTCCACGTCGCGAATGGATAGCGCCTGCCGGATGAATGCCCGCTGCCGCTCCGCGACGGTGTCAAGATTCTTACGGGCCTGCTCCATGTCGAGCGACAAAGCCCCGATCACGGCCAATACCTGCGTTCTCTCCTGGTCAAGCTGATTCAGCATGACCGCTTCGCGTTGATCCAACTGATATGTTTTTTCCATGTTTTATGCTCCTTTACTGTCCTTGCACATCGACAATGATCCCCCCACATACGGTCAGCACTGTGTACCTGCCGGTGCCATCGGCGTGGGGAATATAAATGACATTTGCCGAACCGTCCGATGGCCAGCCCATGTACCGCCCTTCGATTCCGAACTGCCTGCCGAAGACATAATCGTAGGTCTGGACGCTGCCGATCCAGACCCCGTTGGCATCGCATTTCTGCACGCCATTCACGTAATACCCGTTGGCCGAATTGAAGTGGTCGCGCGCGGTGATGAGGCCGCCATTGATCGGCCCGCTCGATGTATTGTTTGGCAGCAATGTATCTATGGAGCCTCCCCGTATCCCATCAGTGCCCGTATTGACTCCCGCACCCCGAAATGATCCGCCTTCGTATCCGCCCGCTGCTGTGATGGTGCCGTTGGAATTAATATTCCCGGCGTTACTAAGCGCGAATCCCGCGCCGTTGATGGGCTCCGTCCAGGGAGACTGATTGCCGGCGACCGTGATGGGCTTGCCGACCCAAGCTCCCGTGTTATCGATCACCGGACCAAAGTTCTGAACGTTGACGGATAGCACCTTGACCGGCGTTGCCGCCCCTTGCGGATTTGGTACGCCTTGCAACACACCTCCAACGAATACATTGGCCGTCTGATCGACCTGGAACATCATGGCGTTGTCTTTATCGCGCAGGATGAAATATGGGTTGTACGCGGTTTGCACGTTCGTTCCGCCAGATGCAAGATGCACCGTCAGATTGTAGGGATAGATCGGAGAGTACATCGCCAATTCGCCCCAGAATGGAGGTGTATCCGCACCAGAACTATCGCCGTTAAAAGTCACTAACGAGGCCAGCACCTGATAGTTCTGATTTTGATGTCCTCGCAGCACGAGACCCCGGCTCAGGAAGTAAGAGCCGAACAGATTCTGACTCCCGTCTACCTCGTAGAGTTGGATACCTGGGAAGCGCCATTGACTGCCGCTGCCGGAACCGGAACCCATCCAGACCGATGCGCCCATCTTAAGCTGGTACTCGTTGTTCGCCGGGTTACCAGCCTTGGCTGGATAGTCGATCAGGAACAGATCGACGTTCCGCATCTGTAACTGACTGCCCAGGGGATTGTTGCTGTCCGGGACGACCAGGATATTCCAGTTACTCAAATTACTGCCGCCGATTGCCAGTTGCGTGAACCATGCGCCCGAAGTCAGTCCGAGAGGAGGAGAAGTCCCCACTCCGTCGCCGGGTGATCCGCTGGAGACGTTGATCTGCGCCCCGATGCGGCCCTTCTCAAAACCGTGCTCGTCGCGGATCGAGATGTACGGATACTTCGACCCCTGCGCGGCGGCGATCCCGCCGACCTCGATGATGCCCTGGTTGTCCACGAAGATTGGCGCATCGAGCGGGTTGGTGCCGCCGATCCAGATCTGCCCAAACCATGCCCCCCAGGTTGGCGTGCCATTCCCCTGGTCTGACTGTTGCTGCCCGATCCAGCCAACCAGTTTGCCAGCCGCATTCATCACGGCGATTTGCCCGTTATCGTTGCCGCCGAAGGTCGACGGCGCACCGCCGACCAGGATCTTGGAGCCGACTTGGATCGTCTTGGCGGAGAACGTATCCGCCGTGAATCCGCCGGCCGATTCGTCCCATTTGAATTGCGTGGGATCAAACCAGCCGTCGCGCGCCGGGATGATTTTCCCTTCCGATGGCGTGTAGGTGATCGAGATGTGCGGCGTAGTCCCCGTGAGCGTATTCTTATGGCCCTGCGGATCGTCGCTGACTAAGTAAAATTCCACCGGCACATCCGCCCCGATGTTGCCGAACGACGGCATCGACGGCGTAGTAAAGCTCGTAGCTCCGTTGGGCACTTGCCAAAACGTAGGCACAGTCGGATCGTGATTGACCACCATGGCGACCTGGACGCCGCCGAACTGGTTGTCGTCGGGGTTTTGCCAGGCCCCCACATCGAAGGAAACCATGCCTACGCCGTCGGTCGAAAGCGTTTCCGTCGGCGTAGCGGTGGCATCCGAAGCGATAGTGACCCACGGTGCGTATTCCTTGCCGCCGCCCGGTGTCCCTGGCTGCGGCGGCCCAATGTCCCAGGTCACCGTAGGGGATTGGAACCCTGGCTGGCCGTAGGTCGCGGGGTCCTCCGCGACCTGACCGTTGTTGTCGGCGGAAATGGCCGCGATAGTCCACGTCTCCGGGTCCTTCGGTATGTTGGGAATATCCAGGATGAAGTTCGTAGCCACGTTGCTCTGGATGCCCGTAAGCGCGCGCGGAAACGTGGTCCACTGCGACGGATCGGCCTGCCCGGTGACACTGACCAAGTAGAGGATCACACCCGAATACCGGCTGAGGCCGCTGGTAGGCAGGTTCCAGGAGAATGTCGCCTGCGCGACGAATGAGCCGTCGAGACGCCAGACGAGCTTCTGGTCGCTGATCGTGAAATTGGTGACGGCAGGTGTCCCCGGCAAAGCCGCTATGATCGCTTCGGCGAACGGAGTGACTCCTTCGACCAGCGAATTGATGTGACTCCCTAACGGCGCGGCGTCGTCCTCGGAGCAGAAGTAGACGAAAAACCTGCCGCCGCCTTTGCTGGCGTCGTAGAGGTCGGACTTGTAGCCGGTAGCTGATTGCGATACCGGCACATTAATCCCCGTGTCGGTGCCAGGGAATATCGGCTTCCCGGCTTGGTCTTCGTAGACGAACACAATGCGGCAGCCGCCGAACTTATGGATGCCGGGAGGTACCGGAATCGCCGGATCGGGTGGCGTGTAGCGGAAGATCAGGTAATACTTCGGGTCGGGGCGGTCGAAATCGGTCTGCACCTCGACGCTCACATTCGACACCAGGAACGCCCACTCCATCCCGCTCTCGCCCTGGCCGGGGCCGATCGGCACCTCAACCAGGATGTTGGGTGTGGCGCCGGGATCGGTCGCGCGCACCAGATTCGGCTCCGAGTTCGGGCCGAACGCCGCGAGATAAATCCTGACATTGCGCGACTGCGTGTAGGTCGTGGCCGAATCGGGGAAGACTACAGCCGGAGATGCATAGGAGTCAGTTACTCTGGCGGGAGCCCACTCACCGCTCATCTGCGAGGAACCGTCGAGCCCCAGCGACACGCCGTCGAGAGGCTTGTTCTCGCCCGTCGAAATGTCGGGGTCCTCCACGTACACCGCCACGCCCGAGAAATTATTCGGCTTCGCACTCGCCCCGGCGATCCAGGCCACGTCGATCTCGATCTTCTGGTTGTTGCGGAAGATCACCTCGGCTGGAGGATCGATCGAAACCGGAGGGGCAGCGCCGCCACCTCCACCGCCGCCGCCAGAGGTGCCGCCGCTCGATTCAACGATCCAGGACCCCGGAGCAGCCCCCGCCTTGGGACGGTGCGGCGTGGCGATCCGCTGCTTTTGCGGCGGCAGGACAGGTGGCTTCCTCATGTGGTGTAAATCCCTCCAGCGGTGATCCGCGCGGTCCCGCCTGCGGCCGAGAGGACGTATTGCTTCGTGCCGTCGGGGAAGGTATCCGGGTCGGTCGTATTGATGTAAGTCGAGCCCGGGCCGGAATTGAAGACCAGCAGGCCTCGCCCCTGGTAATCCGCGAGAGGGCAGAGCGTGAGCGTCACGTCTCCCCCGGTAGTGTCGGCGCGGATCACCTGATCGGTAATCGCTACGTCGAAGGGGCCGGGATCCGGCGTGCCGGTATCTGTTAGGCCCACCACCCGCACTGTCGGCGGCTGGCCGAAGATAAAGATCATGCGGTAGACCGCAAAGGCGTCGTCGGTCTGATGGCCGTCGCTGTCGATCAGGTAGCCGCCCACGAGCACCACCTCGTCGGTCAGATTCGGAACCTCGGTGTGGATCTGGAGGCTCACATCCGGTGTGGGCGCAATGATCTCGCTTGTTTCGCTCGGGTCGAGCCAATCCGGGGCTTCGACGATATAGAGCGAGGTGTTGTCCGGCACCACGTCCCAGGGCGGGGAGATCTGGTGTGTAAAGGCGTCGTTGCCGGTGCAATACCGCCATTGCCCCGCCCCGGTATTGTGCAGGATGCGCACGATTCTGCCGGCTTCTTCGTCCGGACGCATGCCAGCGGACCCCGGGAACTGCTGGCGGTTGACGCTGTTGTCCCACATGGTGTTGGTGATCGAATTCGCGTCCGCTGCCGTAGCCTGTGAATATACGATCAGCACATCGCCGATCTGCACGCTGTTTTCGGGGTGCGCGGGATCGACGCAATCGGGGCTTACGGTCAACACGCCGCTCGCCGCATCGAAGGCGGTGATCTTGAAGTTCCACAGAGGCACTTCGCCCGCCACGTTGCTGCACACGAAGATCAGCTGGCCCACCCAGGTATCGGTAGAGTTCAGGAAATCATTGCACTGGATCTGGTTCGGCCCGGTTACTCCGTTTACGAGCAGGCCCGCGATCCCGGCGTGATAGACGTGCTTGGCCTGGATCTTGACGCTGGAGGCCGCGCCCTCGGGCAGGCCCCTGGTCATATCGTGGATCGGCCCGGGGATGTCGATGGTCCCGGGCGGCGCGCCCTCGCCGCCGAATTGCCACGCGATCTGCCGGCGGTCGGTCGCTGCCCATGCGTCCCAGCCGGTAAGCACCGAGTCCGTGGAAGGGACGACCGTAAGGGTCACCTTCTGCCCTGTGAGGCCTGCAGGGATCCAGATCGCTGTAAGGTTCGAAGGGACCGACGGGGTGCCGTTATCGTCCCGCTGCGTCACCGCCGCGTATACCGTCATGGGTCCGTCGAGATTCCCGCCCGCGGCGAACTCGATCTCGAGCACGCGCGGCTGCGTGTTCGAGGAGAAGCGGTTCATGGTCATCTTGCCCTGAACCCAGATCGTCGGCACCCACACGCCGTCTTTCGAGATCTCGTACTCCTGCCACAGATCGAAGGTGCGTTCCCAGGGCTGGTACACCGGATCGCCTGCGGCCGGACCCAACTCATCCGGCATCCACGCGAGACCCGTGGGCGATTGCAGCAGTTCGGGCGGCGCGGGCGGCGGCGCCACGTCCACCGGCTTCGGACCTACCACCAGGTCGTACATGTCGTCGGTCGTGGCGCTGCACTGGAAATCGATCGACATATCGGGGTTGAAGGCCCAACGGCTTACGCGGCCCTCCGCATAGCCGCCGTAGGGAAGCGCCGAATGCGTCAGCGAAACGATATCTCCCACCTGCGTCCCGAGCGCCAGCACCGTCGACTTGAACTGGAAGTTCCGCGCGATCAGCTGCTCATTGATGCCGCTGTCGGTGCCGTGTGGCCCGCTGCCGTTGGCGAGGCCTCCGGTTTCCTCCCTGAGCCGCGTGGTAATCAGCCGCGCGCATTGGCTGAGATTCGATACGCCCGCGTAGTTGATCGTCTGCACCAGATATTGCGGGGATTCGGGCGTGCCCAGATAGCTCGCGTGGTCGATGTCGTAGATCGTCGCGTTGTTCAGCTGCCAGCCGAAGGCGTCGTCCCCGAAGTTTCCCACCAGCCAGTTGAAGGACGGGGCCAGCGGCGAAACCGCAAGGCTGCGGAAAAGGATTGTGGCTTCGGTGAATCCGTTCCCCGCCAGCACGCTCGAATTCACCCGCACGA
>Ga0318563_10001262_pt1 | contig 10728 bp, 9 predicted proteins | sample GRESIP066b5f19_FD_203689 | JGI IMG/M metagenome (GOLD analysis project Ga0318563, IMG submission 203689) | Tropical soil microbial communities from Luquillo Experimental Forest, Puerto Rico - GRE.SIPMG.066b5f19 | ecosystem: Environmental > Terrestrial > Soil > Tropical forest > Bulk soil... | reverse complement strand
TTGTAACGCTGCAAAAAATATTAAGAACTTCGGGCTTAGGTTCAAGCCTGCAACCGCTAACGTGAGCCATTAGGCTGTGCGTATGGGTTGCGAAGCCTATTGGTCTTTAGCCAATGGGTAGTTCACCCTACCTGATATCTGACAGCTCCTGGAAGTCCAGGTCCAGCACCTCATAATATTCCGGATTAGGCAGACTGTAGTGCCACCATTCGGTTGGAAAAGCAAGGAATCCGTATTTTTCCATCTCCTCCCGCAGTAATTTCCTGTTTTGCAATATCAATGACTGAAGGTTCATAAAGTCATGATGGGCTGAGTCTGTAAAATTGTCAAACCCGGTGGGCATTTCCAACTCCTTTCCGGATTTCAGGTCAATAATAGTCAGGTCAACAGCAATTCCCCGGTTGTGGCCGCTTCCTTTCGAGGGGTCTGCCACATAGCGTTCATCGTGAACCAGCTCCCAGAATTGCACCGTAACCGAATAGGGGCGGTAGGCGTCAAAAATTTTGAGGCCATAGCCCATTTTATACAGCTCTTGTTGAACTTCCAGTAATGCCTTTGCTGCCGGCGCCCGTAAATAAGTATGGCTGATATTGCCCGGATACATTTTTTGCTTCATAAAATTGTTGGTCGTAGCGTAACGAAGGTCAAGCACTAACCCAGGGATGAGGGCCCCCAGATCTATCATTTTTTTCGAACTGTCCTCGGAAACTGTTTTCCGGTACTGTGCAACTGAATTGACAACCGGAACCCCATATTTGCTAATCGGAATTTCCTGAGCCTGAGTGGATCTGAACGGATTCAAAAAAATAATCAGAACCAATGCAGAAATATTCCTGCCATGTACTATATTGTAATTCATTTCAATGAAATTCACCAATTTTTTAGAAAGCCAGAAAATTAGTGTATTTGGATTGATTAACCTGATACTTTTACATGAGCTATCCTAAAAACCCTCCCCTGATCATTTTTTTGTCCGTCCTGATTTTTTCCGTTGTATCCTGTGATCAGTACCGGAATCAAAAATCCAGAGTTAAACCTGTCCTGGAGACGGGAACTTTTAAGGACCGGATAAGTGAAAATATATGGAAGTTTGTAATAAAATCCCGCGACAACGGCAGCCGGTTGAATGATTCGGTGAGCCTTACCTATTCCCGCCTTATCGACAGTGTTTACGAGAACAACAGTTTTCAGCCTGTCTGGAGTTCCGGTAAAAGTTGGCTGCCAGCGGGAGATTCCTTATTCAGATTTATTGAGAATGCAAAATCATATGGATTATTTCCCTGTGATTATCATTATTCTTCTCTTGCCTTTCTTCAACGGGTTTTCCAGGCCGACAGCATTGCCCAGAAAAATGCTTCTTTCTGGGCGAGCGGGGATCTGATGCTCACGGATGCCTTTTTCACCCTGGTCAGGCATATCAAGCAGGGACGACTCAAATATGACAGTGTGACCTTAAGGACGGATTCGGTTCTGGGTGATGTTTTTTATCGCAAGGCACTTGATTCTGTTATTCATCAGGCCAGTGTGTCCGGTGTACTGCAGAACCTGGAGCCAGGATACAAAGGATATGATTCGCTGAAACTGTATCTGAAAGGTTTTCTGGCCAAAGCGACGTTTGGTCCTTCGACACATCTGCAGTACCCATATAATGATTCACTTGCGTTTTTCCGGCAGCTGGACAACCGTTTGCGTGAGCTTGGTTTGCTATCCCCCACTTCTCGGGTGGCTGACTCGGCAACCATTGCCCAGGCGCTGAGGAAATTGCAAGCCGCTGGAAATTTCAAGGTTACAGGAAAACTCTCCGATTTGCTGGTTGACAAACTGAATGACACCGATTGGGAAGAATTTAAGCGTATTGCCGCCAATATGGACCGTTACAAGCTGCTACCGGACACCCTGCCCAGGACCTATGCCTGGGTCAACCTTCCTTCCTTCATGTTGCAGGTATATGATTCTGATACCCTCGTATTCCAATCCAAGATTATTGTTGGAGGCCCTATGACAAGGACCCCACTGTTAACCAGTGATATTTCCAATTTTATCACCTACCCGCAATGGACGGTGCCCTATAGTATTATTTTTAAGGAGATGCTTCCCAAGATCAAGGAGGATGTGGAATATCTCAATAAGCAGAACCTGATTGTTGTTGATGACAATGACAGCGTCCTTGATCCACACAAAATCCGGTGGGCAAAACTCGATAAAAATCATTTTCCCTACCAGATCAAGCAAAGGCAGGGGGATGATAATTCACTGGGGGTTATTAAATTTAACTTTAGAAACAAGTATAGTGTATACATGCACGATACGAATGCCAGGTTGCTATTCGGCAAGTCATTCAGGGCGCTCAGTCACGGGTGTGTGCGGGTGAAGGAATGGCAGAAACTGGCCAATTTCCTGGTTCGCAGGGATACAGTCAAGTACAGCCCCGATACCCTGAAGGCCTGGATTAAGCGACAGGAAAAGCACTTGGTAGGTGGTTTTCCGCGTCTTCCAGTCTATATCCGGTATTTTACCTGTGAAGGAAAAGGCGGCCGGATCAGGTTCTATGATGATATTTACGGGGAAGACAGGTATCTTCTTCAAAAATATTTTGCCAATAAAGCCGTTGAATAGGGGAGGAGCGGCCGGAAGGAAATGATGGTGCATAACCGAAAATCCAGCTGAATCAGGCCAATAGACACTCTTGTAACATCTCCATGAGGAAGCGAATAGCCATATTATTTGCCGGAATGTTTTTCCTGGGCCCCTCATTTGCCCATTTTAAGAAGCCAGGAACCATTGCCTCTAAATCCCATTCAAAAAAACCTACTAAGGTTCACTATGGCACGGCCAGTTTTTACGCCAATAAATTCAATGGGCGAAAAACGGCAAACGGGGACGTATTCAGTCAAAAGAAAATGACGGCAGCCTGCAACCATGTTTCTTTGAATACATGGGTGAGGGTAACCAACCTCCGCAATCACAAAGCTGTGGTGGTGAAGGTGACTGACAGAATGCACCCCCAAAACAAAAGACTTATTGATTTGAGTCGTTCTGCCGCATCCCACCTTGGATATACAGGCCGTGGCCTGGCAAAAGTCAAGGTTGAAATTCTGGGCAAGGTTCCCCCGGAAGGATGGAAAATGCAGTCTGTTGAATAGAAGCCGGAATTCACCAATTGGAGACTTGTGTTTTCTGACACATTTGAAATATCGAGATGAGGAATAATCCCTTCGGGACATAGTGCCAGCTGCTGGTCGGGCAGATCAAACATACTCATTCCCTGTTTTTTATCCTTTGGCTTGTCCTTCTGGTTAACATCTCATTAATTAAACCCGGCACCATTCTTTCATGTTCATATCCCGGTCCATGGATAGACGAAGATGCCTGACTGCATTTGAAAAATGCCGTTGGATGGACCAGATTTAATTATACCCTAAAAAAACAAAACATGCGAAAATTTAAAATCCTGATGCCCGCCCTTTGTATTCTTTGTGTCCTGCAATCAAAGGCTCAGTTCTCAAGAGGGACCATCATGCTGGGAACAACAATCGGTAGCACTGCGTATTTATCATCCACCAGCAATTATAACTATGACAACGGTTCAGAAAAGTCCAATGGGACCAACACCTATACGTTCAGCATGGGTCCGCAGGTCGGGGTATTCCTGACCCCCCATTTTGTGTTGGGGGCCTCACTTTCTTATAACCTCAGTACGAGCCATGCTACCAGCACCACGACCAGTCCGGGCAATTCTCCCAGCGGAAGTACTACTAACAGCTCCACCTCAACTGTCACAGCAGGTCCCTTGCTTCGCTACTATTTTGCCGGATTGCCGTTTAAGAACTGGTTCTACCTTCAGGCGAACGGTACCCTGGGAACCGGCAGCGGTTCAAGCTCGGGAACCAGCTACAATTCCACTACAACCGGCACAACCAGCGGAAGTGTTACAAATATATTTACCTGGAACGCCGGCTCCAGCGTTGGCATGACCCATTTTTTCTACAAGCATATAGGAATGGACATTGCGCTAGGATATAATTACAGCCATTCCCATAATTATAATATCAACAATACAAATACCGTTAACAAAACTACGGGCAATATGGCGACCAGTGCCAATAACTACTCTCTGAATACCGGGACCGGTGCTGTTACCCTCGGAGTCGGATTTCACTGGTTCATCTAACTCCTTCGCCCCCCGGAAAAGGGGGACGGGTGCTGCTGTCTTTCGAGCTCCGTCCCCTTTTTTGAGCGAGGGAAGCATGATACAAAATAAATTTCTGGCAGGCTCAGCAATAATCCCGGATAATACAGGTTTTTTAGAAAGGGCAGTAGTAGCTTTTCATTTTTGAGCCCCTTGATAAATTTAGTTCGCCTAAAAAATTTGTTCAGCTTGTTTTTTTAAACTAGTATGCCGGTGTATGAATCCTGGGAATCTGCAAAAAGATCCGCTGGCCGGAAAGCTTCTTTTTGCTTTCTTTTTTTTGTCCATTCTGGCATTCTTTGTTCCAAAGGCAGATGCCCAGGATCCACTACCGGCTCTGCGCTATGATACCCATGATACTTTGATACAGGGCCATAAGAAACTGCATCTTTTTTCCGGGGACGAACAGATCGATCTCATTGATGTGGGGGGATGGCTTTTTGACAAGAAGTTCTTTCCAAGAGTAGATACGAGTGGAAAGAAAACGGGAAAATTTCATGTATCGGTGCTGCCTTCGGTAGAATATACCCTGCAGACAGGATTTGCGGCAGCACTGAATGTCAACGTTGCCTTCTATACAAGCAATCACAAAGAGGCAAATATCTCCAGCATCGTCGGTGTAGCAAAATATACAGAGAAAAACCAGATACTCATACCCATTGCGGGCAATATCTGGACGAATAATAACCGGTACAATATACAGTCGGACTGGCGATATGAAAAATTTCCCCAGACTACCTATGGGCTTGGACAGTACACGACTGACCAGGACGGATATACGATCGACTATTCTTATCTCAGGTTCTACCAGACCATTCTGAAGACAATCTTTCCTGATTTCTACCTGGGGGTCGGATATGACTTTGATTATTTCTGGAATATCCGGGAGGTGAACCCGCCTCCAAATGATTCCACCGATTTTCAGAAATATGGACTCAGTCCGCAGTCCGTCTCAGCCGGTATGACTTTCAGTGTTCAATATGACACCAGGCGCAATTCCATAAATCCCAGGAAAGGATATTTTGCCAATATTATTTACCGTCCCAATTTCACTTTTTTGGGAAGTGACGCCAATTGGCAATCGCTTCTTCTGGATTTCAGGAAATACATTTACCTCCCTGACCGGTCTACCAATGTCCTTGCTTTCTGGAGCTACAACTGGCTTACCGTGGGGGGCAAGCCCCCATACCTGAATCTTCCCATAACGGCAGGGGATACCTACAATAACCTGGGCCGGGGGTATATCCAGGCCCGGTTCAGAGGAAGCAACCTGCTTTATTTGGAAACGGAATACCGGTTCAGAATTACATCCAACGGATTGGTGGGAGGCGTTGTATTTCTGAACGGGCAGGCCTTTAATACACCTGACAACAGCCGTTTTGAAATCATTTCACCCGGATGGGGAGCAGGAATAAGGATCAAGCTGAATAAATTTTCAAACACCAACCTGGCCCTGGATTATGGCTTCGGCGCCCATGGGTCCCGGGGATTATTTGCCAACCTGGGAGAAGTATTTTAAGGGTGAGGAGAAAAAAATGATGCAGCGTACCGTTAGCCCGGACATAACTCAGTTCTACGTTATTCGTCCTGGGCGGTCCGATGGAATACCCCAAACAGGGAGCTTCTCAGGAAACAGCCTTGTTCACAAGTGCAGCCGCCTCACTGAGCAGAATCGCAGACTGAACCTTTAACCCACTCTGTTCAATGAGTTTTTTGGCTTCTTCTGCATTGGTTCCCTGTAACCGGACAATAATGGGAACCTTGATCGTTCCGATGGAGTTATAGGCATCAATTACACCCTGGGCCACCCGGTCACACCGCACGATCCCGCCGAAAATATTGATGAGTATGGCTTTTACTTTTGGATCCTTCAGTATAATGCGGAATCCTGCTTCCACGGTCTGTGCATTGGCTGTTCCGCCGACATCCAGGAAATTGGCAGGTTCCCCGCCGCTGAGTTTGATCATATCCATCGTTGCCATGGCCAGACCTGCTCCATTCACCATACATCCCACGTTTCCATCCAGTTTTACAAAGTTCAGATTATACTTTCCGGCTTCCACCTCGGTTGGGTCTTCCTCACTGAAGTCCCGGAGCGCTTCCAGATCGGCATGGCGCATCAGGGAATTGTCATCCAGGTTCATCTTGCAGTCCACAGCGAGTATCTTTTCGTCGCTGGTTTTAAAGAGCGGATTGATCTCCAGCATACTGCAATCCAACCCCAGATAGGCATTGTACAGGTTGGTGACAAACTTAACACAGTTCCTGAAAGCTTCTCCGGACAGGCCCAGATTGAAGGCAATTTTCCTGGCCTGGAACGCTTGCAGACCCCCGCCGGGGTGTACCCATTCCTTGAAAATCTTGTCTGGCGTTTTGTGAGCAACTTCTTCAATGTCCATTCCTCCCTCCGTGCTATACATAATCACATTCTGCCCTTTGGCCCTGTCTAGCAGGACGGAGAGATAGAATTCTCTGACAGGATTTGGTCCGGGATAATAGACATCCTGGGCAACGAGAACTTTATTGACAACTTTCCCTGCGGGGCCCGTCTGAATGGTTACCAGTGTTCCACCGAGCAGATTGGACGCGATCTGTTTAATTTCCTCTGCATTCTTGCCCACAGCTACGCCCCGTTGTTCGGTACCTTTGATCTTTCCTTTTCCGCGGCCACCGGCATGAATTTGGGCTTTCACGACGGCAAAGCTGTTCCCTGTTTGAACTTTGATCTGCTTATAGGCTTCTTCAGCTGCATCGGTCCTGTCAACCGGAATTCCTTCCTGGACCGGAACATTGTATTTTTTCAGCAGTTCCTTGGCCTGGTACTCGTGGAGGTTCATAGATAAAAATTTCAGCGAAAATAGCACAGATGGGAGAATAAAAAAAGATGAGGATACTGCCCGGTTTCGTTCACCATTGCTTCCAGGTACAAAGCTTCGCCATGCTGGTTGATGGCCCGGTCTGTTTTTCCCATTGGGTCCAGGGATTTGGTCAAGACCGGGGTATTATCATATTTTTCCATTCCGGGGCCCCAGGTCAGCGGGTAAGCAGAATTTACTCTCTAGCTCCGCTCATCAGCCGACCATTTTCAAATATGAACGGTTTTCGGGAGCTTGAGGGTGTTCACTTTTTCCTCTTCGCCGGATTGGAACGTGGAGGGGAAAATCAAAGATCAATTGTTCTTCTTTAAACCCCTTTCGTTGCTCCAACCTGGTCGACAGCTCTTTTCCTATATTTGCGCAGCTATAAAAGGATACTATGGCGGATTCGATTATTAATCAGCTTCATGAAACGGCCCGGTTTATCAGAAAAATATACCCGCATGAACTGGCGGTGGGCATCGTCCTGGGGAGTGGTCTGGGTAACCTGGTACGGGAAATGGAGATAGAAAAAGAAATCGCCTACCAGGACATCCCTCATTTTCCTGTGTCCACCGTTGTGGGCCATTCAGGCAAATTGCTGTTGGGAAAATTAGGGGGGAAGAGGGTATTGGCTATGTCCGGCAGGTTTCATTACTACGAAGGGTACAGTGCTGCCCAGGTTGTTTTTCCCATTCGTGTCATGAAATTTCTCGGGGTAAAAACCCTTCTGATTTCCAACGCCGCCGGGGGCATGAACAGTTCCTTTCGTGTTGGGGACCTGATGATCCTAACGGACCATATCAGTTTTTTTGTCGGCAACCCCCTGGTTGGGGAAAATGCAGAGGTTCTCGGACCGAGGTTTCCGGACATGAGTGAGCCTTATCATAAAGATCTTGTGGAAAAGGCGAAGCTGGTTGCAGGTCGTTTGGGGATTGCGGTAAAAGAGGGCATTTATGCCGGGGTAACCGGACCAACTTTTGAAACGAAGGCTGAGTACAGGTTGCTGCACCAGCTGGGTGCAGATGCGGTGGGCATGAGTACGGTTCAGGAAGTAATTGCTGCCGTGCATGCAGGAATCAAAGTACTGGCATTGAGTGTTATAACGGACCTGGGTATCCGTGACCAGGCCAATGTCATCACCCATCAGGAGGTCCTCGAAGCTGCCCGGGAAGCAGAACCAAGGCTGACTGCCATCTTTAAGGAGCTGATCCATGAACTGTAATATTAACTTTCCTATAACCCGTCCGGTCCGGTTAATGATTAATTTGATTGAAAATAGTTCTGTTGTGAACAAGGGCAAGATATTATCGGGGATGATGGCGATCTGTTTTCTGATAGCGGGTTTACAGGTCCGCCCCCAGGACCCCACGTCGCGGTTCAGGAGTATGGGAGGGGGAATGGGAGGCAAAGGGAAGGATTCAGCGCTCAAGCACCGCGTAGAAGATACAATTGTGATAAATTACCGATTTCTGGATTCCAGCCGCCTGAGGAAACTGGATTCTTCAGTATATGATTTCTCCAAAAAAAGTACATTCCCTCATTCTTTCATCGACCTGGGGAACTTCGGCACAGCAGCGAAGGACCTGATATTTTCCCCGACCATGAAACCCGGATGGGATCCTGGCTGGCATGCTTTTGACGTTTATCTATTGAACACGGATGAAACACGTTTTTACAATACGACAAAACCATTTACGGAATTGGGTTACCTATTGGGAAGCCACGCGGAACAAATGATAAACCTGATCCATACTCAAAATGTAACGAAGACACTGAATCTGGCCTTCCAGTACAGGCTCATCAATGCACCCGGGTATTATCAAAACCAGGTGACCAATCACAACAATTACCGGTTCAGCGGTTGGTATCTCTCCAAGAACAAACGGTACCAGGCATTCCTGGATATCGTGGGCAGCAAGCTGGAATCCGGGGAAAACGGAGGTTTGAGGAACCCCCATGATCTCGATTCCGGTGCCTATACCGACCGTTTCAACATACCCACACAGTTGGGGGGCTATGCTGTTTATACGACCAATCCTTTCCAGGTCAATATTACCACCGGCAGTTTTTACAATACGGGCACCTATATGCTCCGAAACCAATATGATATTATAGGCAAGAAGGATTCCATAGTTACCGACAGCACGGTCATACCCCTTTTTTACCCCAAATTCAGGGCTGAACAAACCATCCAGTACAGCACCTACAAATACCGTTTTATAGACCAGAACCCGGATACCCTGTTCTATGTGCACAACTACAATTTTGTCTCTACTCCCGACACACTTCAGGTGGGTGATTTCTGGAAGGAACTGACCAACGATTTTTCCCTCTATGAATTCCCGGACAGTAAAAATCCGCAGCAGTTCCTGAAAGCCGGGGCCTCCCTTCAGGACCTCACCGGAAGATTTGACGCGGGCTCAAAATCGCTATACAATGTATTTCTCCATGGAGAGTACCGAAACAAAACCAGGAACCAGAAATGGGACGTGGAAGCTTTTGGAAAATTGTATCTCAACGGGTTTAATTCAGGGGATTACAGCGCGGCTCTCAGCCTGAAGAGAATGATCAGCAAGAGCCTCGGGTTTCTTCAGCTGGGATTTCAGAACGTGAATCGTACACCATCCTTTACCTTTGACCAGGAAAGCAGTTTTGGTTTTGGCGTACCTGGCTTTTTCAAAAAGGAAAACAACACCAACTTGTTTGGTTCTGTTGAAATGCCCAGGCTCCAGCTCACGCTGTCTGCCAACTATTTCCTTATCAATAATTATGCATACTACTACAATTTCTATCACGCGGGCCAGGTAACCAATCCATTCAATATCCTGCGGATCAATGCAGAAAAAGTATTCAGGCTTCACCGGGTATGGGTCTGGCGAACCCAGGTGGTATTGCAGCAAAAGGCAGGGGGCTCGCCGGTCAACCTTCCCTTCCTTTATACCTACAACCAGATTGGCTATGAAGGAAGCCTGGGTTTCCGAAACCTGAATCTGGCTTTCGGACTGGAGATCAGGTACTTCACTGGGTACAAAGCAGATTCCTATTCCCCGCTTACGGGTCAATTTTTCATCCAGGGCGACACCACCATCAGGCAAAAAGTACCGGACATCAATGCTTATGTTAACTTGAGGATCCGGAGTTTTACTGGCTATGTGAGGGTTGAAAACCTGAACACGCTTGAATTCAATGGACCTTCCGGAGTGGGATTCACCAACAACAATTTTGTCGCGCCCTACTATCCCATGGCGGGACTGAGACTTCGGTTTGGAATATTCTGGACATTTGTCAATTAGTGCTGTTTCCTGTCATTTCTCCGTTCCCGCGGGCACGGGTGACAATTTGCGCACCGCCAAATATCCGTAAAAGGCCTCGGATGCGATGTACTACAGTCAGTCAACAGTGCCCTTTCGGTCCGGCGACCAAACCGGGCCTACCGTCCCATCAAGGTAAGCCTGTAGAGTGGCTGGCCGGTGGCCACTGATCATGTTAAAAATGCTGGGTTTATGGACAGGTCACCCAAATCTAAAGTTATCTTTGACCTTATACCAAAAGGCGGTTTGGGTCACGGGACACAACTAACCGGCCGTATCCGGCGTTTATCTAAAGATTACCTGGTGACAGATTTAGAATTTATTTTTCCGGGAATGATAATGGAAAAACTATGAGTGCGTTGGCTACAGC
>Ga0318563_10001258_pt1 | contig 10744 bp, 10 predicted proteins | sample GRESIP066b5f19_FD_203689 | JGI IMG/M metagenome (GOLD analysis project Ga0318563, IMG submission 203689) | Tropical soil microbial communities from Luquillo Experimental Forest, Puerto Rico - GRE.SIPMG.066b5f19 | ecosystem: Environmental > Terrestrial > Soil > Tropical forest > Bulk soil... | reverse complement strand
CCCGTTCTCGTGGCGCGTATCTGATTGCTGATATCTGATTTCTGATCCCTGAAAACAGGAAAGGCGTCGTTCGGGTTTCCCCAACCGACGCCTCCCTGTCGATTCGGCTACCTGTCACGCGGCGCCGCCCGGAGGCTAAGCGCGCATTCTGGTGCCGAGCCGATCGTGACTTCGGTCCGCTCCTCATTGCTGAGGCCCGGCCTGTCACCCGTCGCGACCAAGCCCTTGCGAGCCCGCGCGCCGACCCGTCGAACGGTTGTGCCGCCGTTCACGGGGCCATCGGCCCATCGCGGCATGCTTTCCGGATCGCTCCGGCTCATTTCCGCCATGGCTCCGCGGGACATCCGGCTTGCACGCGACTTGTGGTCGGGCTTCCGGCGCGGTTCCGCTACCGAACCAGTCTCGAATGTTCGACCTGTCCTCGTCTGAACTCGACTGGCCTCGCGGTAAAATGATGGTCGTATAGAACCGTTTTTTTGTGAAGCCGCGATCTCTGCGATCTGGGATATGCGGGGATAACGGGATGACAGCCCCGCGGCGGCGGTCATCCCCCTGGAATTCGGCGGCGACTCGGCGTTGCCGGCTCAGGCCGCCCGCTGCTGCCGCTGCGGCTCGCGTTTGGTCACCTGAGCGATGAAAGCCGCGAACTTGGCAAGATAGCCCTCGAGGAATTCACGCGTCGTGTCGTCGGTGATTTCGTTGTTTTCGTCGATGAGGCCGGGCTTCCACTGGAAGTAGACCTCGGGCTGGCCGAGAACGATCATATCGAGATGCACGGCGATGCTGCGGAGCTGCGTCTGCGCCGCGGCGGTGCCGATCGCACCCGGGCTGGTGCCGACAATCGAGACCGGCTTGCCGCCCCAGGAGTTCTGGCCGTAAGGCCGCGACGCCCACTCGATGGCATTCTTGAGCGCAGCCGGAATCGACCGGTTGAACTCCGGGGTAACGAACAGCACTGCATCGGCCGATTCGATTGCCCGCTTCAAGCGCAGCGCCGATACCGGCGGATTCTGCCAGAGGTCGTCGTTGTAAACCGGCAGGTCGCCTATCTCGACAAGGTCGAAGGCAAAGCGTTGGCCGCCCAGCTCTTCCAATGCCTTGGCGAACTTCAGATTCAGGGAGTCCCGCCGGAGGCTCCCAACGACAACCGCAATCTTGACCATGGCCTGTCCCTTTCGTCTCGCTCTCGAGGTTCGGGCGCTTTCCCCAGGAAATTGCTCGCCTCATTCTTGAATGCGCACTACATAAGCTGACCGGCATATCTCAGGAATTGGCCAAATACTGAGACCATCCATCAGTTCTGGTGATAATCATGCTTGACCGACTGACCCTCGACCAGATGCGTGTGCTCGTCGCGGTGGCTGAAACGGGCAGTTTTTCTGCCGCTGCCCGCCGGCTCGGCCGTGTTCAGTCGGCGATCAGCCAATCGGTGCAGTCGCTCGAAAGCGCGCTGGGCACGCCACTGTTCGAACGCGAGGGCAAGGTCCCCAGGCTCAACGATGCCGGCCGTGTCATTCTCGGGGACGCGCGCCGCGTCATCGACGAAGCCGAGACATTGAAGGCGCGGGCCGAAGCCATCGTCGGCGACGTCGAGCCCGAGCTGACGCTTGCGGTTGAGGCCGTCTTCCCAAACGGCGCCCTGATGCTCAGCCTGAAGGCGCTCCGGCAGGGTTTCCCTCGCCTTCCCGTGACCCTGTTCACCGAGGGGTTGGGCGGGGCGGAGCAACGATTGCGCGACGGCGTCGCCCGGCTCGGCTTCTACGTTGCCTCCATCCCGCTTGCCGCCGATCACGAAACGGAGTTTCTCGTCGACATCGAGACCGTTCCGGTGGTTGCGGCGGACCATCCGCTGGCGGCGAGAGGCCGATTGACCCGGCATGAGCTCGCACCGGAAGTCCAGCTCATCCTCACCGATCGCACGCAGATCACCGTCGGGCTGAGCGGCAGCGTCATCAGCGATCATGTCTGGCGGTTTGCCGATCTCGGCACGCGGCTCGAGTTTCTGCTCGCCGGCTTCGGCTGGTGCTTCATGCCTATCCATATCGTGCGCGAGCACATCCTGGCCGGCCGTCTCACGGTCCTCGATGTCCACGGCATCAAGGCGCCGCTCCTCAGCGTGCACATCGTCCACAAGCGCGGTCGCCCCCCCGGCAAGGCTGGACGCTGGCTGATCGAAGATGTCCGCAAACGCCTGCCGCAGTGCGTCCGCTATATGAACCTGCCCGACGGTATTGCGCCGAGTAACGAGACAATGCCCACCCAGACTGAGGCAGCCGAGGTGACTGCCGAGGCGGCGGAGTGAGCGCCACCGCAGTAAGAAGTGGTGCGGCGGACCGCACCTGGATCCTTGCCGCCACCATTCTCGCTTCGTCGATGGCCTTTATCGACAGCAGCGTCGTCACGATCGCGCTGCCGGCAATGCAGCGCAGCCTGGGCGCGACGATCGCCGACATGCAATGGGTGTCGAACGCTTACATGCTCTTCCTCGGGTCGCTGATCCTGGTCGGCGGCGGCCTCGGCGACCGGGTCGGGCGCCGGCTGATCTTCCTGATCGGCATTGCGGTGTTCGCGCTTGCTTCGATTCTCTGCGCGGCCGCACCAACCGTCGAGGTTTTGATCCTCGCACGCATGGTGCAAGGCATTGGTGCGGCGCTCCTGGTGCCGCAGTCGCTGGCCATCATCTCGGCCACCTATCCCAAGGAGGTGCGCGGCCGCGCCATCGGCACCTGGGCTGCCGCGTCCTCGATCACCACGTCGCTCGGTCCGCCGCTCGGCGGTTTTCTGGTCGATCTCCTTTCCTGGCGCGTGGTCTTCTGGATCAACGTTCCGATCGCCGCGCTCGCGCTCTGGCTCACTTTCCTCCATGTGCCGGAAAACAAGGACGAAGGCGCCAAGGGCCCGATCGACTGGGTCGGCGCGGCAATCGCCATGGTCGCCTTTGGGGCGCTGACCTACGGGCTCACCGCCATCTCGGACGAGGCGATCAGCCGGACGGTTATCGTCGCCGCGATCGGGCTCGGCCTCGTCGGCATTGCGCTCTTCGTTTATGTCGAGGGGCGCGCCGCCAACCCGATCATGCCGCCGGAGCTTTTCCGGCTGCCAGTCTTCACCGGCACCAATATCGTCACGCTCTTCCTCTATGGTGCCCTCGCCGGCATGCTGTTCCTGCTTCCCTTCGACCTGCAGTCGCGACGCGGCGTGACGGCGAGCGAGGCCGGGCTGACGCTGCTGCCGATCGGCATTGTCATCGGCGTGCTATCGCGCCAGACGGGCAGCCTGGCCGACCGGTGGGGTCCACGGCCTTTCCTGGTGGTCGGCCCGATCCTCGTCGGGCTATGCGCGGTCGGCTTGGCGCTCAACCTCTCCTCGTATTGGCTCGGCGTTGTCATCCCCGTCATCCTGTTCGCGGTTGGCATGGCGATTGTCGTCTCGCCGCTGACGACGGCGGTGATGAACTCGGTCCCCGACACGCGTTCCGGCGCCGCCTCCGGCGTCAACAATGCCGCAAGCCGGATTGCCGGCGTGCTCGCCGTCGCCGTCTTCGGCGCAGCCGCGTCGCTGGTGTTCGCCTGGAGCGACGGCGGCGGCCGCTTCGGGGTGCTGCCGCCGCCTGGCGATCCGTCGCGGCCAGCCCTCGAGAGTGCGTTCCTCATCGCCTATTCGACGGCGATGGCACTCGCCGCCATCTGGTGCTTCATCGCCGCGTTTGCCGCGTTTTACGCGTTGCCGGCCAAGCCAGTGGAGAAGGCGCCGGCTTGACCGCATTGCCACGCTTCTGAGAGATTGCGCCGCCCAGCATCACCGGAGCCAGGAGGCGAAATGGACCCGGAAGAGAGAATGGACCCGCGCGAGCTCCTCGGCATGATCGCCTTCTTTTCCGAGGCGCTCAATGGCGACGAGATCTTCGCGCTTGCCTCGGGTGCCGAGCGGCGCACCTTCGACGCCGGCCAGGCTCTCCTCAATGAAGGCGATCCCGGCGAATCGATGTTTGTGATCGAGAGCGGCCAGGTGGTGGTGAAGATCGGCGGCGAGCCGGTCGCCGACCTCTTCGCCGGCGATTTCGTCGGCGAGATGTCGCTCCTCACCGGCGCGCCGCGGAACGCGACCGTCACCGCGGTTGAACCGGTCGGCGCCTACGAGATCCGGAAAGAGGTGCTCGCCCCGGTGCTCGCCGAATCGCCCACCTTGGTCGATCGTCTCGCCGAGACCATGGAGAAGCGGCAGAGCGAGCTCGATCGTGTCTATGGCAGCGGCGCCTGGGGGATGATCAGGCCCGGCGATGCCGAGATCCATGGCATGATCCGCAAATTCTATGAGAGCGCGGTGAGCAAGGCGTAGCTGCCTTAGCAACCGAGTGTGCGCATCAGCTCGACCGATATTAGCCATCGGTTTTTTCGCACTTCGCGAAACGAGTCTCATGTGCACTTTAAGTGAGGCCACGCGACGGCCGGAATTGGCCGCCGCCTCCCGCAACCCGGCTCGTCGGCCCTCCCGCCAGCGGGCAGCACCATGGGACCTCACGCAATGCTCAACCTCGCAGTCATTCTCGGCAGCATCCGTCGCGGTCGTTTCGGCGAGAAGCCGGCGCGCTGGATCTTCGACGAGTTGAAGAAGCGCGCTGGCGTCACTGCCGATTTCCTCGACCTTCGTGAGTTCCATCTGCCGCTGTTCGATGAGCCGGTCAGTCCCGGCTGGATCAGCGAGCCTTACAAGCACGAGGCGGTGGCGCGCTGGACCCAGAGGATCGGCGCGCAGGACGGTTTCATCATCGTCGCCCCCGAGTACAATCGCAGCGTCGGCGGGGCGATGAAGAACGCCTTCGACTGGGTCTACAAGGAGTGGAACCGGAAGCCTGTCGGCTTCGTCGGCTATGGCGGCCTCGGCGGCGGCCGCGCCATCGAGCACATGCGGGCGATCTCGATCGAGCTGCAGCTGGCGCCGATCCGCCAGGGCGTGCACCTGCCGATCGACCTCTACATGTCGATGATGAAGGACGAGGCGCCGGTCGACCGGGCCCGCTTCCAGCCGGTGCAGCAGGCCGCCGATACCATGATCGATCAGCTGATCTGGTGGGCGAGCGCCCTCAAGACCGCCCGCGAGAGCGAGACGAAGGTGGCAAAGGCGGCCTGAGACGCTAGCAATGCCACAAGCGAACGGACGCCCGCGTCGCCGAGCGTCCGTCCGGCCACTGCGGCCGGCAGGTTGTGCCCGCCGAGTGTTTTTCCCGCGAATAGTCGGACCCGCTCAAATTCCCTTCAAGTACTCTATCAAATCCTTTTTCTGCGCGTCGCTGAGGTTCAGTTTCATGTTTTCATCATAGTGATTCACCACTTCCAACAAACTAGCGAACCGCCCATCGTGGAAGAAACCGCCCTTTTGATGCGCCCATAGCCCGGCGAGGGGCGCGGTGCGATACATGTGGGTTGGCGAGCGGTCCGCTTGGAATGAGTCGATGCCCAGCTCCTCCGCGGGGTGGAGATTGTAGCCCGGCTCCGTAAAAAGGGGCGGTACATGGCAGCTGGCACACTTGCCCTGGCCGTTGAAGACCGCCTTTCCTCTCTCGAACGCAGCCTGGTCATACGATCCGGCTGGCGCCTTCGGGGCCGGGAGCGAGAGCTGGTAAAAATGCAGGGCAGCTAGCGCGGGCGTGACATTATCGGTCGCGTCCCGGGTATTTCCTGCGCCGGTCTTCGCCGATACCGGATATTGGGCAGGATCGTTGAAGCGCGCGTCGAAGAATGTCCCCAGCCCGTGCATCTGGGTGACGCCGACATAGGCATTCCAGTAAGGAATCGATCCAAAGCCGGTCCAGGTAGCGAGGTTCACGCCGGCCAGTCCGAATGCCGGCGGGATGAGCGTTCCGGCCTGCTTCCCATCCGGGCGAAGGGCCTTGCCATCCTTGTTGAGCTCCGCGTCGTAGCGGCCAGGTCCCCAGCTCGCCAGCACTTTGCGCACCGTTGCCTCGTCAACGGCGAGCAGGTCAATGAACGGTTTCAGATTCGGCGCGAGAGCGACGATCGCGCCGACATTGAGGTCGCGGTTCGGCCAGCCGTCGAGACGCTTGCCGATGCCTGGCGCGAACGAGTCGTCGACGGTCGAATGGCAAAACGCGCACTGTATTCCGATCGATCTGACCGTGCCGTCAGAGTTGGCGAAGGCAGTCACGCCGACGACCGCGTTTAACTTGAGAAGCGCGATCGTTGTCGCGGGATCGTCGAGGTTGACCCTGCCTCCAGCCAAGTCTTGCTTGAGCGGCTGCGGCAGCGAATCGATGTCGACTTTTAGTCCAACGGAAAGAGCGGTTTTGGGCGATACGCCGGGACCGACTCCGCCGTTCTTCTCACCGGCGATCGCCTTATGCAGTTGGAGGGTATCTCCCCAGAACGCCTCGCTCCCAAAAGTATCGTAACGGAAGATCTTCTTGCCCTCCTGCAGGAGCGTTTGGGCGTAATCGGCGCTATCGGCGTCAAAGTCCCTAATTACCTTGGCTTTGTCTGCAGCCGACGCGACCAACGCTCCACAGAGACCGGCCACGCCCATCGTTGCCAGAATCGCTGATCTCGTTTTCATTTGACCTCCCTTTGGCAGGAGCTCGCCTTTGCATTTCTCGAGGCGCGGCCTCAGACGATCGCCTGTCCAGTTTTTCTCCAGTCAGCACCGAAGGCTTCGAGGCCTTTGTCGGTGAGTGGGTGCCTCGCGAGATTTCTCAGGATTGCCGGTGGCATGGTCGCGACGTCGGCCCCCGCCATCGCCGCCTGCTTGACGTGCAGAGCCGTCCTAATTGAAGAAGCGAGGATCTCAGTGGCGAACGATTCATCGTTATCGAAGATCGCCCGAATTTCGCGGATGACCGCGATTCCATCGTAGCCCACATCGTCGAGACGGCCGGCGAAAGGCGAAACGAACTTCGCGCCCGCCTTGGCGGCAAGCAGAGCCTGGTTGGCGGAAAAGCAAAGAGTGACGTTGATTTTGCAGCCGTCTGTGGACAGCGCTCGACAAGCCCTGAACCCCTCGAAATTGGCTGGCACCTTGACGGCTACGTTTTTGGCGATCGCCGCGAGTGTCTTGCCCTGGGCAACCATCCCAGCGAAGTCGATCGCGGTCACCTCGGCGGACACTGGTCCCTCGACCACGTCGCAGATCTCCCCGATCACCTCCCTGAACGGGCGACCCGTCCTCGCGATGTGTGACGGATTGGTTGTCACGCCGTCGAGAAGACCGGTGGCCGCTAGATCGCGGATCTCGGCTATGTCGGCTGTGTCTGCGAAAAGCTTCATCCTGCCCTCCGCGAGCGTGCGGCCCACTGCGGGCGGCACGAGACGCATCGGCTGGTGACGGCAAAATCAAGACTTGGATGTTGGCTGTGCGAAAAAGGTTCCCGAACCCAGCGACTTTCAGCTGCTGGTCGATACTGTCAGCAATAATACTCTGAGGTGGTGGCGACCCTTGGCCTGGGCCTTGGAGACAGCCCACTCACAAGGCGCACGCCGGCGAACGACGAATGGCGATCCGTTCGTTCGGCTACATCGCCGGCCCTGCCGCATAGGTCGCGCTATCGTGCGTCCATGAGGCAGCGTGTCAGACGAACTTCGGTATCGGCCCGTTATGCGGCGTCATCCGATCTGACAGGTCGAATTCCACGCGGTCAACGAAGCACCAGCCCCAGCCCTCGGGCGGGTCGTAGCCTTCGATGATTGGATGGCCGGTTGCCGCAAAATGCTCGGTTGCGTGGCGGTTCGGCGAGTCGTCGCAACAACCGACATGGCCACAGCTACGACAGATGCGGAGGTGGACCCACCAGTCGCCGGTTTTCAGGCATTCCTCGCACCCGAGCGCGCTCGGCGTCACGTCGCGAATGCCGGCGAGATGAGAGCATTGGCGCGCCATTATTGGCCTCTTTCTGAGCGTCGGCTCAGCATCAGACAGGGCGGCCCATCGACCGCCAACGGATCAAGCTTTCCTTCGTCGAGCTTGTCAAACCATTGACGCTCAGACAGCCGGTGTTCACTTCGACCCGGTCGAGTGTCGGAGCCTCCGCGGCCGCGCGGGAACCCCTAGTGCGCACTCCAACGACTGACGATCCCATCCGCCGGCATCGGCCGCGGCGGCGTAGGTTGTCGACAGGAAATCAAGCAGCAGCTCGTCGGGAGAGGCGGCCCTGCGGACCAACTCGTAAGGCAGTAAGAACTCGCCGTAGCCGTCGTCGAAAGTCGCGCCGGCGGTGACTCTCCTCTCGCGAAAGCCCGGCGGCTCCGGATAGGCGTAGGAGTAGAAGCTGGCCTGCGGGAATGCCTCGTTGCCCGGCCAGAATCCGGCGCTGCTCACCTCGTGCGAATAGGCATCATGGGCGACGGCGACCGGCAGGCCCGGCATCGCCGCATGCAGCGGGGCAGGACGTCCTGAAAAGCGCGTCACCGCGAGATCGAACCCACCCCAAAAGAAATGGACCGGGCTTACCTTGCCGAGGAATGCTGAGCGAAAGAGCTTGAAGACGCGATCAGATTGCACGAGCACCCGCCAGAACCGGTGCGCGGCGTCTGCGTCGTAGCTCCGCTTTACATGGTCGGCGGAAAAGCGAACCGCGTTCGGCAGCTCGGAGGGCACCTGGTTCAGCCGGACGACCACACCCAAACCTTGCAGCAGATCGATCACCTGACGGTAAAAATCCGCCACCGATTGGGGCTTGAGCGCAATCGCTCGCTCGCCGCCGTTGCTCGTCCGCGCCCGCAACCTATGCGCAACAAGATCGAATTCGAGCTCAAGGATCTCGCCACCGATTGGAATCGGCGACGTACCGAGCCCGCGAGCCGTCACATAGAGGGGAACCTGCCAGCTGTGATTCACCCACGGCGTGAGCTGCAGGCGGACCTTGCCGACGATCTGACTCCAAAGATGGAGCGTTGTACCAGTATCGCTCCAGGCGGCGTAATCCAGTTCTGGCCAGATTGCTGTAAGCTCTTTCATCCCTCAGAGTGTGACTCTGCGCGATCACGATGTCACGCATAGCCGCTCTCTCCGGACAAAGCCTTACTATTCGGCGCCTACGCCGCCGCCTGCCGCGCCTTCGCCAGAAATTCGCCGATGCGGCCGATCGCCTTCAAGATGTTCTCCGTCGAATTGGCATAGGACAGCCGGAGATGCCTTCGCCGAGAATGCCGAAGTCGGGGCCGCCAATGGTGGCGATACCGGCTTCCTCGAGGAGCTTTGACGCGAATGCCTTGGCTTTCAGGCCGGTGCGGGTGATGTTGGGGAAGGCGTAGAAGGCGCCCTTCGGCGTTATGCAGGAGATGCCGGGGAGCCTGTTCAATTCGTCGACGACGATCTTCCGGCGCCGGTCGAACTCGGCGACCATCTCGCCGACCGAGTCTTGCGGGCCGGTCAGCGCGGCGAGGCCGGCATATTGGGACGGCGCGTTGACGCACGACCAGGCGTTGACCGCAAGCTTGCGGACGTTGTCGTAGAGCGGCTTCGGCCAGACCGAGAAGCCCATCCGCCAGCCGGTCATGGCGTAGGTCTTTGACCAGCCATCGAGGAGGATGACGCGGTCGCGGATCTCCGGATAGGTCATCAACGAGACGTGCGCGAGGCCGTCATAGGTCATCTGGCCATAGATTTCGTCGGAGAGGATGGCGATGTCTGGAAAGCGCGCAAGCCCGGCAACGAGCGCGTCGACCTCGGCCTTCGGCGTGACGCCGCCGGTCGGATTGGCCGGTGAATTGAGGATGATCAGCCGGGTGCGCGGCCCGATGAGCGCCAGCGTCTCCTCGGCCGAAAAGGCGAATCCGTTGGCTTCGCGGATCGGAATCGGCACCGGCTTGGCGCCGGTATACTCGATCATCGAGCGGTAGATGGGGAAGCCAGGATCGGGGTAGAGGATCTCGGCGCCCGGCTCGCCGAACATCAGGATCGCGGCGAACATGGTCACCTTGCCGCCGGGCACGATCATGACCAGGCCGGGCGACACCTCGACGCCGAGCCGGCGGCTTATATCGGCGGCAACCGCCTCGCGCAGCGGCTTGATGCCGGTTGCCGGCGTATAGCCGTGGTGGCCGTCGCGGAGCGCCTTCACCGCCGCCTCGACTATATGCTCGGGCGTCCGGAAATCGGGCTGGCCGATGCCGAGATTGATGATGTCGCGGCCGAGGCCCTGGAGCTCCGTGGCGCGGGCGAGGACGGCAAAGGCGTTCTCCTCGCCGATCCGGTCGAAGCCGGCAATGGTGTGGAACACTTGGTCCAGCCCTCCCGAGGGTTGTCGTTGATTTGTCGTCATCTCTTGGCGCATAAACCCGGCGAAATCAAACCGTTCAACCAACATGCCGGGAGGGAGCGTCGATGGTGAGCGTTGCCGAAAAGCGCCGCACGTTCAGGGCCCTGCACGCCTCCGGCTGCTTTCTCCTGCCGAACCCGTTCGATGTCGGCAGCGCCCTCTATCTGCAGCGCCTCGGCTTCCCGGCGCTCGCCACGACCAGCGCCGGGCTCGCCTGGTCGCTAGGTTACGCCGATGGCGCGGTGCCGCGCGCGGCGGTGCTCGATCATATGCGGGCGATGGCGGCGGCCACCGACGTCCCGGTCAATGCCGATTTCGAATCGGGCTATGCCAAGGATGCGGAGGAGGTCGCCGAGAGCGTCCGCCTCGCCGTCGCCACCGGCGTAGCCGGGCTTTCGATCGAGGATCGCACTCGTGACAAGAATAAGCCCCTCTACGATCTCGCCGAGGCGCTGGAGCGCGTCGAGGCGGCGCGGC
>Ga0318563_10001252_pt1 | contig 10776 bp, 10 predicted proteins | sample GRESIP066b5f19_FD_203689 | JGI IMG/M metagenome (GOLD analysis project Ga0318563, IMG submission 203689) | Tropical soil microbial communities from Luquillo Experimental Forest, Puerto Rico - GRE.SIPMG.066b5f19 | ecosystem: Environmental > Terrestrial > Soil > Tropical forest > Bulk soil... | reverse complement strand
CTTGGCACTGTAATTGATCTCCTTGCGCCGCCGCTTCAGCGTGAGTGGCACGCAGGGCGCAGAATCGGCCAGCACGAGATCACGTATGATGCGATTGTTCCGCTCGCGTATGCCCAGGCGCCGCGCTCATCGTCGCCCACCACCGCTTGAGCGATTCAACGGCGTCCCTCATCCGCCTTCACTATGTTCGGGCGCCTTCTCCCGTACGGGAGAAGGAAGGTCGCGCCCTCCCCGCTACTTCCAGCTTGCCCGGAAGAAGCGCGGCAGCTCGTCGCGGTCGGGGTGGAAATCGAGCTCCTTCGAGACGCCGTAATATTTGGCGTCGGTCGCAAGCACCGTCCAATAGGCCTGCTCGGTCACGCGCTTGATTAGGGCCGAGTAGGCGAGCTTGCGGATTTCGGGGTCGTTGGTCGAACCGCCTTCCTCGACGAGCTTCGCGGCCTCCGGGTCGCGCGCGAAGTCGAAGAGGCTCTTGCCGTCGAAATAGACCGGGAAGATCGCCGACACATCGTTGATCGAGTTTGAGCCCCAGCTGCCGGCGGTCAGCGGCGTGTCGCCCTTCTCGTTGCGCTGCACGACTGCGCCGACCTGCAAGCGCGAGACCTTAGCCTTGATCCCGACTGCGCCGAGATAGCCCTGGATCGAGGCCATCCAGGAATCGAGGAAATAGCCGACGAGCTCGGTCTCGAAGCCGTTGGGGTAGCCGGCCTCAGCCAGCAGCTGCATGGCCTTCGCCGGGTCATAGTCGTATTTGACGGCGGCCGCCTGGTCGCAACCGAATTGCGTCAGATAGCAGGGCGCGTCGAGGGGGCGCGAGGTACCCTGGATCAGGTGCTTGGCGAAGGTCTGGCGGTCGATGGCATAGAGGATCGCTTGGCGTACCTTGAGGTTGGTCAGCGGATTGTTGGCGCCGCTGCGGCCGGCTGCATCGAGCTGCAGGTAGTTGACGCGCATCGATTCCGCACGCAGCGCCTGCACATTGGGCATACGGTTGACCTGGTCGAACTGGTCTGCGTTGAAGTTCCAGATCCAGTCGGCATGGCCGGACAGGAACTCCGCCATTTCGGTCGCGGCGTCGGCGACCTCACGGATGACGAGCTTGCCGATCTTCGGCTTGCCCTTCGGACTGCCGTCGTAATAGCCGTCGTAGCGCACCATGTCGATTTCGTTGACGCCGTCGACCTTGGTCGCCTTGTAGGGGCCCGCCCCGACCGGCGCCTTGGCGAAGCCGTCAGCGCCTACCTTCTCGCGATACGCCTTCGGATAGATCGGGGTGATCATCGCGAAGAATTCGAGCGCCGCCGGCGTGATCTTCTTCAGATGCACCCGCACGTGGTAGTCGCCGATCTTCTCGGCCTTGTCGATCCAGGAATAATTGCTCGGCACCGACACCTTGGCATCGGGCGAGGAGACGAGGTTGAGCGTGTAGACCACATCGTCGGCGCTGAACTTGTCGCCGTTGTGGAAGGTGACGCCCTCGCGCAAGGTGAGATCGAGGGTCAGCGCGTCGACCCATTTCCAAGCGGAGGCCAAGAGAGGCTTGATCTCGAACGAATCCGGGTCGCGATAGACGAGCCCGTCCATGGTGTGCTGCTGGAAGATCAGCCCGGTGCGCAGCGTGTTGTAATAGGGATCGACATTGGGGATCGCGTCGCGCCAGACCACACGCAGCGTATCCGACGCCTTCTCGGCCTGAGCCGCGCCGCCAGCCATCGCGGCTGCCGCAGCCAGCAGCAACGCCGTGAGCCTCACCCGACCAGCCATATACCCCTCCTGATGTTCTCCGCCCGCGCCAGGGTCGCAACGTCGGCTGATGGGGCGCGGCCGCCTTTATGGAGAGGCCGACGCGTCGCCGCCGCCGACCGGCTTGCCGCCGTGGTCCGACGCCTGCTCGCCCATCTTTGCACCTTCCCGATTGGCCGTCATCCGCCATCCCAGCGCCTCGCGCCTATCCCTGCTCCGCATGGAAGGGATAGGCGTCCGTCGCGGACCGCGATCACATCTTCGTGGCGCGCGCTATGCGAGATCCGGTCGCGGCCGCTATGGCCGCATATGCGGGAGCTTCGGCAGCGCGGGATCGAGATGGTCCCAGGCGTGGCCTCGCGACGCGAAGATCACGACCTCCGGCTTAAAGCCGGACGGATCATCGAGGGTGCCGACATAGATGCCGATCATGTCGGGCTTCGCGGTCGGCTTGTTGTAGAGCGGCGAGCCGCAGGAGCTGCAGAACCCCTTCACCTTGGCATCGCCCGCATCCGCGGTCCGAGACGTCTCCTTCACGGGACCGGCGATGCGCAGGGCCGCGCGCGGGAATACCCAGACTGAGGCGTGGCCCGCGCCCGTATCCCTTTGGCAGTCGCGGCATTGGCATTGGAAACCGCGAATGGGCGCGGCGGCAATCTCGTAGCGGACCGCGCCGCATGCGCAACCACCTGCATGCGTCATCACGCGAGCCTCCCGGTGCTGGCTTCGTTCCTCGTCCATGCCTCGCCTCCAATCGTCGCGACCTCAGGCAAAAAGCTGCTCGAGCTTGTCGAGAGCTCCGATCCATCCGCGGCGATAATCATGCACGGGATCGTCGACGATCTGCTCATGGGTCAGCCGCAACAGCGTCGCATCGCCATCGGGCTCGAGCGCGACCGTCACCAGCGATTGGCGCTCGTGTGGCCCTGCCCAGGTCCAGGTGAAGGACAGACGCCTTGGAGGCATCACCTCGCGATAGGCGCCGCGGACCTCGTGCTCCTCGCCGTCGAGCGTGCGGAAGCGCAGGCGAAAGCAGCCGCCGACCCTCACATCCGCTTCGGCGCACAAGGTTGGTCCTGCATCGGAGCCGAACCAGCAGATCAACTGCTCCGGCTGCGTCCAGGCGGAGTAGATCTTCGCCGAGGTCGCGCGGATACGGCGCTCGAAGACGAGGCTTGGGAGGAGTTTTGGGGTGAGGGTTGAGGTGCGAGTTGAGGCTTGGCCTGGCCTTGTGCCGAGCATGGGTCGTCCTCCACGAAAGCAGCGAGGCGGTCGAGCTGGGTCGACCAAAAGCGCTGGTAGCGGCTGAGCCAGGTGACGGCCTCCTGCATCGGCGCCCCGTTCAACCGACACGTCACGGTCCGCCCAGTCTTCACGCGCGTGATCAGCCCCGCCTCCGACAGCACGTCGAGATGCTTCATCACCGCGGGCAGCGTGACCGGAAATGGGCGTGCGAGCTCGCTCACCGAGAGGTCCGGCTGCTCATCGAGCTGTGCCAGCAGCGCCCTGCGCGTCGGGTCGGCAAGCGCTGCGAAGGTGCGGTCGAGAGCTCCGTCAGAAAACCTTACCATGTGGTAAAGTATCGACACATGCCCGAGCCTGTCAAGGCCGCGATCGACCAGCTCGGCTTGCCATCATCCGGTGCTGTCATCCCGTGCGCGCCGCAGCGAGAGTGGTGCGGTCACGGGGCCCATCACCTCCGACCGAACGTCCAGCGGGTGGGTCCCGGATCTGCGACGCAACACTTGCGTGTTGCATCGCGTCCGGCACGACCCCTTCGGGTTGCTGGCGATCCGCCTTTGCTGTCGCCTCGCGACTGGGCTATTCCCGATGCAGCCGATGAGGGTCAAAATGACTGTCCATTATGTCGTCGAGGGCGGGCACCGGCTCGCCGGCACCATCGAACCCGCCGGCAACAAGAATGCCGCCCTGCCGATCATTGCGGCGGCGCTGCTCACCGCCGAGAAGGTCACGCTCGAGAACGTGCCGCGCATCCGCGACACCGAGACTTTGGTGGAGCTCATCTCCTCGGTCGGCGTCGCCGCGCAATGGCGCGAGCGCAACACGCTCGAGATCCACGCCAAGGAGATCCGCGCAGCCGACCTCGACCCCGCATTGTGCGCACGCATTCGCGCCTCGATCCTGCTCGCGGGGCCGCTGCTTGCGCGCTGCGGAGAGGTCGTGTTGCCGCCGCCCGGCGGCGATGTGATCGGGCGGCGGCGGCTCGACACGCATTTTCTGGCTTTCGAGCAGCTCGGCGCCACGGTTGCGGCCGGCGCGCGCCTGGAGTTCCGCGCCAAGCGGCTCAAAAGCGCCGACGTCTTCCTCGACGAGCCGAGCGTGACCGCGACGGAGAATGCGCTGACGGCCGCGGTCGCCGCGGAAGGCACCACCACCTTGCGCAATGCCGCCTCGGAGCCGCATGTGCAGGACCTCGCTTGCTTCCTCTGCGCTCTCGGCGCGCGCATCGAGGGCATCGGCACGAACACCATGGTCGTGCATGGATGCTCGACCTTGGGCTCTGCCCGCCACGCTATCGGTCCCGACCATATCGAGGTCGGCTCCCTGATCGGCCTTGCCGCGGTGACGCGCTCACCGCTGCGCATCGCGCGTGCCGGCGTGGAGCATCTGCGCTCGATCCGGATGGGCTTCGAGCGGCTCGGCGTCGTCTCCGAGGTCGAGGGTGACGACCTCATCGTCCCGGACAATCAATCGCTCAAGATCCGCACCGATCTCGGCGGCCATGTGCCGAAGCTCGAGGATCAGCCCTGGCCCGCCTTCCCGGCCGATCTCATGTCGATCGCCATCGTCACCGCAACGCAATGCGACGGCATGATCCTGATGTTCGAGAAGATGTTCGAGTCCAGGCTCTTCTTCGTCGATCGCCTGATCGCGATGGGCGCTCGCATCGTGCTCTGCGACCCGCACCGGGCGATCGTAGCGGGGCCGAGCCGCCTGCGCGGCGCCCGTGTCCCCTCCCCCGATATCCGCGCCGGCATGGCCATGCTGCTCGCAGCGCTGTGCGCCCAAGGCAAGAGCACAATCGACAATGCGGACCAGATCGAGCGCGGCTATGAACGCATCGACGAGCGGCTGAACGCGCTCGGCGCCCGCATCACCCGGGTGACGGATCGCTGAGGCTGACCAGCCGACGGGCCGTGGCTCCGCGGGCGGCCTCCGCGTCAGCCGTCGTGATCGTCGTCCTCCTGCCGGTCGCCCCGCACGAAATTCGACCATTCGGTGTGGGTGCCGCTGAAGGCGTTCTTGTCGACATTGCCCTTGACGCCGGGAAGCGTGCCGCCCGCCGAATACTGCCAGAAATGCCATGGGCGGAAGCTGTAGCGCTCGCCCGGCGGGCCATCGATGGCGCGCAGCCAGAAGGGGTATTCGGTGAAGGCGCCTTCGAGCATGTCGTGATGGAAGCTGCCCGTCGCGTAGATAACGGGGCGCTTGCCGTAATGACGCTCGAGCGCTTCGAGGAAGAGCCGCATATCGGCGATGATCTTGGCGCGCGACGGCTTGATGCGGCAATTCGTCGAGGTCGGCACCCATTCCATGTCGAGGGCCGCCGGCAGGGCGTCCGGATCCTTCGGGACGTTCCTGATGAACCAGGCGATCTGGTCACGGACCGGGCGGCACAGATTGTAGAAATGATAGGCGCCGCGCCGCAGACCTGCGGCCTTGGCGGCGGCCCAATTCTCACGGAACTTGCGGTCGAGATAGTCGCCGCCCTCGGTCGCCTTGATATAGGCGAAGGTGACGCCGGTCTCGCGCACCGTCGGCCAATCGATATCGCCCTGGTAGTATGAGACGTCGACGCCGCGAATATGCAAGGTCGCGAGCTTCGGGCTCTGCAGCGCGGTCTCGGTCACGTCGCGGACGGAATGGTTCCAGCGCGCCGGGCGCGACGCATAGTGGCTCGATGCACAGGCGGATAGCGTGAGGCACGCGAGGATGGGAACGAGGCTACGCGCCCGAAAGCGCCTGAGCCATCCCATATCGATGCGCTGCAAACTGATCATCATCACGCGACACCCGAACTCTCCGTGCCGTGGCGACGGACGATGAGAACAATTCTACGGGTCCGCTTAACAAAGCGTCACCGAAAGAGCCGTGCGGCGAGCGGCGGCACGATCTTGCTTAACGTAGTTCGGCAAATCGGACCGCGGCCGGATGCCGGCTCTTCTCTTTGCCGGGTTGTTGCCGGCCGGAGGCCGGCGATCCTTGCCTCAGGCGAGGACGGTCGCAGGCGTGCCGACGGCGGCGCGCGTATAGAGGTGGACGATGTCCTGATTGATGAGGCGGATGCAGCCCGAGGACACGTTCGAGCCGATGGTCTCGGGCTCCAGCGTGCCGTGGATGCGGTAGCCGAGATCGCGCCCATCGGCGAAGAGATACATGGCGCGCGCGCCGAGCGGGCTTTTCGGCCCGCCGGGCACGCCGAGCCCGCGCGGTGTGTGCTGCAGCTCGACCACAATATCGGGGCTGCGTTGGATCATCTCGGCAGGCGGCACCCAGTCGGGCCAATCACGCTTCATGTTGACATTCGCACCGCCTGACCAGGCGAAGCCCTCGCGGCCGACGCCGACCCCGTAGCGCGTCGCGCGGCCCGGCGCCTCGACGAAGAAGAGATGCTTTTGCGTCGCGTCGATGACGATCGATCCCGGCGGTTGCGGACCGTTGAAGGGAACGCTGCGGCGCAGGAATTGCGGATCGATCTGCGTATAGTCGAAGGCTGTCACCGGGAAGCGCTCATCGGCGAAGCCGGCATAGACCTGGTCGTAATGCGGGCTCCTTGGGCCACGGGCGATCGGTGCCTGGGGCTGATACGCCTGGGCCCCTTGGGCCTGGTTGCCATAAGCTTGGCTGTTATTGGCAAGACGCCCCGGCATGATGTCGGAGCAGCCGCTGAGCGCCGCGGCCATCGCGACGAAACCTCCGGAGCAGAACGCACGCCGGTCGAACATGGTTACCCTCACCCGCTGTTACGCAGCGGCGTCAGGGTTAATGCGGCGAGGGTTAACACGCGGTTCGCGTAAACCCTGTTGCTGTGGCCCGGCTCAACGCAAAAGTGTGGGCCAGCATCTCCGCTTCAAGCTGGAGATGGCGGCGACGTCGGTATTTCGCCTTGGCCCGGGCGGCCCGGCCCGCCCCTTTCTGCTGGAGGCGATAGGCGTGTTGCCCACAGCGGAGACAGGCGCAGAGGGGGATGCCAGTTCCAGGTTTGGGCATGATCTCAGTGGCCGGCGCTCTGGCCGCCATCGACATGGAGGATTTCGCCGGTGACGAAGCTCGCCGATTCGAGATAGAGGATCGCGCCAACGATGTCCGAGATCTCGCCCATGTGACCGACCGGATGCAGGGCGTCGAGCTGCGCATGCGTCTCGACGGGATGCATCGGCGTCTTGATGACGCCAGGGGCGACGGCGTTCACCCTGATGCCGCGCTTCGCATATTCGATGGCGAGCGACTTGGTCGCAGCATTCAGGCCGCCCTTCGTCAGCGAGGCGAGCACCGAGGGCACGCCCGTCATAGCGTGATCGACGAGGCTCGTCGTGATCTGCACGACATGGCCGCCACCGCGCTTCTCCATCTCGGCGATCGCGAGCTGCGTGATGTGGAAGAAGCCGGCGAGATTGACGCCGAGCATGACCGCGAAGTCGGCCTCGCTGTATTGCGTGAAAGGCTTCGCGATGAAGATGCCGGCATTGTTGACGAGCGTGTCGATGCGCCCGAAACGCTCGACGCTCGCTGAGATCGCGCGCTCCGCCGTCTTCCGATCGGCGATGTCGCCCGGCACCGCAAGGATGTCCGGATCATTCGTCGTCTTGATGGAACGCGCTGTCGCTACCACGCGGTAGCCGCGTGCCCGGAATGCCTCGACGAGAGCCGCGCCCATGCCTTGCGATGCTCCGGTGACGACTGCAACCTTGCTTTCGCTGGCCATATGGAATCCCTCCGTGACAGGGCACAGCTAGATCCTCGAGGTAAAATCACTCTACTGAACGCAAGTTTCGGCCAAGTCATACGTTGGTATCAGGTGGCCTCGAACCGGCGTTGTGGCAATGTCGTGCACCCCGCGAACACCAACGTATAGGAGAGACGAGACTTGCGTCGAATGGTGAAACGCGGGCTTGCGCTTCGCCGGTAGGGAGGCGCAATAAGCGCTCATCGGCGAGCGGCGCAGAGTCTCGCAGAACTGTCTCAAGCATGCGCAAGCGCGTCAACCACTCGAGGGAGATTTCGCAATGATCTACGAACTCCGCGTCTACCAGGCGCTGCCCGGCCGCATGTCGAAGCTGCTCAAGCGCTTCAAGGACCATACGGTTTCGATCTGGGAGACGCACGGCATCCGCCCGACCGGCTTCTGGACGACCGAGGTCGGCACCTCCAACAACGAGCTGACCTACATGCTCGCCTGGGAATCGCTCGCGGAGCGCGAGTCGAAATGGACAGCCTTCCTGAAGGACCCTGCCTGGCACAAGGCCCGTGATGAGAGCGAGCGCGACGGGCCCATCGTCGCCAATATCAGCAACCAGATTCTCACCCCGACTTCCTTCTCGGCGATGCGGTAACCCGGCGCGCAGGACGGCTCAAGGCAGCAAGCCGGGCCTTCGACCGGGCCGCGAGGCAGCACGGATATCTCGCGGCCTCAGTAGACGCGCTCCTTCGGCGGGATCGACGCGACGTCGTTCGAGAGGGGCTGGAGATGCACCGGCCGATAGGCGAGGCGCACCTCGCCCCCGTCGTCGAGCCAGGCGAGGCTGTGCTTGAGCCAGTTCACATCGTCGCGCTTCGGGTGATCCTCTCTCGCATGTGCGCCGCGGCTCTCGGTGCGGCCGATCGCCGAATGCAGGCTGACGCGCGCCTGGGCGAGCATATTGTCGAGCTCGAGCGCCTCGGCGAGCTCCGTGTTGAAGATCATTGAGCGGTCGGCGACGCTCAGATCCGACCGCATGATCGAGATAACGGCTGAGAGCTTATCCTCCCCTTCGGCGAGCAGCGGGCCGCCGCGGAAGACGGCGCAATGGCGCTGCATCACCTGCTGCATCGCCGAGCGGATCGCCTCGGCCTTGGTCGTCCCCTTCGCGAAGCGGATGCGGTCGAAGCGGTCGGTGGCGCGCTCGGCCGCCTCCTTCGGGATCGGCACGTGACCTTCGCCCGGCCGTAACGTCTCTGCGGCCCGGTGGGCGGCAGCGCGCCCGAACACGATGATGTCGAGGAGCGAGTTCGAGCCGAGGCGGTTCGCCCCGTGCACCGACACGCAAGCCGCTTCGCCGATCGCCGTCAGCCCGGGGACGACGGCCTCGGGATCGCCGTCGCGCAAGGTGACGACCTCTCCATGCAGATTGGTCGGCACGCCACCCATATTGTAGTGGACGGTCGGCAGCACCGGGATCGGCTCGCGCGTGACGTCGACCCCGGCGAAGATCCTCGCAGTCTCGCTGATGCCGGGCAGGCGCTCATGCAGGAGCTTCGCGCCGAGATGCTCGAGATGCAGGAGGATATGGTCCTTGCGCGGGCCGCAGCCTCGCCCCTCATTGATCTCGATCGTCATGGCGCGGCAGACGACGTCGCGTCCCGCGAGGTCCTTGGCGCTCGGCGCATAGCGCTCCATGAAGCGCTCGCCTTCGGAATTCGTCAGATAGCCGCCTTCGCCGCGCGCGCCCTCGGTGATCAGGCAGCCGGAGCCGTAGATGCCGGTCGGGTGGAACTGGGTGAACTCCATATCCTCGAGCGGCAGCCCGGCGCGCAACGCCATGGCGTTGCCGTCACCTGTGCAGGTATGGGCGGCCGTGCAGGAGAAATAGACCCGGCCATAGCCGCCGGTCGCGAGCACGATGCGCTGGGCGCTAAAGCGATGCAGCGTGCCGTCCTCGATATTCCAGGCGAGAAGGCCGCGGCAGGCCCCGTCCGCATCCATCAGGAGGTCGAGCGCCACATATTCGATGAAGAACTCGGTCTGGTGCCTCAGGCACTGCTGATAGAGCGTGTGAAGGATGGCGTGACCGGTGCGGTCGGCCGCGGCGCAAGTGCGCTGCGCCATCCACTTCCCATATTCGATGGTCTGGCCGCCGAAGGGGCGCTGATAGATGCGCCCGTCGGGCGTGCGCGAGAACGGCACGCCGCCATGCTCAAGCTCGAGCACGGCGGAGGGCGCCTCGCGGCACATATATTCGACGGCATCCTGGTCGCCGAGCCAATCCGACCCCTTGACCGTGTCGTACATATGGAAGCGCCAATTGTCGCCATCGCCCATATTGCCGAGCGAGGCCGCCATGCCGCCTTGCGCCGCGACCGTATGGCTGCGCGTCGGGAAGACCTTGGTGACGCAGGCGGTGCGCAATCCCGATGACGCCATTCCGAGCGCGGCGCGCAGCCCGGCGCCGCCCGCACCGACGATCACGACATCGTGGCTGTGCTCGACGATCTCGTAAGGCCCCGTCATCACCAATCTCCAGGTCCGCCCCTCGCCTCATTTGGTGACCGGAAGGCCCTGACGTGAGCCTTCCGCCGCCCAATCTCGCTCCCGACGTCTAAGCGAGCTTCGCGTCGAGGGTGATCTCGGCGTTCAGCACCTTCGACACCGGGCAGTTCTTCTCGGCATCTTTGGCGAATTCGACGAATTTCGCCTCGTCGAGGCCCGGCACCTTGGCGCGCAAGGTGAGCGCCGAGCGGCTGATGCGGAAGCCTTTCCCTTCGGGCTCGAGGCTGACGGCAGCCTCGGTCGCGAGCTCGGTCGGCGTGATGCCGGCCGCCTGCAGCCCGAAGGCGAGCGCCATGGTGAAGCAGCCGGCATGGGCCGCGGCGATCAGCTCCTCGGGGTTCGTGCCTTTCTCATTCTCGAATCTCGTCTTGAACGAGTAGGGCGTCTGCGACATCACGCCAGACTCGGTCGTGATATCGCCGTCGCCTGCGCGGCCCGTGCCGCGCCAAACCGCCTTTGCCTTACGGATCATGGAAGCCTCCTTCCTGCTGCCTTCACTCTCGACGCGACCGCCGGTTTGAGCGTCGCGATGAGACCATAATTGC
>Ga0318563_10001250_pt1 | contig 10787 bp, 7 predicted proteins | sample GRESIP066b5f19_FD_203689 | JGI IMG/M metagenome (GOLD analysis project Ga0318563, IMG submission 203689) | Tropical soil microbial communities from Luquillo Experimental Forest, Puerto Rico - GRE.SIPMG.066b5f19 | ecosystem: Environmental > Terrestrial > Soil > Tropical forest > Bulk soil... | reverse complement strand
AGCGCCTCGGCCACCTGCATGAGGGGGATGTCGCGCAGCGAGGGGGCGAACGTGCTGTTGGCGAGCGCGTCGCCGTCGCCGGTGATCGTGTGGCACGCGGCGCAGTCGGCGGAGAAGAGGGCCGCGCCGGCGGCGAGGTCCGCGCCCGCCAGGTTCACCTTGGGGATGTAGGGGGTGATCGGCCACCGGCTCGTGATCCAGGCCGCGATCTCGATCGCCTGGAGGTGGTCGAGGCGGGCGGGCCGGCGCGCCGGCTGTGTGAGGCGGGTCGAGGTCGCCGGCATCCGGCCGGACTCGATCCAGAAGTCGATCGCCGCGGGCCCGACGGCCTGGAGGGAGGGGAACCCACCCTGGCCCGGCGTGCCCTGGGGGGGCACCCCGTTCGCGTCCACGCCGTGGCACGCCTGGCAGTTCGCCCGGTAGAGCTGCTCGCCGTTCGCGATGAGCAGCCGGACCGGGATGTCAGGCTCTAGGTACTGCGGCAGCACGTACAGGACCGAGCGGTTGCCGTACACGGCCAGCTGGCCGTACTTGTTGAAGATCCGGATGGTCGAGTTCGGCATCCCCGAGTCGTGCCGGTCGAACGGCGGGTACGCCGGCGGGACCCCGCGCCACGAGCCCGAGGGCGGTGGGAGCGTGGTCGACGTCGTCGACCGGTGCTGCGAGGTCGACGCCGCGCTCGCCAGCTGCGCGAACGGCAGCGCCGCGAGCGCACCTGCGGTCGCGAGGAGCGCGAGCGCCCCGAGCCGGCGGCCGCGGGCCGCGGATCGCCGGCCCATGCCGCCTACTTGAGCAGGAACAGGCACGAGTACAGCCCGATCCAGACGATGTCGACGAAGTGCCAGTAGTAGCTCACGGCCTGGAAGTTCCCGAGCTCTCCCGGGTCGCCGTGGAGGCGGCCCTTCATGCGCACGGCGAGGAACGTCATCGCGACCAGGCCCAAGAAGACATGTGCGCCGTGCAGACCGGTCGTGATGAAGAAGACCGAGCCGTACGAGTTGGTGTTCCACCGCACCGGAAGGTGGGTCCACTCGTAGAACTGGTTCGAGAGGAAGAGCGCCCCGAGGATGAAGGTCGCCCAGACCCACCGCTTGGCCGCCGCGCGACGGTCGTGCTCTTGGAGCCAGACGGCCCACTGCATGGTGAACGACGACGAGATCAGGATCAGCGTGAAGATGCCGGCCTGCAGGACGTCGAGGTGCACCCCCTTCGGTGACGGCCAGTACTGGAGGCGCGAGCGGATCGTGAACAGCGCCGCGAACAGGCCGGAGAAGAACATCACCTCCGAGCCGAGCCAGATCATCACGCCGATGGCGAGCATCGGCGGGCGGTCGTGGACGATCTTCGTGGGCGCCGAGACTCGGTCGACCGGGAGCGTTTGCGCCACGACGGTATGTTCTAGTGGATCGCCGCTTCGGGGTGCCAGATGCGGGCGCTCTCCGGCGCCGCGTCCGCGGTCGGCAGCGGGGACGTCCCGATCACCGTGAGCCGTCGTGTGGGCCTCGTCATCGCGACGTAGAGCGAGCGCAGCCCGCGACGCGTGGGCGCGCGGTCCGCGCCGCCCACCCCGGCGATGGCGGACGGCTCGACGACGACCACCGAGTCGAACTCGAGGCCGCTCGCGTCGTCTGCCGGGAGCACGACGAGGTGCGCCGCGAGCCCCTCGCCCGACGCGACGCGCGGGTCGACGGCAGGCACGCCGGCCGCGATGAGCGCGTCGAGCACGACGGTGTGGTGCGCGGTCGGACAGAGGACCGCGGCGCGCCCCTCGCCGATCGCCTCGAGCTCGCGACGCGCGGCGAGCACGACCTCGTCGAAAAGCGACGTGGCACCCACGACCCGGAGGTCCGGTGCCATGCCCGTCCGGCGAACCGGTCGCGGCGGGCGGAGCGCGGGCTCTGCGACGGCGAGGACGCCCGCGGCCACGTCGAGGACCTCCTCGGGGGTGCGGTAGCTCACCGTGAGCTCGACGGTGTGCGGGGGCTTGCGCGGCGAGAGGTGGGCGACGACCAGCTCCCAGGAGCCCGCGGCGCCCGGCGCGATGGACTGGCCGACGTCGCCGACGACGGTCATGGAGCCGGAGATGGAGCGGCGCGCGAGCATCCGGAGCTGCATGGGCGAGAGGTCCTGGGCCTCGTCGACCACGATGTGGCCGAAGGACCGCGTGGACTCCTCGTCGAGCGGATCGGGCGCAGAGAGCGGTTCCAGCAGATCGCGCGCCACGCTCGCTTGGGCGCCGGCCACCCTGCGCGGTGCGCGCGACGGGCCGAGAACCGTGCGTGCCTCGTCGACCAGCGCGGCGTCGGCCGCGGTCCACGCGACGTCGGCGAGCGAGGCGGCGCGCGGCCGATGGAGCAGCTGCACCTCGGCGGTGGAGAGGAGCCTTGCGCCGGCGGCGCGGAGCAGCGGCACCGCTCCGAGCAGGTCGTGCACGAGCTCGTGCGGCGCGAGCCGCGGCCAGATCCGCCGAAGGGCGGCGCGGAACTCCGGGACGCGACGCAGCTGGTCCTCGAGGTCGTCGTCGTCCTCGCGCTCCGCGTCCGCGCCGGTGCGGCGCCGGTACTGGTCCGCCAGAGCGCCGGCGAGCTCCCTCTCGACGAACCGGTGCCGCTGGTTGTGGGCACCAGGACGGCGTCGCGCTCGTGCCACCACGTCCTCGGAGAGCGCGACGCTGAGCGTCAGGACCGCAACGCCGAACGGGATCGCGACGTCCTCGCGGAGCGGCCGCTGGCGCGTCCGCACCGCACGCGCGACGAGCCGTGCCATCCGCACGTCGCCCTTGAGCGCGGCGACCTCGTCGGGCTCGACGCCGGTCACCTGGACCTCCGGCACGAGGCCCTGCACCGTCGAGAGCGTGACCCCCGTCTCGCCGAGCGAGGGGAGGACCTGCTCGATGTACCGGAGGAAGAGCGGGTTGGGGCCGACGACGAGCACGCCCTGTCGCTCGAGCGGGAACCGGTGCGTGTAGAGGAGGTACGCGGCGCGGTGCAGCGCCACCGCGGTCTTGCCCGTCCCCGGACCGCCCTGCACGAGCAGGAGGCCCGGCAAGGGGGCGCGGATGATCTCGTCCTGCTCGCGCTGGATGGTGGCGACGATGTCGCCCATCTGCCCCGTCCGGGCCTGCCCGAGCGCGGCGAGCAGCGCGCCAGGCCCGCCGAGGGCCAGCCCGTTCTCGACGAGGCCGTCGCGCGTCGCCCGCTCGAGCTGCGCGCGGTCGGGTCCGGTGCCGTCGGCGGTCGCGAAGTACTCGTCCTCCACCCCGAGCACGGTGCGGTGCCGGACGTGGAGGTGGCGGCGGCGCGAGAGGCCGAGCGGCTCGATCCCCGTCGCTCGGTAGAACGGCTCGGCGACCGGCGCGCGCCAGTCGACGACGAGCGGCTCGAGGTCGTCGGCCGAGACCGCGACACGCCCGATGTGGAACGACTCGGGCTCGGCGCCGTCGGCCGGCGCGGTGTCGATCCGGCCGAAGCACAGGGCCTGGTCGCCGATGTCGAGCTGCTGGAGGCGGAGCAGCGCGGTGTTCACGACGATGTCGCGCTCGGTCCGCGCCTGGAGCGTGCCGCCGCGTCCGATGTCGAGGACGTCGCCCAGCATCGAGCGGGCCTCTGCTCGCATGGCGTCCAGGGCGGCGTGCGCGCGATCGAGGTGGCGCTGCTCCTCGGCGACCTCACGCTCCTGCGCCACGCGCCCTCCCCGCCCCGACCGCGAACCGACGAGTCTACGGGACCGGCGTGCACCCACCGGCCCGGAGCCGGTCGCGTCTTACGATGCGGTCGTGGTCCCGGCGGTCGAGGAGAGCTCGTTCCTTCGCGCCTGTCGCGGCGCGACGGTCGGTCGCGTGCCCGTGTGGTTCATGCGCCAGGCGGGCAGGTCGCTCCCCGAGTACCGGGCGCTCCGAGGCAGCGGCTCGATCCTTCAGGCCATCGCCGATCCGGCGCTCGCCTGCGAGGCGACGCTCCAGCCGGTCCGCCGCTACGGCGTCGACGCCGCCATCGTCTTCTCCGACATCGTCGTCCCGCTGCACGCGATCGGGTTCGGCGTCGACGTGGTCCCCGGGACCGGCCCGGTCGTGGCTAGCCCGGTGCGCGGGCCCGGCGACCTCGACCGGATCCGGCCCCTCGAGGAGGACGACGTCGCGCACGTGGCCGAGACCGTGCGGCTGGTCGCCAAGGAGCTGGCGGGCGACGGGACGCCGCTCATCGGGCTCGCCGGGGCGCCGTTCACGGTCGCGAGCTACGCGGTCGAGGGCGGCCCCACCCGGACGTTCGAGCGCGTGAAGGCGATGGCGCACTCCGAGCCGGCGCTCTTCGACGCGCTCTGCGACCGCCTCGCGGACCTCGCGGCCAGCTTCGCGGCCGTGCAGGTGCGCGCGGGCGCCTCTGCGATCCAGCTCTTCGACTCCTGGGCGGGCGCGCTCGACCCGGTGGAGTACGAGCGCTTCGCGCTCCCTCCTGTGCGCAAGGTCGTCGCGGCGCTCGCCGAGCTCTCCGTCCCCGTCATCCTCTACGGCCTCAACACCGGGGAGCTGCTCTCCGCCATGGCGACGTCGGGCGCGCACGTGGTCGGCGTCGACTGGCACGTGCCGCTGGACGAGGCCCGCCGACGCGTCGGGGACCTCCCGGTCCAGGGCAACCTCGACCCGGCGCGGTGCTGCGCGGGCGTGGACGTCGCGCTCGAGGGGACGCGCGAGGTCCTGCGTCGCGCGGGGGCGCGCGCGGGGCACGTCTTCAACCTCGGCCACGGCGTCCTGCCCTCGACGGACCCGGGCGTGCTCGCCGAGGTCGTGGCGGTCGTCCACGCCGAGGGACGTGCCGGCGTCGTGGCCGCGTGACCGCGCGACGCGGGGTCCTGGTCCTCTCCCACGGCACCCCGGCGGCGCGGGAGGCGATCGAGCCCTTCTACACCGCGATCCGGCGCGGGCGGGCGCCGACGCCCGAGCAGCTCGACGACCTCGTCCGGCGCTACGACGCCATCGGGGGCACCTCGCCGCTCAACGAGCGGACCACCGCCCAGGTCGAGGGCGTCGCGCGCGCGCTCGAGCGGACGGCGCCCACGCGCTGCGTCGTCGCGGGCGGGACGAAGTACGCCTCACCGACGATCGAGCAGGCCGCCGCCACCCTCCTCGACGCCGGCGTCGACGACGTGGTCGGGATCGTGCTCTCCCCGCTGCACGCTCCGATCTCCATCGACCAGTACCACGAGCGCGCGACCGCGGCGCTCGGCGCCTGCCCGTACGTCGCGGTGTGGTCGTGGTGGCGTGCCGATGGGTTCGCCGCGCTCGTCGCCGCCCGTGTCCGCGCGGCGCTCGAGTCGGCACCGGATGCGCTCGTCCTCTTCAGCGCGCACGCCCTGCCCGTGCGGGTCGCCACAGACGGCGCCGACTACCCAGAAGAGCTCGCCGCGTGCGCCGAGGCGGTCGCGACCGCGGCGGCGGTCGCGACGCACCGGGTCTGCTTCCAGTCCGCGGGCCGCACCCCGGAGCCATGGGTCGGCCCGGACCTCCTCGAGGTCCTCGCGGGCCTCGACCCGCTGTCCACGCCCGCGGTCCTCGTCTGCCCGGTGGGGTTCGTCTCGGACCACCTCGAGGTCCTCTTCGACATCGACATCGAGGCCGCGGCGCTCGCGGCCTCGAGGGGGATCGCGCTCACGCGCACCGCGTCGCTCAACGACGACCCCGCGCTCAGCGCGATCCTCGCCGACGTGGCGCTGCGCGCGTGACCTCGGTCGTCGTCATCGGCGGTGGCGTCGCCGGCCTCTCGGCGGCCTTCGAGCTCGCCGGCGACCAGGCGCGGCGGCCGGACGTGGCGGTCCTCGACGCGGGCGAGCCCGGCGGCGCGCTGCGGCGCGAGAGGGTGGGCGGTCGGCTCGTGGACGTCGGGCCGGACGGGTTCCTCGCGCGACGCCCCGAGGCCACCGCCCTCGTGGGCGAGCTCGGGGCCGCCGACGAGCTGGTGGAGATCGCAGCCCAGGGCGCGTGGGTGTACGCGCGCGGACGGCTGCGCCCGCTCCCCGCCGGGCTCGCGCTCGGGGTGCCGACGCGGCTGCGCGCGCGCGAGGCGCTCCGCCTCCTCGGGCTGCGCGGGACGGCGCGCGCGGCGGTCGACCTCGTCGCGCCCCGCCCGCCGAGCCGCTCAGCGCTCCCCGACCGCGCGGTCGGGCCGCTCGTCGCCGACAAGCTCGGCCGGCGGGTCGTCGACGTCCTCGTCGATCCCCTCGTCGGCGGGATCCACGCCGGACGCGTGCGGGACCTCTCGGCAGCCGCGGTCTTCCCGCCGCTCCTCGACGCCGCGCAGCGACGCGGCAGCCTGATGCGGGCGCTCAGGGCCGCGACGCCGAGCCCGGACCGCCCGGTCGGTCCGGCGTTCCTCTCGCTCCGTGAGGGCATGGGCGCGCTGACGGGGCTCCTCCTCGGCGCGCTCGGCGCGCGCGGGGGGACGGTCGTGGCCCGGGGGGCCGCCACCGCGGTGCACCGGGCGGCGCCGGGGGCGCCGCGGTGGGTCGTCGAGACCGACGCCGGGGCGCACCGGGCCGACGCCGTCGTGCTCGCGACCCCTCCGGCGGTGACCGCCAGGTTGCTCGAGCCGCTCGACGAGTCGGCCGCCGCGCTCGTCGGGGGGATCGACGCGGCGTCGGTGGCCGTCGTGACCCTGCGCTACCGGCCCGACGCGCTCACCCTGCCCGAGGGGGGGACCGGGATCCTCGTCCCGGCGTCGGCCGACGGCCCGGCCGGGCCGTTCCACGTCACCGCGGTCACGTTCCTCGACCGGAAGTGGCCGCACCTGGGCCGCGAGGACGAGGTGCTGCTGCGGGCCTCGGCCGGTCGGGTGGACGACCGGCGCGCGCTCGAGCTCGACGACGCCGAGCTCGTCGCGCGCGTGCACGAGGAGCTGGGTCGGCTCGTCGCGGCCGAGGACGAGCCGTTGGAGGCGCACGTCACACGGTGGGAGGACGCCTTCCCGCAGTACCGCGTCAACCACCTCGTGCGGGTGGAGGGGATCGAGGCCGCGGTCGCCACCCTCGGCGGGCTGGCCGTCGCCGGCGCCGCCTACCGAGGGGTGGGCGTCCCGGCGTGCATCGGGTCGGGCCGCGGCGCGGCGCGCGAGGTGCGCGCGTGGCTCATCGGTCAGTCGTAGTACCCGGAGTGCACGTAGAGGCACGGGACCCCGGCCTCGTGGTACATCTCGCGGTTCCTCGGGTCGTCCTCCATGGCGAGCTCGAGGGTGAACCCCGCGTCGCGGAGCTCCTCGACCACCGCGCGCTTGAAGATGTCGGCCGGCGCGAGCTCGTCGGCCGGCCGCATGACGAGCAGGTCCCACCGCAGCGCGTGCGCGTCGAGCCACGCCCGCGTCTGCTCGCGCACCCGGATCGGGCGCGCGGTGACGAGCAGGACGACGAGCGCGGGGTCGAGCAGCGACACCAGGGTGCGCACCTCGTCGATCACCGGGTCGTCGCCGACGTCCTCGAAGAACGCGTCCCAGTCCCACCGGTCCCACGCGAGGTGGTGCTGGCGGCCCTGCGCGTCGGCGAGCACCCCGTCCACGTCGACGACGACCGCGCGACCCTGGCCCGCGGGCGCCTCGCGCCACCACCAGTGCGCCCGGTTGCCGTCGGCGCCCATGGCGCGGCGAAGCCTACGACCGGCCCGGAGCACGGGAGTTGGCGAACCGTCGCCGCCCCGATCAGGGCAGATGGGAGGATGGGCAGGTGCTGCGCGAACGGATCCCGACCGCAGTGGCGGTCGCGGTCCCGAGGGGCGCACGGGCGCTCGTCGTCTCGGACCTCTGCCTCCCAGCCCAGCTGACCGACGCGTCGGCCGCCTCGAGCGCGGCGCTGGCGGCCGAGCTCGAGGCATGGGAGGGCCCGGGCGTGCTCGTGCTCGCGGGCAACCTCGTCGACCCTGGGGCGACCACCGACGTCGGCCGGCTGCTCGACCGCGCCCTCGACGCCCACGATCGGGTCCGCGACGCGATCGCCGCGTTCTGCGCGCAGCCCGGCCGACGTGGGCTCGCGGTGCCGGGGTGGCGCGACGCCGAGCTCGCCGAGGTCCCGGCACGGCAGCGGCTGGCGCGGATCGGCGTCGAGGTGGTCCCATCGCTCGAGCTCGCGCTCGAGACCGCGTCGGGCACCCGTCGGGTCGTCGTCGAGACCGCCCGGCCTGACTTCGTCCCCGTCCACCCGTCGGCGTCGGAGTGGATGGTGGGCGAGGAGCGGCTCGAGGACCCCACCGCCGCGCACCGGTTCCTCGCGTCGCGCCTCCGGTACCGCGGGATGCGCCGGCTGCTGTGGGTGGCGCCGATCGTGGCGCTCATCGCCGTCGTGGCCACCCGCATCGGCATCGTGGTGGCCGGGCTCGACCGCATCACGATGCGCGTCCACCTCGCGCACCACGTGGTGCAGCGCGCCGCGGTGCTCTCGTGGCCCGACCGCCTCGGGCTCACCCTCGCGATCGTGGTGATCGCCGAGGTCGTCGCGGCGGCGATGACCGCGGTGCTCTCGGCGCGCCGCTACCCGCGCGCGATCCGCGAGGCGCCGCCCGGTGCCGACCCGTTCGGCGCGCTGCGCACCGAGCACGGCCCGGTGCTCGACCGCGCCAGGGACCTGATCGAGCACGGCGCCACCGGGTACGTCGTCGGCGGGTCGATGCGCCCCGCGCTCGCGCCGTTCTCCGGCGGGTTCGTGGCAGCCCCGGGCGCGACCGGGGAGGTCGTCCGAGAGCTCCCGGCCCGCCTGGGCCTCCCGCCGGCCTTCCTCGCCCGGCGCACGGCGGGGTTCCTCGAGCTCGAGGCCGGCGCGGACGCGCGCGCGAGGCTCGTGGTGGGCGACGACGCCGTGCCCGGCGCCACGCTCCTCGAGCGGGCCGTGGTCGCCGAGCGGACCCGCCCGGTCCACGACCACCTGCACGTCTCGATGGTCGCGTCGTGGCCGCACGGCCAGTCGTGGCCCGTCGACGCCACGTCGCTCGCCCGACACCGGCGGCAGCGCCGCGTGCGACGGGTCGCGGCGATGGCGCTCGTGCTCGCCGGCGTCGCCGACGTCGCCGTGGCGGTGGCACCGCCGCTGCGCACCCGGCTCCACGCCGTGCTCGGGATCCTGCCCATCGGGGTCTCCCAGACCGCCGCGGCCGTGCTCGCGCTCACGGGCGTCGCGCTGCTCATGCTCGCGCGCGGCGTGCGCCGGGGCCAGCGACGCGCGTGGGTCGCCGCGGTGCTCGTGCTCGCCGTCTCGGTGGTCGGCCACGTCGGGCGGAACGCGAGCGTGGCGGGCGTCGTGGTCTCGGGCTCGGTCCTCGCGTTCCTCCTCGCGCGCCGGGCGGACTTCCGCGCGCAGTCGGACCGCGGCTCGCTCGCGACCGCCGCCCCCTACCTCGCGGTGACGTGCGCGGCCGCCGTGGCCGGCGCGGTGATCGGGGTCGAGGCCGCCGACATGCGCGCCGGCGCGCTCCCGTCGCTCGGGCTCGTGGTCCTCGCGTGCGCGGAGCGGCTCCTCGGGCTCGCCACCGTGGCCCTCCCCGACCACGTCGACGACTTCGTCTACCCCGCGATGCTCGCCGTCGGGCTCTTTGTCGCGGTGATCGTGCTCTACCTCGCCACGAGGCCGGTGGTCGACCGTCGGCTCTCGGCGCGCCACTCCGCCGCCGAGCGGCGCGCCGCAGAGCTGCGCGCCCGCGACCTCGTGCGCCGCCACGGCACGGGCACCCTCGACTACTTCGCGCTGCGCGACGACAAGCAGTGGTTCTTCCACCGCGACACGCTCGTCGCCTACGCCGTCTACGGCGGCGTGAGCCTGGTCTCGCCCGACCCGATCGGGCCGGTCGAGGAGCGCGAGGAGGCGTGGGGTGCGTTCCGCGCGTTCGCGGAGCAGCACGGCTGGACCGTCGGGGTGATCGGCGCCGGCGAGTCCTGGCTCCCCCTCTACGCCGAGGCGGGGATGCGCTACCTCTACCTCGGCGACGAGGCGGTCGTCGACGTGCAGGGGTTCTCGCTCGAGGGCGGGCGGCACAAGGGGCTGCGACAGGCGTGCACGCGGATGGCGCGCCACGGCTACACGGTCGAGGTCCTCGACCCCGCGACCATCGACAAGGCCCGCGTGCCGGCGATCGTCGAGATGATGGCCCTCAACCGTCGCGGCGACGACGAGCGGGGGTTCTCGATGGGGCTCGGACGGCTCCTCGACCCGAAGGACCAGGGGCTGCTGCTCACCCTCGTCTCGGCTCCCGACGGGACACCGGCGGCGCTCTGCCAGTTCGTGCCCTCCCCCGCGGTCCGCGGCTACTCCCTCGACCTCATGCGGCGCGACCCCGGCCCGCACCCGAACGGTCTCTTGGACTTCGCGCTGTGCTCCACCATCCAGCACCTGGCCGAGCGCGGCCAGCGGGGCCTCAGCCTCAACTTCGCCGCGTTCCGCTCCATCCTCGACGGGGAGCGCGGCGAGGGGCTCGCCACGCGCGCGGAGCGCTGGGCGATCCGCCGGCTCTCGGAGATCACGCCGATCGAGTCGCTCTGGCGGTTCAACGCGAAGTACGACCCCGCGTGGCTCCCCCGGTACCTCGTGTGGCCGGCGGCCGAGTCGTTCGTCCCGGTCGTCGTCGCGATCCTGCGCGCCGAGTCGATCACCGAGATCCCGGTCGTCGGCAGGTTCCTCGCGGGCGACCCGTCGCGGACGGGCGACGCGGACGATGACACAACGACGGCTGCGGATCGCGCCGCGACGCGGTGAGCGTGCGGCGCGGCGTTCGACGCCCCGCCCATGCACGAGCGTCGCGATGCACAGCGGTACCATCGCCGCGT
>Ga0318563_10001249_pt1 | contig 10793 bp, 11 predicted proteins | sample GRESIP066b5f19_FD_203689 | JGI IMG/M metagenome (GOLD analysis project Ga0318563, IMG submission 203689) | Tropical soil microbial communities from Luquillo Experimental Forest, Puerto Rico - GRE.SIPMG.066b5f19 | ecosystem: Environmental > Terrestrial > Soil > Tropical forest > Bulk soil... | reverse complement strand
GAGCAAGCCATGCAGAAGCTGCAGACGCAGGGGGTTCATCATATCACGCTGGTGGGCGCCGACCGGCAATCGACCATCGACTTCTGGGAGGGCGTCTTCGGCATGCCCTTCGTCTTCGACCAGCCCAATCTCGATGTGCCGGAGGAGGGCCACCTTTATTTCGATCCCGGCGACGGCCGGCTGATCACCATCTTCACCAACGAATCGCGCCGCCCCAACCCGACCCCCAACCCGACCGAGGTGGGCGACGTCCACCACATCGCCTTCAACGTCTCGCACGCGACCTTTGCCCAGGCGGTCAAACGGCTCGATGAGCGCGGCATCGCCCACAGCGGGGTCAAGGACCGCGGCTTCATGGATTCGATCTATTTCCGCGATCCGCTCGGGCAGCTCTATGAGCTCGCCAGCTATCGCTTCGAACCGCCGCCCGGCCGCAGCCATGCCGAGGTGCTCCTCGAAGCGCACCACATTCGCGTCGGCCGCGGCGATTACAACATCACCGAGGTCCATCTCGCCGATGCGATCGAGCAGCTGATCCTGCGGGACCGGCAAAGCCTCTCGAGCGACCGCGCCCCGCGGAATCCTTACGCGAAGGCAGTGCGGTCGACGACCGATCGGGCCGAGGCGGGCGAACCCGTCGGCAAGCAGCGGACGCTCGGCAAGGTGATGGCTGCCGCGGCGAAACGGTCGTCGCGCAAGAAGAAGTGACGATGCCGGGAAATCGAGATAGACCAGCGTCCGTTTTGATCGAACCGAGAGCCGCGCCGGCCTTAAGCCAACGACGCGGCCTCAGGAGAGGAGGGAGACCATGATCACGCTTTATATGCACCCGGTTTCGAATACGAGCCGCCCGGTACGGCTGCTCGTTGCCGAGAACAAGCTGCCGGTGAACGAGGTGATCGTCGATCTGATGACCGGCGAGCATCTCAAGGAGCCCTACACCAAGCTCAATCCGAACGGGCTGGTGCCGACCCTGGTCGACGGCGATTTCGTGCTCACCGAGAGCTCGTCGATCATGAAATATCTCGCCGAAAAGTTCGACTCGCCGCTCTACCCGAAGGACCTGCAGCAGCGGGCTCGCGTCAACGAGATGATGGACTGGTTCAACACCGGCTTCTACCGCGACTACGGCTACGGCGTCGTCTATCCGCAGATCTATCCGCACCACAAGCGGCCTAGCGATGAGGTGCAGAAGGGCACCATCGAGTGGGGCAAGAACCTGACCAAGAAATGGCTGAAGGTGCTCAACGATATTTGGCTCGGCAAGGGCAACAAGTTCTTGACCGGCGACCACATGACGATCGCTGACATCTTCGGCGCGGCGCTTCTCACCTCGGGCCATGTCACCCGCGATTCGTTCAAGGACTATCCCAACATCGACCGCTGGCTCAAAAACGTCGGTACCCTCGCCAGCTGGAACAAGATCAACGAAGCCATGGAAGGCTTCCGCAAGGCGGTGGAAAGCCAGGCATTCGTGAACGTCTAGAGGCGCTGCGGCGCGCCGTCCCCTCCGCTCGTCATGGCCGGGCTTGTCCCGGCCATGAGGAACTGGATGGCGAGGTGCGCTACCGCCGTTTCGCTGCCGGCGCAGCCGGGTCGGGTCGCCGCCTCTCCCTTCGGTTTGATATCGCGACGACCGCGCCGCTCATCGGCGCGTCGCGGCATTCGTTGCAGTGCATCCGCAGGCTGACTTGCCCGCCACAGCCCCCATGCCGGAAGGTGATCGGTGGACCGTCCGGCGCCGCCCAGCGATCGCCCCATGCAGTGAGAGCAAGGATCACCGGTTTCAGGTCCATGCATTTTTCGGTCGGCACGTAACGCTGCGGCTCGTCTTGCCTGTCACCGGTCTGGCGCTGCAGGAGCCCAGCCGCCACGAAGCTATCGAGTCGTTTGGCAAGCACATTTGTCGCAATGCCGAGCCCGCGCTCGAAGTCGGAGAACCGCGTCGCGCCCCGGAAGAGCGCGTCGCGAATGATGAGCAGGCTCCAGCGCTCGCCGACAACTTCGAGGGCGCGCGCCGCCGAGCAGTTCTGATTTTCGTAGCTGTTCCCGAGCATGCCGCAATCGTACGAACGGCGCTTGCATGATGCAAGTGGTAGAGATAAGGTACTTGCATCATGCAAGCTAGCGAGAGGGGGGAGGAGATGACTGCGTCACGACTGGTGGTCAACGACTACCTCGCTGCCTTCTATGCCGGCGACTTCGCCCGGGCGCAGGCATTCGTGGCCGACGATTTCCACTTCAAGGGACCATTCGTTGAGGTGCTCAGCAAGGAGGCGTATTTCGCCTCTGCAGCACGCCTCGCTTTGATCGCCAAGGGACACCGGATGTTGCACCAATGGCAGGACGGCGACGAGATCTGCTCCGTCTATGACGTCGATTTGGAAACGCCGGCGGCAAAGGGTTCGGTGATCATGAGCGAGTGGCACACCGTGCGAAACGGCAAGTTGGCGTCTAGCCGGCTCATTCTCGACACCGCCGCCTTTCGCGCGCTGGTGGCGCCGGCATGAACTCCCCCTAGGCCTCCGACCAGTCGACCAGCTTCGACTTGTACTCGCTGCGCGGCAGCGAGCCGTAGGGCGCGAGCACAATCTCGGTGTTGACGAGGAGCGCCTCGCGGATGCGGTTGCGGAGCCGTTCGGCGAGCGCCGCGTCAGCTGCGGCACCCTCGGCCAGCTCGACGACCAGCTTGAGCGGTGGGTCCTGGCGGAAGCCCTTCTGCCGCGGCCGCACCGAGATGACGCCGCTCACCTCGGGCGCTCGAGCGGTTGAGCGCGGCTCGATAAGGTAGTCGATCGGCCGCTGGAACATGCGGCAGCACCCTCGGCGGTCAGGATACGAGGAGGAGGCGCGTCAGTGGCGCGCTCCTAACCGTTTTCGTGTCCCTTGGTTTGTCATTGCCGGACTTATGCCATGCGCGCCCTGTTGTCCTTGGCGCCGCTCTTAAGGACGCGGCGCTGGGCTTCACTAAGGAATCGAGGGATTGTGCCGCATAAGGCTCGACTCTGCCGCACGATCATCGGCACAGCAGAAGCTCGCCGGGCGGTAAGCTGAGACGCGGGCGGCGGTGGCTGCGCTTCTGTCCGTCCGCATGCATAAATAGACGATTGAAGCGGGTCCAACCAACAGCTCGGGATGAGCTGGGGTTACGACGGCGATATGCCACGCTGACACGAACAATTGGCATTGCTTGAAGCGCCAGCTGTCGTGCGGGGTCTCTCGACCATCTCGCTAAGGTGGACAAGCCGATTTGCCAACCGGCGCAGGCGGACGTATCCTTGGTAAATCTGACAGGGGATGGTGCGAGACAGAAATCTCCGGCCCCAAGCCCACCCCGGCCGGTTGGCATCGTCGGCGGCGCCGCCGTCAAATCGCCTGCCCTCGAGTTCGCGCTCGAGCTGCGACCCGACAAGACAGGATGAACCGGCCCGTAGTTGGCTCGCCTCAGCGGTGCCGGATCGGTCAAGTGCTTTCGCCCAAACAAGTACCGCCGGGAGGATTTGCAAATGTCTATCATAGCATGGCAGCAATCTCCTAGCCTAAATGTATATAACAATCCATTTGACTGGTTACCTAACTCTGTGCCTGTCATTCTTGACTTAGCTTCTTTCGGCTCGACGAACGTGCCAAGTATTTCTATTGATGGAAGCCTTAGCGTCGGTGAGTGGGTTTTAAGTCAAACCGCGAATCAGTATAGCTTTACTATTGGCGCCGCGATGTCGTCTAATTTAGATTTTGCGGGTGCTGGTATCGTAGTTCATAGTGGTTCAATTATCATAACCATACTATCAAACAGCAACGTCTTTTTCGACAATGCCAGTACAGCCGGAATCGCGACGATTATTGATAACGGTCACTTGGAATTCAGGGATGTCAGTACGGCCGGCGACGCGAATATCACGGATAACGGCGGCATCTTAGCCTTTGTTGATGACACTTCTGCAGGCTCTGCAAGGATCAACGCCGTGGCTTTGGGCCTCGTAAGATTTCTCGGCTCTGCCACAGGTGGCGATGCACAATTTATTACTGACGGTACCGGCGCCGTCGACTTCTCCCCGTCGGCAGGGCCGGCCAATGACCATCGCCTCACCGCCGGCTCGATCGCCGGCTCGGGGACGTACTTCCTCGGCGCTGACCAGCTCACCGTGGGAAGCAACGACCTTCCCGCGACCGTCAGCGGTTCCATCGACGATAGCGGTTCCGGCGGCGGCGTTGGTGCCTCGCTGGTCAAGGTGGGGCGCGGCGTGCTGACGCTTGCCGGCGCAGGCAACACCTACTCCGGCGGAACGACGATCGAACACGGAGCGCTCGACCTCGCCGCGGTCGGCGCGGCGGGGACCGGTGCCATTGCCTTTGCCGGACACGCCACGCTCATGGTCGAAAACGCTTCCCTATCCGGCCACAGCTTCGCCAACCCGATCGACTTTTTCGCCAAGCGCGATGCTCTCGATCTCACCGGCGTCCACTTCCACGCTGGCGCCAGGGCGACCTACCACAAGGCGACGCACCTTCTCACCGTGCACAGCGGCAGCGTCACGGATACGTTCACGCTGCTTTTCCCGAAGGGGACACATTTCGTCGCCGCCAAGGATGGACATGGCGGCACCAAGATCACCCTTGACCCGCCGCCAGCGACCGTGCACGCCATGGCATCGCTGGCCGCTCACGATCTGAGCGGGGAATGGGCGGGCGACGTCTTCGCCGGCTGCAATCATATGAGCGACTTCCTATTCGCGGCGTAGGATAGCCATCGCCCGGCGGTGTTTCGGTGCCAGCGGTCACGCCCGGGTTGGGGACGCGGGCCTGCCTGAAAGCAGTCCTAAGGGCCGGTTGGAGCGAGGTCGGCGCGCCGAGTTGGCGCGTCCACACGCGTCAAGCATGCTGCCGGTGTTAAACGTGGCCGTCGTACTTACACCTCCGTCCAGTCGACCAGCTTCGACTTGTATTCGCTGCGCGGCAGCGAGCCGTGGGGCGCGAGCACAATCTCGGTGTTGACGAGGAGCGCCTCGCGGATGCGGTTGCGGATCCGCTCGGCGAGCGCCGCGTCAGCTGCGGCGCCCTCGGCCAGCTCGACGACCAACTTGAGCGGTGGGTCCTGGCGGAAGCCCTTTTGCCGCGGCCGCACCGAGATGACGCCGCTCACCTCGGGTAGAAACACGTTGACGGTCTCGCGGAGCGCGGTCGGGAAGATGTTGACGCCGCGGACGATGAGCATGTCGTCGGTTCGGCCGATGCAGCGGATGCGCGGCGCGGTGCGACCGCAGGCGCACGGGCCAGTCCACAGCTCGACATGGTCGCGGCTGCGAAAGCGGAGGAGCGGCGCCGCCTCGCGGTCGAGATGGGTATAGACGAGCTCGCCCGTGATCCCATCCGCTAGAGGCAGGGCTTTCCCCGTCTCCGGCTCGATCAGCTCGAAATGGACCAGCCCGCGCCCGCCGAAATGCATGCCGTGCTGCTCCGGGCACTCGCCCCAGAGCGAGACGGCAATGTCGCCGATCCCCATCGCCTCCGTCACCTTGGCGCTCCAGGCCCGCTCGAGCTTCGCCCGCATGGCCGGCTCACCGCCGCCCGGCTCGCCCGCCACCATGATCCGCTCGATGCTCGACGTCGCCGCATCGATGCCACGGTCACGCGCCCATTCGGCGAGATGGAGCGCGTAGGATGGCGTCATCGCCATCACGGTCGGCTTGAGGAGCCGGATGACGTTCATCAGCCGGTCGCTGTTGCCGCTGCCGACCGGGATGTGGGTGACGCCGAGCTCGTTGAAGGCGTCGAGCGCGGCGCCGGCGACGAACGGGCCGGCGTTGTAGGTCGAGAGGAGCAGGTCACCGCGCTGGAGCCCAGACGCCGAATAGGAGCGCGACGATATTTTTACCCAGCCGGCGAGGTCGTGCCGGGTGAGCGGCACGAAGCTCGGCGCCCCGGTGGTGCCGCTCGTCGAATAGATGCGCACCACATCCGCCATCGGCGCCGCGAGATGGCTGCCGATCGGCTCGGCGGCGCTCCGGCTCGCGCGGAGCTCGTCCTTCTCGGTCAGCGGCAAGCGGGCAATGTCGGCGAGCCCGCCGACAGCTATCGGGTCGGCGAAGCCGGCCAGCGTCAGCTTCTCGCGATAGAAGCGCGACCGCTCGAAAAGATAGGCGACCTGGCGGCGATAACGTGCTTCGTCGGCGCCGATTTGCTCCCGCCAGGGCGCCGCCTCGATATCGGATTCGTACATCATGCCAAGGTCAGGCGGCGCCGTCCTCGTAGCTGATCGCCGCCTCGCCGTGCGAGGCCATCAGGAAGCCGATGGGCCAATGCTGCTCCTCGGCGAGATGGGCGAGCAGCCCGGCGGTGCGGGCGAGGATCGGAATTGCCTTGATCATGCTCGCCGGAAAATGCAGGTCGAGGAGACAGGCGGCAATCGGCATCGAGACGTTCATCGGCAAGCGCCGGTGCCAGATCGCGGCAACCGCCGGCGTGAACCGGCGGGCCAGCTCGATGTGCCTGCCGGCTGTCCCCCGCTCTTCGGCCAGGGTGAGGATGCGCTCGGCGCGCGGGTCCACCGGGTGGTGGATCGGATGACCGAATCCGGGCATCTTCTCCTTGCGCGCGTGGATCTCGTGCGCGATCGCCGCAACCGCGGCGTTGGCGTCGATGCCGTTGTCGATCCGCTTGCGCGCGTCGACGAGCACCGCGCCGCACAGCTCTGCCGTCCCGAGGACCACGGTGCCGCAGCCGAGAATCCCGGCGGCGACCGCTGCCTGCAGCGAGTCGGGCGCGGCATCGTAGGTCATGCGCGCGGCAATTGCGGTCGGCGTCAGGCCATGCTCGGCGATCGAGACGAGGAGAAGATCGAGGAAGTAGCGCTGCTCGGCGTTCGGCTCGCGCCCGGTCATCAGGAGATAGAAGTACTCGGTGAACGACAGACGGCCCATCAAGTCGCCGGCAAGGTCATGTCCACGCACCTCGATCCGGTCGGCCTGCGCGCGACAGATGTGCGTCTTCGCGGGACCGGGCTTGCCGATCAGCATGTGGAGCCTCCCTACAACTTCACCGGCGGGATAGGGATCGGGATCGGCATGAAGCCGACCGAGACTATCCCCTTGTTGATGCTGACCGGAACTTGGCGCGTGTCGCCGGCGCCTTCGGCGGGCTTGGCGATGGCGCTCACGAAGGAGACCATCTTTGCTACCTTGTCACGCGATCCGGTTTTCACCTGCTCAGCGAGATCGGGAAGGCCGTCAAGGCCGGTGATCGCCAAGAGAAGCCTGCCGGAAATGAGGCCGTCCTGGTCGAGCGAGAGGTCGCCATTCGTCGTGGTGAGCGAGAACGATCCGGCGGTGATCGTGAGGCGGCCGACGTGCAATTTGCCGCCGGCTTTGGCCCAGGCCCGGATTGCTCGCTTCGGATCGGTTCCGAGGCTCGCGCCGAAATGCAGCGCGGTCAGGTCGATCTCCGCGGCAAGAGCCGGATAGGACTTTCCGTCGCTCCGTTCCAGGCTCAAATCGCTCGCGACCGCCGTCAGCCGGTAGTCGTCGGCGGTCGCCGCCGGCTCGGCGAGGAAGTCGGCGTGCTTGGCGGAAACCCGGCGGATCGGCAGTCGCGGACCGGTCTGGTCCATGGTGAAACCGTCGATGGTGCCGCCGGCACGGGTGAGGCCGCTCAGTCCGGCGTCGGCGGTCACCGTCGCAGCCGACCATGAGGCGGTCACCGCCAGTCCCTTGTCGGGCGCATTGAACTCGAGCGGGCTGACGAAGTCGGCGGTGACGCGGCCGGGATAGTAGAGCGGCGCCCGGGCGGTCAGCTGATTGAGAGCGCCGGCAACGCTTGCCGGCGCATAGGCGAACTTCAAGCCGCTGCTATGGAAGTCGAGCGTCAGCGGGAAGCCGCCGATCGCCTGCGCATCCCAGCTCAGGCTGCCGCCGCGCGCCGAGACGGCTGCCGCCAGCCAGTCGACGCCGGCATGGGCCGCGCGCCCGGCCAGATACCAGACACCGGACCACAGGAGGGCGAGGACAATGACCAGCCCGACCAGCCATTTGACGCCGCGCCGGCGCCCGCGTTCTCGTGCCATGATTCCGCCACTACGAGTGTTGCGCCGCCCCAACCGACCTGATAGGCGGTCGCCCGTCCCGATCCAAGCGCAAAAATCGCCGGTAGCCACGCCCACCCCACCCGCCTCATGTCCGATTTCTGGGTTTTTGGCTACGGCTCGCTGATGTGGCGGCCGGGCTTCTCCTACGTCGAAGCGGTTACCGCTCATCTCGCCGGCCTGCACCGGGCGCTCTGCGTGTATTCCTGGGTGCATCGCGGAACGCGCGAGCGCCCCGGCCTGGTCCTCGGCCTCGATCGCGGCGGCTCATGCAAGGGCATCGCCTACCGTGTCGCCGCGAAGGAGCGGGATGGCGTGATCGCCTATCTGCGCGAGCGCGAGCTGGTGACGAGCGTCTACCTCGAGACCTGGCGACGGATCAGGCTGGAACGCGAGGATGCGGCGAACGTCCATTCCCTCACCTTCGTCGCCGACCGGAACCACCAGCAATATGCCGGCAGGCTCGGCCGAGAGAAGCTCCTCGAATATGTCCGCGGCCGCCGCGGACAGTCAGGGGCAAACAGCGAATATGTAGTCAACACCGTGCGGCACCTGCGTGAGCTCGCCATCCACGATGCCGCCCTGGAGTGGCTGGCAGATCGCCTCAAGGACGAGGCGACGCCGGCCCAGTAATGCCGGGCGAACGCCGAGCGATTGCTCCGCACGCGCGTCGAACGGGCGTTTGTCCGGTCGATTCGCCACCAGTTGCGCAGTGTGTGAGGCTGATCACGACGCGGCGAGATGGATCGTGCTAACCGCTGAGCCGGAACGAGCCTCATCGGCATCGTCATGACATGGGCGATATGGGGGCAGCCAGACCAATTCTTGCCGCCGCCGCGCTGGCGGTCGGGCTCGGCGTCCTCGTCGCAGCGGTCGTGCCGTCGGGTGGTCACATCGTTGCGGTCGCCGCCGCGGTCTGTGGCGGCGCCACCTGGATCCTCCCGCTCCTCGGCGCCGCCTCCTGGTGGTACGCCGAGCGCCGGCGCCGGCCACGCAAGCTGCCGTCCCTTGCCGTGGTCGGCCACGTGATCGTGATCCTGGTCTTGGCGGCGATGCCGACTGTCGCCGGCATATTGCTCGCGATCATCGCCTTGGTTTCTGGCGAAGGGGCAAGCTGGGCCTGGTCAGGGCTCGGCGCCATTGCGGCATTGTGGATGTCAGTCGCGATCGGCGGCCACTTCGTCAGCCAAAAGACCAAGCCAGCCAAGCCCCAGCCGCGGTAATCGACAACCCTATACCATCCGCATCGACATGCCACCGTCGATCACCAGCGTTTCGCCGGTGATGAACGGATTGGTGAGGAGCTCGATCGCAGCGGTCGCGACCTGCTCGGCGGTGCCGAAGCGATGGAGCGGAATGCGGTTGTCGAGGTTGTTGCGCTCCGCCTCCGCCGTCATCGCGCGGTGGAAACGGGTGCGGATGATGCCCGGCTCGATGACGTTGACCCGAATGCCCTCATGGCCGTGGTCGCGCGCCAGCGCCCGCGCCATCTGGGGCAGCGCACCTTTGACCACCTGGTAAGCGACGGCCGACGGGCAGCCGCGTACGCCCGCGACCGAGCCGATCATCACGAAGGCACCGCCGCGCTTGGCGAGGAGCGGATGGGCGGCGCGGAAGAGATGGAACACGGCATGGACGTGGACGCGGAAGGCCTCTTCCCAGTCATTCGTCGAGAGGTCGGTGATCTTGCCGGGGTGGGCGCCGCCAGCTGCGGGCACGACATAGTCGACCCGGCCGAAGCTCGCTCTCGCCTGGTCGACCAGCGCCGCGGCGATCTTGGGGTCGGCGGCGTCGCCGGGGAGGAGCTCGGCCTCGCCCAAGCGGGCGAACTCGGCGAGGTTGGCATCGACCTCGGCATCGCGGCCACGGCCATTGACCAGGCAGCGTACCCCGCGCTTAAGAAGCCCGGCGGTGATCGCCGCGCCAATGCCGCGCGTGCCCCCGGTGATGATCGCTGCTTCCCGCTCACTCTCGGCCATGCCGTTTTCTCCCTGCCTACTGTCCGGTTCAGGCGACTTTTCCCGAGCCGTGCCGACGCGCCCCGCCCTGGTGCCGCGTTTGATGGCCAATCGACGGGGCCAACGTCAATGGCTCCCTCTGCGATGAAGCAGAGGGACTTGGGTGAGTAGCGCGCGCTATACTGCGAGTTCACCCAACCGGGGGATTGCCCAATCACTGTTTCCGAGGCGGCCTGATGCTCGACGTTGCCGTGGCAGGAGGGTCGATTGGCGGCCTGTGCGCGGGGATCGCTCTGCGTGGGATCGGCTGCAACGTCGAGATATATGAGCGCACTCTCGGCGCGATGGCGAGTCGTGGCGCCGGCATTGTCGCACAGCCTCAGCTCCTGCGCCTGGTCCGTGACAGTGGCGCGCCCGAGTTGCCGACCACGTCATGCCTCTACCGCCTCCATCTCCGGCCCGACGACGGCCATGGTGCTCGAACTGAGCAGCCGCTTCGTTTCACTTCTTGGTACGCCATCCACCGGACACTCAAGGCCGCCTTTCCGGTAAATCGCTATCACCCGGGCTCATCCCTGGTGGGGTTCGATCAGACCGCCGGATACGTCCAGGCCCACTTCGCGGACGGTCGTGATATCAAGGTTGACCTTCTCGTCTGCGCAGACGGCTCGCGTTCGGCGATGCGCCGCAGGCTGGTGCCGGACGCACAGCCGCACTACGCCGGCTATGTGGCGTGGCGCGGCACCATCGAAGAAGAG
>Ga0318563_10001246_pt1 | contig 10804 bp, 8 predicted proteins | sample GRESIP066b5f19_FD_203689 | JGI IMG/M metagenome (GOLD analysis project Ga0318563, IMG submission 203689) | Tropical soil microbial communities from Luquillo Experimental Forest, Puerto Rico - GRE.SIPMG.066b5f19 | ecosystem: Environmental > Terrestrial > Soil > Tropical forest > Bulk soil... | reverse complement strand
ACCGGCTACGACGTCAACGCGACGGCCGGCGTATCCCGGGTCTCGGTCACGAGTTGGGCAGCCACAACCACCCCCTCCGGCTCCTGACCCCGGCCGCGCCGCCTCCCGGGGAGGCCACGGCACCTTCGGCCCTCAGCGCCGAGGGTATGCGGGCGGGCAGATCACGCTGACCTGGTACTTCCTCCCCGGCGGTCGGCGGTCCAGCTCGGGGCTTCCATGATCGTGGGTCAAAACTGGCGATATCCGCCAAAAATGACCCACGATCATGGCGGCCGGGCCTTCCGAATACCCTGGTGGGGTATCTGCGGACCGGGAAACGCGGGCCGTTGAGCCGATGGCCGGGACCGGTCGCGGTAGCGTGGGCGGTCGTGGGTAGCTTCTGTCATCCCGGTACCGTGCTGACCGACCATTCCTTCCTCGTGCCGCTGGACCACGCCAGGCCGGGCGGCGACCAGATCGAGGTGTTCGCGCGCGAGGTGGTCGCCGCGGACAAGGCCGGCCGGGCCGGGAGCCTGCCGTGGCTGGTGTTCCTGCAGGGCGGCCCGGGGTTTCCCGCGCAGCGGCCGGTGGGCCGCGAGGCCTGGCTGGACCGGGCGCTGGATGACTACCGCGTGCTGCTGCTCGACCAGCGCGGCACCGGCCGGTCGTCGCGGATCACCGCCCGGTCGCTGGCGGGCCTGGAACCGGGCCGGGCGCAGGCGGATTACCTGGCGCTGTTCCGCGCGGACTCGATCGTGCTGGACGCCGAGATGATCCGCCGCGAGCTGTGCGGGGACGAGCCTTGGAGCGTGCTCGGCCAGAGCTTCGGCGGGTTCTGCACGGTCACGTACCTGTCGTTCGCGCCGCACGGCATGCGGGAGGCGCTGATCACCGGCGGGCTGTCGGGGCTGGACGCGCACCCCGACGACGTGTACCGCCTGACCTACCGGAAGGTGGCCGCGAAGAACGCCGCGCACTACGAGCGCTATCCGGACGACCTCGACAGCGCCCGCGAGGTCGCGCGGTACGTGGCCGCGCACGACGTGCGGCTGCCCGGCGGGACCAGGCTCACCGTCGAGGCGTTCCAGTCGATCGGCGGCATGCTCGGCTCGGGCAGCGGCAGCCACCAGCTGCACTACCTGCTGGAGAACCCGTTCGACGGCGACGGCGGGCTGGCCGACGCGTTCCTGCACGACATCATGGGCCGCGTCGGGTTCACGGACGCGCCGCTGTACGCGGTGCTGCACGAGGCGTGCTACGCACAGGGCGCCGCGACCCGGTGGTCGGCGCAGCGGGTGCGCGCCGAGTTCCCGGAGTTCGACGCCGCGGCCGCGATCGACGGGGACGCTCCCCTGCTGTTCACCGGCGAGATGATCTACCCCTGGATGATCGATCTCGACCCGGCGCTGCGGCCGCTGCGGGAGGCGGCGGACCTGCTGGCCGAGCGGGCGGACTGGCCCCCGCTGGCCGACCCGACGCGGCTGGCCGCCAACGAGGTGACGGCCGCGGCGGCGGTCTACTACGACGACATGTACGTCCCGGCGGAACTGTCGCTGCCGACCGCCGCCGCCATCAAGGGGCTGCGGGCCTGGGTGACGAACGAGTACGAGCACGACGGCCTGCGGGTGAGCGGCGGCCGGGTGCTCAGCCGCCTGATCGCGATGAACCGCGGCGAGGTGTAGCCCCGGCTCAGTGATCAACGGGTAACACCAGGGTGGGCGGCGGGCACTGAAGAGTAGAGGACGCATCACCGTCACCGCCGCCTGCCGGGAGGACGCTCATGACCATGGTCCGTATCGCACACGCCGAGCCCCGGCCCGGGAGGCTGGGTAATGGCGAATTCCAGACTCGCGGCTACCTGGTCGTGCTCGCCGACGACGCGGGGCGCCGGGCGGTGCCGATCTGGCTGCGGGGTGGTGAGCCAGGCGAAGCCGACCTGTCGCAGCTCGTCGAACTCGCCAGCCGTCCGGACGAGGAGATCATCGCGGCCGGCGCTCCGCAGGAGCTCACCGCCCGGCTGGTAGGCGCGGCCGGCGCCAGCGTGACCGGCGTGGACATCGACGTGACCGCGGCGGACATCACCGAGCTGAGCCCCCAGGTCACGGTGGCGCGAGTCGGACTCGACGGCGGACCGGGAACCCGGCAGGTCACGGCGACCCTGGGCCTGGGCCTAGCCATGGCGGTCGCGGCGGGCGTCCCGGTCCGGGTACCGGACGCGGTCATGGACCGGCTGGCCGAACCGGTGGCGGGCGAGGACCTTCTCACCCCGTTCCTTGGCCACGTGCCGCCGTACGCCCGCGCGCTGCCCGGTCACGGACTGGCGGGCTGGCCGGTGGCCACCCTGCCCGGGAAACGGCCCCGCTTCGAGCCCCGCAACCTGGACTTCGCCGACGGCCTTGACCGGTGGGACCTTGACGGCGGCTTCCGCGGCGAGACTGGCCCGGCCCGCCCGGAGGACTACGCGGCGGCAGCCGACGGCCAGTCGGCCGTCCTGTCATCCGCCGTTCCCCGGCCCGCCGGATCCGCCTCCCTGGTCCAGACGATCTTCGCCGATGACTACCGCGGCGCCAGCGTGGTCTTCCGCGGCGAGATCCGCACGCGGCCCGGCACCGAGCAGGCCGGGCTGCGCGTGGAGGTACTCGGGCAGTGGTGGCGCACCGGGCGCGGCCGCGAGGACCACATCGCGACAGTCCCCGGCGGCAGCCCGTGGACCAGGCACGAGATCACCGCGGCGATCCCCGAGGACGGCGCCCTCATCCGGTTCGGCGTGACCCTGGCCGGCCCGGGTGAGGTGGCGCTGCGGAACCCGGAACTGCGGTGACCGGCACCGTGGGCGGCGGGGCGCCCTACGCTGACGAGGTGCCCGCCACCGGCGAGGTGCCCGACGCGGACCTGGTACGGCTGGCCCGTGAGGGCGACCCGGTGGCGTTCCGGCTGCTGGTCGAGCGGTATCAGCCGATGGTGCGCGCCCGGGCCGGGCGGCTGTGCGCCAACCCCAGCGATGTCGACGACGTCGTCCAGGAGTCGTTCCTGCGTGCGTTCATCGCGCTGGACCAGCTGCGGGACCCCGACCGGTTCGCCGGCTGGCTGGCCGGCGTCGTGCTCAACGTCTGCCGCGGCCTGCGGCGCCGCCAGCAGCTCACGCTGGTTCCCGACTGGCCCGAGCCGCTGCACCCGGCCGCCGCCGACGGCCTGCCCTCGGCCGAGGACCTAGACCGGGCCGAGGCGCTGGGCGCCGCCGTTGCCGACCTGCCCGCCGGGCAGCGGCGCGCCGTCACCCTGCACTACTACGCCGGCCTGCCGCCCGCCCAGATCGCCGAGCCGGCCGGCGCGGCCCGGGTCAGCCTGCACAAGGCCCGGCTGCGGCTGCGCGCCTACCTGACCAAGCACCGTCCCGACCTTGTTCCCGTCGCATCCGGGAGGACCAGCATGATCACCGTCCGCATCGCGCGCGTCGAGCGCCGCGTGCCGTCCGGCCCGTTGCCGGATGACGTTCCCACCGATGTCGTCATGCTCGCCGACGAGGCGGGCGGCCGGGAGCTGCCGATCTGGCTGCTGGCGCAGGACGGTGACCGGCTCGCCGAGCCGCCGGCCGCGGCCACCGCGGCGGCGCGCACCGCGGACGAGCTCACCGCCCGGCTGCTGCGCGCCGCCGGCGCCGGAGTGGCCGGGGTGGACATCGACGAACTAGGCCCGGGGGTAACGGTCGCCCGGATCGAGCTCGCCGGTCCCGCCGGCACCAGGCATGTCGCGGCGCGCCTCGGCGAAGGCCTGGCCGTCGCCGCCACGGCGGCCGCGCCGATCCGGGTGTCCGACACGGTGATGGGCCAGCTGGCGGTGCCGGCGGGCACCAGCTCGCCCGGGCCGTTGCCCGCCCCCACGGCGGCCGTCCTGCGTCCTGGCCGCACGCCACGGTACGAGCCCCGGAACATGGGGTTCGCCGACGGCCTGGACCGGTGGCTGCTCGGCGGGAGCTTCGCCGAGCACGCCAGCGAATCGCACTGGCACGACTACACCTGTGCCGCCGGCCACGGAACCGCGGTGCTCTCATCGGCCGTGCCGCGGCCCGAAGGCTTCGCCTCCCTGGGCCAGCAGATGTTCGCCGACGACTACCTCGGCGCCGTGATCGTCTTCCGCGGCCAGTTCCGCGTCTCCGGCGCCGCAGGCGCGGAGACCGCGAGCCGCGCCGGGCTGTTCATCCGGGTCAGGAGACAAGACACCGGGTCGGAGCGCGACATCCGCAGGCCCCTGACCGAGGATGCCGTCCTCGCCGACCCCGGCAACCACATCGTCACCATCGCGGGCGGCCGCGACTGGACCAGGCATGAGGTCACGGCCCGCGTTCCCGACGACTGCGACACCGTCGTGTTCGGGATCTTCCTGGCCGGGCCGGGCCGGATCGAGCTGCGCGACGCGGAACTTACCCGCGCCACCTGACCCGGCCCCCCTGAGCAACCCCCCGAGTTTCCCGAGTTTCCCCCACTGACCGGTAACGCTCCCCCCGGCAGGCCGCACTTTACTTCGGCACAGTGCATCGCCACGACATGGACGGGGAGAGCTGCACCTCAGCCACGCCACCGGCGTGATCAGCGGCAAGCCGCAAGAGCCCGGCACCAGGAAGTTCACCATCACCGTGACCGACTCCGGCACCCCGGTGCGGGAAAGCCTGAGCGCGCAGTTCAGCATCACGATCGCGAAGTAACCCCCGAAAGCCCGTGACGGGCCGGCGAGACACGGCGTCCGGCCCGTCACGTACCACCGATGCGGCGGCTGATCGCGGCGGCCGCCCGCATGACCAAGGACGCGAACCGGGCGACTTCGGCGTCATCCGCCTCCCCAGAAGGGAACGTGAGGGCGAGGCCGGCCTCCGGGTGGCCGGCGTGGTCGAGCACCGCCGCGGCGACCGACCGCAGGCCCGGGGTCACGTCGCCGTCCTCGGTCGCGTACCCGCGCCGGCGAACCTCGGACAGGAGCGCGCGCAGCTCGCGCAGCGTCCGCGGCCCCCGGTCGGTGCGCAGCACGAAAGCAGCGGGACCGGGAAAGAGCGCGCGGACGTTCGGCGCGGGGAGGGCGGCGAGCATGGCACGGCCGCTGGCGGTCAGCTGCGCGGGCAGCCGCACCCCCACGTCGGTGACCAGGGGCGCGCGGCCGGGTGCCCGTTCCTCGAGCACGTACAGCACCTCGCGTCCGTGCATGACCGCCAGGTGCGAGCTGTGCCCCGTCTGGTCGGTCAGGTGCGACAGCGGCACCCGGGCGAGCCGCTGCAGCGGCTCCTGGCGGACGTAGCCGGTGCCGAGCTCGTAGGCGCTGACGCCGAGCCCGTAGCGCCGGTCGTCGGCGAGGTGCACCACGAAGCCGGCGTCGATCAGCTCGCGCAGCAAATGGTAGGCGGTCGAACGCGGCAGGCCGAGGTCGCGGGCGATCGCGCTGGCCGGCACCGGCCGCGGCTGGCGCGACAGGTACCGCAGGATCGCCAGCACCTGGCGGGCGGCGGGTACGTCGGTCATGGTGTCTTGGATACCAGACAGTACGAGGCAGACACCTCTAGCGCCAGCCGCCGGCGTGGCGTGACATAGAGAGGTGGACACCATCATCGTAGGCACCGGCCCGCTGCGGGCGGACGACGTCGTCGCTGTCGCGCGGCACGGCGCCCGCGTGGAGCTCTCGCCGGAAGCCGAGACCGAGATCATCGCCAGCCGCAAGGTCATCGAGGCCCTGGCGGAAGACGACCAGCCGCACTACGGAGTCTCCACCGGGTTCGGCGCGCTGGCGACACGGCACATTCCGGTCGAGCGCCGCGCCCAGCTGCAGCGCAGCCTGGTCCGCTCGCACGCGGCCGGCTCGGGCCCGGAGGTGGAGACCGAGGTCGTCCGGGGGCTGCTGCTGCTGCGCCTGTCCACGCTGGCCACCGGCCGCACCGGCATCCGGCTCGGCACCGCCCGGACGTACGCCGCCATGCTCAACGCGGGCATCACCCCGATCGTCCGGGAGTACGGATCGCTCGGCTGCTCCGGCGACCTGGCGCCGCTCGCGCACTGCGCGCTCGCCGCGATGGGCGAGGGCACGGTCCGCGTCGGCGGCCGCGAGGTGCCGGCGGGCGAGGCGCTCGCCGCCGCGGGCATCACGCCGGTCACCCTGGCGGAGAAGGAGGGGCTCGCGCTGATCAACGGCACCGACGGCATGCTCGGCATGCTGGTGCTGGCCGCCGCCGACCTGCGCCTGCTGCTGAAGACGGCCGACGTGACCGCCGCGATGAGCGTCGAGGCCCAGCTCGGAACGGACGCCGTCTTCGCCGCCGACCTGCAGGCCCTGCGCCCGCACCCCGGCCAGGCTGCCAGCGCGGCGAACCTCCGCGCTCTCCTGAAAGACTCGCCCATCATGGAAAGCCACCGCGGCCCCGGCTGCACCCGGGTGCAGGACGCGTATTCGCTGCGCTGCTCCCCCCAGGTGCACGGCGCGGCCCGGGACACCCTCACGCACGCGGAGGTCGTCGCGGGAAGGGAGCTGGCCAGCGCGATCGACAACCCGGTGGTCACCGTAGACGGTCGGGTGGAGAGCAACGGCAACTTCCACGGCGCGCCCGTGGGGTACGTGCTGGACTTCCTTGCCATCGCGGCCGCCGACCTCGCCTCGATCGCCGAGCGCCGCACCGACCGCTTCCTGGACAAGGCACGCTCGCGCGGGCTCCCGCCGTTCCTCGCCGACGACCCCGGCGTGGACTCCGGGCACATGATCGCCCAGTACACCCAGGCGGCCATCGTCTCCGAGCTCAAGCGGCTCGCCGTCCCGGCCTCGGTCGACTCGATCCCGTCCAGCGCCATGCAGGAGGATCACGTGTCGATGGGCTGGTCGGCGGCGCGCAAGCTGCGCCGCGCCGTCGACGGCCTGACCCGGGTGCTGGCGGTCGAGTTGCTGACCGCCGCCCGCGCGCTGGACCTGCGCGCTCCCCTGACCCCCGCCCCGGCCACCGCCGCCGTGGTCGGCGGGCTGCGCGACCTGGCGGTCGGCGGCCCCGGCAGCGACCGGTTCCTGGCCCCGGAGATCGAGGCGGCGGTGGCCTACGTCGCCTCCGGCGGCGCGGTCCGCGCCGCCGAGAGCGTCACTGGCCCGCTGCAGTAAGCCGCTTCCGTTCGGAATAGTAGAAAGGAGGCGCCCCGACATGGAAGGCGCCCGTCCCGTCCGCGCCCCGCGCGGCACCACGCTGACCGCCCGGTCCTGGCAGACCGAGGCCCCGCTGCGCATGCTGATGAACAACCTCGACCCCGACGTGGCCGAACGTCCCGACGATCTCGTCGTCTACGGCGGCACCGGCCGGGCCGCCCGCAGCTGGAAGGCGTTCGACGCCATGGTCGCGACCCTGACGTCGCTGCGCGAGGACGAGACCATGCTCGTCCAGTCCGGCAAGCCCGTGGGCGTCATGCGCACCCACGAGTGGGCGCCCCGGGTGCTGATCGCGAACTCCAACCTGGTGCCCGACTGGGCGACGTGGCCGGAGTTCCGCCGCCTCGAGCACGCCGGGCTGACCATGTACGGGCAGATGACCGCGGGCTCGTGGATCTACATCGGCACCCAGGGCATCCTGCAGGGCACGTACGAGACGTTCGCCGCCGTGGCGGCGAAGCGGTTCGGCGGCTCGCTGGCCGGAACCCTCACGGTGACCGGCGGCTGCGGCGGCATGGGCGGCGCCCAGCCGCTGGCCGTGACGCTGAACGACGGCGTCTGCCTGGTCATCGACGTGGACCCGGACCGGCTGGCGCGCCGGGTGGCGACCCGGTACCTCGACGTGGTGGCCGAAGATCTGGACACCGCGCTGCACCTGTGCCTGGCGGCCAAGAAGGAAGCGAAGGCGCTATCGGTCGGCCTGGTGGGGAACTGCGCGGTGGTCCTGCCGGAGATCCTGCGCCGCGGCGTGGACGTGGACATCGTCACCGACCAGACCTCCGCGCACGACCCGCTGTCCTACCTGCCGGTGGGGGTTGATCTCGCGGACTGGCATGACTACGCGGACAAGAAACCCGCGGAATTTACCGAACGGGCGCGGGCGTCTATGGCCCGTCACGTGGCTGCGATGGTCGGGTTCCTCGACGCTGGCGCGGAGGTCTTCGACTACGGCAACTCGATCCGCGACGAGGCGCGGCTCGGCGGTTTCCCGCGCGCGTTCGCGTTCCCCGGCTTCGTGCCCGCGTATATACGGCCGCTGTTCGCCGAGGGCAAGGGCCCGTTCCGGTGGGCCGCACTCTCCGGGGATCCCGCGGATATCCGGGCGACGGACGAGGCGGTGCTGTCGCTGTTCCCGGACAACGACCACCTGCACCGCTGGATCCGTGCCGCCCAGGAGCGGGTCGCCTACCAGGGACTGCCCGCCCGCATCTGCTGGCTCGGCTACGGCGAGCGGGACAAGGCCGGAGTGCGGTTCAACGAGATGGTGGCCTCCGGTGAGCTGTCGGCGCCGATCGTGATCGGCCGCGATCACCTGGACGCCGGCTCGGTGGCCTCCCCGTACCGGGAGACCGAGTCGATGGCCGACGGCTCGGACGCGATCGCGGACTGGCCGTTGCTGAACGCCCTCGTGAACACCGCGAGCGGGGCGACCTGGGTGTCGTTCCACCATGGCGGCGGGGTCGGCATCGGCCGGTCGCTGCACGCCGGGCAGGTGACCGTCGCCGACGGCACCGAACTGGCCGGGCGTAAGATCGAGCGCGTGCTCAGCAACGACCCCGGGATGGGCGTGATCAGGCACATCGACTCCGGTGACGCCGCCGACGACGCGCCGCTGCGCGCGCACCCCGAGGGCGGGGTGCGGCTGCCGTCGTGACCGGTACCGGTGACTTCGACCGGCTCTGGGCGGACCTGGAGCCGGTCGGGCGCGACCCCGGCAGCGGCGGCTACCGCCGGTTCGCGTGGACGCGCGAGGACTCCGTGCTGCGCGAATGGTTCGCTGCCGCGGCCGCCGCGCGCGGGCTCGAGGTGACCATCGACCGGGCCGGCAACCAGTGGGCCTGGTGGGGCGACCCGGACGCGGGGCCCGGCGTCGTCGTCGGGTCGCACCTGGACTCGGTGCCCGACGGCGGGGCGTTCGACGGGCCGCTCGGGGTGATCAGCGCGTTCGCCGCGCTGGACGAACTGCGCGCGGCCGGCCGCGTGCTCGCCCACCCGGTCGGCGTGGTGAACTTCGGCGACGAGGAGGGCGCGCGGTTCGGCGTGGCCTGCGCCGGCTCGCGGCTGCTGACCGGCGCGCTGACGCCGGAGCGGGCCCTGGCGCTGCGCGACGGCGACAGCGTGACCATGGCTGAGGCGATGAAGCGGGCTGGCGCGGACCCCGGCGCGGCCGGTCGGGACGACGAGACGCTGCGCCGGGTCGGGGTCTTCATAGAACTGCACATCGAGCAAGGCCGCGGCCTGGCCGACCTTGGTCGCCCGGTCGCGGTCGGCTCGTCCATCTGGCCGCACGGGCGGTGGCGTTTCACCCTCGACGGGGAGGCCAACCACGCGGGCACGACCCGGCTGGCCGACCGGCGCGACCCCATGCTCGACCTGGCCACCGCGATCGTCCGCGCCAGGGAACTGGCCGGGGACTACGGCGTGCTGGCCACCTGCGGGAAGGTCCTGGTCGAGCCCGGCGGGGTGAACGCGATCCCCGCGCGCGTCACCGGCTGGCTGGACGCCCGCGGCGCCGACCCGGCCGCGGTGCGGGCGATGGTCGCCGAGTTCGACGCGGGCCTGGCCAGCGGGTCGCTCGCCGGCCCGTCGCTCGTCCGCTCGGCGCTGACCGAGGAATCCTGGACGGACGCGACCGCGTTCGACTCCTACCTGGTCTCGCGCATGTCCGCGCTGCTCGACGCGCCGGTGCTGGCCACCGGGGCCGGGCACGACGCCGGCATCCTGGCGAACGCGGGCGTGCCCGCGGCGATGCTGTTCGTGCGCAACCCGACCGGCGTCTCGCACTCCCCCGCCGAGCACGCCCATCGCGACGACTGCCTGCACGGCGTCCGCGCCCTGGCCGCCGTGCTCCGCGACCTCGCCTGCTAACGCGCGCGAGCGGCGGCCTGGCACGTGCTGTGCCAGGGTGCTTGGCTTACTGGCGGTGCCGCTACTGCCCGATCCGCAGCACGATCTTGCCGCGGGTGTGGCGGCCCGCGACCCGGGTCAGCGCCTGGCGGGCCCAGTCCGCGGCGTGGTAGTCGAACACCGCACTGGCGCCCAGGCCCCGCAGGTAGTCGTGGTTGCCCGGGCTGGCCACGCCCAGCGGCCGGGCGCCCAGGGCCGCCGCGATCTGCACGGCGGCGCTGCCCACCCCTCCGGCGGCGGCGGTGATGAGCACGGTCTCGCCGGCCTGCACCCGCCCCCGGTCTACCAGGCCCTGGTAGGCGGTCCCACCGCCGATCACCAGCCCAGCCGCCTCGGCGAAGCTCGCCCGGCCGGGCATCGGGGCCAGCCGGTCCGCCGACGCCAGCGCCAGTTCGGCGAACCCGCCCCCCGCCGGGAACAGGACCGCATACACCCGCTCGCCCGGCTGGACACCGGCCCCGTCACCGGCCGCTTCGACCACGCCGGCGACTTCCTGGCCCGGGACGAACGGCAAGGCAATCCCCGGCAAGCCGCCGCCGAGGAACCCGATGTCCCACGGGCCGACACCCGCGCCATGGACCCGCACCAGCGCCTGTCCCGCCGCGGGTACTGGATCTGGCAGCTCACCCAACTTGACGCTGCCGATCCCGCCCAGTTCCTCCGCCAGCGCTACTCGCACAGCTCCAGCCTCCTCACCTTGATCTCACCCTGCCACGAGGGCCGTGCTGGGCCGAGTCGGGCCCGGCGGTGCGGTGCT
>Ga0318563_10001237_pt1 | contig 10833 bp, 9 predicted proteins | sample GRESIP066b5f19_FD_203689 | JGI IMG/M metagenome (GOLD analysis project Ga0318563, IMG submission 203689) | Tropical soil microbial communities from Luquillo Experimental Forest, Puerto Rico - GRE.SIPMG.066b5f19 | ecosystem: Environmental > Terrestrial > Soil > Tropical forest > Bulk soil... | reverse complement strand
GGGTTGGTCGGACGCGGACCTGCGTGCCGTGCTGGCCGATGCCGGCCTGCGGCTCGTCGAGATCGAGACCATGCTGGGCTGGGACGACCCACCCGAGCGGCGCGACCCAGACGGGCTGCGGCGCGAGCGGCTGGCCTTCGCCCTGGCCGACGCGGTCGGGGCACGGCACGTCGTAGCCGTCGGCGCGATCGCTGGTGAGCTCAGGCCTACCGCCACCGAAGGGTACGCGGCGCTGTGCGCGCGGGCCGCCGAGCACGGGCTGCTGGTGGCGCTCGAACCGCAGGCGTGCAGCTCGATCGCCGACCTGACCACCGCCGCCGCGATCGTGGCCGGCGCCGCGCAGCCCAACGGAGGGCTCAACATCGACGTATGGCACCAGACTCGCGGCGGCTGGCCGCTGCCGGCCCTGCGCGCCCTGCCGCCGGAGCGGGTCGTCGTCATTCAGGTCGACGACGGGCCCGGGCGCCCGGTGACAGACGACTACCTCGAGGAGTGCACGCGTTACCGCCGCGCACCCGGGCAGGGCGACTTCGACCTCCACGGGTTCTTGCGCGCCCTGCTCGCCACCGGGACGACAGCACCGCTGTCGGTGGAAGTCCTTTCCGACGTGCACGACCAGCTGCCGCCCGCGGCGGTGGCCCAGACGCTGGCCAAGGCCACCCGGCAGGTCCTGCAGGCCAGCGTCCCGGCCCGCCGCCAGGGCGAGTGAGACCAACGGCGGCACCCCGCGCGAGAAGGAGGAACCGATGGATTTCGGGGTGGTATTCCCGACCACGCAGATCGGCACGGACCCGGCGGTCATCCGCGACTTCGCCCAGACGGCCGAGGGCCTCGGCTACCGCCGGCTGCAGGTCTACGACCATGTGCTCGGCGCGGTGCATACCGACCGCGATCCGCCGCTGCCCGGCCCCTACACCGAGCATGACCCGTTCCACGAGCCGCTCACCCTGCTAGCCTTCCTGGCCGCCTGCACGACGACGATCGAGCTCGGAGTCGCCGTGCTCGTCCTGCCGCAACGGCAGACCGCCCTGGCGGCCAAGCAGGCGGCCGAGGTGGACCTGCTCTCCCGCGGCCGGCTGGTCCTCGCCGTCGGTACCGGCTGGAACTACGTGGAGTACCAGAGCCTGGGCGCCTCGTTCGGCGACCGTGGCCGGCGGCTGGACGAGCAGGTTGACCTGCTGCGCCGGCTGTGGCGCGAGCCGGTGGTCGACTACTGCGGCCAGTTCCACCGGATCGACCGGGCCGGCCTGGCGCCGCGGCCGGCCCGGGGCGACATCCCGCTCTACTTTGGCGGCGGCGCCGAGGCGTCCCTGCGGCGAGCTGCTCGGACGGGTGACGGCTTCGTCTTCGGCTCGGCGAGCCCGCACACCCACCAGCGGGCCGCCCGGCTACGCGAGCTGCTTGCCGCACACGGCCGGGACCCGGACGCGTTCCCGATGGAGACGATGATCGACTACTCGCTCGGGCCGCAGGCCTGGGCCGGGCAGGTGCCCGTCTGGCAGGCATCCGGCGGGTCGATCCTGTCCATCCGGACCATGAGCACCGGCGCGGGCTACCACGGTGTCCCGCACGCCCGGCTGCCCGATCCCGCCGCGCACATCGCGGCGCTCAGCGAGTTCCGCCGCGTCGTCCGCGGCTGAGGAAAGCAAGGACCCATGCCACCACCTGCCGAGCTGCCCCGGCTCGACCCCTTCGCCGAGAACTTCCAGCAGTTCCCGTTCGCCGCTTTGACCCTGCTGCGCGAGCGGGCTCCCGTGCACGCCCTCGCCGAGCCCGGCTGGTATGTCGTGACGACGATGGACCTGGCCCGTGAGGTGCTCACCGACCCCGCCCGGTTCTCCAGCCAGGTCTCCCGCCGCACGCCACCGCCTCCCCAGGTGGCGGACGAGGTGGCCGCGATCAGGTCCCAGGGCTTTGCCTCCGTCCCCACGTTGCTCCTGAACGACCCGCCCGCTCACACCCGCTACCGGCGGATGGTGCAGAAGGCGCTGACCCCGCGGGCGCTGGCGTGGATGGAGCCGCTGGTCGCCGACGTCGCAGACGAGCTGGTCAAGGGTCTGCCGGACGCCACCGCCATCGGCTTTATCGAGGCGTTCGCCCGGCCGCTGCCGGTGTGGGCCATCTCGCGGGTCCTAGGGCTTCCGGACGACCGCAGGGACGACGTCCACTGCTGGACCGACGCCGCCACGGCGACCATCGGCGCTCAGCTGGCGCCCGAGCGATGGCCACAGGTGGAGCGTGACCTGCTGGACTACCAGCTGACGATGGCCAGTGAACTCGAGCGGCGACGGCACGAACCCGGCGACGACCTGCTCAGCCTGCTCGTGGCCGGCGCTGCCGACCCGGGGCCCGGCGAGGAGCCCCTCGGAACCACCGAGCTGGTGAGCCTCACCCGCGAGCTGATGGTCGCGGGCAACGAGAGCAGCCTGCGCCTGCTCGCCGATATCGTCTGGCAGCTCGACGCCAGGCCGCAGGAGTGGGAGCGGGTACGAGCCGACCCGGAACGCGCCCGCGGCATCGTGGAAGAGGCGGTGCGGCTGGCCAGCCCGTCGGCTGCCGTCTTCCGCCGGGTGGTCCGTGACACCGCGCTCGGTGGCGTGTCCCTGCCCGCCGGGTCAACGCTGGTCGTCTCGCTGCTGTCGGCGAACCGCGACGAGTCCGTCTTCCCCGACGGCGACCGGTTCCGCCCCGGACGACCCCCAGCCCAACGGCATATCGCCTTCGGGCAGGGCATCCACGCGTGCATCGGCAGTGTCCTCGCCCGCATGGAGGCCCGGCACGCCGTCCGCGCGCTGGCCTGCCACGTCGACCGGATCGACGTCATTCGCGACCAGCCGCTGCGCTACCTGCCCAGCCTGATCGTGCGCGGCCTCGTCGAGCTGCCTGTCCGTGTTCGACGGCGTCGCCCTGGACAGCCGTGACATCCACGATCGGTGGCTTCGCGCATCCGTACGGACGGCTCGCGACATCATGGGGGAAAGAGGGCCGCACCGGCGCGGAACGGGTATGGCCCCACCAGACCGGCCACCATCATCGCACCGCCCGCAACCATGGAGGTTGAGCTAGCACTATGCCCGCCAAGGTCGATGCCGAAGATCGACGGCGCCAGCTGGTCCTGGCCGCCGCCGAGTTGATCGCCGAGGAGGGTGTCGGCGCGCTGACTAACGGGAGGCTCGCGGAGCGACTTTCCGGAAGCACGACCGTGGTCACCCACTATTTCCAGAGCAAGCGAGAGCTCCTCCTGCATACCTACCAGACGATGGCCTCGCGATCCCGGGCCCGGCTGGAGGAGGCGATGCGCGGAAGTGACGACCCGCTCGCCGCGTGCCTGCACGCGATGCTGCCCTTCGACGACTCCACCCGCGTCGAATGGCGGGTCTGGCTCGCCTACCAGGGCATGTCGGTCGGCGACCCCGAGCTGACCCGGATCTGGGCGGCCCGGGCGGCGTCCGCGGTCGACCGCCTCTCCCGCCTCATCGACACGGACATTGCCGCCGGACGCATGCCCTCGGCCGTCAATCCCGACACAGAAGGCGGCCGCCTGTTCTCGCTCGTCCAGGGAATGTCATTCCAGTCCATCGTCGATCCGGAGCGCTGGTCTCCGGCGCACCTGCGGCGGATCGTCGACCTGGAGCTCACGCGCCTGCGCAGCATCGATAACGGCCGCCTTGCCGCACCCCGGCCCACCGTCCTCAGCGGTGAGGACCTGCGCACGTGCACGCTCGCGGAAACTCGGCCCAATGGCCAGAGGCCTGCGGGGCAGACGCACGCCGACCTCCGCGGCGCGCCCATCGGCGACGAGGTCCTGGTGTGGGAGTACGACCGCCTCATGCCGCCGCGCGGCACCGGGGGCGGCGAGCGCGAGCACGTCCGGATCATGTACTGCGCCAACGGCTGGCATGCGGCAGGCGGCACGGCGGATGCACCCGATGATCCGGAGGTGTGCGAGGCGATCCACAGCCCGGGCTGGCGCAAGCATCGCCCCGGCGCGGAACGTTTCCGGCCGTTCTGGGAGTTCCACCAGGAGCACCCGGTCGTGTGGATCGTCAAGATCAGCGGGCCGGAAGGCCGCAGTCACCGCCACCTCGCCTACTGTGATCCCGAGCTTCCGGCCGAGTACTGGCCACTCGAGGTGCCGCAAGGCACGCGTCAACGGGCCAGGTAACCGCCGTCCACGGCGAGCACGTGGCCCATCGTGTACGCGGCCGCATCCGAGCAGAGCCACAGCACGGCGTTGGCGATCTCGGCGGGCTGCCCGAACCGGCCGATCAGGCTCAGCCGGGCGAGCACGTCCGGCTCCGCCGAGCCGCGGGCGGCCATCGCACCGCGCAGCATGGGCGTGTCGATCGCGCCCGGCGCCACCGCGTTGACCCGGATCCCTGATCCCGCGTACTCGATCGCGGCGGTCTTGGTGAGCCCGATCACCCCGTGCTTAGTCGCGGTGTACACCGCCTGTTTCGGCAGCGGGCGGAAGGAGTTGGTCGAGGCGATGTTGACGATGGCGCCGCCGCCGCGTCCGAGCATCGCCCGGATCTCGTACTTCAGGCACAGGAAGATCGACTTGAGGTTGACCGCCACCAGCCGGTCGAAGGTGGCCTCGTCGCAGTCGGCGAGCAGCGTGGTCTCGGTCTCGATCGCGGCCGCGTTGGCCGCGCAGTCCAGGCCGCCGAAGTTCTCCACCGCGGCCCGGACGGCTGCTTCGACATCGCCGGCCTGTGACACGTCGGTGCGGACGAAGACCGCCTGGCCGCCGTCCCGCTTGATCGCATCGACAGTCTCCTCTCCGCCCTCGGCGGCGATATCGGCGGCGACCACCTGCGCCCCGGCGGCCGCGAACGCCTGGGCCGTCGCCCGGCCCATGCCGCCGGAGGCCCCGGTGACCAGCGCGACCTTGCCCGCGAACGCCCCGCTCACGAGCGGGCCCCGTGTTCGCCCGCCGCCGGCCGCGCCGCGTGCCGGCCCGCGAGGTAGCCGAACACGATGGCCGGCCCGAGGGTGCCCCCGGCCCCGCCGTAGGTCATGCCCATCACCGAGGCCATCGCGTTCCCGGCCGCGTACAGCCCCGGGATCGGCTGGCCGTCCACGTCCAGGACCTGCCCGTTGCCATCGGTGCGCGGGCCGCCCTTGGTGCCCAGCGCGCCGGAGTAGACGCGCACCGCGTAGTACGGCGGCACGTCCACCGGGCCGAGGGTGGCCGCGGGGCCGGGGCCCTCCGCCGGGTCGCCCCACCACCGGTCGTGCAGGCTGTTACCGCGGCCGAAGTCGGTGTCCACGCCGCGGGCGGACTGCTCGTTCCACCGCGCCACCGTCTGCTGCAGCGCATCGGCCGGGACGTCGATGGCCGCCGCGAGCGCGGCCAGGTCCTGGGCCTCGGTCATCCAGTCCGGCGCGGCCGATCCGCCCTTGAACCCGGCCAGGCCGTACCGGGTCAGGTAGTGCCGGTCGAAGATCATCCACGCCGGGTGGTTGACGTATTCGAAGCTAGTTACGTCCACCACGTGGAAGGCGGCGCCCAGGGCGTTGTAGTTCGCCGCCTCGTTGGTGAACCGGCGGCCCCGCCGGTTCACCATGATGGTGTGCGGACGGGTCCGCTCGCCGTTGACCTGCCAGGCGGCCATCTGGCCGCCCACCGGCACGTCGATCGTGGCCACCCACCACGCCTCCCGCATGTTGCCCAGGCCCGCGCCCGCCCGCATCGCCATCTTCAGGCCGTCCCCGGTGTTGGTCGGCACCGACGCCGACCGCACCAGCGGGCCGCGGCTGAACGCCCGCACCAGGTCCGGGTCCCATTCGAATCCGCCCGTCGCCAGTACCACGCCGCGCGCGGCCCCCACCTCGACCGGTCCGCCAACTGTCTCGAACCGCACCCCGGTGATCCGCCGCCCGTCGCGCAGCAGGTCGACTGCGCGCATCCCGGTCCGCGGCTCGATGCCGCGGTCCAGGCAGGCCTTGAGCAGCGGGCCGATCAGCCCCTGGCCGGCCCCGCGCTCGTCGCGGATCTTGCGCCGCTCCAGCTCCGAGGGATCCACGCCCTGCGGCGCGCCGCGGCCCAGCGACGTCTCGCTCATCATGATGTTGCCGGACAGTTGCGGCCCCACCGTGACCCGGTCCCGCCAGCTGCCGAGCTCGACGAACGGGAACAGCGGGCACTCCAGCGACCGGCCGCCGCCCGGCTTGGCGCCGGGATGCTCGGGATGGTAGTCCGGGAAGTCCTTGATGATCTGGAACTGGACCGGCGTGTTCTGTTCCAGCCAGGTCACCACCTCCGGGCCGGCGTCGACCAGCGCCGCGGCCAGGCTCATGTCGATCAGGCCGTTGGACAGCGACCCCAGGTAGGTCAGCGCCTCTTCCCGGCTGTCCGCGATACCGAGCTCGGCCATGTGCGGGTTCATCGGGATCCACACCATCCCGCCGGACCAGGCACTCGTGCCGCCGACGGTATCGGCCTTCTCGAACAGGCCGACGCTGGCGCCTTCGGCTGCTGCCCGGACCGCGGCCGTAAGGGCCGCCGCGCCGGTCCCCAAGACGATGACATCGAACGTTTCCACCGGGGCTCCTCGTGATCGGACCGGAGAAGTTTTTATTGACGGACTCCATAAAGAGCCTAGTCACCGTCGGCCGGTATCTCTAGCATCTATGTCAGCCACCCGTGCGACGTTGCAGGAGGCGCCATGGCTGACCAACCGCATCTCGATGGCCCCTCCTTGCAGAGGTTCCTCGACCGCGAAGAGGGCGAGCGCGGCGGCACGGTGACGGCGTTCCGGCCGATCAGCGGTGGTTACAGCAGGCTCAGCGCGCTGGCCGCCGTGCAGTGGGCGGACGGGTCGCAGGAGTCCTTCGTGTTGCGCTCGGACCCGCCGCCGGATACCGGGGTCTTCGTCAGCGACCGGGACGACGAGTGGCGGTTGCTCCAGTCCATGTCGGGAAAGCTGCCGATCCGCACGCCGACGCCCCGGTGGTACGACGCGGCAGGGGAGTACCTCGGCGCGAAGTGCCTGATCGTGGACTTCTTCCAGGGCCGGGCGCTATCGGACATTGCCCAGTCGCCGGACCAGCTGCCGCGCGCGGCGGAAATCTTCGTCGACACCCTCGCCGAGGTCCACCGGGCGCCGCTCGGCGTGCTGCCGCCCGAACTGGAGCGGCCCGCCGACTGGGAGACCTACATCGAGGGGCTGGTCGAGCACCTCGGCCGGCTCGACACCCACCTCGCCGACAGCAACCCCGCTCTGCACTACACGGCCGCTCAGCTGCACGCGCACCGTCCGCCCCCGGTGCCGCTCGGCTTCGTGCACGGCGACGCCCAGCCGGCCAACATCCTGGTGCCCGGCGAGGGCTCAGTGCTGATGATCGACTGGGAGTTCGCGCGCATCGGCGACCCGCGCGAGGACCTCGGTTACTACAGCCACCTGCCCGTCCCGCCGAACTTGTACCAGGCCGACCCGCAGGGCTTCCTCGCCCGGTACCGGGAGCGCACCGGCCTGAGCGAAGAGCAGGTGAACGAGGACACCGTCTCGTACTTCTACGTCCTGGGCATGGCGCGACTCCTTGGTCAGATGTTCGAGGCCGCGGACGCGCTGGCCCAAGGCCGGTCACGGGGCGTGATGGCGACGTACATGATGAACGGCACTTCGGCCACGACCAGCGAGTTCATCGCGGTCGCCCGCCGACTCGCCAGCTGAAGGAGCAGCCGTGCTATCTCGACCCACGACCGAGCAGATCCTGCTGGACTGCTGCCGCGAGCTCATGACCACCGTGCTGCCGGCGCTGACGGACGAGACCGCGCAGGTCTCGGTGATCATGGTCGAGACCGTGCTGCGCAACGCCGCGGTACGCGCCGCGCACGAGGTGGCCTGGATGCGCGCGGAGACCGCCGAGATCGAGAGCTACGCCCAGGCGGTGGCCGAGCAAGCGCCCGTCGGCGCCTCGCCCGGTGCCGACTCACCCGGTGCCGACTCACTCAGGGCCGCGCTCAAGGCGCTGGCCGACGCGCCGCGAGACAGCCTGCATCTCGACGACGTGGTGGAGACCTACTGCCGGGCGGGCAACGCTCTGTCCGCCGCGCTCGAGACCGCCGTGGCCGGGAGTCTGACCGGGCTCGTCCGGCGCGGCGAGGAGATCCTCGACACCCGTGACGGCCACGAAACCGAGGTCATGGCCGGCTGGACTCCCACCGGCCGGTAATCAAGGCTGACACCCGGATCGTTCGGTGAAATTCTTCTGCCGAACGATCCAGGCGCGTGCCCAGGGCAGCCGGGACGGTCAGCCCTCGAGGACCGTGACCTTACCGGACGAGCCGTCCACCTCGAGCAGCGTGCCGTCCGGGATGCGCGAGGTCGCGTCGCTCACGCCGGCGGCGCACGGGATGCCCAGCTCCCGGCTGACGATCATCGCGTGGCTGCCCATGGCCCCGACGTCCACCACCACGCCGGCGGCCACCATGAACAGCGGGGTCCACGACGGGTCGGTCTGCGGCGCGACCAGGATCTCACCCGGCTCGAAGGCGGCGATCTGCGAGGTGTCGGTGATCACGCGCGCCCGGCCGCGGGCGACACCCGGCGAGGCCGGCGCGCCCGCCAGGACGTCGCCGGGCCGGACCGCCGCCGCCTCCTGGGCACCCTTGCGCGGCACGTCGGCCAGCGGCGTCATCGGCTCGCCGCCGACGACGAAGGTCGGCGGCTCGACGTCGAACAGCTGCCGCCACTGCCGCTCGCGCTCGCGCAGCGTGTCGGCCAGGTCTGCGGCGTGCGTGGCCAGCAGGTCGAGCTCGGACTCCAGGGCCATGAAGACCTGCTGCGGATGGTCCAGCTCCCCCTTGGCGGTCAGCCGCCGGCCCAGCTCGAACAGCGGCGCCCGCACCTCGTGCAGGACCTTCACCGCGCTGGTCTTCCCGCGCTCGCGCCAGGCGGCGAACCGGCGCGACGACGCGATGGCCAGGTGCAGCGTCTGCACGGCCTCCTCGTTCGACCCGAGGATCTTCAGCGCCTGCTGCAGCGCGGCCGCGGCGTCGGCGGCGCGCTGCTCGCGGCGCAGGCTGGGGGAGGCGTCGTCATCCAGCTGGCGGAGCCGGCCGATCAGCGCCAGCGGCAGTTCCGGCTGGGTCTCCCAGGTGTGCACGCCGATGTCCCACTCGCTGGGCCCGCGGTACCCGAACTCGTGCACGAACATGTCAAAACGCGTGGCGAAGTCCGGATGATCCTGGCGCAGCCGGTCCAGCAGCCCCTCCTCGCCCTTGTCAAAGGCGGCGGTCAGCCCGGCGTCCGCGCGCACGACGCGCGACAGGTCCCACAGCGCGAACGACGGGAGCGCCGAGTCGACGTCGCCGGCGTGGCCGATCAGCCGGATGGCGAGCGTCGGGTCCTCGTTCCCGATCAGCGAGCTGATCACCCCGGGGCCGATCGCCGCCTGGTTGCTCCCGATCACGTACCCGCGTCCCCACATGATCCGCTGCAGCGGTGCCGCCGTCCGGGCCAGCGTGATCAGGACCTCGTTCGAGGCCGAGCGCAGATCTGGCCGCTCGGCCCGGATCCGGTCGGCCAGCTCCCGCTCCTCCTCCAGCTCGGGGAACGTGGTCGTGGTCATCGTCCACTGCACCCGCGCGGCCACGTTAGCCGACAGCTCCTCATTGACGTCGGTCGGGCTCGGCCGGTGCGGCGGCGGGTTCGGGTGGGAGAAGAAGGCCGCGTCGATCGCGTCAGAGCCGATGCCGGCCCGGATTCCGGTGATGCGCACGTACGTCTGGTTGACGTACAGGTAGCCGTAGAAGAAGCCGCCCACCGGCGGGTACGGGTCAGGCGACATCTCCGCCGGCGTGAAATAACGCAGCCGCACGTTTCCGACCGCCCAGCCGGGCAGGATCTCGGGAATCCAGACCAGGCTCGCGCCGAGCGGGGTGACCGGATCGGGCATCACGTCGTTGGCGTTGAGCCGGGTATAGACGGGGTATCGCGTGCTCGCGACGGTGTCGATGATCCAGTTCTGATCTGTCACGGTACCTCCGCGCGGCGCAGTAGTCGGCGATGTTTACCTAAGCCTGCTCAAGCCGGGCCGGTAGTGCAATAGTGCGGTAACTTTAGTGATCCACTAGTAACGAGGGAGCCGCCATGGCCGAGGAGTTCATCATCGCCGGCTGGCTCGACTACGGGCCGAACCGCGATCAGGTTCTCGAACACTTCACCGCGTGCGCCGTCGCGAGCCGAGACGAGCCCGGCTGTCTCGACTACACGGTCTGCGCCGACCCGCAGAACCCAGGCCGGGTGGTGGTCTTCGAACGGTGGGCCGCCGAGGAGGACCTGATCGAGCACTTCAAGACGCCGCACATCGCCGCGTTCCGTGAGGCGGTCAAGCGCTACCCGCGGTCCGGGCGCGATCTGCACCGGTATTTCGTCGCGTACGGCGAGGAATTTCAGTCGCTGTCGGGTGCCGCGACGAGTTGAGGGCTTCCGAGTTTCTTGACGGGGAGATCAGTTTCCTCCGACGATACGAAGGACCGGATCGTCGGTAGTTCGAAGGAGCGCGCGTGACTGGTGCCATTCGGGCCAGGGCGGAGACTGCGCCGCAGGACCTCGCGCTGGCAGACGATTCCCGAACGCGGACGTGGTCCGAGGTGGCGCAGGACCTGGAGCGTGCCGCCGGGGCGCTGCTCGCCGCCGTGCCGGAGTCGTCGCAGCGCGTCTCGATCATCGGGGAGAACGCCATCCCCACCCTGGAGGCGCACGCGGCCGCGCTCACCGTGGGCGTCGGCGCCGTGGCGACCTCCCGTCAGCTGCGCGCGAACGAGCTCGCCGACCAGTATGCCGACGCGGGCGTGGTTGCCGCGATAGCAGGGGCGGGCAG
>Ga0318563_10001233_pt1 | contig 10849 bp, 5 predicted proteins | sample GRESIP066b5f19_FD_203689 | JGI IMG/M metagenome (GOLD analysis project Ga0318563, IMG submission 203689) | Tropical soil microbial communities from Luquillo Experimental Forest, Puerto Rico - GRE.SIPMG.066b5f19 | ecosystem: Environmental > Terrestrial > Soil > Tropical forest > Bulk soil... | reverse complement strand
GCCCGTGGCCGTAGCTGTCGCGCACCGTCGGCGCATCGGGAATCGGCGCTCCCTGCTCGCCGGTGGCGGTGGTGGTGACCAGCGGCCGGCCGAGGCCCATGGCCAGGGCCCGGGCCACCGGTGCATGGGGGATGCGCAGCCCCACCTCGTGGCGCTTGTGGAGCAGCAGCTCCGGCACCAGCCGGGTGGCGGGGAGGATGAAGGTGAACGGGCCCGGCGCCAGCTGGCGAAGGATCCGGTAGGCGAAGTTGCTCACCTGCGCATAGCGGGCGAGGTCCGAGAGGTCCGCCACCAGCAGGGCGAAGGGCTTCCTCGGATCGCGGCGCTTGAGCTGCGCCAGGCGCTCCACGGCCCGGCGCTGGTGCGCATCGCAGCCGAGGGCATAGGTGGTGTCGCTGGGGTAGCCGAGCAGCCCTCCGTCACGGAGGGCCTCGACCGCGTGCTCGACGGTCCTCGGCTGCGGGTGGTGCCCGTCGACCGGGACCAGGGGAGCGCTCATGGGTCGGCCGGCCGAGCGTGGCCGGCCGACCCGTGGCGATCAACCCTTCGACGGCTCTTCCGAGGCAGCTGCGGCGGCAGCGGCGGCGGCCTCGCGGGCCGCCCGCTTTCCTTCCTCGATCAGCCGCTTGACCTTCTGACCGCCCTTGCGACCGATCTCCTCGTAGAAGTTCGGCCCACGGGTGGCCTTCACCCGGTCGCCGCCCTTCTTGCCGATCTCCTCGTAGAACTTCGCGCCGCGCTCGGCCTTGACGGTCTCGCCGCCCTTGCGGCCGATCTCCTCGTAGAAGGCCCGGCCTCGCTCGGCCTTCACCGTGGCGCCGCCCTTGCGGCCGATGGTCTCGTAGAACTCCCGACCGCGCTCGTTCCGGACGGTCTCGCCGCCCTTCCGGCCGGCCTCCGCCACCGTCATGCTTCCCTTGTTGTCCTTGTCCACCATGTCTCCAGTTCTCCCTTCGCTACCCGCCCGACCGACCCCTTGCTCCAATCCTTACGAGGCAAGGTGCGACAGCGCGCGGCGAATGCAAGCAAGTCCCATGCGCAGTCGGGCAGGCGACCGGAGTTGGACGGAACTGACCGAGGAAATAGTCAGTCGAAAAGAGCCCAGGAGTCAGGCACTTGACCATTGACCTGCCCCGGGGTCCGCCACCCCGGTCTGTCCTGGGAGCAACCCGCCGCACGCCGGATTCATTCCGCCCCCAGGAAGCACTGCGCCGTGAAGAACCGTGACGCTGGCTGCTTGCCTGCTCAAGCCTCGGGCGAGGAGACGTCGGGGACCGCCGCCTCGAGCCGCCGCCGCAGCGCCTCCACGTCGCCGGGGTCGGTGAGCTTCTGGCCGGCGCGGGTCACGTAGAAGGAGTCGATGGCCCGGTTGGCCTCGGTGGCCACCTTGGCCACGGCAATCTCCAGCGAGGCCTCGGAGAAGGCGCGGGCCAGGTCGTGCAGCAGCCCCACCCGGTCCTCTCCGCGGACGTCGACCACGGTGAATCGCTGGGAGGCGCGGTTGTCCACGCTCACCCGGGTGGCCACCGGCGGCAGCGTCCGGCCCAGCCCGCGGCGGCGGCGCCGGGCGAGGAGCGCCGGCACGTCCAGCCGTCCCTCGGCGACCGCCTGGAGATCGGCCCGCGCCCGTCGCCAGCGGGTCCGCTCCACCGGCTGTCCGGCTCTGCCCCGGACCTCGAAGACGTCGAGGGCGTACCCGTCGGAGGTCGAGCCGATCCGGGCCGAGAGGATGTCCAGCCCGTGGGCGGCGAGCACCCCGCTCCAGGTGGCGAGGAGTCCCGGGGCGTCGCGGGCGGCGAGGTGCACCTCGGCGTGGGCCCCACCGGTGCGGCGGAGGATCGCGGCCAGGGGGGCACGGCGGGCGCGGCGGAGCAGCATCGCGTGGCGGACCGCCTGCTGCGGAGGCGTGGAGTCGAAGTACCGGTCGGGGAGCGTGGTCTGCATTCGATCCGCCTCGGCGGCGCCGAACCGGCTGCGCCACAGCTCCCCGAAGCGCTCGCGGGTCCGTTGCTCGTCGCTCCCCTCCCCGCGAAGGACCGCCCGCGCCTTGCGGTAGAGCTCCTCCACCAGCCCGGAGCGCCAGGCGCTCCACATCCCGGGGGCGACCGAGGAGATGTCGGCCCAGGTCAGGAGCAGCAGCGCATCGAGCTTCTCCACGTCCCCGCACGTCTGGGCGAACCAGGCAATCAGCTCCGGGTCGGAGAGGTCCCTCCGCTGCGCGGTGTGGCTCAGCGTCAGGTGGTGGAGGACGAGGAACTCCGCCACCTCCCGCTGCCGTGGGGTGAGCCCCAGTCGCGCGCCGAGGGTGACCATCAGCTCCCGGCCGCGGACCGAGTGGTCGCCGCCCATCCCCTTCCCCGCGTCGTGGAGCAGCATTCCCAGAAAGAGCGGCAGTGGATCGGCGAGGTCGGCCATCCGTCGCCCCATCGCCGGCTCGACGTCCACCAGGTCCCCGGCGCGGAGCGCGTACAGCCGCCGCAGCGCCCGGAGCGTGTGCACGTCGACGGTGTACACGTGGTACAGGTCGTTCTGGTGGTGGGCGGTGATGCGGCCGAACTCCGGGACCAGCGCCCCCAGCACGCCGAGGGCGTGCATCTCGTCGAGCGGGGCGCCACGTGCCGCCGGGGAGGTGAAGAGGTCCTTCAGCGCCGCCACCACCTCCGGCGCACCGCGGGACTCGGCGAGCCCGGGGAGCGCCTCCACCACCCGTTCCCGTGCCCAGCTGTGCACTGGGAGCGCATGCTCGGCGGAGAGCTGGAAGAGCCGCACCACCTCCGCCGGGTCCTCCTGGAAGAGCACCCCGTTCTCGGTGGTCAGCCGGCCGTGGAAGGTGCGGAAGTGGCCGAAGCGGCGCTCGGGTCTCGGGGCCCGCCGCGGCCCGCGCTCCTCCTCCGCCCGGGCGACGATGGCATCGCTTACCCGGCGCAGGGTCGCCGCAGCGACGTAGACGTGGCGCATGAAGCGCTCCACCGGGGCGCCCTCGGGACCGGGGGCGTAGCCGAAGCCTGTGGCGAGGCTGGCCTGGAGCTCGAAGCTGAGGCGGTCTTCCTTCCGCCCCGCGGCGAGATGAGCGGCGTGGCGGATGCGGAGGAGGAAGTCACGCGCTGCACGGGCCTGGCTCACATCACCCGCCGGGAGGAGCGCCGACTCCAGGAGGCCGCCCAGCGTCCGGGCCCGAAAGCGCACCTGGGTGAGCCACAGCGCGGTCTCCAGATCACGCAATCCGCCCTGTCCCTGCTTCACGTTGGGCTCGAGGAGGAAGACCGTGTCGCCGAAGCGCTCCCGGCGGGCGCGGAGCTCGTCCACCTTGGCCTGGAGGAAGGGCTCGACGCCGCGGGTCCGCTGCTCCTCGAGCAGACTGCGCTCCGCCCGGTGCCACAGCGCGGCGTCTCCAGCGACGTGCCGGGCATCGAGCAGCGCGGTGCGGAAGGAGAGGTCGTCGCCGGCGGCGGCCTGGGCCTCGTCGAGGGTACGCACGCTCCAGCCGAGGTGCACCCGCACGTCCCAGAGCAGCGTGGTGAAGGCCCGGGCAAAGCCTGCCACGTCGCCCTTGCCGTCGTGGAGGAGGAGCAGGTCCCAGTCGGAGCCGGGGCTCATCTCCCGCCGGCCCGAGCCACCGAGCGCCACCAGGGTCGCCCGGCGTAGCCCGTGCGCGGGGGCGAGCTCTGCCCAGAGTGATTCGAGGGTGAGGTCGGCGGCGGCGGTCACCAGCCGGGCGGTGGAGAGGCCCGCGCCGCCGGAGGCGTGGAAGGCGGCGATGCGGCCGGTGGCGGCCCGGCGGTGCTCGCGGAGTCGCTCGAGGAGCGGTCCGCCAGAGGGGAAGGGAGGCACCGAGGCCCGGAGCTCGCCGATGCAGGTGCGGGGCGGGACGGGCGGGAGCGCTGGGAGGTCGGCGGACACGGGCGGCGGTAACTGCGGGCGGCAGTCTAGTGCCGCGGCAATCAGCACGCTCCGGTTGCAGCGCGGGCCCGCTGCGCCGCGCGTCGCCGCTCAGTTCGCCTTGGCCAGCCGGTCGCGGTTGCCGAGGAAATCCTGGACGCCAGCGGCGAGCGCCCGTGCCACCTCATCCTGGTAGGCGGAGGTGGAGAGCCGCTTCTCCTCCTCGGCGTTGGAGAGGAATCCGGTCTCCACCAGGATGGCCGGCATCTTGGTCCCGAGGAGGACGTAGAAGAGCGCCTCCTTGGTGCCCAGGTCGTGGATCTTCCGTTCCTTGCTGGAGAGGCGGCCGACCAGCCCGGCCTGCACCCGGCTGGCGAGCCGCACGGATTCCTCGGTGTTGGCCCGGGTGGCCAGGTCGGCGAGGAGGAACTGGAGATCGTTCAGCCCCTTCTCCGACGTCGCGTTTTCCCGCGCCGCCAGCCGGATGGCGTAGCGGTCGGAAGCGAGGTTGAGGGTGTAGGTCTCGATGCCGCGGATCGATCGCTGCGGGAGCGAGTTGCAGTGCACGGAGATGAAGAGGTCGGCCCGGGCGATGTTGGCCATTCGCGCCCGGTCCTCGAGGCGGACGAAGCGATCGCCCTCCCGGGTCAGGGTCACCTCCAGGCCCTGCTCGGTGAGGATGGTGCGCAGCTTCCGGGAGATGGCCAGGGCGACGTCCTTCTCCTGGGTGCCCTCGGCGCCCACGGTGCCGGTGTCGTGCCCGCCGTGGCCGGGATCGATCACCACCCGGCGGACCTTGAGCCCCAGCTGCTCGGCGAGGGTGACCTCCCCGGCGCGGTGCTTGCCCATCGCCTTCAGGCGGTCGCGGACCTCGGCGCGCGGCGCGGCAGCGAGGAGTGGACCGGCGTCCGGAACGCCTCGCACCCGCGGGACCTCCTCCGTGGGAGCTGGCTCGGCTGGACCGGCCACCTGGGGCGTCGGAGGATCGGCATCAGCCGGGGGCGTCTCGGCCGGCTCGGCGCCATCCGCGGCCGCAGCTGGCTCCGCGGGTGCAAGGCTCGCCGGGCGGCGCTCGGCGGTCCGTGGCTTCCGGGTCACCTCCTTGAGCCAGGCCGGCGTCTCGGTGGGCGCAGACTGCGGCTTGCTGCGGATGCTCAGCGCTGGGCGCTCGGCAGGAGCGGACTCGGCGGGAGATTGCTTCGCCTCGGCGCGGCGCACCGGTGTCTCCGGTGGCTCGGCGCGGACCGAGGCCAGCAAGGTCTGGAGCCGGGTGTACTGGTCACCCTTCGGCAGCTGGAGCCCGCGCTGCAGCACCCGTCGCGCCGCCTCGGGCTGGTTCAGCCGGTCGAGGTAGGTGTGGGCCAGCGCCAGCGCGGCGTCGTCGGCCAGCCGGTGCTTCGGGTAGCTGTCGAGCAGCAGCTTGTAGTCGTCGACCGAGGCCGTGGTGTCGTCGCTCACCCCGCTGATCCGGCTCAGGTCTCCCAGCATCTGCGCCGCGGTGAACAGCGCATCGGGGGCGCGAGGGGACTTCGGATAGGTCTTGGCCACCGCCTCGAAGCGCCGGGCGACGACCAGCCAGCTGTCGCGGAGCTTCCGCCGCTTGGAGTCGGCCTTCAGCGCGTAGTAGCCGGTCCGGGCTGCCTGGTAGGCCTGCTCGGCCGGGTCGCGTGGTGTGGCCGCCTGGGCCGTCCCGACGTGGAGTAACCCCGCAAGAAGAGGAAGGATGGCCCAGGTAGGTTTCACGACTACAGCGATGTGAACCCGGGCTCCGGGCCCCCGCAACTTTTCAGCCCGCGCCGTCGAGCTCCTGCTTCCACCGCGCGAGCAGCTGGAGGGCCTGGAGCGGCGTGGTCTCCTCCACCCGGAGGGCCCGGAGCGCGGCGGCGACCTCGCTCTGCGCGGAGGGCGCATCGGGGGTGACGTCGTCGGGCAGCAGCACCGGGGAGCCACCGTCCTCGAGACGCAGCGGGAGCTGGTCCCCATCGGAGCGGAGCGCGCCCGGCCTCGGTGCGCCGTCGGTCTCCAGGCGACGGAGCACCTCTCGCGCCCGGCGGAGCACCGGACCTGGCAGGCCGGCCAGCCGCGCCACCTCCAGCCCGTAGCTCTTGCTCGCCCCACCCTCCACCACGGTGCGCAGGAACACCACCTTCCCGCCCGTCTCCCGCACCGCCATCGAGGCGTTGCGCACCCGGGCATGCGTCCGGGCCAGCTCGATCAGCTCGTGGTAGTGGGTGGCGAAGAGCGTCCGGGCGCCGACCACGTCGTGGAGGTGCTCCGCCACCGCCCAGGCGATGGAGAGACCGTCGAAGGTGGACGTGCCACGGCCGATCTCGTCCAGCACCACCAGGCTGCGAGCGGTCGCATGGTGGAGGATGGAGGCCGTCTCCGCCATCTCCACCATGAAGGTCGACTGGCCGCGGGCGAGGTCGTCGGAGGCGCCCACCCGGGTGAAGATGCGGTCCACCCGGCCCACCCGGGCCCGTGCCGCGGGAACGAAGGAGCCGGCCTGGGCGAGGAGCACCACCAGCGCCGCCTGCCGCAGCAGGGTGCTCTTCCCGGCCATGTTCGGCCCGGTGAGCACCACCAGCTGGCAGTGCTCGTGGTCCAGCCGCAGGTCGTTGGGGACGAAGGGCTCGGCGGAGACGCGGCGCTCGACCACCGGATGGCGCGACTGGACGAGCTCCAGCACCCCGGAGTCGTCCACCACTGGACGGGAGTACCCGTGCTCGGCGGCAACCCTGGCGAAGGAGAGCAGCGCATCCACCGAGGCCAGGGCATCGGCCGCCTGGCGCAGCGCCCCCGCCCGCGCCAGCACCGCCTCCCGCAGCTCCTCGAACAGCGAGCGCTCCAGGGCGATGCGCTTCTCGTCCGCCCCCAGGACCTGCGCCTCCCAGGCCTTGAGCTCGGGGGTGACGAAGCGCTCGGAGCCGACCGTGGTCTGGCGCCGCTCCCAGTGCGCCGGGACGAGGTGGAGGTTGGAGCGGGTGACCTCCAGGAAGTAGCCGAAGACGCGGGTGTAGCGAACCTTGAGGCTGTGGATGCCGGTGCGCGCCTTCTCCTGCTGCTCCAGCGCCACCAGGGTGCTCCGGCCATCCGTCCCCACCGCCACCAGCGCATCGAGCTCCGGGGAGTAGCCGGGCCGGATGAACCCGCCCTCCGCGGTGTCCGCCGGCGGGCTGTCGACCAGCGCCCGTCCGAGCCGGGCCGCGAGGTCGTCGAAGCCGCGGAGCGGCCGCCCCAGCGACTGCCACAGCGCTGCCCGGCACCCCTCGAGCGCGGTGGCGAGATCGGGGAGGACCGTCAGGCTCCGGCCGAGGCCGAAGAGATCGCGTGGGGTCCCGAGCCCGGTGGCCAGCCGTCCGACGATCCGCTCGACGTCGGAGATCTCCTTGAGCAGGGTGGCCCAGGCCTCGCGCCACACCGCCTTCCGCGCCAGCTCCTCCACCGCGTCGTGGCGAGCGGCGATCGATTCCAGGTCGAGGAGCGGGGCCACCAGCCACTGGGTGAGCCTGCGCGCCCCGAGCGCGGTGACCGTCCGGTCCATCACCCCCAGCAGCGAGCCGACCCGCGAGCCGTCGCGGAGCGTCTTCAGCACCTCGAGGTTGGCGCGGGTGGTGTCGTCGAGCACCAGCGTGCCGTCCAGCGGGAGGCGGGACAGGGCATCGACGTGCCTGGCCTCGGTACGCTGGGTGTCTCGCAGGTAGCGGAGCGCTGCCCCGGCCGCGCCGGTGGCCCGGGGAGCGCCGGCGAGCCCGAAGGCCTCCAGGGTGGCCACCCCGAAATGGGCCCGGAGGTAGGCCGCGGCCCGGACCGGCTCGAAGTGCGCCGGGTCGACCTCGGTGGTGGGGCGCTGGCCGAGGTGCTCGCGGATCGCCGAGCGGAGGGCCCCCGGGGCATCGGCGGAAAGCAGCACCTCGCTCGGGTCGTGGAGGGCCACCGCCTCCAGCAGCGCATCGAGCGAGGCTCCCTGGAGCGCCCGGAACTCCCCGGTGGACCCGTCGAGGAGCGCCGCACCGTGGGCGCCGTCCGCGCCGCAGAGCGCTGCCAGCCACACGTTGCGCCCGGCATCGAGCACGTCCTCGTCGAGCACCGTGCCCGGGGTGACGATGCGGACGATGTCCCGGCGGACGATGCCCGGTCCGTTCCCCGGGGCTTCCACCTGCTCGCAGATGGCGACCTTGTGGCCCGCCTCCAGCAGCCGGGCCACGTAGCGGCGCGCGGCGTGGTAGGGCACGCCGCACATCGGGACCCGCTCCGGTCCCTTGCTGCGGGCGGTGAGGGTGATGCCCAGCAGCTCCGAGGCCCGCACCGCGTCCTCGAAGAAGAGCTCGTAGAAGTCGCCGAGGCGGAAGAAGAGGAAGGCGTCGGCGGCGCGCGCCTTGGCGTCCAGGTACTGGCGGATCATCGGCGTGGCCGGCTGGCCGGACAGAGAACTCTCGGCCGTCATCGGCGCTGTCGCTGCCCCACCCCGCTCCACGGCCAGGCTTCCGCTCCTCCCTCGCGACTCCCGGGTCGAGTCGGTGGTAGCACCCCGGACTGACCCGCCCTTGAACCTCCAGGACCTCAACCGGCTCCGGCAGATCGCCACCATCGCCGCGCGCCACGGTTTCGCCGATTTGCTCGATCGCGCCGGCGTTTTCCGGATGATCGGCAAGCGCGATGCGGTGGAGCCGGCACCCGACACCCGCGCTGCCTCCGCGGCGCGGCGCTTTCGGCGGATGCTGGAGGAGCTCGGCCCGACCTTCGTCAAGCTGGGGCAGATCCTCTCCACCCGCGCCGACCTCCTCCCGGCGGAGTTCATCGCCGAGCTCCGGCTGCTCCAGGATTCGGTTGCTCCCATCCCACTCGAGGCGGTGCGGGCGCAGATCGCCGCCGGGCTCGGCCAGACGCCGGAGGAGGCCTTCGCCTCGATCGAGCCGGCGCCACTGGCGGCGGCGAGCATCGCCCAGGTTCACCGGGCCCGCACCCGCACTGGCGAGGAGGTGGTGGTGAAGGTGCAGCGGCCGGGGATCGCCGGACAGATCGCCTCCGACCTCCAGGTCCTCCACGCCCTGGCCCGCCTGCTGGAGGCGGTGGTGGAGGAGACCGGCATCTACTCCCCGGTGGGAATCGTCGAGGAGTTCGACCGCGCCATCCGCGAGGAGCTCGACTTCGTGCACGAGGCGGACAACGTGCGTGCCTTCCAGGCCACCCATGCCGAGCGGCACGCGATCCGCATCCCCGCGGTGCACGAGACGCTGAGCAGCCCGACGGTGCTGACCATGGAGTACCTGGAGGGGGTTCGGCTGCTCGATGCCGACCTCGACCCCGAGCGGCGCGCGGCGCTGGCCCGCACCGTGGTCGACGTCAGCTTCCGCCAGCTCTTCGTCGACGGGCTGTTCCACGGCGACCCGCACCCCGGCAACTTCCTGCTCCTCGAGAACGACGTGATCGCCCTGCTCGACTTCGGCCTGGTCGGGCGGCTCACCCGGCAGATGCGGGAGCAGCTGGTGCTCCTCTGCGTGGCGGTGGCCCTCAAGGATTCCGACTCTGTGGCCCGTCTCCTCTACCGGCTGGGCGGCCCCGAGGGACGGGCGAGCCTCAGCGCCTTTCGCAGCGACGTCGACGGCCTGCTGAATCGCCACCTCCCGCGGACGCTGGGAGAGGTGGACGCGCGAAACCTCCTGATCGAGCTCCTCGACCTAGCGGTGAAGTACCGGGTGCGGGTGCCGCGGGAATACGCCCTGCTCAGTCGCTCCTCGGTGGCGGTGGAGGGAATCCTCCGCCAGCTCTCGCCGGACCTGGACATCCTGGCGGTCGCCCTCCCCTACGCCAAGGAGCTGCTCGCCGGGCGCTACGACGTGGGGGAGCTCCAGGGCGGGTTGATGCGGGCCCTGCTCCGCTTCCAGGGCCTGGCCTCCGACCTCCCGGTACAGCTCTCGCAGATCCTCCTCGATCTCGAGACCGGCCGGTTCAGCGTCCACGTCCATTCGCCGGAGCTGGCGAAGGTGAACACCAACATCCGCGCCGCGGCGGTGATCGCCTTCCTCGGCTTCTGCGCCTGCGGCTTCATCGTCGGGGCGTTCATCTCCTTCGCCCAGGTGCCGTGGACGGTGCGCGGCTATCCGGTGCTGGGACTGCTGGGAACGGCCGCCGCCGCGGCGCTCTTCGGGGCGGCCTTCACCTGGTACCTCTTCGGCAACCGGTTCGGAAAAATCCGCATCCGGCGGCTGCTGCCCCGTTCCGGACGCACGCCCGCCCGCAACTGACGAGTACTGGGCAAACGTCGTGCAGTGGCATCGAAAGAGGCGAGGAGGCGCTCACGCCGCTCTCCCCGGTCTTCTGCTGGCGCGGTAGGGAGGGGCTGCCCGCAAAGCGCCGACCCTCGGTGCGGGGGCAGCCAGGGGAGGTCCGGGTCATGAAATTGCGAAGCGCGCTGTGGATGTCCGCGTTGTGCGCTGTGCTGTCGGTGCCGGCCGCCGCTCAGACATCGGTGACCACCACCACCCGAACGAACGTCAACGGCCAGATCGTCTCGGTCGGTGGCAACCGGGTGCTGGTCAAGGAGGCCGATGGCGTCCACGAGTACACCGTGCCCGATGGCTTCAAGTTCCACAGCGCCAACGGGATGATCGGCGTCGCGGACCTGCAGCCGGGGATGAACGTCGACGCGGTGATCACCGACAAGACCACGGTGAAGGACGTGGTCACCACCCAGAACGTCAACGGGACGGTGGCGCAGGTCGCGCCGGGCGGCATCGTGGTCAAGACTGCAAACAACGACCTGCAGTCCTACAACTTCAAGGACGAGAACGGGAACGACATCCGGATGATGTTCAACGGCAAGGACATCCCGCTCCGCGACGTCAAGCTGGGCGACCGGCTGTCCGGCACCATCGTCACCAAGTACGGGCCGCAGACCACCTCCGTTCGGAGCGCCACCGCGGCGGTGAGCACGCCTGCTCCGCCCCCGGCTCCGGCTGCAGATACC
>Ga0318563_10001232_pt1 | contig 10862 bp, 12 predicted proteins | sample GRESIP066b5f19_FD_203689 | JGI IMG/M metagenome (GOLD analysis project Ga0318563, IMG submission 203689) | Tropical soil microbial communities from Luquillo Experimental Forest, Puerto Rico - GRE.SIPMG.066b5f19 | ecosystem: Environmental > Terrestrial > Soil > Tropical forest > Bulk soil... | reverse complement strand
CGGCCGGCTAGCGCGCCGCCGTTCACCTGGACCACCTGGGCGGTGATGTGCGCCGCCTCGGGAGACGCGAGGAAGACGATCGCCGCGGCGACGTCGTCCGGTGTCCCCGGACGTCCGTCGAGCGTCTCCGACACGAGGCGTGCGTGCCGCGCCTCGGTCATCGAGTCGCCGAAGAACTCGGTCTCGGCCACGTACCCCGGTGCGACCGCGTTGGCCGTGATCCCGTCCGCGCCGTAGGCGGCGGCCTGCGCGTAGGTCAGCGCGATCACGGCCGCCTTCGCGGGCCCGTACGTCAGTCCGCCGCCGCGCAGCGCAGCGATCGACGACACGTTGACGATGCGCCCACCCGGCCGCGCGAGCCGGTCCGCGAGCGCGTCGGTCAGGAGCGCCGCGGACACGCAGTTCGAGCGGAAGGTGGCGATCAGCTCCTCGGCGAGCGACGCGCCGTCGACACCGCCGCCTGCGTTGTTGACGACCACGTCGACCGTCTCCGGCAGGTCGCGTGCGGCCGCCCTCACCGCGTCCTCGTCGGTGACGACCACGACGACGGGCACTGCTCCCAGCTCCTCCGCGGCGGCACGCAGGACCTCCTCGCGGCGGCCGAGGACGAACACGCGCTCGCCGGCGCGCGCGAACGCACGGGCCGTCGCGCGGCCGATTCCCGTGCCGCCGCCGCTGACCACGACGTTCCTCATTCCTCGATCGGCAGGTCGTCGTGGCGCGACCACTCGTGCCACGAGCCGACGTAGTTGCGGGCGTCGTACCCGAGCGCACGCAGGATCTGCACCGCGATCGCCGACCGCGACCCGCCGTGGCAGTACGCGACCACCTCGGCGCCGGGCTCGAGGCCGAGCTCGGCATCGACCTCGCCGCGCGCGAGCTCCATCAGCCGGTAGACGTCGAGGTTGCGCGCGCCGGGGATGTGGCCCTGCCGCGGGTCGCACGCCTGGCCGCCGCTGGCGTCGTACTCCGCCGCCGTGCGCACGTCGACGATCGCAACGTCGCCCAGCCGCTGCGCGAGCTCGTCGACCGCGATGTCCGTCAGAGCGTCCCCACCAGATCCACCTCCGCCGCGACGGACGGGCGCCGCGTCAGCTCCGCGAGCCAGCTCTCGAGCCGCTCGGGCAGGTCGACGCCCAGCATGTCGCGCGCGCGGATCACCCACGGCGCGTACGCGATGTCGGCGAAGAGGCTGTGCCCCACTTCGAGCGCGTGCAGCTTCTGCGCGAGCGCGTTCTCCTCGCCGCGGCGGAACGCGTAGTAGTCGTCGCCCAGGTTCTCGTCGAAGCGGTGGACGAGGAGGCGCGTGCGGGCGCGCCCGACCGGGTCGGCCGGCTGCAGCGGCGGCGCGGGGTAGCGCTCGTCGAGGTAGCCCATGATCACCTCGCTCTCCGGCAGCACGAAGGCGTCGTCGAGCACCGGCACGCGACCCGACGCGTTCAGCTCGTACAGCCAGCGCGGCCGGTTCTTCAGGTCGATCTCCACCGCCTCGTAGGAGATGCCCTTCTCGGCGAGCGTGATGCGCACCCGGGCGCAATACGGGCACCTGGGCGCATCGAAGAGCTTCACGACTCGAGCCCCATCAGCTCGGCGATCTGCGCGTACAGCTCGTCGGCCGGGGGCAGCTCTGCGGGCGACGCTGCGGTGCGCGCGACGCTCCGCACCTGCTCGCGGTCGGCGCCGGTGAGGCGGGCGACGAGCGTCGGATTGGCTTCGAGCGCCAGCGCGTCGCCCGTCGGGAGCGGCCCGTAGTAGTCCGGCACCGAGAGGTACTCGTCGACCATCGACCCTCGTTCGTACAGGCGGAAGCGCACAACGGATTGCTCCTCGACGCGCAGGGCGACCGTGACGGCGCCGAGGCGGTCCGCCAGCTCCTTCGCGAAGCGCAGGTGCGCCTCGCGGTCGGCGTCGAGCACGTCGTCGGCGACACGGATCCAACTGTGGCTCGTCGTCACCTGCGGCGCGGCGAGCCGCGGCATGAACTGCTCGATCGCACGCTGAACGGAGGTCTCGTCGTCGCTCTGAACGTGCGTGCTGCCGTAGGACGGCCGTGGGCTGTCGTCCACGAGGCGGGTCTCCAGCGCGGCGATCGGCGTCGCCATGAACTTCGCGTACTCCTCGAAGCCGAGCCGGCGCCAGACGGAGACCGCGCCGACGTTCGAGGTGACGACGTCGAGGCTGACGTACGCCGCGCCGCGCGCCTTCGCGTCGTCGACGCAGGCGCGCATGAGCTCCTTGGCGACGCCCTGCCGGCGGCCGCGCGGGCGGACGTGGACGAGCTGCACGTGCGCCCGGCCGTGTGCGGGGGCTTCGATGCGCGCGACCCCGACCGGGCCCTCGTCGTCGTCGGCGATGAAGACGCCGCCGCCGCGAAGGTCGTCGAGCGTGTCGCGCCACTCCTCGTCCCAGCCCTCGGGCTCGCCGATCGGCTCGGGAACCTCCGCCTCGAACTCCTGCCAGAGCTCGCGGAGCGTGGCCTCGTCAGCTTCCGTCGCGCGGCGGATGTTCACGGCGCCGCCGTCCTCGCGCCGGTCAGCAGGTAGTGCGCGCTCAGGTTCTGGAAGGGGTCGAGCCTCGGTCCCATCTCCTCCACTCCCACACCGTAGAGGCTGAGCACTGCCTTCTGAAGGGCGATGTCGCCCACCGGCCACGCACGGGGACGGGCGAGGTGCCGGGCGAGGAACCATTCGGCCGTCCACGGGCCGAGCCCGCGCAGGGCGGTGATCCGCGCGCGCACCTCGTCGTCCTCGAGCGTGGCGAGCGCGTCGAGGTCGACGTCGCTGCGCGCGAGCGAGATCGTGTACTCGGCCTTCCGGCGCGAGAACCCGACCGCGACGAGCTCGGCCTCCGTCGCTTGGGCGAGGCGCTCGCGGGTCGGGAACGCGTAGGCGAGGTCCGCGCGCTCGCCGAAGCGCTCGATCATCCGGCTGCGGATCGCGAACGCCGCGAAGAGGGAGACCTGCTGCGCCGTGATCGAGGTGACGAGCGTCTCGAACGGGTCGGGCGACAGCGGCGGGCGGAAGCCCGCGAGGCGGAGCGCGATCGGCCCGAGCACCGGGTCGGTCTGCGACCACGCGTAGAACGGCGGCAGGTCGAACTCGAGGCCGAGCAGCTTCAGCACCTCGACGCGGATCTCGTCGTCGAGCGGCGCGACGTCGACGCCGCCCGGCGCCGCCTCGATCCGCACCTCGCGGCCGCCGATCACTCGGTGGAGCCCGCCCTCGTGCCACAGGGACGCGGAGTCGACCCCGAACGCCCGGAACCGCTCCGTGGAGACGTCGAAGTCGTAGGGCTCGGGAAGGGCGAGAAGCGTCAGAGGTGCGACGTGACGCCGGCCGGGTCGTCGTCCGGGGTGCGGCCGTCGGCGGACGCGTCCTCGGCCCACGAGTACATGTACTTCCCGTCGTCGAGGTCGGCGGCGAGGGTCGTCAGGCGCAGCGGGTGGAACGTGTCGCACATCACCGCCAGCTCGTGCGTCTCCGTCATGCCGAGCGACTTCTCCGCGAGCCCCGGCTGCGGCCCGTGCGGCAGCCCCGACGGGTGCAACGTCACGGAGCCGATCTCGATCCCCTTGCGCGACGAGAAGTTGCCGTCGACGTAATAGAGCATCTCCTCGCTCTGCAGGTTCGAGTGGTGGTACGGGATCGGGATCGCGTCCGGGTCGAAGTCGAGCTTGCGCGGGCAGAACGAGCAGATGACGAAGTTCGGCCCCTCGAACGTCTGGTGCGACGGCGGCGGCATGTGGATGCGCCCCGTGATCGGCTCGAAGTCGTGGATCGAGAACGCCCATGGATACACGTAGCCGTCCCACCCGACGACGTCGAACGGGTGGTAGTCGAGCACGTACGTCTGGTAGCCGTCGCGCACCCGCACCTTGACCACGTGCTCGCCGCGGTCGCGGTGCGTGCGCAGCTCGGTCGGCGCGTGGATGTCGCGGTGGTAGTACGGCGCGTGCTCCATCAGCTGGCCGTGCTCGTTGCGGTACCGCTTCGGGATCGTGATGAGGCCGGGCGTCTCGAAGACGAGATAGCGCTGCTCGCCCTCCGGGCGGAAGCGGTACGTCGTCCCGCGCGGAACGACGAGGTAGTCGCCGGGCTTGTACGGCAGGTCGCCGAAGATCGTCTCGAGCGTGCCGCTGCCCTCGTGGACGAAGATCACCTCGTCGCCCTCCCCGTTGCGGAAGAAGTCGTCCGTCGCCTCCGTCGGCCGCGCGAGCGAGATCTCGATGTCGTTGTTCCACATCAGCAGCCGCCGGCCGCTCACCGCGTCGCCGCCCGCGGGAATGTCCCACGTGCGGAAGTGGCGGTGCGCATGCGCGTCCGGCACCCATTCCTCGCGCACGATCGGCTCGAACTCGCCGAGCTCGACGACGCGACAGGGCGACTGAAGGTGGTAGAGGATCGACTCGAGGCCGGAGAAGCCCTCGAAGCCCATCACCTCCTCCGTGAGGAGTGTCCCGTTGTCGCGGTGCACGACGTGCCGTTTCCTGGGCAGGTCGCCGAGGCGCTGATAGAACGGCATGCGTGGAGAATATCGGCGCGCGAATCGAGCGGGAGGTGACGTCCTGGGACGGCGTGAGCGCCCACCCGCACCGTTTCGGCGGCCGCGAGTTCCGGCTCGGCCGGCGCGCGCTCGGGCACCTGCACGGCGAGCGCTGGGCCGATCTCCTCTTCCATCGCGGCGTGCGCGACATGCTCGTCGAGACGGGCCGCGCCGAGCCGCACCACGTGCTACCCGAGAGCGGCTGGGTGTCGAAGCAGATCCGCGACGAGCGCGACGCGGCGGAGGCCGTCGAGCTGTTCCGAGCCGAAAGATGATCCCTGCCCCGCGCTCGCGTGCCCGGCTGCGCGATCTGGCCGGGCTGGGACGCTCCTGGGCGCAGGAGTCCGGCGGAGCCGGCCTCCACCGCCCGGGGGCTTCACGACGCCGCACCGGCACCGATAGCTCCGCTATCGCCGCCGGCACGTCGCCGCGCCCCAGCGCGACCAGCTCGCACCCCGGGACAGACGCCCCCGGGGCAGCGATCATCTAGCGGGCGTTGATGTAGTCGTGCAGGTAGCGGAGCTCGAAGCTCTGCGCCCGTGACTGGTACTTGACGACGTCGCCGATCGACACGACGCCGACGACCGTCGCGCCGTCGAGCACCGGCAGGTGGCGGATGCGGCGCTCGGTCATCAGCGCCATGCACTCCTCCAGCGACGTCGCGGGCGTGACGACGACGAGCGGCGCCGACATGATCTCGCGCACCGGCGTCTCGCGCTCGTCGCGGCCCTCGAGCGTCACGCGCCGGAGATAGTCGCGCTCGGTGACGATCCCCTCGATCCCGCCGCCGTCGGTGACGAGCAGCGAGCCGACGTTCGCCTCGACCATCGCGCGCACGGCGTCGAGCACGGAGGCATCCGCCTCGATCTTGTAGAGGCTCCGGCCCTTGCCCTCCAGCACGTCCGCGACGGTTGCCACGGACCTATTGTGACATTTGTGACACGAGCTCGCCGAATCTACCGGCGCCGACGTTCCCGCCCGACAGGACGACCCCGACCCGACCGCCCCCCACCAGGCCGTTCAGCACCGCTGCCAGCCCGACCGCGCCGCTCGGCTCGACCACCAGCTTGAGCCGCTCGAACGCGAACCGCATCGCGTCGACGATCTGCTCGTCGGTCACCGTCACGACCCCGTCGACGAGGCGAGTGACGACCTCCCAGGTCAGCCGGCCCGGCTCGTTCGTCTGGAGGCCGTCGGCGATCGTCCGCGGGACGTCGATCCGCCGCCGCTCGCCCGCCGCGAGCGACTGCACCCAGTCGTCGCCCTCCGCCGGCTCGACCCCGATCACCCGGGCCACGCCGAGCTCGTGCGCGATCGTCGCGGTCCCGGACAGGAGGCCGCCGCCGCCGAGGGGCGTGACGAGCGTGTCGAAGGGGCCGGCGTCCTCGATCAGCTCGAGCGCGGCCGTGCCCGCACCGGCCATGACGAGCTCGTCGTCGAAGGGGCGGACGAGCTCGAGGCCGCGCTCCTCCGCAAGCGCGGTGCCGATCGCCTCGCGGTCCTCCGTGTAGCGGTCGTAGGTGACGACCTCGGCCCCGTAGCCGACGGTCGCATCGACCTTCGAGCGTGGGGCGTCGGTCGGCATCAGGATCGTCGCGCGCGCGCCGAGGAGCCGCGCGGCGAGCGCGACCGCCTGCGCGTGATTCCCCGACGAGAACGCGAGCACACCCGTGCCGCGGGGCAGGGACGAGATCTTGTTGTACGCACCGCGGAACTTGAACGACCCGGCGCGCTGGAGGCACTCCGGCTTCAGCACCACGTGCTCGCCGAGCGTGCGCGATGTGACGACCGGCGTGCGGTGCGCGACGCCGTCGAGCAGCGCGGCGGCGCGCCGGACGTCCTCCGGCCCGATCACAGCACTCTGTTCCGCAGCACGCCGATGCCTTCCACTTCGAGCTCGACGACGTCGCCGCGCTGCAGCCAGCGGCCGTCGCCGTGCTCGAGGATGCAGCCGCCGCCGACCGTCCCCGACCCGATCAGGTCGCCGGGCAGGAGTCGTGTGTTGCGCGCCGCACGACGCAGCAGGTCGTCCCACGACCAGTGCAGGTCGCGCAGGTTGCCGCGCGAGCGCTCCTCGCCGTTCACACGCGCGACCAGCTCCCCCTCGCTGCCGTCGAGCTCGTCCGGCGTGACGACGACGGGCCCGAACGAGGTCGCGAAGTCCTTCCCCTTCGCCGGCCCGAGCCCGACGCGCATCTCCTGTCGCTGCAGGTCGCGCGCCGACCAGTCGTTCATCACCGTGAAGCCGCCGATCGCGCCGTCGGCGCCGATCATCGCCGCGACCTCGAGCTCGTAGTCGAGCTCCTGCGTCCCCTCCGGGTACGGGACGTCGTCCTCCGGACCGAAGATCGCCGCCGGGTTGGAGAAGTAGAAGACGGGGATCTCGTACCACTCCTGCGGAACCGGCTGGCCGCGCAGCGCGCGCGCGTTCGCGACGTGCTGCTCGAACGCCATGAAGTCGCGCACCGACGGCGGGTGCAGCACCGGCGGGCGGAGGTCGACGTCCGCGAGCGCGTACTCCGCGTGCTCCCGTGCGTCGCCGCCGCCGGTGAAGAACGACTGCAGCGTCTGGGCCGCGAGCTGGATCACGCGGTCGCCCTCGATGCGCCCCGGCCAGCCGCGCTCGAGCGCCAGCTCACGCGGCGTGAACATGCAGAGCCTCAAGGTTCCGTATGAACTATCACGTCGGCGATCTCCGGCCGGTCCCTGCGGATGCGCTCCTCGACCTCGCTCGCGCGCCGGTGCGCCTGTTCGAGGCTGCCGCCGCCGACACCGAGCGTGAGGTAGGCGACGAGGCGGCCCTCTTGCGTGCGGAGGACACGCAGCTCGCGCGGCTCGCTCCCCGTCGTCTCGCGCACGATCGCCGCCACGGACGCGGTGTCCTCGTCGACCTCGCGCGCGGGGCTCGTCTCGGTCAGCGGCTCGAGGTGCGTCTGCACACCCGCGATCTCGGGCACCGCCCGGCACACCGCACGCTCGAGCTGCTCGGCGATCGCGTGCGCCTCCTCGAGCGGCAGCTCGCCCGGCAGCTTCACGTGCAGCGAGAGCTCCGTCCGCCCGTCGACGTCGACCAGCGCGATGTTGTGCACCTCGCGCACGCGCGGGACGGCGATCGCCGCGGCGTGCACGCGCTCGCGCAGCGTCTCGTCGGCGAGCGGCTCGACGTGGACGACGACGTCGGCGCCCGGTAGCGCGCGCCCGACCGCCTCCTCGACGGCGTCGGCGGCGGCGTGGCCCTGTCCGACGCCCTCGGCCGCCGGCACCCCGATGACGACGTCGGCGAACTGGCGCCCGCCGGCCTGCCGCATTCGCAGCCGGCGCAGCTGGACGTGCGGCTCGATGGAGGCGATCGCGGCGCGCGCGGCCCGCTCCGCCTCGGCGGGCGCGCGATCCATCAGCACGTCGACGTTCACCTTGATCAGCCGCGCGGCGCCGAGCAGCACGAGCACGCCGACGAAGAGCGCCGCGAGCGGGTCGCCCTTCGGATAGCCGGCGTCCGCGAGCACGAGCCCGACGAGCACGGCGAACGAGCCCGCGAGGTCGCTGCCAAAGTGGAGCGCGTTGGACGCCAGGGCCGCGCTGCCGTACCGGCGGGACGTCCGCCAGGAGACGAACGTGCGGCTCAGGTCGATCGAGATCACCACGCCGAGGACGACGAACGCGTACCACGTCGGGTTCACGCGCGAATGCGTGATGCCCGCGAGCTGCTCGATCGCCCGCACCGAGATGAACACGCTGGCCGCCGACAGGAAGCCGGCCTCGGCGAGCGCCGACAGGTGCTCGGCCTTGCCGTGGCCGAACTGGTGCGTCTGGTCGGCCGGGCGCGCCGAGACGCCCACCGCGAAGAACGTGAGCAGGGCGGCGACGAGGTCGGTCCCCGAATGGATCGCCTCGGAGACGAAGCCGAGGCTGTGCGTCGCCAGGCCGACGGAGAGCTTGAGGACGACGAGCGCGGCGGCCGCGACGACCGACGCGAGGGCTGAGCGGCGTTGCGGCGACATATCTCGAACCCGAATCCTGCCCCAACCGCACGTCGGCTAGCTTCGCGGAGTGCGCCTCGCGCTGCTCGCCGCCGTCGTGGTCGCGCTCGGGACCGCGCCCGCGGCGGCACCGCGGACGGCGTGGGACGGGTGCACGCCGCAAGCCGGCGACGTCTCCTTCCGGGCACCCGACGGCACGCGGCTCGCAGGACACCTCTTCGGGCACGGGCGCGTCGGCGTCGTGCTCGCGCATCAGAGCGACGGCGACCTCTGCCAGTGGACGTCGTACGGCGCGCACCTCGCCGCCCTCGGCTACACGGCGCTGGCGTTCGACTTCCGCAATGTCGGCTCGTCGGGCGTGCACCACTACCCGGGCAACATCCGCTACGGCGGCGACGTCGCCGGCGCGGTGCGAGAGCTGCGGCGGCGCGGCACGCAGAAGGTGGTGCTCGTCGGCGCGTCGCTCGGCGGGTCGGCGGTGGTCCAGGGGGCGGCCAACGTGCGGCCTCTGGTTGCGGGCGTCGTCAGCGTCTCCGGCGCAGCCGACCTCTCGAACGCGATCCAGAGCGCGCCCGACCTGCGCGTGCCGGTGCTCTACCTCGCGGGCTCGGGCGACCGCGACTTCGCCGCCGACGCGAGGCGGCTGTACGCGGCGACGAAGGAGCGGTCGAAGCGCCTGCTGCTGCTCGACGACTCGCGCCACGGGACCGCGCTCGTCGGCGGCAACGCCGCGGCGCGGGGCGCCGTCGACGCGTTCATCGCGAAGAGCTAGAGGCTTCTACAGGTTGCCGCGGAGCGCCTGCTCGCGCTCGATCGCCTCGAACAGCGCCTTGAAGTTACCGTCGCCGAAGCCGCGCGCGCCGTGCCGTTCGATCACCTCGAAGAACAGCGTTGGCCGGTCCTGCACGGTCTTCGTGAAGATCTGCAGCAGGTAGCCGTCGTCGTCGCGGTCGGCGAGGATGCGCAGCCGCCTCAGGTCGTCCCAGCTCTCGTCGATCGTCCCCACGCGCTCCGGCGTCTCGTCGTAGTACGTGTCGGGCGTCGAGAGGAAGATCACGCCCCGGCGCTGGAGCGCCTCGACCGTCTCCACGATGTTCGACGACTGCAGGGCGATGTGCTGAGAGCCCGGGCCGTGGTTGAACTCGAGGTACTCCTCGATCTGGCTCTTCCGCTTCCCTTCGGCCGGCTCGTTGATCGGGAACTTGACCTTCCCCTGGCCGTCCGTCATCACCTTCGACATCAGCGCCGAGTACTCGGTCGAGATGTCCTCGTCGGAGAAGTGGATCATCTCCGTCATGCCGAAGACGCGCTCGTAGAACTCGACCCAGTGCTCCATGCGGCCGAGCTCGACGTTGCCGACGATGTGGTCGATCGCGAGCAGCCCGACCTCCGACTCCCCACGCGGTGCCGTCTCGAGCGCGACGTAGCCGGGGAGGTACGCGCCTTCGTAGTCGCCCCGGCCGACGAACGTGTGCACGACGTCGCCGTAGGTCGCGATCGTCGCGAGCTCGACACGGCCGAACTCGTCCTCCACCCACTTCGGCTCGGTCACGCCCTGCGCACCGCGCTGCACGGCCTGACGGTACGCCTCGCGCGCGTCCGGGACGCGCAGCGAGATGTCCTTGACCCCGTCGCCGTGCGTCGAGGCGAACTCGCCGACCTCGTGCCCGCGACGCAGCGAGCTCGTGACCACGAGGCGGACGTCGTTCTGCTCGAGCACGTAGCTCGCGCGGTCGCGGACCCCCGTCTCCGGGCCTGCGTACGCCGTGCGGCGGAACCCGAATGCGTGCTCGTAGTAGAAGGCGGCCTGCTTGGCGTTCCCCACCCAGAGCTCGACGTGGTCCCACCCGTCGAGCGGCATGAAGTCGTCGCCCATCGGCCGTCAGTCTAGTCCCCGACCGGAACGAGTGGCCGTCGCCTGATCCGCTCGAGGATGATGCCGGCAAAGATCAGCAGCCCGCCGAGCACCTCCCACACGTTGAGCGCCTCGCCGAGCAGGATCAGCGCGAACAGGACCCCGAAGAACGGCTGCAGGTTGGAAAAGAGCGCGGCCCGCGAGGGACCGACGCGGTCGATCGCCGTGAACCAGAGGATGTTGGTGAGGAAGAGCGGCCCGATCACGGCGTAGACGAACCCGATCCACGTCAGCGTTCCGAAGTGGAAGTCCTGGTGGACGACCTGCGGCGCACTGGTCAGCGCCAGCGGGACCCAGCCGAGCGCCAGGACGAGCGCCGAGATGCGAAACGGCGAGTAGCGCCGCAGCAGCGGCGCGATCGCCATCGAGTAGCAGCCCCACGTGATGGCCGTGAGCAGCGCGAGCAGGACGCCCACGCCGCGGCC
>Ga0318563_10001223_pt1 | contig 10899 bp, 8 predicted proteins | sample GRESIP066b5f19_FD_203689 | JGI IMG/M metagenome (GOLD analysis project Ga0318563, IMG submission 203689) | Tropical soil microbial communities from Luquillo Experimental Forest, Puerto Rico - GRE.SIPMG.066b5f19 | ecosystem: Environmental > Terrestrial > Soil > Tropical forest > Bulk soil... | reverse complement strand
CCCCGTGGCCCGCGCGCCGGTCGGCATCGACGTGGAACGGCGGGCCACGGGGTGCGTGTGCTCGCTGTCGACGGCGATGCACCCCGCCGACGCCGCGCTGGTGGATGCGCTGCCCGAGCCGGATCGGCACCTCGCGGTGATCCGCTGGTGGGTGCGGGCCGAGGCGGTGCTCAAGTGCGCCGGCACCGGCATCGCGCACGGCATGGACGCGTTCGCGGTGCTGGGCGCGCCGTCCCGGGGCCAGGTCCTGCCCGGCCCGCGGCTGCCCGGGGAGCCCGACGCCACCGGCTGGGCCGCCGCGGGCGGGTGCTCGTTCGCGGCGCTGTCCGCGCCGAAGGGCTACCAGGCGGCGCTCGCCCTCCCCGGGCTGCGGATGATCCGGTACCGCGGGGGATCCGACGGCCGGTGACCGGCCCGTCCCGGGCCCTCGCGCCCGCGCCCGGTAGTCTCGCACGTGTACGGAGGTGGTGAGCCATGACCGCGGTCTATGCGGTGGACGCGTGCCGCACGCCGGTGGGGAAAATCAAGGGGGCGCTCGCCGCCGTCCGCCCCGATCACCTGTCCGCCGATGTGATCACCGCGCTGCTCGCTCGCAACCCGTGGCTGGACCCGGCGCGGATCGACGACGTGTACTGGGGGGCGGCCAACCAGGCCGGGGAGGACAACAGGAACGTCGCCAGGATGGCGGTGCTGCTGGCCGGCCTCCCGGTGGAGATCCCCGGTGCCACGGTAAACCGGCTGTGCGGGTCGGGCATGGAGGCGATCGCCTGCGCCGCCAGGGCCATCGCCGCGGGCGAGGCCGACGTGTGCCTGGCCGGCGGGGTGGAGTCGATGACCCGCGCGCCGTTCGTGCTGCCGCGGGCGGAAGGCCCGTTCCCGCGCGAGGCGGGCGTCGCCGACACCCGCCTCGGCTGGCGGCTGGTCAGCCCGCGGATGGCCGAGATGTACCCGCCGGTCAGCCTGGGAGAGACCGCGGAGAACGTGGCCGAGCGCTACCAGGTGACCAGGGAGCGCCAGGACGAGTTCGCGCTGCGCAGCCACCGGCGGGCGGCCGCGGCCCGGGACGCTGGCCGGTTCGCCGGCGAGATCGCCCCGGTGGCCACTCCCGCCGGCGCGGTGATCGCTGACGAGGGCATCCGTGACGACCTCACCCTGGCCGAGCTGGCCGCCAAGCGGCCCGCCTTCCGCCGCGACGGCACTGTGACCGGGGGCAACTCCTCCCCGCTGAACGACGGGGCGGCGGTGCTCCTGCTGGCCTCCGAGCGCGCCCTGCCCGGTGACGCCGCGGCCCCGCTGGCCCGGTACGCGGGCACCGCTGCGGCAGGCGTGCACCCGGACTACATGGGCATCGGCCCGGTGCCCGCCATGGGCAAGGTACTGGCCAGGGCCGGGTGGCACACGGACGCGCTGGACCTGGTCGAGGTCAACGAGGCGTTCGCGGCTCAGGCGGTGGCCGTGGCCGACGAGCTCAAGCTCGACCCCGACCGGCTGAACGTCAACGGCGGCGCGATCGCCATCGGCCACCCGCTCGGCTGCTCCGGCGCCCGCGTCACCACCACCCTGCTGCACGAGCTGCGCCGCCGCGGGGCCAGCCGGGCGGCGGCCACCATGTGCATCGGTGTCGGCCAGGGCGTCGCCACCCTGTGGGAAAACGGCTGAGGCACCCGGTGGAGCCGGCCGGGCACGGCCCAGGTGCTGGCAGCGTGATCCGGGATCCGGGGGATCGGATCTTTACCCTGCCCAACGCGATCAGCGTGGCACGGCTGGCCGGCGTTCCGGTGTTCTTGTGGCTGGTGCTCGTCCCGCAGGCGGACTGGTGGGCGGTCGGCCTGCTGATCGCGGCCGGCCTGTCCGACTGGCTGGACGGCAAGCTCGCCCGGGCCTGGAACCAGCAGAGCCGCCTCGGGCAGGTGCTCGACCCGGCCGCGGACCGGCTGTACATCGCGGCGATCCTGATCGGCCTGGCGGTGCGAGGGATCATCGGCTGGTGGCTCGTGGCCGTCCTGGTGTCCCGGGAACTGGTGCTCGGCGTGGCCCTGCTGGCACTGCGGCGGCACGGCTACGGCCCGCTTCAGGTCAGCTTCGTGGGCAAGGCGGCGACCCTGTGCCTGCTCTACGCGTTCCCCCTGCTCTTCATCGGCGACCACACCGGTCCCGTGGCAACGGCCGCACGGGTCATCGGTTGGGCCTTCGTGATCTGGGGAACGGCCCTCTACTGGTGGGCGGCCGTGCTCTACCTCGCCCAGGCGCGGCAGGTCATCGCCGACGCCCGCCGCGCCGAGGCGCCCGGCCGGCCGCAGGCCCCGCTGGCCCCGCAGCGGCGGCCCGGCGATGATGGGGCATAAGGGCCAGCGAAGGGAGACGCGCGGGCCGTGAAGGCATTGGTGATGGCGGGCGGGGAGGGGACGAGGCTGCGGCCGATGACCGCCAGCCAGCCCAAGCCGCTGCTTCCCGTGGCCAACAAGCCGATCATGGAGCACGTGCTGCGCCTGCTGAAGCGGCACGGATTCCAGGAGACCGTGGCGACCGTCCAGTTCTTCGCGCCGCTGGTCCGCAACTACTTCGGTGATGGCGAAGAAGTCGGGATGAGCCTGCAGTACGCCACCGAGGAGATACCACTCGGGACGGCCGGGAGCGTGAAAAACGCCGAGGACGCCCTGCGGTCCGGCCCGTTCCTGGTGATATCCGGCGACGCGCTCACCGATATCGACCTGGCGGCGCTGGTGGCCTACCACAAGAAGCAGGGCGCCCTGGTGACGGTGGCCCTCGCCCGGGTCCCGAACCCCCTGGAGTTCGGCATCATCATCGCCGACGACGACGGCCGCATTCAGCGCTTCCTGGAGAAGCCCAGCTGGGGGCAGGTGTTCTCGGACACCGTCAACACCGGCATCTACGTGATGGAGCCCGAGGTGCTCGACGAGGTGCCCGCCGGGGAGGCGGTGGACTGGGCCGCCGACGTGTTCCCGCGCCTGGTGGCGGCCGGGGCGCCGTTGCACGGCTGGGTCGCCGAGGGGTACTGGCAGGACGTCGGGACGCACGAGAGCTACCTCAGGGCCCAGGCGGACGTGCTGTCCGGCCAGGTGGAGGCGGAGATCGACGGCTTCGAGATCTCCCCCGGGGTCTGGGTGGCCGAGGGCGCCGAGGTAGACCCGGAAGCGGTGCTCAAAGGCCCGCTGTGCGTCGGCGAGTACGCCAAGGTCGAGCCGGGCGCGGAACTCCGCGAGTTCACCGTGATCGGCAGCAACGTCGTGGTGAAGGAGGGCGCGTTCCTGCACCGGGCCGTGGTGCACAACAACGTGTACATCGGCCAGGGCGCCACCCTCCGGGGCTGCGTGATCTGCAAGAAGACCGACGTCATGGCGTCCACCCGGATCGAGGAGGGGGCGATCGTCGGGGACGAGTGCCTGATCGAGCCCGAGGCGTACCTGACCGCCGGGGTGAAGGTGTACCCGTTCAAGACGATCGAAGCGGGCGCGGTGGTCAACAACAGCGTCATCTGGGAGTCGTCCGCGCTGCGCACGCTGTTCGGCCCCCGCGGGGTGTCCGGCCTGGTCAACGTCGAGATCACCCCCGAGCTGTGCGTGCGCCTGGCGAGCGCCTACGCCAGCACGCTGCGCAAGGGCGCGACCGTCACCACCTCGCGGGATGTGTCCCGGGCGGCCCGGGCGCTGAAGCGTGCCATTCACGGCGCGCTGAACGCCAGCGCGATCAACGTGGTGGACCTGGAGGCCATGCCGCTGCCGGTGGCCCGGTTCCACACGGCGCGCAGCGACGCCAGCGGCGGCATAGCGCTGCGCACCACCCCCGGCGACCCGCAGTCGATCGACATCATCTTCTTTGACGAGCGGGGCGCCGACCTGTCCGAGGCGGCCTGCCGCAAGCTGGAGCGGGTGTTCTCCCGGCAGGAGTACCGGCGGGCCTTCCCCGGCGAGATCGCCGGGCTGGCCTACCCGCCGCGGGTGGTCGAGTCCTACGCCACCGAACTGCTGCGCTGCGTGGACATGTCCGGCGTCCCGGAGGCCGGGCTGAAGGTCGTGCTCGACTGCGCGGACGGGACCGCGGCGCTGGTGCTGCCCTCGCTGCTGGGGGCCATCGGCGTCGAGGTGCTCACGCTCAACAACCGGCTCAACGAGGAGGCGCCGACGCAGACCCTGGCCGAGTTGCGGGCGGGCCTGCAGCGGCTGGCCGAGCAGGTCGCGTCGTCGCGGGCCGCGTTCGGCGCCCGGTTCGACCAGGTGGGGGAGCGCATCCAGCTTGTGGACGACAAGGGGGCGATGGTCAGCGAGGACCGCGCGCTGCTGGTCGTGCTCGACCTGATCGCCGCCGAGCGGCGCACCGGCCGGGTCGCGCTGCCCGTCACCACCACCCGGGTGGCCGAGCGGGTATGCAAGTTCCACGGCGTACAGGTGAGCTGGACGCCTACCTCCCTGCGCGGGCTCACCGAGGCCACCGCGGCCGACGATGTGATCTTCGGCGCCGACGGGCACGGCGGGTTCGTGGTGCCCGAGTTCAGCAGGAACCTCGACGGCATCGCGGCGTTCGCGCGGCTGCTTGGCCTGGTCGCCCGGGCGCGGATGACGCTCAGCCAGATCGACGCGCGAATCCCCACGGCGCACCTGCTCAGGCGCTCTATGCCAACGCCGTGGGCGGCGAAGGGCAGCGTCATGCGCACGGTCATGGAGGCGGCCGGCGACCGGACGGTGGACACCACCGACGGGGTCCGGATCGTCGAGCCCGACGGCGGCTGGGTCCTGGTGCTCCCCGACCCCGAGGAGGCGGTCACCCACCTGTGGGCCGAGGGCGCCGACGCGGACGCCGCGCAGGACCTGCTTGACCACTGGGCGGGCGTTGCGGAACGGGCCGGCACGTAGCGGCGGAGCGCGCGGGTGCCTGACCGCGGGAACAGGCGGGTGCCCCCGCGGAGTTTGACTGACCGGGGACGGATGCGCGCCGCCGTGAGACAATCGCACCTTGCCTTATTGTTCGCCGGGCTGATCCAGGGGGCGCGCGGAGTTCGATGTCGGAGGTTGCCCATGTGGCTGATGCGGGGCTGGCGGCGGCGCCTCACCCGCCGTGGCAGAAATGCGTGGCGCATGGACCAAGTACCGGTGTCGCAGGTAGCGTGGGCGCACGTACCGGAGTTGACGCCACGAGCCGCCCCGGCGGGCGTGGCACCCGCGCCGAGCCCTTGGCCCGCGGAGGAGAGGCTGGACCAAGTGATGGCGAGCGTTTACTGCGCCCGTTGCGGGCAGGCGAGCCCGGAAGGGGCACGCTTCTGCTCGCACTGCGGCGCGCCGCTCATGCGCGGCGGGGGAGAGCGGCCGGGCGAGAGCACCTCGACGATCTCACTGGGCGGCACCGACCTGGCCGACGGCGACTACGAGGAGCCGCCGGCCGAGCCGGACGCGACCGAGGTCCTGCCTGCCGGCACCGCGCTGCTGCTGGTGAAGCGCGGCCCGAACGCGGGCAGCCGGTTCCTCCTGGACAGCGAGCTCACCACCGTGGGCCGCCACCCGGGCAGCGATATCTTCCTTGACGATGTCACGGTGTCCCGGCGGCACGCGGAGTTCTACCGGCAGGGGCCCGGGTTCATCGTGCGCGATGTGGGCAGCCTGAACGGCACCTACGTGAACCGCGAGCGGATCGAGCAGACCGCCCTCAGCGACGGGGACGAGGTCCAGGTGGGCAAGTTCCGGCTGACCTTCCTCGGGGCACGGCGCTCGCAGGCAGACCGTGGCGGGGGCGCCCAGGTCGGGGCATGAGCGCTGAGCCAGCCCGGGCATACTTCGGCATCGGCGAGGTGCTTGCCCAGCTCCGCGCTGAGTTCCCGGACATCAGCGTCTCCAAGATTCGTTTCCTGGAGGCGGAGGGGCTGATCCAGCCCGCGCGCTCGCCCTCCGGTTACCGCAGGTTCGGCCCGGCGGACGTGGACCGGCTCAGGTACATCCTCACCGCCCAGCGCGACCGGTACCTGCCGCTGCGGGTGATCAAGGACCAGCTCGACATCGACCGGCCCGCCGCGAGCCCGCTGACCAGGAGCGAACTGCTGGACGCGGCGGGCATCGACGAGCGCGGCCTCGCCGAGCTTGAGGAGTTCGGCCTGGTCCGCAGGTCCGGCCGGCACTACGCGCCCGAGGCGGTCGAGGCGGTCCGGGCGATCACGGCGCTCGGCCGGTACGGGGTCCAGGCCCGGCACCTGCGGGTGCTGCGGGCCTCCGCGGAGCGGGAGACCGCGCTCATCGAGCAAGTCGTGGCGCCTATCCTGCGGCAACGCAGCCCCGGCGCCCGGGACCGGGCCGCCACGTCCGCGCGTGACATCGCCGCGCTGGTGCTCACCGTGCACGCGGCGCTCATCGAGATGACGCTGGCCGACGCCGGTTTCGCCGGGCGCGAACAGGGAGATACCGGCCGCTGACCGCAGGGCCGCGGGCGTGCCCGCTGCCCAGGCGGGTGTACTTTGACAGGGGAATCCCTTCAGCAAGGTTCAGGACGGACAGTGCCTGACGCGAGGCGAGGACGGAGCCGCCGTGAGGAAGATGGAGGTCGTCGGCGTCCGGGTTGAGATGCCCACGAACCAGCCCATCGTCCTGCTCAAGGAGACCGAGGGGGACAGGTACCTGCCGATCTGGATCGGCCCGGTGGAGGCTACCGCCATCGCGTTCGCCCAGCAGGGCATGGTGCCTGCGCGGCCGCTGACCCACGACCTGTTCCGCGACGTGCTCGAAGCGCTGGGCGTGCAGCTGACCACCGTGAACATCACCGCGCTGCGGGATGGGATCTTCTTCGCGGACCTCATCTTCTCCAACGGCAAGGAAGTGAGCGCCCGGCCCTCGGACTCCATCGCGCTGGCGCTGCGCACCGGGGCGGCGATCTTCGCCGCCGAGGAGATCCTGGACGAAGCCGGCGTCGCGATCCCGGACGAGCAGGAAGACGAGGTCGAGAAGTTCCGCGAGTTCCTCGACACGATCAGCCCAGAGGACTTCGGCCGGGCCACGTGACGAAGTCACGGGGTGACCTGAGCCTGTGCAGAGGGGGTCGCGACGCGCCGCCCGGGGTCGTTGACGGGCACACTCTGTACCGCCTAGCGTGCAATTCGGGTACCCAGGGTGGTGAGTTCCCGGGCCGGAGGCAAGTGTGGCGGTAACCAGCAGCAACGACGGCGAATCGCCCGCGCGCGGCACCGCCATGCGGCACGCCGGTGAGCAGGGCCTGCTGTTCGGTGACGAAACACTCACCATGCATTCCGACGATGTCGGCTACCGGGGCCCCACGGCCTGCGCCGCAGCCGGGATCACCTACCGTCAGCTCGACTACTGGGCCAGGACCGGCCTGGTGGAGCCGAGCGTGCGCGCGGCGCACGGATCCGGGTCGCAGCGCCTCTACAGCTTCCGCGACATCTGCGTGCTCAAGGTGGTCAAGCGGCTGCTCGACACCGGCATCTCGCTGCAGCAGATCCGCGCCGCGGTGATCCATCTCCGGGACCGCGGCACCGCGGACCTCGCCCGGCTCACCCTGATGAGCGACGGGGTCACCGTGTACGAGTGCACCTCCACCGACGAGGTGGTGGACCTGCTGGCCGGCGGCCAGGGCGTCTTCGGCATCGCGCTCGGGCGCATCTGGCAGGAGGTCGACGGCACGCTCGCCGAACTGCCCGCCGAACGCGCCGAGAGGGCCGACCCCGAGGGCGGGCCGGCGACCGCCGCGGGCAGCCGGGACGAGCTGTCCCTGCGCCGGGCCATGCGGACCGGCGGCTAGCGCCCGCGGGAGCCCCTGGCCGGCCAGGCTGCGGGACGCCTCCTACGCGATGCCGCTGCGCTACCTGGTGACCGGGATGCAGGACGTCATGGCCCGCGGCGAGGGCCCCGGCGCCGCTCTCCCCGCGATCGGCCTCCTGGCCGTCCTGACCGCGGTCCTGACGTTCATCGCGATCCGGGTGTTCCGCTGGGACGAGATCTGAAAGTGCTGGCCCGGGGGGGCGACCCCCCGGAACCCCCGCCTGGCCTGCGGTCCCTGCGACTTCGTCGCGGGGGCCTTGGCCCTGCCGGCCTGGGCCCCTGGAGGCTCCGCTGCCGCTGCGGCGTGCTGCGGGCACCGGTCCGCGGCTGGGGGTAAGCTCTCAGTGCTGGTGACACCGTCCGGGAGAGACCACGGGCCGCGGGCCCAGGGCGCCGAAGGGGCAACCTCCCCGGAACCTCTCAGGCATCAGGGACCGGACGGGGCAGGCGTCTCTGAAGTCCGCGGCGAGCGTGACGACAGAGGGGGAGACCGCGATAGGTGGCTCCCGCCCTGGAGGCGCAGATGGACTTCGCGTCACGGCACATCGGACCCTCTCCCGCCGAGCAGGAGAAAATGCTCGGCACGCTCGGCTACGCCTCACTCGATGAGCTGACCACGGCCGCCCTGCCGCCCGGCCTGGCCGGCGGCAGCATGTCCGGCCTGCCCCCCGCGGCGTCGGAGGCGGAGGCGCTGCGGCGGCTGCACGAGCTGGCGGCGCAGAACCAGGTGCTGACCTCCATGATCGGCCTCGGCTACTACGGGACCGTGACGCCCGCGGTCATCCGCCGCAACGTGCTGGAGAACCCCGCCTGGTACACCTCTTACACGCCGTACCAGCCGGAGATCTCCCAGGGGCGGCTGGAAGCGCTGCTGAACTTCCAGACGATGGTCGAGGACCTGACCGGGCTGGCCGTCGCCGGCGCCTCCCTGCTCGATGAGGCCACCGCGGCCGCCGAGGCGATGACGCTGGCCCGCCGGGCGGCACGCACTGGCCGCATCTTCCTGGCCGACGTCCGGTGCCTCCCGCAGACGCTCGCGGTGCTGGCCACCCGGGCGGCACCGCTGGGCATCGACCTGGTGGTCACCGAGGTGACCGAGCAGGAGCTGGCGGCCCAGCCCGCCGGGGAGCTGTTCGGCGTCCTGCTGCCCTACCCCGATGCCTCCGGGGAGGTCCGCGACCCGCGGCCGGTGATCGCCGCCGCGCGCGAACGGGGCGCGCTGACCGCGGTCGCCGCCGACCTGCTGGCCCTCACCCTGCTGATGCCCCCCGGTGAGCTGGGCGCCGATATCGCGGTGGGCAGCACCCAGCGATTCGGCGTCCCGATGGGATACGGGGGCCCGCACGCCGCCTACATCGCGGTCCGGGACGGCCTGGAACGGCAGCTGCCCGGCCGGCTCGTCGGGGTGTCGGTGGACGCCGCCGGGCAGCCGGCCTACCGCCTCGCCCTGCAGGCCCGGGAGCAGCACATCCGCCGGGAGCGGGCGACGAGCAACATCTGCACCGCCCAGGTGCTGCTCGCGGTCATCGCCGGGATGTACGCGGTCTACCACGGGCCCGACGGGCTGACCGAGATCGCCAGCGGCGTGCACCGCAAGGCCGCCGTGCTCGCCGCCTCGCTGCGCGCGGCGGGCTGCGCCACCGCGCACGGCGCGTTCTTCGACACCGTCGCGGTGACCGGCGTTCCCGGCGGCGCCGCGGCGGGCGTGGCCCGGGCCCGCCGCCTGGGCTACAACCTCTACCTGGCCGGCCCGGACACCGTGCAGGCCGCCTGCGACGAGACGACCACCGAGCAGCACCTGCGCGACGTGGTGGCCGCCCTCACCGACGCCGATCCCGCCGCGGTGAGCCTGGCCGGGGCGGGCATTGGGCGGGGTGGCGGGGTCGAGGCCAGCAGCGCGCTGCCGGCCGGGCTGCGGCGCACCACCGGATTCCTCACCCACCCGGTGTTCCACGAGCACCGCAGCGAGACGTCGCTGCTGCGGTACCTGCGGCGGCTGGCCGACTTCGACCTGGCGCTGGACCGGTCCATGATCCCGCTGGGGTCCTGCACGATGAAGCTGAACGCGGCCGCGGAGATGGAGCCGATAACCTGGCCGCCGTTCGCAGACATGCACCCGTTCGCCCCGGCGGACCAGGCGAAGGGCTACGCCAGGCTGATCGCCGACCTTAGCTCGTGGCTGGCCGAGATCACCGGGTACGCGGCCGTGTCGCTGCAGCCGAACGCGGGCTCCCAGGGTGAGCTGGCCGGGCTGCTGGCCATCCGCGCCTACCACGCCTCTCGCGGCGAGCGGGAGCGGGACATCTGCCTGATCCCGGAGTCCGCGCACGGCACCAACGCGGCCAGCGCCGTGCTGGCCGGGCTGCGGGTCGTGGTGGTCAAGTGCGGCGACGACGGCGCCATCGACCTCGGTGACCTGCACGGGAAGCTGGACGCGCACCCGGGCCGGGTCGCGGCGATCATGCTGACCTACCCCTCCACCAACGGGGTGTTCGAGGAGACCGTGACCGAGGTCTGCGCGGCGGTGCACGACGCCGGCGGCCAGGTCTACGTGGACGGTGCCAACCTGAACGCCCTGATGGGGCTGGCCAGGCCGGGCCGGTTCGGCGCGGACGTCTCGCACCTGAACCTGCACAAGACGTTCTGCATCCCGCACGGTGGCGGCGGCCCGGGCGTCGGCCCGGTGGCCGTCGGCGCCCACCTCGCCCCGTTCCTGCCCGGCAGCCCCGCGCCCGGCGCGGACGTCACGGCGCCGGGCGTCGGGCCCGTCGCCGCGGCGCCCTACGGGTCCGCCGGGATCCTCCCGATCTCCTGGGCCTACATCGCGATGATGGGCGCGGACGGCCTGCGCCGGTCCAGCCAGGTGGCGATCCTGTCGGCCAACTACATCGCCCGGCGGCTGGACGAGCACTTCCCGGTCCTTTACACCGGACGGGGCGGCCTGGTGGCGCACGAGTGCATCATCGACCTGCGGCCGCTCACCAAGCAGACCGGGGTCACCGTGGACGACGTGGCCAAGCGGCTCATCGACTACGGGTTCCACGCGCCCACCATGTCGTTCCCGGTGGCCGGGACGCTGATGATCGAACCGACCGAGAGCGAGGACCTGACCGAGATCGACCGC
>Ga0318563_10001220_pt1 | contig 10915 bp, 12 predicted proteins | sample GRESIP066b5f19_FD_203689 | JGI IMG/M metagenome (GOLD analysis project Ga0318563, IMG submission 203689) | Tropical soil microbial communities from Luquillo Experimental Forest, Puerto Rico - GRE.SIPMG.066b5f19 | ecosystem: Environmental > Terrestrial > Soil > Tropical forest > Bulk soil... | reverse complement strand
CTTTAAAAATAATACTAGCGCTAATTTCATATCTGCCCTCCGCCCTTTCCATGGATGCGCCAAATCCTGGAGCGTTTAAGAATGGGCTAAACTTGAATGACATAGTGCTTGTACACGTTACAAATGTAAAACCGAGCATTTCTTATGATGAGCGCGCCGTAATATTAAAAACTGGTGGCTCTTACTTTAGCTCGCTGGAATATAAGGATGACGGTCAAATTATTGCTAGTGAGAGGGATTTTTCGAGGCCCTATCGGGTTACTCTGCATTGGAGTACCAACGGAGTTACCCGAGTTGCTGGAGCAATAGTTGATGGAAAGCGCCATTTTGGCGTTCCTGCTCGTTATATTATAATTGAGAAGATTTCAGCCCTTAAAAATTCCTTGTGGGGGGGCAGATTTGATGACTTTTATTCCATTGGTGACCACGAGCTTTCAAAGGATGCTGTTCTCTTAGTTCCAGAAAATGATGCCGATATTTCAATATTTTCTCAATTTATTACCGTTGGGACTATGAAAGATGTTCCTGCGAATTCTAGCAGTGAGCACTTAAGAAGCTATGCTGAAGAGGTATTAGGTATACTTAATAAGCCGCTCATGCGATTTAATGGCGCCTTGCTTAGCAAAGAACTCCTGTCCATTATCTACAAAATATCGTTCCCATCTCATTGGAATTTGATGAACGCCCAGGATTTATTAAATGATGCAGATTTTGCCGCTATTAATAAAAGTTATGATGACTACGTTGGAGCGATTATTGATTACACAGATGGAACACGTTTTTTCCTATGCAAAGATACTGACCGAAGATTTGACGCTACTTGTGCATTGTTTGAAAATATCCCTGACAAAGCAGAAACTCAACTCTATTTTAAAAACATGAAAGAAATGCTAGGGGCTATATCCTGTTTTCCCCCTGAAATAGACGTACTGCACCCCGCAAGTAGAATAAATGATTATGGCAATAAAATTGGCGCTACTTATAAGGTATTTAATGCTGAAGAGAGAAAATTTCTCATACAAGATTTAAAGCTTTATGTTGAACAAGCTTTCTTGAAAAGTGAAAAACTTCCCCCTAAGGGATTTTATGTTGTTTTAGCAAGAATGGAAGAGACTCTACAAAAATTCTAGTAGATCAACGGCGACACTCTATTTTTCCTTGCATTCCATATGCAGACAAAGTTCCCTGAATGGATTTTGTCTCTATATTTTTTGCAAGCTCTAACTTTAGCGGTATTGCCTTAATACCCCAACAGACTTACCAATAAGATCAATCAAGTTCCAGCCACGACAGCTTGGTGAATTTAATATCTCCTTTGCCATCCTCGAAAGTATTAAATTCCCCCAACACTTCCATCTGCGCCTTCTTATGGTCCGCAAAATTATATAATAATAACTTGCTGCGAAAGGAACACTGCCCCTCGAAGTTAATAATATATGCATCACATTTCTTATACTCACCTAAATCCTTTACCCTACACCAAACTGAAGCACCGATAGGGCAGCGCAATTCTAAATCCGTAGATGTGCTGTTTAAGCTGCCATCGGTTACGGATAGGCTCGCAGCGTCCGGTCTAATATCAACCACCTTGCCTGATAGTAGCTCTACTTCTTGCTCTGCCGAGGGGCTAAAGTTGATTTCAAGGCTGAGTCCATATTGAATTATGCAACCACCTGTTATTACCATTCCAGAGAAATGTTTCCTAAGTTCGGTACATCTTGTTTCCGTCGGACTATGAGGATCCGCCTTGGCATCAGGATAAGTCTCTTTGTCCTCTGCAACAAACTTGAGCACTGGTGAATATTCGCTTGACGCAACCGGCATCAGCGATGCAACGATTGGTTCATTGCAACTCTCTCCCATAGCAGCCTGCTCAAAATTGTCCGCTTGCCCTTGCCCTAAATCAAGTTGTTCTTGTCCGCCGCAACTACAAAGAAGCAACGATGCCAAAGAAGTAACAACAACTGCCTTCATAATTCCCCCCAAAAATACTTTAAGCCTTTTGCGACCACTATTTGAAAATCAAATGTGACTTTTTGCTTAAGAATGCGGCTATGTGCGCTATGGATGCGACCACTATTCACTTATTCATTTTGTGATGGCGATGGTGGAAAATTGATCATAGTCTGGGCGCTCTAAATACAACCTACATGCACTGTCGCTCACATAAAAGTCGCTTAGAAGGCTCCAGGTCAAGATTTTGAACTACATCCTACCCTAGCCTATCTTTATGTGCACCTTAATAACTCATACTTGGCAAGGCTTAGGAAACAATAAAGTTTACCTGCAGAACAGAGATTGCACTGTTATATATTAACTAAGTGGTGGAGATTTATTTATAGTGAAAGTATTCAACATATTTATAATAGTTGTCGGTATTATATTTCTTCTGGGCGCAGGTCGTTATGACAAGCCTGTGAGCTGGCTCGCTCCTTTCTTTTATGTGAAAAATTCTGCTGATAAATCAGCCGAACAAAAGGAACTGATGTCGAAATTAGAATCTTTTGCGAACCCAAAGGAAGCGCAACCCATTCTATTAAAATTCCCAAACTTATTAAGACTTATGCGAATAAGAGATAACGATATATACCAAGACGATTTCGTTAATTTGTTTTTGCGTCCCTCTGACCCACTGATTATAGGTTCGGGGATTGAACTTAGTAATAGAAAATACTGGCAACCACAGTCAAAGCAGGATTCAGTGCTCAGCGATCCGAGAGATCACGCCAAAAATAAGCCTTTTATATATACGGTCAATTCTTTATTCTTTTCCCAAAATGAAAAGTCTATTGACCCTGAATTACTCAAGAAAAGCTTATTAAGCGTTTCAGTTATTAGTGATAAAAATTTTAACACTTGGTCAACATGCGGATTTATATTAAAAATCCCAGAAAACTTAATCTATTTCACTCGCAACAACGATGCAAGACTCGTTAACGAAGCTATTCAAGATAAAAATAAACTTAAAGATCATTTGACCTTGCAAAATTATACCAATGGCATTGTTGATCCAAAAACGCTCATAGCTGATACTTCTGAATACGCTTACAACGAAATCGGCGTAATGGGAGAAAATAGCTTAGGGGAAGAAATAGAAATCATTGGCATTTTTACGCGCAAGCCTTCAAATAAATTCAAAGAGAATCTTTGCAGCGAACAAACGACGAAGTTATTAAGGGATTATGCTGAAAAAATCTCTATCCCTGTAATTCAACTTGATTATTAGGCTACCCTTGATTGTGGGCCCTGTAGTATCACATTGGGAAAATGCAATGATACTATATCCAGGCTGAAAAGCGCTGCGTTATTCGCCGCACAGGACTTTACAATTAAAGAAGGCCTCAACCGTTGCTGAGGGCCCTCGTCTGTTAAAACCTTTGCAAATTATTGAATGGCACAATCTCTGCCGCCACCACCGCTGTTGTGGTAATGATGAATAACCTGCGGTGGTCTATTCTGCGCTGCTTTAAGCTCTTCCTTAATCTTATTGAGTTCTTGTTCATTCGCCATTCTTATTTCTTCAAATTTATCAATTTTGATTTTTTCTACTTCGACTTTTTTAATTAATATTCCTTGGCTATCTTGATAGATGAAATTTTCAAAATCAATGCTTGGTTTAAAAAATGACTTGTCGCCATCGGCTAAATCACGATCTAAATCGATATAAAAAATATTTTTAGTTTTGTATTTTCCGGAATTTATTTGCTGAAAGAGAACATCAATATTAGAAGGCAGTGAAAGCGCATTTTTTTCAAGCTTACTAATCTTGTTAATTATCACATTATAAGCTTTATCGTCTCGATTAATAGCATCCATTACCATTTCAATAGTAGCAACATCTGATGGCTTTACACGACCTGCTTCGAGCGTAATGACGAAGAAAAGCTTATAGCTCCCTTCTTGTTTGAGAGCTTTCTCAATTTCTGCCGCCGCCTGCTCTCTTATCTTCATATCATCGAGCCCGGGAGTATCGAACAGAAGATAGTTCCTTCCCTGATGCTGATGTTTGTATTTAGTAAAAAATTGCGTAAGTCCACTTCCCAAATTGACGTCAGCTTTCGCTACCATCTCTTGCTTCAACGCATTAATTGTGGAGCTTTTGCCTACACCAGGATTACCTATAAACATGAGAATTTCAGGATTATCATCCATAGCAAATAAGGCGTAGTTAAAGAGTAAGCAAAAGGCAATCAGGCGCTTAATCATGAAATCCTCGTCCAAAAAAGTCCTTACTTCTATGAACCTTTGAAAAGAGGACGTTATTTCTCGTTATGAAAATCTCCTTTTACAACTAACTATCATAGAATCCATGCTCTCGCATATACTATCTAAATAATACTACAAAGAATATTATATTTAATACCAAGAAGATCAAAACACATTTTTTTTGATAAAATTAGATCGATAACCATCTTCGAAGAGAAAATTTCCTTTGCTATTTGTTTCGGTGAAAGACCCTCCACAGCATATTTTTGTTGAATAAAAAACTTATTTTTAAAGAGAGAAAATATACATATTGTCGTAATATCTTGATATTAGAGTTGGAAACAAATAAGTTTGCATAGCTGCCCAGGATTTCATATTCAAGTGTGGCTTTTAATCCGCGAAGCGGAAGAAATAATAGAGCCCGGCCAAGCGAAGCGAAGCCCCGGGACGATGGATGAATAAGTTGCCAACTGCCAAAGAGCGGCTTAGTTGGCAAAGATCACGGGTATTCAAGTATATAAGAAATAAAAAACTGCATCATCGGGAGCAAACGTTTGAGGATGAGCTTATGATTTTATTAGTTAAATATGCGGTTTCTTATGATGCTCAATATATTTGGGATGAGCATTCTGCCGGGCCTTCGGCGCTTGGATTTGTTCGCTAGTTGCCCCGAGCCGCGCTGCGCTTGACCCGGGGCTTTATTATTTCTTCCGCTTCGCGGATCAAGCATCGCTCTATACGAATCGCTTCTGCAGGGAATCAGGGAAACCAATTACAATAAACTGCTTTGCGTACACAGAAGTTGGTATAGGATTTATTTTCTTAACTTAGGGACTGAATCAGAGAGCTCAAGGTCTTTGCTATCTGCCGCAACGATAATCCTTGCTCTTGCATCAAAAGCACAGCATCAATAATCTTTTGCTCCTACTTAAATTCCAGCAAGCGCCTATTGACCTTGCGATTGTCGCCCGTGCGGTTTGTTACCCTTTAGCCCCACTGACAACTGACGGCTTTTTTTACCAAAACCCTCTATTTTGAATCTTAATTTCTGAAATCATCAGATTAAGAGAAAGCTCTTAGATAATGTTGAAGGAGTCTATATGATTAAAAATATCTTTTTTAGCACGGCTTTAATTATATTAACTTGTTTACAATTGCATTCGATGGATCCCAGAGATAGTGTCGATGAATTCATTATCCAAACAAATGATCTTCACATGCTTTTTCGACGCGTCGATTTGTCACAAATTTCTCAAGCAGCTAAGGATGAAAAAACGCAGAGGGGTAGCGATCGCAGAATATTAATGGAAAATTTTGGAGATTTCGATGCTTTGCAAAGCATGTTCGGGACGCTGATTGCAGTTCCCTTCAAACTTCTTCATCTGGTAGCGCCAGAAACCGTTTTTGATATATATATAGATGCGTATGATAATAAACTTAAAAAGATGCCACATTGATCCAGCCCCACCTTTCCGGACACCCGAATTCAATAGATACTGTTTAGGAAAGGAATATATAAATGAGCAAAAGACTAAGATCATACACACCAGAGTTTAGAACTGAAGCAGTTAAATTAGCACTAGATACTAATTCTGTCGGTCAAGCAGCAAAGGATTTGGGAGTTCCTGTTTCTACACTTCACAGCTGGATATCTCAATCTCGATTAATTACTGATGAGATAAAAACGGAAAGTAAATCGAGGGAAACAACGGTAAATATAAAACTGTTACTTGAAAAAAATAAGGAACTTCAAAAGCGTATAGCACGTTTAGAGCAGGAGAAATCCATTCTAAAAAAGGCGGCGACGTACTTCGCGCGGGAAATCGGCTGAAGTACGAGTTCGTAAATAATCATAAAAAGATCTTCTCCATAAGGCTTATGTGCAACGTATTAAAAATAAGCAAGAGCAGTTATTATGCATGGTCAAAAAATCGATTAAACAGCTATATGAAAGCTAATAAGATGCTTGATGTTCATATAAGGGCTGCATTTAACGAGCATAAGGGCCGTTATGGTTCTACTCGGATAACCCGCGTGCTTAAGGCTTCGAATCTGCCTTGTAGCCGTAATCGTATAGCTAAAAGAATGCAAATTCTTAATTTAAAGGCTCTTGCTCGACGGAAATTTAAAGTGACAACAGATTCTAAGCACAAGCTTCCTGTTTTTGAAAATATTATTGGCAGGGATTTCAATACAACTGCAATAAATCAAAAATGGACAGGCGATATCACGTACATAAGTACAAAAGACGGATGGCTTTATTTAGCAGTAGTAATAGATTTATTTTCAAGGGCAATAATTGGATGGTCCATGTCGACATGCCTTAAAAAAGAGCTCGTATGCGATGCTTTAACGATGGCACTCTTTAGGAGAAAATTTCCTAAAGGTGTAATTGTGCATTCTGATCGTGGCAGTCAATATTGCTCATATGAATACAGAAAACAGAAAAATGCTAAATCGGCATCAATTAATTGGTTCTATGAGTCGGAAAGGAAATTGCTGGGATAATGCTCCTGCAGAGAGTTTTTTTCATACACTGAAGGTTGAGCTTATTCAGGAGAATGTTTTCTCTGATAGGGACGAGGCTAAACGACAAATATTTAGCTATATTGAAAGTTATTATAACAATAAAAGGATACATTCCTCTATTGACTATAAAACGCCTCATGAAATGGAATGTGCATAAGGAAATCCGAATCCCTGTGTCCGAAAAGTCAGGGCAAGATCACATAATCAAAAATTCATGTATCATTGGTTCATTCACAATCCTCACAATAATGATTTTGTTGGCTATCTGAACATATCAACCTATGTTAATGATCGCCCCTCTGATTATACTGAAACCCTTTTGCTCGAAATTGGGGGAGCTCTTTCAGAGAAGTATCGCAATAGAAGGATTGCATCAAAGCTGGCTGAACCAGTCCTGGAAAAATTAAGTACATTCGAAGATTTTCCGAAAGGTATTTTTTGCATAGATACACGTACAGACAATAATGTTGTTCATAAAATCGTTGCAAAAAATTGGACGCTAATTTTGAGAAGAGATAGGGAGTTTGATTTCGGAATATTCACCAAAGCAATAACTTGCGATTTGTTTATCATTTCTCCGCGTTAATTAACGTTAAATAGGAAACAGCGCATTTTACTCATACTTGTTATCGTCCGAGCATTGCACTGTCCCCTAGGCCGCTTCTAATCTCAATTTTGGTTTTTGAACCATAGCGCTCTAAGCGTCGCTACAAAAAGGTCCACTACCGTCTGCCCTGGGCTTGAGATATGGGCTGCCATTTCTTTTTTTACATCCATGAAGCCATCTTCGTTTGTGAGAGGGGCCACTACAATTGTACCAACGAACTGCAAATTATTTGTGCCTGTGCATTCTTTTGCTTTAGTTAATGCGTCAAAAATAAGTTTATTTCTTTCTTTATTATTTTGCAGAAATGAACTCTCTAAAGCTGCGACAGACTGAGAACTTTTATACGACGCTGTTTCTTTTGCGAGGCTTTCAAAATAATCTTGATATTTCGATTGAGTCTCTTTTTGCCCTGTCTCGAAAATAGACCAACGGTTTTCAAAAAAGTTCTTTAGTTCTGTTCCCTTAATGACAATATTCTCAAACGCCTGCGCATGAGTAACTTCTTGCTCTTCATATTGTTTTAAAAAACCTATTAAAACATCTCTATCATAGCTTAGATTATATGCCATCATCATGCGCTCTAAATCATCAATAGACCTAAATCTATCAAGCATTTTATAACTATCATTTGTGATTATTACTATATTTTTGATCTTCAGTTCTTTCTTTTCTTCTAGCAATTTGAGGCGGACGAGCTTTTGTAGATTTACATCCGGGCCATTGGTCCCCAGTACGATAGTGTCGATTTCAGGAGCTATGAGATATCCATCTTTATTAATATCGAAAATTTCGTACAGTTTACCTAGTATATCGGCGCTTAATTTATTGGTACTTTGCATATCAATGGCAAAGGTCTTTAATACTGTTGCCATCTGCATTTGATTAAAAGTTGGCGCCCCATCAAAATTGGCCTTTAGGAGCGATAGCAAATCTTCCCGGGGCGGTACGTTGATACCTGCTTTGGTAAAGACTTCTCTAAGCGGCTGTGAAATGTCCTTGTCAATACCAATAATTTTGTCAGAATGCGCGGCATGCCCACATAGAAGGCTGATCATAATAAATAGGTTGGCCAAATATCTCATCGTGGTCTCCTCATATTTTCTTTTGGCAATTGCCCTATATTTAAAAACCGACCGACGGTCAACAAGGTTCTCGAAATGATAAGCAGCCTGCTCCTCTGGTTTTTACATCCTGCGTATACTTTCCAGCTTTATTAATTCCTTCAAATATACTTCGTCGTCTTGCGAAACTCAGTAAGCAGCTGAAGTGCTTGTCCTCATCTCTTCTATGGAGAAAAGAGCACCAGAGCTGATCATTAAAATTAAAATGAGAAAGTAGGCACGCATAATAGCATTAATGTTTGTCGAAAAAATCTAAGTGTGATTATATTTTCGCAAAATCATAGAAGTATCTATTAAAGGCATTCTAAAGTTTTATAGCTGACATGATTTATTTATGCTCTGTTAAATACAACAGATGTTCTCCCGAATTCAAGTGAACACAAGCACAAGATGTATTAATTCCGCGAGAAGAACCTGGAGCCTTTAAGATCGACCTTATATCACAGCCATATGGTCGCACGTGTACTGTAGAAGGTGCTTCCAGCAGATTAATATTCTGATCATCCATTTTAAGGCGAATTTTCCCCTGCTCTAACTGGTATTCGATCTCTGGCACCTTTATCCAAGGATCATCGGAATCCGCGTGGAAAAAACTTGTTCCTCTTTTTATATACGGCTTACCTTCATAATTAATTTCTGTTCCCTCGGAAAACATAAATGCCGTTTCTTGAAGCTGAGTAGGAATAGAATTCCCAGAGACATTGCATGCTATTGAGGAAAGACCAAAGAACATCGATAATATTATCGCTAAATATTTCACTGTAATCTCCTATAGGTTTGTTTATAGGTCGGCCTCATAACAACAGACCGTCGGTTGGTCAATTGACTTTTTACAAAATTGTCATAGGGATCTTTTTATCAGCGGCCCTGCTTGAGGTTGTTGCTTATTTCTAAGCAGGCATTTCGGCTTTTTTTATAAGCCTACACGAAGGGAAAATGCCAAAAAATCCTATCCTTGTTGATATACCTGAAGAGATCGAAACATCACGCCTTTGTCTTAAGATGCCAAAGGCAGGCTTGGGCCCACAACTTCACGAAGCCATTATGGACGGATACGATGACTCTATTAAGTGGCTCGGATGGCCTCAGGCAAAACCTAGTACTGAAGATGTAGAAATCGACTGTCGGAAACACAACGCCGAGTTTATTTTGCGAGACTTCATTCGCTTTATTATTGTTGAAAAATCAACGGATCGCACAATCGGTCGTTGTGCCTTCCCTTCGTTTCAGAGCAATTGGCTCATTCCGCAATTCGGTATTAGTTATTTTATTCGTCGCAGCGATAGAGCTCAGGGGTACGCCACCGAAGCGGCACATGCTTTAGCTTATTTAGCATTTAAGCTTTTGCATGCGCAAAAAATTGAAATTTTTTGCGATGCCGATAATAGAGCGAGCTGCCGTATACCTGAAAAATTAGGCTTTATTCACGAATACACGCAAAGGGGCGGATGGCTTCGAGCGGATAGTTCTTTAGCCCAGCTTCGTACTTATGCTTTATTTGATATAGTAGATCTTCCAACAAGAGAAGTTCGATGGTGAAATTTTATGCGCTGTATTTGAAAACTGAGGTCTTCATAATTAATTTCTGTTTTTGCAGGACTCGTTTTACCAACCTTGTTGACCGCCGGTCGGTTTTAATTTATTCAATGCTCTCTTAGTTCAAAAGAATGTCTGTCCTATGAGCAGATTTGTCAGATCCAAAACTACAGACTAATTTTGGGCTCTATATTTAGTCTATGGGGTTATTATGTATGCGCTTAATTTTTTTATAAAACAATATAAATTTATTTTTATTATCAGCGTTATTTTAGTACCTAAAGCTCTTCTTGCTTTCGAAATTGATCTCAGAGAACCAATTCCCAAAGCTAATGAAGATTTCAATATACCTAAAACTCTTCATGCCATATGGGTTGGTCCAAATGAAATGAACCCTCAGTTTGAACTAAATCTCATAAATACTATAAGTAATTTTCCCGACTTCAAACTGCACCTTTGGACCTCATGGGGTGAGTTAGACAATGTCGGCTTCGAACCTGAAGGACTCGATATCCATAGAAAAGAAGAATTAGACAGTATTCTTACTGAGTTTAGAGTAGATGATTTTACAACGATATTGGATTGGGTAAATAAAGAAATTTCTTTCAAAGCTTATGCCGGGGCAAAAGATATTATACAATTTGCACTTCTTTATAAGTATGGAGGAATGGTTTTTGATCTTGATGTCGTTCTTAATGACAAAATAAGAAATCTGGCTGGAATAAGTAACCATGGACATTATAGTGCGGCTTTCTCACCCTGCTTTTTTGCCTCAGCCCCACGCAGCGTCTTTGCTCGATCTGGTCTTAGTTTTTTTGCTATGTTTACCCATGTTTTGGCGGTAGCGAACTTTTGCAAGGATTTTAATTTAGATTCATATAGAGAAAAATTTTTGAGAACCGTTACTACTCAAACG
>Ga0318563_10001217_pt1 | contig 10925 bp, 9 predicted proteins | sample GRESIP066b5f19_FD_203689 | JGI IMG/M metagenome (GOLD analysis project Ga0318563, IMG submission 203689) | Tropical soil microbial communities from Luquillo Experimental Forest, Puerto Rico - GRE.SIPMG.066b5f19 | ecosystem: Environmental > Terrestrial > Soil > Tropical forest > Bulk soil... | reverse complement strand
CCTCGCCGCGGTGCGGCCGATGGACCGGCTCGAGCTGATCGTGATGAAGGTGGTGGTGCCCTTCCTGTTCGGCGCCTGGGTCCTCTTCCTGTGGGAGGTGGTGGTCCGCGGCATGGGCGTGCCGGCGGTGCTTTTGCCGCCGCCCTCGGCGGTGTGGACGCGGATCATGAGCTCGCTGCCGACGCTTTGGCAGGACTTCCGTCAAACGTTCCTCAAGGCGGTGCTGGCCGGCTTCTTGATCGGCTCCGGCGCCGGTTTCCTGGTCGCCGTCCTCGTCGACCGCATCGCCTTCCTCAAGCGCGGGCTGTTGCCGATCGGTAACCTCGTTTCGGCGCTGCCGATCATCGGCATCGCCCCGATCATGGTCATGTGGTTCGGCTTCGACTGGCAATCGAAGGCCGCCGTCGTCGTGATCATGACCTTCTTCCCGATGCTGGTGAATACGGTCGCCGGGCTCGACGCCGCCGAGCCCATGCAGCGCGACCTCATGCACACTTACGCGGCGGGTTATTTGCAGACGCTGTTGAAGCTTCGGCTTCCTGCAGCTTTGCCTTTCATTTTCAATGGCTTGAAGATAAACTCGACGCTTGCTTTGATCGGCGCGATCGTCGCCGAATTCTTCGGCACACCGATCGTCGGCATGGGCTTTCGCATCTCGACCGAGGTCGGCCGAATGGCGATCGACATGGTATGGGCGGAAATCGCGGTGGCGGCGCTGGCCGGTTCAGTGTTTTATGGCCTCGTCGCGCTCGTTGAGCGCGCCGTTACATTCTGGCATCCGTCCTTCAGGACGTGAGAGTTCTGTAACCTCAAAGGGAGAGGGGTAATGAAACGAGTCATATTTGGCGCAATGGCAGCGATGGTCGGGCTAGGGGTGGCCTCGGCGCAGGCTGCCGACAAGGTCACGTTGCAGCTCAAATGGGTCACCCAGGCGCAATTTGCCGGCTACTACGTTGCCAAGGACAAGGGCTTCTATAAGGACGCCAATCTCGACGTCACCATCAAGGCGGGTGGCCCCGACATCGCGCCCGAGCAGGTGATTGCCGGCGGTGGCGCCGACGTGATCGTCGACTGGATGCCGGCGGCGCTCGCGGCGCGCGAGAAGGGCGTCAAGCTCGTCAACATCGCCCAGCCGTTCAAGCGGTCGGGACTCGAGCTCACTTGCCGCAAGGAGACCGGCATCAAGAAGCCCGCCGACTTCAAGGGCAAGACGCTCGGCGTCTGGTTCTTCGGCAACGAGTATCCCTTCCTCGCCTGGATGGCCAAGCTGAAGATCCCGACCGGCGGCGGCAAGGACGGCATCACCGTCATCAAGCAGGGTTTCAACGTCGATCCGCTCCTGCAGAAGCAGGCCGACTGCATCTCGACCATGACCTACAACGAGTACTGGCAAGTCATCGATGCCGGCATCCCGGCGACCCAGCTCGAGGTCTTCAAATATGAGGATCAAGGCGTCGCCACCCTCGAGGACGGCCTCTATGCGATGGAGGACAAGCTCAAGGACGCCGCCTTCCTCGACAAGATGGCCCGCTTCGTCAAGGCCTCGATGAAGGGCTGGGCCTATGCCCGCGCCCACGCCGACGAGGCGGTGAAGATCGTGCTCGCCAACGACGAGACCGGCGCCCAGACCGAGCACCATCAGGCGCAGATGCTGCAGGAGATCAACAAGCTGACCGAAGGGTCCAACGGCGCGCTGGTGCCGGCCGATGCCGAGCGCACCGTCGCCACACTTATGTCGGGCGGCTCGGACCCGGTCATCACCAAGAAGCCGGAAGGCGCCTGGACCGACGCAGTTACCAAGAAGGCGGGGCTCTGACCGCGAGGCCGCCCGACATCGGTTCGACGGGCGCCTTCGGGCGCCCGTTTTCACTTCAGGTCCTCGCACGCCTCCAGACGAACTACGCGGCCCGGAGCATGCTTGGTTTGATGTTCTGGTTCAAGCGGAACAGGTTTTCGGGATCATACTTGTCCTTGATTGCGACCAGCCGCTCGTATTTTTCGGCGCCATACGCATCGCGAACCCGATCCTCGTGTGTGAAATTGAGGTAGACGCCGCCGCTCGTGAACGATCGCATCGCCTCCGAGGCTCCTTTGGCGAAGGCGATCTGCCGCTCGTCATCCGCGGCATCGTTCCACGCCGAAATGGGGTGGAACAGGTACTTTGCGTTCCGGTGCGAGAAGGCAGTCGCCTCATCGGCCATCGCCGCAACCTTTTGGCCGATGCGGAAGATGATCATGATGCTCAGCGGCGAGATCGGCTGGCGCGCAAAGCCGATTAAAGCTTCGATTCCCTCGTCGGAAAGCGCATTCATGTATTCGCCGCGGACATAGTTGCGCAGGCCGGGCGGTGCCGTGGGGTCGAGAAGCGCCTGAAAGCTCGCGTACGGCATCGGCTGGATCGCGTCGAGATCCGGGCCGAGATCCCTGATCGGCTGGAAGAAGGGCCGGCCGGCTTCGGGGGCGCCGACATACATCCCGACGATGCCGACGCAGGGCCGCATACGAAGATGTTCCGGCACGAACGGCTCCGGCGGTGCGGTGACAATCGCCGCGGCGGTCGATAGCGCGTCCGGCGCGTTGTCGACATGATCACGCCAGGCGCGCAGCACGCGCGATGCCTCACTCACCGGCCACAGCGCCATGCCGGCGAGAACGAGCGGGCCGAGCGGGTGGAGGCGATAATCGAAGCGCGTGACGATGCCGAAATTCCCGCCGCCACCGCGAATCCCCCAGAACAAATCAGCGTTTTCCTTCTCGCTGGCCATGCGCACGCGGCCGTCAGCTGTCACCACTTCGGCCGAGATCAAGTTGTCGCAAGTGAGCCCATGGAGCGACGAGGTCCAGCCGTAGCCACCGCCTGTCGTGAAGCCGCCGACGCCAGTCGTGGTCACCCGGCCACCGGGTGTATGCAAACCGTGCTCCTGGGTTGCCTTGTCGAACTCGCCCCAGAGAACACCGCCACCGGCCCGCGCGATCCGGTTGACCGGATCAACCTCGACATTCCTGAGACCGCCGAGGTCGATGACAATGCCCGCATCGCAGACGCTTAGCCCAGGCAGGCTGTGGCCGCCCGAGCGCACTGCTATCGGCAGCCGGTTCTCTCGCGCCAGCTTGAGGGCGGCAACTACGCCGCCGGTGCTGGCGCAGCGAGCGATAATCGATGGCCGCCTGTCGAACATGCCGTTGTAGATCTTCCGGGCGTTGTCGTAGTCAGCGTCGCCCGGACGGATCAGCCTGCCTTCGAAACTGGCGCCCTCCACCACTTCATTCGCTTCGTTCAGCATTTTCTTCGAGCTCCTCCGCGCACAACTGCCAATGTTCGTCCGGCAGACTATGTGGTGAGGGTCGCGCCGGTAATGGCGGGCCGTACGGAGTTCTTGACCGATCGTTCGAGCGTTGCTCAACTTGGCCAGGCGCAAAGGGGGTAGAATCGTCGCGCGGGAGGATCGGCGTGGGGATCGATGCCCTGTCGGACGTACTGAAAACCGTTCGATTGAACGGAGCGATTGTTTTCGACATCGACGCCTATGCGCCGTGGGGGGTGGAAACGCCCCCGCCGCGGCTTTTCGCTCCGCTCGTGATGCCCGAGGCCGACCACATAATCGAGTACCACGTGATCACCGAGGGTTGCTGTTATGCCTCGGTCGCCGGCGAGCAGCCGGTGCGCGTCGAAGCAGGTACCGTGGTGATGTTCCCGCAGGGCGACGCTCAAGTTCTGTCGAATCCCGCCGGGCTGCGCCGGAAATTCGAGCTGGAGGAGTTCGAGCAGGCCCGCCGTGCCACGCCCCAGCTTCCGATCGGCATCGTCACGCCGGGCAACGGCGAGCACACACATATAGTTTGCGGTTTCCTTGGCTGCGACGCTGCGCCGTTCAACCCCTTGCTGGCGGCGCTGCCGCGGATGGTATGTGTGAGCGAAGCTCTCAGCTTATACGAGAGCCGAATCGGCCAGTTGGCCCACTTTGCCCTGGCGGAGGCGAAGAGCAAGCGGTCGGGCGGTGAGAGCGTCCTCGCGCGCCTGTGCGAGCTGATGTTCGTCGAGGCCGTTCGCCGTTATGTGGACACTCTCACGGGCGACCATGCCGGCTGGCTCGCCGGGCTGCGCGACCGCCATGTCGGCGCGGCGCTGTCGCTCATCCACGCGCGTCCGTCATACGACTGGACTCTCGACAGTCTCGCTCGAGAAGCCGGCGCCTCGCGCACGGTTCTGGCGGAACGTTTCGTCCACTTCGTCGGCACGCCGCCGATGCAATATCTGTCACGCTGGCGAATGCAGATCGCAGCGAGCCTTCTCTGCGACGGCCAAGCGAATCTCGCGCGCATCGCCGAGGTGGTCGGCTACGAATCCGAGGCCTCGTTCAGCCGCGCCTTCAAGAAGGTGGTCGGCTCTCCGCCGGGCACTTGGCGGCGCGGCCGCGCCAGCCGCGCCGTGGCCTGAACCGCCGGCTCACTCCGCCGGCTTCTCCAGCTTCGCCAGCCGATCACGATACGCCGTCGCAAGACACGGCACCGCGGCGGTCGGACACCCAGCGTCGCGCTCGCCCAGCCACGCCCGTTGCTCGGTCTTGAGCTTCTCCTTGGCGGCGTCTTCGGTCGCGAAGCGGACGCCACGCACAAAAGCCTCGGCAACCTCACGATCGAGCCGCGCCAGCGCAACCTCGGAGCAGATCGCCTTCTCGATTGGCGTCGCGGCGACAGTGCAGTCGAAGGAGGCAGCCGGCGCATGCCGGTCGCTCCGCATGAACCCCTTCAATGCTGCAAGCGGGAAGTCTGTCTCCTGCGGGCCCTCGGTATAGGCCGCGACCTGATAGTCGGGGTAGTGGATCTCGAGCTTGTCCTTGCCGAGGATGAAATCGCGGAAATTGTCCCAATCCGGCCCGGCGCCTTGCTTCACCCAGTCCAGATCGCCGCCACCATTGTGGTCGTCGGCAACCTGCTTGCTGAGGTCAGCGATTGCCAGGGCGCTGATCTTTGCCAGCGCCTTGCGATCGAAGATCTCCGGCAGATACAGCCGCCAGCCGCCTGGCACCTCGAAATTGAAGGTGGCGATGTCATGGTTGGGATGGGCGCCACCGGTATCCGCTTCCTCGCTGAAGATGACGGCGAAGACCGCACCGTCGTTTCGTGCCAACTCGAAGCTCCAATCGAGCTGATAGGGATTGTCGCCCGCCTGGCGATCCGCACCGACGGCGAGCTTGACGAAATCGTCGGCCTGCTGGTTCGCCCAGGCGGCTATCTCACCGTCGATCGCGGCATTTCCGGTGGCGGGATATTCGATCGAGATCTCGTAGGCGTCGGCCTTCTTCTCGATCGACAGCGACTTGACCGGCAACTCTTTCGCCCATGCCGGTGCGCTGAGCAGCAGGCAGGCGCCAGCAACGAGCGCGACGCGAAAGGCGGCCATGCGTCAGTTCGCAGCGTCGGGCTCGGCGTCGGGCTCTGGCGGCGGCTGCGACGCAGCCTTGTGCTTGCGGAAGAAGTCGAGCGGGTTGGGAATGATCGAGGCGGCAACCGGGCGCGCGTCGGTCGCTACGGCGGGCGCGTCAGGGACGTCCGGCTTGGCCAGCTTAGGCGGCTCGCCGCCGGTCGAAGCAAGGTATGACGGCTCGTAATAGTAGGCCGGCCCGACGGTGCGGACACCGTCGCTGCTGGCCCGCACATCGGCCGAGGCCGAGGCGGTGACCACGCGCTTCGCATTGTCGTCGGGAGTCGACGGCACGTCGCCCGCTGTGGCAACGGCCGGCAGCTTCGGCAGCTTGCCGCGCCGCGGCAGCGCCACCGGCGTCACCATCGCCGCGATCGCCTCGCTCTCCGGAACCGGCGGCTTGCTGAACGAGATGAGCGCACCGGAGCCGGAGCGGTAAAGCGCGGCGCACGACCTGTCATAGCTCGATCGATAGGCGAAGGCGTAGCTCTCCTGAGCGAGCGGCTGCCCGGTCTGCGCCGATACCGCCTGGGTGGCGTCCTCGCCGGTCGTATGATGGACGTAGAGCGATGCCTGGCCCGGCGGATACATCGACTGGCAGACTGCCGCGTCGGTCTTGAAATGACTGCGATCGGTCGAGTAGCTGATCGGGAAGTAGTAGCCGTCACAGCTTCGCACGCACAGCGTCCGATAGCCGCCGCTCACCGACTCCGGAATGCTACAACCGTAGGCACGCAATTGATCGCGCAATTCGTTGCGCCGGGCAGCTGCCGACGGTCGGGCGAATCCGAAGAAACCAACACCGCCGCCGGCCGCGTCATAAGCGCGCTGAAGCTGGTCGACCTTGGCCATGATCGCGGGACAACTCTTGTTGGGCGGCGGCCCGAAAAAGAGGAAGCGCTCGCAGCCGGCGCGGCGAGCGGCGCTGCGCGCGCTGTCAAGTTGCTGGGCGAGGCGTCCGGTGTCGCCGCCGCCGGCGGAGTCGGCCGCCGCCGCCGCCCTGTCCAACGCGATGAAATCCGCCTGCATCTGGGCGCAAAAGCCCCACTCTGCCTGGGCCGGGACCGCACAGGCAGCAAGCAGCACCGCACCCCCGCCCGCCACAACCCACCGCGACCAACGCGCCGTCATAGTTACTCGCCTCCGGGTCGGAGCCCCCGCTCTTACGTGCCGAAATCCACTACAGGTAAAGTCACAACGTGAACATTGGATTCCGACCTAGGTGTGACCGACTTCACACGCCGGCGCAACCCTTCCGGCACCGCTCGCCGGTCGATCGGACGCCGCTATATCCTTGCGGCAACACTCACTATCGGGACCTCAAGCGATGCAGCTGACCGGCATCCATCACCTTACCGCGATCACCGCCGATGCACCCGGCAACCTCGCCTTCTACCGGGGCCTCCTCGGCATGCGCCTGGTCAAGAAGACCGTCAACCAGGACGATGTCTCGGCTTACCATCTGTTCTACGCCGACGGGCTTGCCAGCCCGGGCAGCGATGTCACCTTCTTCGACTGGCCGGTCGAGCGCGAGCGCCGCGGCACACATGCCATCGTGCGAACAACGCTTCGGGTAGCCGGTCGCGCCAGCCTGGACTGGTGGGCGCAACGCCTGAACGATGCCGGTGTCCGGCATGCCGGCATTGTTCTACGTGACGATCGCGCCGTCCTCGATTTCGAAGACCCGGAGGGCCAACGCCTCGCCCTCGTCGACGATGGCGGCGCCGGTGAAGCCCATCCCTGGATGCAAAGCCGCGTGCCGGCGGAGCGTCAGATCCGCGGCCTCGGCCCGATCTCGCTGAGCGTGCCCGACCTCGCCCCCACCGACGCGGTGCTGACCACACTCATGAACATGCGCCGGGTCCGCGAGTACCGAGCGGTAAATGGGCGCGAGCGCATCGTCCATGTCTACGAGATGGGCGATGGCGGGCCTGCCGCCGAACTCCATGTTGCGGTCGAGCCCGATCTCGCCGCCGCGGTCCAGGGCGCCGGCGCCGTCCACCACGTCGCCTTCCGCACGCCGAACGAGGAGGAATACGACGCCTGGGCGCGGCGGCTTCGCGAAATGCGCGTCCCCAACAGCGGCAAGGTAGATCGGTTCTACTTTCAAAGTCTCTATTTTCGCGAGCCGAACGGCATCCTCTTCGAGATCGCCACCGATGGGCCCGGTTTCGCTACCGACGAGCCGCTCGACAAGCTCGGCGAGCGCCTGGCGCTGCCGCCCTTCCTCGAGGATCGCCGCGCCGAGATCGAAGCGGGGCTGGCGCCGTTGTGACGGCATCCTCATTCACTTGAGGCGTCGCAAAAACGTGATCGCATCCCCCTGTCTTAAGTACTTAGTTCAAGAAGCATACGTCACGCCTCGTCACATCTCCGTCACTTGGTAGCACCTACAGAGCACGTGCCACATGGGTTGTGGTTCGATCTATTCTGGAGGAATTGATAATGCAAGGCTTCGTGAAGTTCGCCGCTATCGGTGCAGTCGTGGCGGCCGGTATCGGTGTAACCGCGGCTCGGGCGGACATGATCCGCGACGCTTTCGTCATCGCGGACAACAAGGCCGACTACGACGCCAATAAGGCGCTGTTGCCGACGTTCGCAGACCTCCTCAAGAAGGGAGGCGCCAAGGCCGTTTACGTAGGCACCGACGACGCCATGATGGCGATCACCAGCACCTCCGTGTGGGGCAGCCAGGCCGAGATTGACGCAGTCACTGGCACTGCTGACTGGAAGGGCGCGGCCGGCAAGCTGAAGTACAAGACCTATACTTGGGAAGTCTTCCAGCTTCTGCCCTAACGGCCATCGGTATCGCGAATTGACGAGGGCCGGCCTGGCGCCGGCCTTCATGCTTTGACGCGAGGCGCTACTGAGCCGGCTAAGTGTGGCCGCGACTTGGCCCTCGCCTGATCGATGATCATCGGTAGCATGGGCGTGCGCGGCGGGCCCTATTAGCCAATCCGATGCCAACGCGTCCTCCGCCAAAGATCCGGGCGAGGGCTTCCCGCCGGTACCCAGCCACGGTCGCCGCTTACCCGCGGCCAGAGCGTCCCGTCACATGATCGTATTAAGCACCGCGAGCGCGTGGGAGATCTCGTCCTCGTTGATGGTATGGCCGAGGCCAGGATAGATGCGCTCGGTCACCGCGGCGCCAAGGGCGCGCATCACCTCGGTCGTCTCGCGAACCCGCGCCAGCGGGATATGCGGATCGGTGTCGCCGCAGCCGATAAGGACCGGCGTTGCGTTGAGGAACCCGGAATAGGCTGCCGGCGCCACATTCGCCCCGATCAGGCCGCCGGAGAAACCGATGACGCCGCCGTAACGCCGCGGCTCGCGGGCGGCGAATTCGAGCGCGAGGCAAGCGCCCTGCGAGAAGCCGAGGATGACCACCTTCTCGGGCGGCATGTTGCGCTCGCCGAGCCAGCGCAGGAGGCCACCGATCACGCGCAGGGCCGACGAAAGATACGGTTCGTTGCGGCCGACCGGCTCGAAGAAGCGGTAGGGATACCAGGTGCTGTCCGCCGCCTGCGGCGCCAGGTAGATGATGTCGTTCCGCTGGAATATCTCGGCAAGCGAAAGAATGTCGGCGGCACTGGCGCCGCGACCATGCACCATGATCATCGCGGCGCGCGCGGCAGCGAGTCCCGCCCCCGCCTGCAGCACCGGCTGCCCGCGATGCGGATCCGATCCCGGATCGATGGCCATGTCCAATCCCCACCCGGACGCCAGAGGTCCGCCCCGCGGGCTTTTAGCAGGGATTGGACTGTCGGTCAGCCGGGTAGCCGATGGCGCTGAGGCTCTGAACAGCGAGGTAAGGCCAAGTCCGGCTCCGGGAGCGGCTTTACGCCGCGCTCCGCCATTTCAGGTCGGATTGCGCCTGATCGAATCGATTGCCCATCTCGTTCCCCGATGTCCACGCCACGGTGGCGTCCGCCGACCGCCCCTCGGCGAACTTGATCGTCACGCGGTCACCGCGGTCGACCCCATCAACCGCGGTCAACCGGCACCCGCCCTCGGCTATATCGAGCATGGTGGCTTGCGAGCGGGTTCCGTCGGGCAAATGCACCTCGACCAATTCATTGGTTTGCCGGCGCAGATCGTTGCGACGATCCTCGACCTCGTTCGCGACGTCGTCGAGGAACTGCTCGACGAACCCTGCCATCTCCTTGACGGTCTTGATCACCATCTCGGAAACCTCACGCACCGAGCTTGCCTCACGCGAGGTCTCATCGATCGCGCTCGCCATCGCCTGGACATTCTCGGCCGCCTGCCTGGTGCCGCCGGAGGCGAGCTGGACCGAACGGGCAATCTCGTCGGTAGCATGGTTCTGCCCTTCGACGGCGGTGGCAATCGAGCCGGTGACCTTGCTGATCTCCTCGACCGTGCGGGCGATCGAGCGGATCGCCTCGACCGCCGCGCCCGTCGAATTCTGGATGCCGGCAATCTGACCGGCGATTTCGTCGGTCGCCTTGCGCGTCTGGCCGGCGAGGGCCTTGACCTCGGCGGCGACGACGGCGAATCCCTTGCCGCTCTCGCCGGCGCGGGCCGCCTCGATGGTCGCGTTGAGCGCGAGGAGGTTGGTCTGTGCCGCAACGTCGCGGATGAGGTCGACGACGGTGCCGATCTTTTCTGCCGCCTTCACGAGCGACGAGACTTGCGCGTCGGTCTTGATCGCGGTCTCGGTCGCCGTGGCTGCGGTATCCGTGGCGCGATTGGTTTGGCTCGTGATTGCGCGGATCGAGCCGGCAAGCTCCTCGGCGGCGGAAGCGACCGATTGCACGTTACCCGACGCGCTCGATGAGGCGGACTCGGCGGAGCTTGCCTCGGACGTCGCCGAATGCGCCACGGTCGACAGCCGCTCGGCGGTGCTCCGCATCGCGGCCATCTGCTGGTTCATCGAGCCGAGCACCTCGGCAATCTTGCTGCGGCACGCCTTGACGATCCCTTCGATGTGCGACTGGCGCTGACGCTCCTTGTCGCGCTCCCGGTGCGCCTCGCGCTCGAGCTCGCCGCGTGCCAGCAAAGTGTCGCGGAAGACGTTCGCCGCTCGCGCGATCCGGCCGATATCATCGACCCGCGTCGTGAAGGGGACTGTGCCGTCGGTGTTGCCGCCGGCGAGCTCGTCGAGACGCCGGCTGAGCCTGCTGATCGGCAGCACCAGAGAGCGACAAAGAAAGAAGGCGATGGCGACGGCAAGGATGATCGTGAACGCCCGCGTGGCGATTTGCAGGACGCTATCGCCGCTCTGATCGACCACTGCCGCGAGCACGTCGAGGCCGATGATGGCCGCCATGGCGCCGAGCAACTTCGCCGTAACCGATCGATAATTCATACGAATATCCCCATGCCGAAACGGCGGCAGGATGCCGCGCCTCCCGGAAGCGTCCATCGGAGATTGCAGGTACGGGGCGAAGCTTGCCCCGGGCTGGGGGTCGAGCCGTAGGGGCGAGGCGGATCGGCGAAGCGAAATCGGCTCATTCGCACATAAGCCGTCAGGCGGAAA
>Ga0318563_10001211_pt1 | contig 10956 bp, 10 predicted proteins | sample GRESIP066b5f19_FD_203689 | JGI IMG/M metagenome (GOLD analysis project Ga0318563, IMG submission 203689) | Tropical soil microbial communities from Luquillo Experimental Forest, Puerto Rico - GRE.SIPMG.066b5f19 | ecosystem: Environmental > Terrestrial > Soil > Tropical forest > Bulk soil... | reverse complement strand
GGCATCGTGAGCGCCGGTACCTGCGGGCAGATCTGGAACGCCTCCGCCGCCGTGCCGATGCCCGGCTGGGACACGAGGCGGTCGCCAGCGGCGCCCTCCGCTGGGGAGAGCCGGTGCTCAGCTCGGCGATCACCGAGCTCCGGTCCGACGGCCCGTGGTACCGCGGCCACTCCGCGGTGGCGCTCTCCCGCACCCACCGCTTCGAGTCGGTGGCCAGCCTGCTCTGGCACGGCGCGCTCCCCACCGGCCGCGTCCACTGGCCCCGGGCGTCGCTGCTCCTGCCCCCCACCGTTCGCCGCCGGCTGGTGCGGATGGAGGATCCCCTGGGGGTGCTCCTCGCCGGACTGGCCTGGCACCGCAGTCAGGAACGCGCCACCGCCGCGCCGGACGGCGGGCCCCCACGACTCCTGGTCCAGCAGCTGCTCGGCCTGGCCGCCCTGGCCTGCGGCACCTCCCCCGAGGCGGCGCTGGCCGAGGGCAGCATCGCCGCCGGGCTCCTCCGGGCGCTGGGGCTCGTTCCCCGCCGCCCGGCCCTCAGGGCAGTGAATGCGGCGCTGGTCCTCTCCGCCGACCACGAGCTCAACGTCTCCTCCTTCGCCGCGCGAGTGGCCGCCTCCACCGGGGCCGACCTTCCGGCCTGTCTCGTCGCCGCGCTGGCCGCCTTCACCGGGCCCCGCCACGGCGCGGAGAGCGCCCGGGTGCAGGCGCTGCTGGTGGAGACCGGAAGCCCCTCGCGCGCCCGGGCCACCCTCCTGGCCCGCATTCGGCGCGGCGAGGGCCTCCCCGGGTTCGCCCACCCGCTCTACCGGAGCGGAGATCCGCGGGCCCGGGTTCTCCTCGAGCACGCCCGGCGCCTCGGCAGCCGCCGGCCGCGCCCGATGCTCGCCACCGCGCTGGCCCTCGTCGAGCAAGGCGACCGGCTCGGCCTGGACGGTCCCACCCTCGACCTCGGCGCCCTGGCCCTGGTCCACGCCCTGGGGGCTCCTCCGGTGGGTGCCTCGCTGCTCTTCTGTGTCGGCCGGAGCGCAGGCTGGGTGGCCCACGTGCAGGAGCAACGGGCCAGCGGGGAACTGCTCCGGCCACGGGCGCGCTACGTCGGACCGCGGGGCTGAACCCATCTGCTAGGGTCCGCCCTTCCATGGCGACCCTCGCGGGAAAGACGCTCTTCATCACCGGCGCCAGCCGCGGCATCGGGCTAGCCATCGCCCTGCGAGCAGCACGCGACGGGGCCAACGTCGCCATCGCCGCCAAGACCACCGAGGCGCACCCCAAGCTCCCGGGGACGCTCTACACCGCGGCGGAGGAGATCGAGCGCCTCGGCGGTCGCGCCCTCCCCTGCGTGGTGGACATCCGCCACGAGGACCAGGTGCACGCCGCGGTGGAGCAGACGGTGAGGACGTTCGGAGGCATCGACATCCTGGTGAACAACGCCAGCGCCATCTTCCTCGCCGGGACCCGGCAGACCCCGATGAAGAAGTTCGATCTGATGAACTCGGTCAACGTCCGGGGGACCTTCCTCTGCTCCCAGGTCTGCCTCCCCCATCTGTTGAACTCGAAGAATCCCCACATCCTCAACAACTCCCCACCGCCCAGTCTCGAGGCCCGGTGGTTCGCGCCCCACGTCGCCTACACCCTGGCCAAGATGGGGATGAGCCTCTGCGTGCTGGGGATGGCCGAGGAGTTCCGCGAAGAGGGCATCGCGGTCAATGCGCTGTGGCCGAAGACCATCATCGCCACTGCCGCGGTGCAGAACCTCCTCGGCGGCGAGGACGTGATGCGGGCCAGCCGGACGCCGGAGATCATGGCCGATGCCGCGCACGCCATCCTCACCAAGCCCAGCCGGTCGTTCACCGGAAACTTCTGCGTCGACGAGGACGTGCTCCGCGCTGGAGGAGTCACCGACTTCTCCCGCTATCAGGTCGTGCCCGGGGCGCAGCTGATCCCCGACTTCTTCCTCTGAGCAGGCGCCGCCATGGACTTCACCGTTCCCCCTCGCGTTGCCCAGCTGCTCCCGGAGATCCGCCGGTTCGTCGAGGAGCGGATCCAGCCGCTGGAGCAGCGGATCTCCGAGGAGTGGGGCGCCCTGGCCCCCGAGCTGGAGGAGGTCCGCGCCGAGGTCCGCCGGCGCGGGTGGTGGGCCCCCTTCCTCTCCCGCGACCACGGAGGCATGGGGCTGACCCTGGCCGAGTTCGCCTTCATCTCCGAGGAGCTGGGACGGACGCCGCTGGGGCACTACTCCTTCCACTGCCAGGCGCCCGACGTGGGCAACATGGAGATCCTCGCCGAGTTCGGCACCGAGGAGCAGAAGCGGACCTGGCTGGCGCCGCTCGCCGCCGGGAAGATCCGGAGCTGCTTCTCGATGACCGAACCGGCGCGGGCCGGCTCCAATCCGGCGTGGATGGACGCCACCGCCCGCCTCGAGGGCGACCAGTGGGTCATCGATGGCCGGAAGTGGTTCACCACCGCGGCAGACGGCGCGCGGCTGGCGATCGTGATGGCGGTGACCGATCCCCAGCAGCCCAGCGTCTACGCCCGCGCCAGCCAGATCCTGGTTCCCACCGACACCCCGGGGTTCGAGCTGGTCCGGAACATCCCGGTGATGGGGGAGGCAGGCAGCGGCTGGGCCTCCCACGGGGAGATCGCCTACCGCAACGTCCGCGTCCCGGCCTCGAACCTGCTCGGTGAGCGCGGCGCGGGCTTCGCCATCGCCCAGGCCCGGCTCGGTCCGGGTCGCATCCACCATTGCATGCGGTGGATCGGCATCTGCCAGCGGGCGTTCGATCTGATGTGCGACCGGGCGGCACGGCGAGAGCTGTCCCCCGGGAAGCCGCTGGGGCTGCAGGGCACCGTCCAGGGCTGGGTGGCCCAGAGCCGGGCGGAGATCGACGCCGCGCGCCTCCTGGTGCTGCACGCCGCCTGGCGCATCGACCAGGAGGGACCCTTCGCCGCCCGGGACGACATCTCGGCGATCAAGTTCCTCGTCGCCCAGACTCTCGATCGGGTGCTCGATCGGGCGATCCAGACTCACGGGGCACTCGGGCTCACCGATGCCACCCCGCTGGCGTGGTGGTACCGCCACGAGCGGGCGGCGCGCATCTACGACGGCCCGGACGAGGTGCACCAGGCCTCGCTGGCCCGTCGTCTGCTGGCCGCGCACGGGCTGCCCCGGAAGCGCACCAGCGAATGAACGTCCTCGATCAGCCGCGGGCGGTCCGGGCCGGCGAGGAGATCGACCCCGAGGCGCTCGGTGCACTGTTCGCCCGCCACGCGCCCGAGCTCCAGGGCCCGGTGACCATCCAGCAGTTCCCCCGCGGCTACTCCAACCTCACCTACCTCCTCTCGGTGAGCGGCCGCGAGCTGGTGCTCCGTCGCCCACCCCGCGGGGCGAAGCAGATCAAGGCCGGCCACGACATGAAGCGAGAGTACACCGTGCTCACCGGGCTGGGCACGGTGTGGCCCAAGGTCCCGCGCACGCTCTTCCACGTCTCGGAGGCCGAATCACCGCTGGGGGTCGAGCTCTACGTGATGGAGCGCGTCCCGGGCATCATCCTCCGTGGCACGCGCGTTCCGCCGGAGCTCGGTCTCGACGCCGCCGGCTTCCGAGAGCTCTCCGAGACCTTCGTCGACACCCTGGTGGAGCTGCACGCCATCGACCCGGCGAAGGCGGGACTGCAAGACCTCGGACGCCCGCAGGGGTACATGCAGCGGCAGGTCGAGGGCTGGATCGGCCGGTACCAGAAGGCCCGCACCGACGACGTCCCGGACATGGACCGGCTGGCAGCGTGGATGCGGGCCCACCTCCCGCCCGACGCGCCGGGGACCATCCTCCACAACGACTTCAAGTACGACAACCTGGTCCTCGACCCGGCCGCACCGACCACCACCGTCCGGGCGGTGCTCGACTGGGAGATGTCCACCCTCGGTGATCCGCTGGCCGACCTGGGCATGGCCCTGGCCTACTGGTTCGAGCCTGCCGAGACCGAGGCAGTGGGGCCGGCGGCGTTCGGGCCCACCATGCTCCCCGGCAACCTCTCCCGCGAGGAGCTGGTCGAGCGCTACACGCGGAAGAGCGGGCGTCCGGTGGACACCATCCTCTTCCACTACGTCACTGCCCTCTACAAGGTGGCCGTCATCGCCCAGCAGATCTACGCCCGCTACCGCCAGGGCCTGACCCAGGACGAGCGGTTCGGAGCGCTGGGGATGGCGGTGCAGATGCTGGCCCACCTTGCGGTGCAGGCCAGCGAGCGCGGGCGGATCAGCCGGCTCCTGGAGTGAGTCCCGGTCAGGCGCTGGACTCGCGCTCCTCGAGCTTCACCGGACAGTTGATCCGCAGCGCGAACCGTCCCCGGCGCACCGGCACCAGCCGGATGTCGTTGCACTTCTCCTCCAGCCGCTTGCGAAGGAGGATCAGCCGCGACTCGAGATTGTCCTTCAGCGCCGGCAGGCCCAGCGTGGGGTCGAGCCGGAGCTCACGGTTGGTGAACTCCACCCGGCCGCTCTCCTTGTGGGCCTTGAGGAGCTTCCAGAGGATCTTCGCCGGGACGTTGCGGATCAGGTACTCGCCGTCGACGAAGATGCAGTCGTCGTTCTTGAAGAGCTGGAAGGTCCGCAGCGGCCGGCCGGCGGTGGTCCCCTCCTCGCTGGCCGCCTCCAGCGTCCCCTCGTCGTCCTCGTTCTCCTGGACCCGCGAGATCCCGAGGGCCACCTGGTTGGCGAGGAGCTTGAGGAAGGTCTCGGTCCAGGCATCGAAGGCCATCGGATCCCGGCTCTCCAGCGCCAGCACTCCGAGCAGCCCGTCGCCCACCAGCAACGGGAGGGCGAGCTGCGACTGCGCATCGGGGAGGCCGGGGAGCGGGATCTCCGCGGTGGCCGATCCCGCGCCGCTCTGCTCCATCTCCCGCTTGATCGCCCGCCAGTAGCGGAGCTCCGCCCCCACCCCGGCGACTCGCATCGGGCGCCGGCGGGCGGCGACGGTGCCGATCAGCCCTTCTCCCAGCGGAACCTCGGCGCCCACCCCGCCCTGCCCGTAGCCGTGGCTGGCAGTGGCGACCAGGCTCCCTTTGCCGTCGGGAGCAGGACCATCGAGTTGGGAATGCCCAGGCGGCAATCGAGCTCGTCGAGCACACCCTCCAGCAGCTCCTCCAGGCAACCGGTGCGATTCACCCGGTCGGAGACCGCCTGGAGCCCGTGGAGCTCCCGGGCCATGGCCTCGAGGTTCGGCGCTGGCGGACGGGTGACGTCGATGCGGGGGTCGGGCGGAAGGAAGAACTCCTTGACGTGTTCCACCGCGAGTACCTCGTACACGTCGGCGCAGCGGAGCTTGAAGATGCCCAGCATCCCGGTGTGGGAGGCGATGACCTGGATCTGCGCCGCCATCTCCTCGAACAGCGGACCCTCGGTCTCGGAGTGGTCGAAGCGGACCTCCAGCCGGTACACCTCGAAGGTGCCGGGGTCGTGCATCACCACGCAGGCCTGTGGATTCTCCCGGACGTTGCGCTGGGTCTTGTTGAAGAACTGATGAGAGAGCGCCACGTGGCGGTCGTCCACCAGCTTCACCTGGCTGATCTTGGTGACGTTGGGCTCGCCCTCCAGCGAGCAGGTGGCCATCGTCGCCGGGACGAGCCCCTCGAAGCAGGGGGCGATGTCGCGGAGGGCGATCATCGCTCGCGCTTCTCCGGACTGAGGGTGTCGAAGGGGCGCCCCGCGGCCGGGCCCGGCGTCTGGAGGAAGATCGCCTCCACCCGGAAGCGCACCGCGTGGGCTGGCCAGAACTGGGCGCGGAAGAGGATGCCCTGCGGCACGCCGACCTGGGCCAGCGAGCGGGCCATCTTTGCCCGGTAGGCATCGGCCGCCGCCCGCTGGAGATCGGTCGCCTGCTGGCAGCTGACCATCGTTCCCTTCAGCTGCACCGAGCGGTTGTCCAGCGGGTCCGAGGCCACCACCGCGATCCGGCCGTTGTCCCGGAGGTTCTCCAGCATCCGGGCGGAGACCGCGTCGGGGAGGAAGACGGTCATCTCCTCCTCGCCGGGGCGAGCCTCCAGCGCCAGGATCCGCACCGTCTCCGGCCGGAGCCGCGCATCGCGGGTGGACGCCATCACCGAGAGTCCGGAATCGAGGAAGGCGGCGAGCTCGGCGTCCAGCGTGGGCACGTGCAGCGCGGTTGTACCGCGCCGGTATGCGCCCCTGCCACTGCGGCGAAGAGTGCCGGCTAGCCCTCCAGCCCGGCGCGGCGGGTCACCGCCGCCAGTCGCTCGGGACCCAGCACCTCGCGGGCCAGGGCGAACAATCCGGCGAAGGCCGGAGGAGGCAGGGCCGCCCTGGCCGAGACCAGCATCATCACCCGCTCCGGCGTGCTCAGCGCCGGGAGGAGGATGCGGGCGAAGCGGGCCATCTTCTCCATCGGGATCGACGCCCGGATCTTGCCCTCGATGACGAAGAGCTCGGCGTCGGTCCGGTTCGCCCAGAGCACCGCCATGGCCTGGGTCTCCTCCCGGTCCATGTGCTTGAGATGCTCGGCGACGAGGAGATTGAGCCCCCGTCCGAGCAGCTCGCCGGCCTCGATCGCCGACGGGTCAGCGGCGCGCGCCCGGGGGAGCAAGGTCCGGAGCTCGGCCTGGAGCCCGTCCAGACGCCCGTGGTCGGCCTCGAGCTGCGCCGCCAGCGGCGGAGCGAGGGCGCTGATCTCCGGGACCACGAAGGAGTCCTCGTGCCCGGCGTGGTCGTCGAGGAGGTCGAGGAGCAGCGCCACCGCTCCCACCGCCAGGTTGGCCTCGGCGGAGTCGCCGAAGTCGGTGCGAGCCACCAGCGCAGTGGTGTCGAAGAGCAGGGAGCGCAGCCCCTTGTGAATCGGACGGTAGAGGTTGGGTCGGTTCATGGGCGGAGTTGTGCCAGGGTCCGCCGGGCCCGGTTGCTGAAGGTTCCCGCCCACCTTCTGAAGAGTTTCCTAAGGGCGGCTCAGAACTTCGCCCGGAAGCCCAGGGCGACCGTTCCGGAGGTGATGCTGGTGAAGTGGCCCGCCCCGGCGGAGGACTCGTCCTGGGCGCTGACCAGCTCCGCCAAGTGGTCCCACTGGGCGCTGCCCGAGACCCACACCTGCCAGTTGGCATCGATGCGGAAGGCGATGCGGGTTCCCACCGAGTGCGCATACCCGTTGTCCGACGCGTATTCGGTGAACTGGTACCAGAGCCCGACCGTCCATCGCCCCAGCCGCTGTTCCAGCTGGGGACGGAGCACGAAGAGCGGTGGAGCCAGCGGCAGGCCCACGCCCAGCGAGGTCCCGAGATTCGAGGTGACCCGGGTGGCGAAGACTCCGGCGAAGTCGGGATCCTTGTCGTAGAGGTAGTAGCCACCGGTGAGGCCGACGTAGGTGGTGTCGCCGATCGGCTGGAGCACCGAGAGCGAGAGGGAGACCTGGTTCAAGGTGTCCTCGCCGCCGTTGAGGGCCGCGGCCAGCTTGCGACAGGCGGTCCGCTGCTGGGTGGTGGTGGCCTGCTTGCAGCCCGCCCTCAGCGCGTCGAGGGAGAATGCCCGCTGCTGCATCTCCGAGTAGACCTTCTGCACTCTCTGCTCGGTGTCGAAGAGCATCCAGCCCACGCTGGCATCGAGGAGCGTGCCTCCCAGCGGGACTCCGAGGAACTCGTCCCCGCCGACCACCACGCTCACCCCCAGCTGGGCACCATAGGCCGAGGTGGCGTTGTTGAGCAGGACGTCACTGGGGAGGACGATCGGCGGTGGATTGGGGTTGGTCGCCGTGGGCTGGCGAGCGATCGAGTACTGCACCACCGCGTCGAGGGTCTGCGTCGAGCGCGGGGAGATCGATCCATCGAGCGAGAGGTTCACCCGGGGGGTGACGTCCCAGTCCGCTCCCACCAGCAGCGAGCCGATCTCCGCGGTGCTGGTCGGGAAGTACGCCCCCGGGGCTGGAGCCACCGCGGTCTCGTAGGTGTAGCTCCCGCCGAGCTTCAGGCTCCAGTCGTCGTTGAGATCGAAGCGGGTGATGAGCTGGTCGGAATAGTTCGTCCCGTGTGGATTGGCCGGGGTGTCCTGGGTGAATCCGATCGCCGCTTCATTGCTGATCGAGTGTGCGGCTGCCCGGGTGGCCATGAGCGCCGTGAACAACAGAAACTGTCGGACGCGCATGGGTCGAGAACTGGACGAGGCTCGCACCCCGTTGACGGTGCGGCAAAGGTGGGTATTCAGGGACCCGAACGCTGACGTATGCTCCGCCGCCATTCCGTGGCCGTAAACCCGGGGAGGAACCATGCGTTTCAAGAAGCTGTTCCAGGTGCTGGTCCTTGGCGGAGCGGTGGTGGGTGCGTCGTCGGGTTGCGTCCCTGCGGCCAACGCCCAGGGGAAGGACAAGAAGCCGCCGCCCGCTGACGCTGGAACGTCCAGCGCCGGAGGCGGGGTCAAGGGCTGGTGACCTCTGCCCGACGCGTCGCCGCGGAGGCCTGGGGCTTCCGCGCGCGCGTCGAGGAGGAGGCAGCGCTCCGATTCGACGGGCTGGCGGCGACCATCGCCGGCTTCGATGGTGCCTCGCCGGTGCCGGCGCTGATGCGTCGTGCCGCCGAGGATGAGCGGCGCCATGCCGGGCTCTGCGCCGGGCTCGCGGAGAGCCTGGGAGCCCCGGTGCGCCTCGGCGACGGGAAGTGGATCCGGGTCGCACCGGAGGGCCTCGATGCCCGGAGCGCCATCCTCTACGAGGTGGTGGCCGCCTGCTGCATCACCGAGACCGAGAGCATGTCGGTGCTCACCACGCTCCTCGAGGAGGAGCACGCCCCGGGGATCCGCGAGGTGCTGCACGCCATCGCCCGCGACGAGGTGGTGCACTCCCGAATGGGCTGGGCCCACCTGGCGCGGGAAGCGGAGGCGGCCGAGGTCGGCTTCCTGTCTCACCTGATCCCGGTGATGCTGACCGGCACGGTGGACGATGCGCTGTTCGGGCCGCCTCCGGCGGACGAGGACGGCGAAGGGCTGCTCCGCCTCGGGGTGCTCCCGCATCGACAGAAGCGGGAGAGCTTTGTCGGCACGCTGGAGCAGGTGGTCTTCCCCGGGCTGGAGCGCTTCGGGGTGGACCCCGCTCCCGCCCGCGCCTGGCTCGCGGCGCGGACGTCCGCGACCTAGGGGCGCCTTCGTTCAGCTCGCCGGGAGTGCCGCGCCCGGGGCGAAGCCTGGTGGCCGGCGCGCCGGATGTGCCTGCTCGAAGGCATAGGCCAGCGCCAGCAGCTTTCCCTCGCTCCAGGCCCGGCCGAAGAAGCTGATTCCCACCGGCAGCCCCCGCACCTGGCCCAGGGGCAGGGTCACGTGGGGGTAACCGGCCACTGCCGCCGGAGTGCTGCAGCCGCCGGCGTCGCTGTCGCCGTTGACCAGGTCGATCAGCCATGCCGGTCCCTGGGTGGGCGCCACCAGCGCATCGAGCTTGTGCTTGGCCATGGTGGCGTCGATGCCTTCCTTCCGCGAGAGGCGCTCGGCCGTGGCCTTGGCCTTCCGGTACGCCGGGTCGGTGAGCGGCCCCTTCTTCACCGCCTGGAGGAAGGTCTCCTGACCGAAGTACTTCAGCTCGGTGTCGGCGTGCTTCTCGTTGAAGGTGATCAGCTCGGCGAGCGTCTTCGGTGCCGTCCCGCCCAGGCCCCGGAGGTACTGCTCGAGGTCGTTCTTGAAGTCGTAGAGCAGCACCTCCAGCTCGGGGTCCCCGAGCTTTCCCGGGGTGCTGAGCACCACCGGATCGACCAGCACCGCGCCCTCGGCCTTCAGCACCTTGAAGGCCTCGTCCATCAGGGCCTCGGTCGCCGGGCTGTAGCCGTAGTAGCCCGCGCGGGGGATGCCCAGCCGGGCTCCCTTGAGCGCGTCCCGCCTGAGCTGGGCGGTGTAATCCTCTCCGAACCGCGCCCCCTTGGCCTGGGTGGCCGCGTCCTTGGGGTCGGCGCCGGCGAGCACGCCGAGCAGCAGCGCCGCGTCCCGGACGGTGCGGGCCATCGGCCCGGCGGTGTCCTGGGTGTGGGAGATCGGGACCACGCCGGTGCGGCTGACGAGGCCCACCGTTGGCTTCACTCCCACCAGGGCCGAGGCCGCGGAAGGCGAGACGATCGAGCCGTCGGTCTCGGTGCCGACCGCCACGGCGCAGAGGTTGGCCGACACCGCCACCCCCGAGCCCGAGCTGGAACCAGACGGGCTCCGGTTGAGGGCGTAGGCATTCCGGCACTGCCCTCCTCGCCCGCTCCATCCGCTGGACGAGGGCCGGGAGCGGAAGTTGGCCCACTCGCTGAGCTGGGTCTTCCCCAGGAGGATCGCCCCTGCCTCCCGGAGCCTGCTGACCAGCGCGGCGTCGGCGGGAACGATTCCCTCCATCAGCGCCAGTGACCCGGCGGTGGTGTGCATCTTGTCCTTGGTTCCGACGTTGTCCTTGAGGAGGACCGGGATCCCGTGCAGCGGGCCTCGGACCTTCCCCGCCTTGCGCTCGGCGTCGAGGGCGTCGGCCTGGGCCAGAGCATCGGGGTTGGTCTCCAGCACCGAGCGGAGCTGGCCATCCACCGAGGCGATGCGGTCGAGATACTTCTCGGTGATCGACCGCGCGGTCTCCATGCCCTTCGCCATCCGGCCCTGGAGCTGCTCGATGGTCGCCTCCTCCAGCGCGAAGCGCGCGCCTCCCATCACCCCGGCGTCGGGCGCTGCGGCCGGCTGGGCCTCGACCCGGAGGGCCAGCAAGGCCGTCCCGGTTGCCCCGAGCTGCAGCATCCGCCGGCGGCTGATCGACCCGGCCCGCTCGTCGTTCTCCCTGCTCATGCGCTCCCTCCGGTCGGGCGCGCAGGTCGACGACCTGGACGCCGGAGGAAGCAGCCTGCCGTGGCCGCCCCCCCTTGGACCAGCAATCCCTTGCGCCGTTCGCTGCTCGACGCGGCCGAGCCGCATCCGCGTCGCGTGCGCATCTTCATCCGGCCCGCTTCTTGTATCGGGCCA
>Ga0318563_10001210_pt1 | contig 10960 bp, 13 predicted proteins | sample GRESIP066b5f19_FD_203689 | JGI IMG/M metagenome (GOLD analysis project Ga0318563, IMG submission 203689) | Tropical soil microbial communities from Luquillo Experimental Forest, Puerto Rico - GRE.SIPMG.066b5f19 | ecosystem: Environmental > Terrestrial > Soil > Tropical forest > Bulk soil... | reverse complement strand
GGTTCGCGTCGGAACGGAACGCTGACCGCGCCGCGATCGCCGATCAGCCTGGCGAAATCGGCGCGCGCGCCGGTGACGAAATCGGCGGCCTCGATCACCCGCAGGCGGGTCGAGGCTGCGACCTGCTCGGCGAGCTCGCGCGCCCAGATGTCGGCCTGGCGTAGCATGGCAGCAACGCTCGTCATGGCTTTCCCTGCCGCTCGAGCATCAACAAGCCGAGCTCGCGGAATTTCGCCTCGAGATCGCCGATCGGCGTCCCGACGAGATAGGTGTGCAGGCTATCGATGACGAGACGTGAAGCCTCGAGGTCGAGCTCGCCTCGAGCGAGGCCGCCAGCGAGCTGGGCGATTTGGGCGAGCGCTTCCTCCCCCGATTTCGGCGCCGCCAATTTGATCGGTGTCGGCGTCGGGCGCGGCAATGCTGGCGCGAGATATTTGAGGAAAAGCGCTCGAGCTTGCGCATCGCCCGCCAAGGCGTCCTTGATAATCCCCTCGACGATTTCCGGGGTCGCTTGCTCGCTAAGTTTGCGCACAAGACGCGTGACCTTGCGTTCGGTCCCTCGCGGCATGCCGGCCGGATTGCCTGATCGCCCCCTCGCCCAACTTGTTCGCGATCTGGCCATGCGTGCCTTGACCGTGGGTTAGTCAGGGCGGGAGCAGGGCGATCATCTCGTTGAACGTCGGGGCGCTCATCTTTGGAATCCCTCAATTTTTGGAGCGCGCGCCCGGCCTCGACCAGCCGGACGGCGGGGACGACGCCGCGACTAACCGCCGACCGCTCGCCGTTGGCGCCGGCGTCGAACCCATATCCGGTCACCGCTGACCAGGTCGCGACGGCTTCGTCGAGATTGGACACGACCACGCCGAGTTCCACGATGCTGGACGGCGGCCGTTGCCCGTCGAGAGCGACACGGCCCAGTCCATAGGAGTGCTTTCAGGGGATCGCAAAGTCAGCCTCTATGACCGACTTGGGCGCAAGCTCGCCATCAAGGCGGGCGGGGTTCGTCGTGTCCATTGGGCGTTCTCGGACCCTCCCGGCGCGTCCGCACTTTGGGGCTAAGCGAACATCAATCCGAAGAATTGCACCGCCCCACTTTATGAGTACACGCCCGGGCTCGGTCTTCGTTGTCGTCCGCCCTCTTGGCGGCCGACGCTTAGCGCTTGCGCGATGTCTTCTTGCGCTGTTGGGTCGCGCGACCGCGGGCGAGGGCCTCGCCGCGGCGATCGGTCGGCAGCACGCCGATATAGGTCGCCTGGATCTCGCGGATCGCGTAATCGATGGCGCTGTCCAAGAAGATCAACGAACTTCCGCCGGCTCGGCGATGCGCGATCCGATGGCTTCGCATCAGGTTGCGAAGCGAGGTTTCGCCGATGCCGAGCAGCTCGGTCGCTTCGTTAACGCGGATCCAGAGACGGTCTTTGCGGGCCGCGCGCCAGGCGTGCAGCGCATCGATCATGGTTTGAGCTAGCAGGGGTAAGCCCTCGTCCACGGTTCGAACTCCCATGTGCCGGGTTGAAAACGTCAACGCTCGGCCGCTGGAGAGATCCCCGAGGATCGATTGGCGGCAATTGGCTCGATTGCGGGATTTCAACAGAACCCGCATAAGCCGTCAATGACCCGCGCGGGGCGCAAGGCCCGGTCTTTTCCACGGGCAAAAATTGCTTGTAACTCATTGAAATGCTGCACGTTCCATATCTCATCTTGAAATATCTGCATGTGCTCGGAGCGATGGTGATCCTCGGGACGGGCGCCGGAATCGCCTTCTTCATGCTCATGGCGCATCGCAGCGGCGATGCGATGTTCGTCGCCCGCACGGCGCGGATCGTGGTTCTCGCGGATGTCGTATTCACCGCGACCGCCGCGATCGCCCAACCCGTCACCGGCTATCTCCTGATCCGCGAAGTGGGCCTTTCCCTCGAGGATGGATGGATCCTCGCCTCGCTCGCGCTCTTTGCGGTCGCCGGCGTCTTTTGGCTTCCGGTCGTCTGCATCCAGATCAGGATGCGCGATCTCGCGACAAAAGCGGCGATAGCAGGCAAGGCTTTGCCGGCAGCCTATCATCGGCTGTTCAGGCTCTGGTTCGCCTTCGGCTTTCCGGGCTTCGGATCGGTGCTGCTGATCACCTGGCTGATGATCGCGAAGCCCGGTTTCTGAGGTGGGGCCTTCAGCCGCAGCAGGCTCCTGGGTAGCAGGCTCCTGGCTTGCCGAGCGCCTGGACCGGCGGACAAGGGACACTGCCATAGGAGCAGAACACGCAGCAATCGCCCGGCTTCGGACGCAGCAGCTCGCCGCAACCGGTGCATTGGTAGAAATACTGGCAGGCATCCGTGGGCATGGTCTCCGCTTGAGCGCGGCCGCAAACAGGGCAGGCGATCACGGATTCGAGGATGGGGGCAGCCTCACGCATAGAGATAGCCTGTCACAAAGAGCGCTGTGCCCGTGACGAGGCCAGCGAGCGTCATGAGGCGCGCCGCAGGCCTCGCGCAGACGCCGTCGACACGGCAGGCGACCGCGGCCCGGTGCTGCCGCCACAAGGCGAAGGCTCCGGCCAGGAGCAGCAGTGCCGCGAGCGGCACCAGCAGCTGCCGATGGGGCGCGGCGAGCAGGGCCACTCCGCTGAGCCAGGCGGCACTCAGCCCAAGGCTCGCCAGGATGAACGGCAAGCCGCAACAGGCCGCAACCCCGAACGCCACCGCGATGCCTCCGGCAGTCAGGAGGGCCGCCATAGGGGCTGCTATCGCGGCCGGCGGCGACCCGATCGCCGTATCGGCGTCGGGCTTGGACACGCTCGTGGAAACACTCATGACGCGCTCCTTGAAATGACGGACGAGAGGATCCTACAGTCTGTAGCAACTACAGACTCAAGCCCCTTTCGAAGGTTGCGCCATGCAGATCGGCGAGCTCTCCCGTCGTACCAGCTGCAACATCGAGACGATCCGCTACTACGAACGCTCGGGCCTGCTGCCGCAGCCGGCAAGGCGCGGGAAATATCGGCAATATGGCGATGGGGATGCGCAGCGGCTGAGCTTCATCCGCCGCTCGCGCGAGCTCGGCTTCGCGCTCGACGAGGTGCGGGTGCTGCTCGATCTCGCGGCGGGCTGTGCCGACAGTTGCACGAAGGCGAGACATGTCGCCTCACATCACCTCGCCGCGGTGCGCCGGCGGATCTCCGACCTCAAACGCATGGAGCGCGTTCTGGCTGAGGTGGTGCGGGACTGCGACAGCGGAGAGCATGCCGGCTGCCCACTGATCGAGGCCCTCGCCGCTGATGTTCGGCCCTCGGGGACACCATGACGCGCCTCTCCGCTCTCGACATGATCCTATCCGCGTCATGGCCGCATTCGGCGCGGCCGCCCACGACTTCCGCGCTGGAGCTTGCCTGGATATGGTAAGTCGCAGGTGCCCGGGCGAAGTTCTTCGGCAAGGATCCGGCTCGGGCATGACGGGCGTCGTTGCTCGCCGCGCACCTAAGCTCAGCGCCATGATCGCGCATCAATGGGGACCTTTCATGGAACAGAAGGAATTGATCGATCGCCTTCGCGCTGAACTCGCGGGTCACGGCGAAGTGCGGGAGGTCAAGATGTTCGGCGGCATCTGCTTCATGCTCGACGGGAACATGACGGCCGGTGTCTCGAAGCGCGGCCTGCTCGTGCGGGTCGGCAAGGAGGGGCACGCCGAGGCGACGTCACGCCTGGGCGCGCGCGCGATGGTGATGGGCGGCCGCGAGATGGCGGGTTACGTCAACGTCGATCCGAGCCGCCTCGACGAGGCTTCGCTCAGCCACTGGGCCGCGCTTGCGCGCGCTTATGTCGGCACGCTTCCGCCCAAGGCTTCTGCTGCAACCGCGAGACGCCGCAAGAGAGGCTGACCATGACGCGTCAGCGCTGACCATCACGCGTCGGGCGCCTCCTGCCGGCTTCATTGCGGTCCTTGCGCCGCAGGCGGCACGACGTAGAGCGTCATCGCGAATATGGCGTAGACGAACAGAAGCAGGACCCCGATGAACCAGGCCGAACGCCCGCTATTGGTGATGAAGGTGGCCATGACGGCAGAGATCATCACCATGGTCACCGCACCCGGCCAAAATTGCAGGTTCATCGGCGCAGGTCCAACGACATAGCTGAGCAGCACCAACACGGGCGCGACGAACAGCGCGATTTGCGAGGCGCTGCCGAGCGCGATCGAAACGCTCATGTCGAGGCGGTTCTTGCGCGCGGCGGAGAAGGCGACGGCCATCTCGGCCGCGGCACCAACGAGCGAGACGATGATGAAGCCCACGAAGGCCGGGCTCATCCCGAATGATTCCGCAGCCTTCTGCACGGATTCCACAAAGATCTCGCTGACAAGCGCGACCAGCACAGTGACGACAAGAAGCGTGCCGACCGCAGCGCCAATCGGCCAGTGCTCTTCCCTCTCGTCATGCTCCTCGCTCGCGAAAAACTCCTTGTGAGTGTGGAGCGAGAATACGAGGCCGAGCCCGTAGGCGACGATGAGCAGCGCGGCCAGGCCGGCGCTGAGTTTCTGCGTGAGGACATCGCCATGGTCGAGATCAAGGTCGGCAACCGCCGAGGGGGCAAGCAGTGCGACCGTCGTCATCAGGAGGAGCGCCGAATAGAGCCGGCCGTTGGCGCGATTATAGTCCTGGACATGGTAGCGCAGGCCGCCGAGCAGGAAGGAGGCGCCCAGCATGAACAATGCGTTGGTGACGATTGCGCCCGCGATCGACGCCTTCACCAGCATATGCTGGCCCGCATGAAGCGCGGTCACGGCGATGATCAGCTCGGTGAGGTTGCCGAGCGTCGCGTTCAAAAGGCCGCCGACCGCATCGCCGGTCTTCGCTGCGACGGCCTCGGTCGCGTGGCTGAGAAGTGCTGCCAGCGGCACAATGGCAAGGACCGCGAGCACGAACAGAATCGTGTGCGCCTCCGGCACCGCTTTTTCGGCCACCAGCACGATCGGCACGACGACGAGCAACCAGAGCAAGGGGTTGTGCCGGATTTCGCTGAGCAGAGATTGCATGGGCACCTCCCTGGCGGATGCGACGTCGGGAAGGATTTGGGGCGGGTGCGGGCTGTGTATTGATCTGGCTCAAATGGGCGGTCGATGACGCCGGACAGGTGTTACGCCACTGCCACATGCGACGGATTGTGATGCGGGCCGTCGCGGGTCTCGCGTTATCCTTGAACATCGGAGAGCCATCGGACAAGGGAGGAGTGCATGAGATATCAGCTCGCTGTCAGCATTCTCGCTGTCGTTGCCGCATCGACCGGCGTCGATGCCGCCAGCCTCGGCGGCGGGAGCGCGAGCGCCGCGAGGGCTGGCGATCACCCGATGGTCTTCGGGGCCATGTGGCGGCACTCGAGCTCCGCCGCGATCCTGACCTGCAACAAGATCTTCAAGCAATCCGAGCGAGAGAAGTGCCTGGGCAATATGCATCATCCGTACGGGGTGCCGCCAAAGCACAGGGTGCCGCAGAAGCGCTAGCTCGGCTACCTGATCAGGAGTCGATCTCGTGTCGAGATGCGCCCGCTCGCCGTGCGCTCAGAGCTTCTCGAGCGACGGAACGAGCGACAGGAGCTCGCGCGTGTAGGCGTGGCGCGGGGCGGCAAACAGCGTTTCGGCATCGGCGAGTTCGACGATCCGGCCGCCCTTCATCACCGCGACGCGATTGCACATCTGGCGCACCACGGCGAGGTCGTGGCTGATGAACAGGATCGAGAGGCCGGTGATCTCGCTGATGTCCTTGAGCAGGTTCAGGATCTGCGCCTGCACCGAGACGTCGAGCGACGAGGTCGGCTCGTCGCAGAGGAGGAAGCTCGGCCGTGGTGCAAGCGCGCGGGCGATGGCGATGCGTTGCCTCTGGCCGCCCGAAAAGGCGTGCGGATAGCGCTCTCCCGCCTGGCGCTCGAGCCCCACGGCCTCGAGCAGCAAGGCTGCGTCCTCGGTCGCCTCGGCGCGGTTCGCGGCGAGGCGGTAGAAGGCGATGGGCTCGGCCAGTGCCTTCGCGACCTTGAGCCTCGGATTGAGCGCCGAATATGGGTCCTGGAAAACCATCTGCATGGCACGCCGCAGGGGAGCTGGGCGCGTTGCGCCGATCCGGTTGCCCGCGAGGCGAACCTCGCCCGCGCTCGGCCTGACGAGCCCGGCGATGGTGTTCGCGACAGTCGTCTTGCCGCATCCGGACTCGCCGACGAGGCCGAAGATCTCGCCCTTCCGCACAGTGAATGACACCTCGTCGACTGCCCGGAACGGCTTACCGCTCAGACCAGGCAGAAGACCATGGCCACCATATTCGACGCAGAGCTTCGAGACCGAGAGGATCTCGTCCGCGGTCGTGCCGATCGATCCGCTGGCCGCGAGCTGCCTGCGCACAGCCTCGCGTGCCTTCGCCGTCTGCGGTCCTTCTTCGCTCGGCACCGGGAGGCGCCGGGTCTTGACGTCGAGCCTTGGAACGGCGCCGATCAGGGTGCGCGCATAGGGGTGCTCGGGTGATCGTAGCACCTTGGCGACGGGTCCGGTCTCGACCACGCGTCCGCGCAACATGATGGTGACGCGATCGGCGATCTCGGCGACGACGCCCATATTGTGGGTGACCAGCAGCACGCCGACGCCGCGATCATCGGCGAGGCCCCGGATCAGCTTCAGGATCTGTGCCTGCACCGAGACGTCGAGCGCGGTCGTCGGCTCGTCGGCGACGATCAGCCTTGGGTCACAAGTGAGCGCGGAGGCGATCACGACGCGCTGCCGCTGGCCGCCCGAGAGCTGATGCGGATAGGCCTTGAGGCGCCGCTCGGGCTCCGGGATGCCGACTGCGCGCAGGAGCGATAGCGCCCGGTCCCGCGCTTCGTCGCGCCCGAGACGCAGATGGTGGCGCATCGTCTCGCAGAGCTGGCTCTCCACTGTGAAGAGCGGGTTGAGGCTCGTCATCGGGTCTTGGAAGATGGCGCCGATGTCGCGGCCGGGCACGATGCCCTCGATGCGTCCGGTGCGCGTGTCGATCACCCGCCCGTCGATCGCGATCGAGCCCGCCGCGATCTTGCCCGGCGCCTGCAGCAGCCCCATCAGGGCGTTGCCGACCGTCGTCTTGCCGGCGCCCGACTCGCCGACGAGCGCATGGATTTCGCCGGCTGCAATCTCGAGATCGACATCCGCGGCGGCAGTGAGGCGCGTTCCGTCGGCGAGCGGGTATTCGACCGTGAGGCCGTTGATGGCGAGAACCGGCGCCTTGCGGGACGGCGTGCCCAGAGGAGAGGATGACATCGTCATCGCCTGGTGAGCTTCGGGTTGAAGCGGTCGCGCAGCCAGTCGCCGACGATGTTCACCGCGAGCACCAGCACCACGAGCACCAGCGCTGGGAAGGTCGCGATCCACCAGATGCCGGAGAAGACGAACTCATTGCCGATGCGGATCAGCGTGCCGAGCGAAGGATAGGTCGGCGGCATGCCGACCCCGAGGAAGGAGAGCGTCGCCTCGGTCAGCATCGCGGCGGCGAGGTTGATGGTCGCGATGACCATCACCGGGCTCATCACATTCGGCAGGATATGTCGCAGCATGATGCGGATCGGCGAATAGCCGATGACGCGCGCCGCGCGCACATAATCCTTCGAGGCTTCGACCATGGTCGCTGCACGCACCGTGCGGGCATATTGCACCCATTCATTGATGGCGATGGCCCCGATCAGGATGATGGGCGCCCATTGTGCCGTGGCGGCTTCGGGCGAGATGGCGCGAGCAAGCCCGCTGACGAGCAGCGCGAGCAGGATGGTGGGCAGGCTCAAAATGACGTCGCCGATCCGCATGATGAGCGCGTCGACGAAGCCTCCGAAAAATCCGGCCATCAGGCCGAGAGTGACGCCGAGCGTCGCCGCGACGAGAACGGCGCCTCCGCCGATCAGGATCGAGATGCGCGCGCCGTAGAGAATGGCCGAGAAGAGGTCGCGGCCCTGATTATCCGTGCCGAGGAGGTAGCGCGGGTCGCCGTCCGGCATGAAGGCCGGAGGAAGCTCCGAGCTCATGAGGTCGAACTTGCCGACATCGGTCGGGTCGGTGGGCGCGATCAGCGGCGCCGCGAAGGCGGCAAAGAGCATGATCGCGACGACGACGAGCGCGACCATGACCGATACGGGCAGCGCAAGGCGAGCGCGCCGGCGCGGGAGGTTGCGTGCTGTGACCGCGCTCATGTGCTTCTCGCACGTAGGCGCGGATCGATGAGGGCGTAGATCACGTCGACCGCCATATTGATGACCACGAACAGAAACCCGACGAAGAGCAGATAGGCGGCCATCACCGGAACGTCGGCGAAGCTCACCGCTTGGATGAAGAGGAGCCCCATGCCAGGCCATTGGAACACTGTCTCGGTGACGATGGCGAAAGCGATGAGTGAGCCGATCTGCAGGCCGGTGACGGTGACGACCGGCATCAACGCATTGCGCAGCGCGAGGCGGAAATTGATGTAGTGAGCCGGAAGTCCGCGCGCTTTCGCGAAGCGGATATAATCGGAAGAGAGGACGTCGATCATTTCGGCGCGCACCAGCCGCATGATCAATGTCAGCTGATAGAGCGCGAGCGTGATTGCCGGCAGAATGAGGGAAGTGAGGCCGGTCCATGTGAGGAATCCGGTCGTCCAGCCGCCCACATGGACGACGTCGCCTCGTCCGAATGAAGGCAGCCAGCGCAAGGTCACGGAGAAAACGAGGATCAGCGCGATGCCGGTCACGAAGGTTGGCATCGAGATGCCGACGAGCGACAAGGTCTGAATGGCGCGGGCGATCGCGCCGTCGGGCTTCAACGCGCAGAATACGCCGAGCGGCAGGCCGACTGCGAGCGCGAGCAGGGTCGCGACGAGCACGAGCTCGAGGGTCGCGGGGAGCCTTTCCGCAAGCAGCTCCACCACCGGGCGCTGATTGCGGAAGCTGTTGCCGAGATCGCCGCGCAGGACGCGCGTGACGAAGCCGCCATACTGGACGAGCACCGGCCGGTCGAGGCCAAGCGAGCTGCGCAGCTCCGCCTTCTCGGCTGGGGTCGCATCCTCGCGGCTCATCATCGCGACCGGATCGCCGACATAGCGGAACATCACGAAGGCGATCGCCGTGACAGCGAGCATCACAAGCACCGCTTGCATCAATCGCGATCCGATGGCTGCGATCATCTCTTCGCCCTACCTTCCATTTGGGAGCAGCCCTTACGTGCCGGCCATCGCGAACCAGGGCCGCACATATTCGTCGGGGAATTGCGGCATGTCGACATTGCTCTTCATCGCCCAGGCGAGCGGCTGCTGGTGCAGCGGGATGAAGAGCGCCTGGTCATGGGCGAATTTGAAGGCCTCGACCAGCATGGCGCGGCGCTTCGTCTCGTCGAGCTCGACCGCCGCCTTGCGGGCGAGATCGTCGAGCACCGGGAACGACATGCCGCCCGCGTTCGAGCCCCCATATCCGTCCTTGCGCGAGGCGAAGATCGAGGAGAGCACGCTGAAGCCGTCCATGGGCGGCAGCGTCGCCCAGCCGAGCATCCAGATGTCGATCTCACCGCGGTCCTGTCGCGGGAAATAGGTCACCTTGCTCTCCGTCTTGACGTCGACATCGATGCCGATGCGCTTCCACATCGAGGCGACGGCGAGACAGAGCTGCTCATCCGAGATGTAGCGATCATTGGTGCAGGCGAGGCCCGTCTTGAAGCCCTTGGGATAGCCGGCCTCGGCGAGGAGCTTCTTCGCGAGATCGGGATCATAGGCGAGTGGCTTGTCGAGATCGGCCGAATAGCCCGGCACGGGCGGCGCGACGAGCGTGCCGACATTGCGCGATTTGCCACGCATGATGCGCTTCTGGATGGCGTCAAGATCGATGGCGTGCCACAGCGCCTCGCGCACCTTAGGGTCGAGGAGCGGGTTCTTCTCGCCGGGCATCGCGAAGAGCTCGGGGTGCCAGTTGAAGCCGAGGAAGATGAGGCGCAGCGAAGGGTCCTCGACCACCTTGAAGCCCGAGGTGCTGGAGATGCGCGAGATATCCTGGAGCGGCACGGCGGCGATCATGTCGAGCTCGCCCGACAGCAAGGCCGCGACCCGCGTCGCGTCCGATTTGATCGGGCGGAACTCGATGCGCTTCAGATTATGCTCCGGCTTGTCCCACCATCCTTCATTGACCGTCATCACGGTCTTCGAATCCGGGTCGTAGCTTTCGAGCTTGAACGGACCCGTGCCGTCGGCGTGGGTCGAGGCGTAGGTCGTGACGCCTGTCGTGCTGTTGCCGGGTTTCAGCGCATCATGCGCGGTGAGCCAGCTCTTGCTCATGATGAAGATGCCGGTCAGATCGTTGAGCAGCAGCGGATAGGGGCCGCTCAGCACGAGATCGACCGCGTAATCGTCGACCTTCTCGGCGCGGATGACGGCGGAAAGATTGCCCTTGTTGCGCGAAGTCGGGTCGATGGTGCGCATGACAGTGGTCACCACGTCATCCGCGGTGAAGGGCTCGCCGCCATGGAATTTGACGCCCTGGCGCAGCTTGAAGCGCCAGCGGTCGGGAGCCACGATCTCCCAGGATGTCGCGAGCGCCGGCTCGATCTCGAGCTTGCGGTTGCGGCGCACCAGCGGGTCATAGACCATGTGGTGGATGTTCTGGGTGAAGCTGTCGAGCTGCGCGTTCGGATCGAACGAGACCGCATCTCCCGCCGCCGACCATCTCAATGTCTGCGCGCTAGCCGGCACGCTCGCCAAAAGGGCCAGGCCCGCCAGGATCGTCAGAACTCCTCGCCTCATCGCGTTTCCTCGCTTCTGTTGACGCTCTCGATCGGAGGATTGCATACAATTCAATAAGCAAATTGGATACGCGTCTATAACGCTACTCGAGCGGCTCCGCAAGAGCAAAAGTGATAATGTCGCCAAAAGAAGCAAAATCTGGTGGGAAATCGCGGTGTGATCCGCTTGTCCGCGCCGCAAATTTTGTATACAAAATATGTGACGGATATC
>Ga0318563_10001209_pt1 | contig 10965 bp, 11 predicted proteins | sample GRESIP066b5f19_FD_203689 | JGI IMG/M metagenome (GOLD analysis project Ga0318563, IMG submission 203689) | Tropical soil microbial communities from Luquillo Experimental Forest, Puerto Rico - GRE.SIPMG.066b5f19 | ecosystem: Environmental > Terrestrial > Soil > Tropical forest > Bulk soil... | reverse complement strand
GTTCCTGGGGGTTCCATTTGCGCGTCGCGCGTTCGACTTCGAGATGCCGAGCCTGCGTTCGACGAGCTGGGACATCGCGCCGGCCGTCGACGTCGCCGAGAAGGACGAGGAATGCGAGATCACGGCCGAGCTCCCAGGTCTCGACGAAAAGAATATCGAGGTCAAGCTCGCGAATGGCACCTTGACCATCAAGGGCGAGAAGAAGGAGGAGAAGGAAGAAAAGCAGAAGGACTATTACCTCTCCGAGCGCAGCTACGGGTCCTTCATTCGCTCATTCCAGCTGCCCGAGGGTGTCGATGAGGGCAAGATCGAGGCGAGCTTTGCCAAAGGCGTTTTGACGATGAAGCTGCCTAAATCGGCCGAGGCTCAGAAGAACGAGAAGACCATCTCAATCAAGGCGGCTTGAGATCGAGCCGGCTTGAGCTTCGGGCCAAGGGCCTTGAACCGGCGGAGTGCGTCGCATGACCGGTGGCCGGGGTCCATGGCTCGCATCGATACAAATTGCCATCCTCTATTGACCATCCGGCTCGTCATCTGGGAGCGGCTTCAATGGACGGTGTAATCCGTAATCGAAGCGGCGGACCGCGCGAGGTCGAGATCAAGCTGGAGGTAGACCCGCGCAGGCTCGATGATCTGCGCAGGAGCCTCCAGCTCCACGCCTTCCCCGAGAGAACGGTCCGGCTGCTGTCGACTTACTTCGATGCAGACGGCCTCCCACTGCGAAAAGCTGGATTCAGCTGGCGCATCCGCCGGGTAGGCGACCATCTCATCCAGACAGTAAAGGCGCAGGGCTCTGCGGCTGTCGGCCTTCATGACCGCCCGGAGTGGGAGCGCGAGATCAAGAGCGAACAGCCGGACATCGACGTGATGGGCCGGACGAACCTCGTCAGGCGGCTCGAGCTCGATAGCCTCCGCGGCCGACTTAAGCCGCAGTTCAGCACCGACATCAACCGGACCATATGGCACATCCGCTGGGAAGACTCCGTGGTGGAGGCTGCCTGCGACCAGGGTACGGTGACCGCTGGCGATCGCTCGGCGAATATCGTCGAGCTCGAGCTCGAGCTGGTCGACGGCAGCCTCGCCGACCTCTATTCGCTTGCGCGCGATCTCGCTTCGAGCTGTGCGGCGCAGCTTGCCGTCACAAGCAAGGCGGATCGTGGCTATGCGCTGGTGACGGGTGAATCCGGCGAGGCCACGAAGGCTGAGCCGATACCGCTCACCCCCAACATGAGTGCCGCAGACGCCTTCAAACTGATCGTACGCGGGTGCATTTGCCAGTTCCGCTTGAATGAGTCGTTGATCCGCGACAGCCGCGACGTGGAGGCACTTCACCAAGCCCGGGTTGCGCTTCGACGGCTATCCTCGGCCTTGTCGATCTTCGGACGGCTGGCAAACAAGAAACGGCTCGCTCATGTGAGCGACGGTCTCGAGCGTCTCTTCCGGAAACTCGGGCGAGCGCGCAATCTCGACGTCTATCTCGACGCGATACGCCAAGGTGCAGCCGAAAATCCAGTGTCGCTGGGGCTCATTCCGGAGGTGGTCGGAGAGCGCGATCGCGCCTATGACGATGTGATTGCGGAACTCGCCTCTCCCGAATGGCGAGACTTGCTGCTGGATCTTTCGGCATTCGTAGAGGTCGAGGCTTGGCTGGACCACCGGCCGAGCCGCGGCGCCGCTCGACGGCCTGTCCGCGATTTCGCGTCGCGGTCGCTGGAGAGGCAGTGGCAGCGAATCCGCGACATCGGTTCACCTATTGACAGGCTGGCGAGCCGCGCACGGCATCGCTTGCGCCTACGGACGAAGACGTTCCGCTACAGCTGCGAATTCTTCGAGGGCGCATTCGCCAAACCGAAGGCAGCAAAACGCTATCGTCGCTTCATCGCGCGGCTCGGCGATCTGCAAGACGTGTTGGGCATTCTCAACGATCTGGCGACCAACAAGAAGCTCGCCAAGAGTGCCGCAACACGGTCTGTGCGGCGCGATACCCAGCAAGCCAAGGCGGAGCTGCTTACACGGGCGGTGGCGGCTCACTTGGCGCTGAAGAAGGCCAAGCCTTTTTGGTGAGGAGCTGACATCTGAACTTCGCGTGAATTGTCGCCGGAATAGCTCTGTGCTTGCTGGTGGACGCCGATCAGCTCATGTCGCACTCCACCTGGCCCCTCCCCGCCTCGACGTCGCCGACAGGCTGGGGGAGATTGTCATTCCGTGAGCGGTTGATGTGCATCAAGGCACCTCCCTCTCGCTCGGCGCATGCAAATTTTGGGGACGATGGAGGCGCAATAACGGTCTTCCAGATGACTCGGGGCGAGTGAGCCTTATCGCGCTGCAAAAGGATGATCGGCACCGATGGATACCGAAGACGCGATCAAGCGGGATGCCCCCAAGGTCGGAGAGGTCCTGCCTCCACTGCAATCGCCGTCTCTGCCTGCGACTGTGGCGCATCCTCCGAGGCAGCCCAAGCGCCCCTGGATGCCGCGTCTCGTTTCGCTGATCCTGCTTGTCGCGGCACTATCTGGGATCGGCTATTGGTGGTGGCTGCGGTCGCGGCCGCTCCTGCCGCCGGGTATTGTCGCGGGCAACGGCCGGCTGGAGGCCGACGAGGTCGATATCGACACCAAATATGCCGGCCGCATCCTGCAGCTCTACGCGGATGAGGGGGACCTGGTGAAGGCGGGCCAAGAACTCGCGGTCATGGATACGCGAGATCTCGAGGCGCAATTGAAGCAGTACCAGGAGCTGGTTCTGCAATATGGGCATACGCTCGACCAGGCCAAGGAGAATTACAGCGCGCAGCAGGCGGTGGTGAAGTTCGCGCAGCAGGAAATAGGCCGGAGCCAGACCCTCATCGAGAAAGGGTTCGTCACGAAGGAGACCTACGATCAGCGTGTGCAGTTGCTGAACTCGGCGCTTGCCAATCTGAAGGCGGATCAGGAAGCAGTTGAGGCCGCCCAGCACGCCCTCGACGCAGCGATACATCAGGTCGAATACTACGCAGTCATGATCGCCGATAATCGGCTGACAGCGCCGAAAACCGGGCCGATCGAATACCGTGTCGCCAATATCGGGGAGGTCCTGCCAGCCGGCGGCAAAGTCTTCACGATGCTGGATGCCTCCTATGTCTATATGGATATCTACCTACCGACCGGCGACGCTGGCCGGTTGAGGATCGGCTCGGACGCACGCATCGTGCTCGACGCCTATCCGAGCCACGTCATCCCGGCCCGAGTCGTGTTCATTTCGAGCCAGGCGCAGTTCACGCCCAAGACGGTTGAGACCAAGGAAGAACGCGACAAGCTGATGTTCCGCGTCCGGGTGCAGATCGACCCGGCGCGCCTGGAAGGACGCGAGGGCATCGTCAGGAGCGGACTCCCGGGCGAGGCTTATGCGCGCGCGGATCAGGCGGTCGCTTGGCCGGATCGCCTCGCCCCGAGCACACCCGAGGATCATTCGCCCGGTCCCTACAAATGACCGGTCAGGCTCCTCTGGCCGCTGTGCTTGCCCAGGTGAGCCAGCGCTACTGGAAGGCGATTGCGCTCGACGGGGTGAGCCTCGAGATTCCGTCCCGGTGCCTGGTCGGCGTGATCGGTCCAGACGGTGTTGGCAAGTCCTCGCTGCTCGCCATGATCGCCGGAGCGCGCGAGGTCCAGTCCGGAAGCGTGGAGGTCCTGGGGGGCGATATCGGCAATTCGGCGCATCGGGCGAGCCTTTGCCCCCGCATTGCCTATATGCCGCAAGGCCTCGGCAAGAACCTTTATCCCGACCTCAGCATTCGCGAAAATATCGAGTATTTCGCGCGCCTCTTCGGCCAGGGTCGCGCCGAGCGTGAGAGGCGGATCGCCGAATTGCTGACGAGCACCGGGCTTGCTCCTTTCGCCGATCGCGCGGCGCGCAAACTCTCCGGCGGGATGAAGCAGAAGCTGGGCCTCTGCTGCTCGCTGATCCATGACCCCGATCTTCTGATCCTCGACGAGCCGACCACCGGTGTCGATCCTTTGTCGCGGCGCCAATTCTGGGAGTTGATCGACAGGATCCGAGCGCGCCGCCCCGGCCTATCGGTCCTCGTGGCGACGGCCTACATGGAAGAGGCCGAACGGTTCGACTGGCTGGTGGCGATGAATGCCGGGAAGCTCGTGGCAACCGGAACGCCCGCCATGCTCAAGCGGGGCACCGCAACGAGCAGCATCGAGGAGGCGTTCATCGCGTTGCTGCCGGAGGCGGAGCGGCGCGGCCATAGACGACTCGAGATTCCGCCGCGCCCTCCTATCGACGGGGAACCGGTGATCACAGCTCGCGGCCTCACCTGCCGCTTCGGTGACTTCACTGCCGTCGACCATGTGAGCTTCACCATCGAGCGCGGCGAGATCTTCGGCTTCGTCGGCTCGAATGGCTGCGGCAAGACCACGACGATGAAGATGCTGGCCGGCCTTCTGCCCGCAACCGAGGGGCAGGCGTTGCTGTTCGGCAAGCCGATCGTTGCCGGCGATCTCGCGGCGCGCCGCCGTGTCGGCTACATGTCGCAATCCTTCTCCCTCTATTCTGAGCTGACGGTCAGGCAGAATCTCGAACTGCATGCGCGCCTCTTTCACTTGCCGCCGGCCGAGATGAAGGCACGCCTCGCCGAGCTCATCGATCGCTTCGATCTTGCCGACCATATCAATCAGCGAGCGGAGGATCTGCCGCTTGGCATCCGCCAGCGCCTGTCGCTTGCCGTCGCCATCGTGCATAGGCCCGAGATGCTGATCCTCGATGAGCCGACCTCCGGCGTTGATCCGCTTGCGCGCGATCGCTTCTGGGAATTGCTGATCGATCTGTCGCGCAAGGATGGCGTGACCATTTTCGTCTCCACACATTTCATGAACGAGGCAGAGCGCTGCGACCGTCTCTCGCTCATGGATTCGGGGCGTGTGCTCGCGACCGATACGCCGGCCGGCCTCACGGCCTCGCGCGGCACCGCCACGTTGGAGGAAGCCTTCATTCTCTATCTCGAGGCGAAGGCGGCGCCGCTGAGCGCCCCTGTCGCGCCACCCAGCCCGGAAGTGTCAGCCCAACCCGCCCGACGAGGCACTACCAGGTCAAGCTTCAGCCTGCAGCGCCTCATGGCCTGCACGCTTCGCGAGACGCTGGAGCTTCTGCGCGATCCGATCCGGCTGGGCTTCGCGGTCTTCGGGACTACCTTCCTGATGCTAGTTTTTGGATTCGGCATCTCGACCGACGTGAATTCGCTGACCTTCGCCGTGCTCGATCATGATCACAGTCATGAGAGCCGCGCCTATCTCGAGGAGTTGCGCGGCTCGGCCTATTTCATCGAGAAGCCTCCCCTTGCTGATTACGCCGATCTGGAGAAGCAGCTTTCCGGCGGCAGAATCGACTGCGCCATAGAGATCCCGCCCGAATTCGGCCGCAATATCGAGCGCGGTCGACCGGCCTGGGCCGCGGCTTGGATCGACGGCGCACGGCCCTTCATTGCACAGACCATCCGCGGCTATCTGCAGAGCATGCATCAGCTCTATCTGTCGGACCGTGCCGTGGCGACGACGGTTCAGGCGCCCGGTCCGCCAGCCATCATCGAGGCGAGGTTCAAATACAACCAGGACTTCCAAAGCATCTTCGCCATGGTCCCCTCGACCATGTCGATGGAGCTTGCGCTGTTCCCCGCCATCCTCATGGCGCTCGCGGTCGTTCGTGAGAAGGAGCTCGGCTCGATCACCAACCTCTATGTCACGCCCGTGACACGCCTGGAATTTTTGCTCGGCAAGCAGGTCCCCTATATCGCGGTGGGGATGGTCAACTTCGCCTTGATGTTCCTGATGGCGCTGTTCGTCTTCCAGGTTCCCTTGAAGGGCAGCTTTACGACCTTGGTCGTGGCCACGCTGATTTATGTAACCGCGACGACCGCATACGGCATGCTGATCTCGGCCTTCGCCCGCACCCAGATTGCGGCGCTGTTCGGCACTGCGATACTGACCGTGCTGCCAGCGACGATGTTCGCCGGGATGACGGTCCCGGTATCCTCGCTCACGGGCATGGCCCAGATCATGGGCCGCCTGTTCCCCATGAGCTATTTCCTGCCGGTCAGTGTCGGCGCTTTCACGAAAGGGCTCGGCTTCGCCGATCTCGGACATAATCTCCTTGCGCTTGCCGCCTTTGTGCCGGCCCTGCTGACCCTCAGCCTTCTGCTGCTGCGCAAGCAGGAGCGGTAGCGTGGAGCGCATCACCAACATCTTCTGGCTCGGAACCAAGGAGCTGCGCAGCTTCATGCGCGACTATGTGCTTCTCGGCCTCGTTATCTACAGCTTCTCGCTCGCCGTCGTCGCACAGTCGCAGAGCAGCTCGCAAGAGGTGCACAATGCTTCGATCGCGATTCTCGACGAGGATCATTCCGTGCTCTCGGGCCGGATCCGCGCCGCCTTCCTGCCCCCCTATTTCAAGGCGCCGCAGGCGATCGAGGAGCGCGACATCGTTCCCGCGATGAATGCCGGCCGCTTCACCTTCGTGCTGGATATTCCGCCGCATTTCGAGCGCGATCTCGCAGCCGGACGACAGCCGGTAATCCAGCTCAACGTGGATGCGACCGCGATGGTGCAGGCCGGGCTCGGTGCAGGCTATGCCCAGCAGATCATCAACACCGAGATCCAGAACTACCTCGCGAGCAGCGAGGCCGTCGCTGCGTCGCCCGTCAATTTGAATATTCGCATCGCCTTCAACCCGAATGTGCAGACCGCCTGGTTCACGAGCGTGATGGGCATCATCAACAGCGTCACGATGCTTGCGATCGTGCTTGCCGGTGCCGCCGTCATTCGCGAGCGCGAACATGGAACCATGGATCACCTGTTGGTGATGCCGCTCACCCCCTTCGAGATCGCCATGTCGAAAATCTGGGCGAATGGCCTTGTGATTCTCCTCGCGGTTGCGCTTTCGCTTTATTTCGTCCTGCGCCTCGTGCTGCACATTCCGATCGCCGGGTCCGTCCCGCTCTTCTTGCTTGGAGCCGCGATCTACCTGTTCTTTGCGACCTCAATCGGCATCTTTCTTGGCACCATCGCACGCACGATGCCTCAGCTCGGGCTACTCTATCTCCTTGTCTATCTGCCGCTCGCCCTGCTGTCGGGCGCCAACACGCCGCTCGAAAGCATGCCACCCTTCCTCGCCAATCTCATGCTCGCCTCGCCCACCATGCATTTCGTCGCATTGGCGCAGGCGATCCTGTACCGCGGCGCAGGCTTTGCGCTCGTCTGGCCGGAATTCGCAATCATGGCGCTCATCGGGGGAATATTCTTGGCCCTGGCGCTGTTGCGGTTCCGCTCCGTGGCGGGTGCCGCGGCTTAGACGGCGGCCCGAGATGTCTCAGGCTTTCGACGAGGCCGCCAACTGGCGGGCAAGGACCGCCAGCCCCACGAAGGCGGGGTCGTCATGGGTGATCACGCAGCTCGGCACGGCCGCGACATAGCCCGTCAGCCTGCCTTTGGCCTCGAAGCGCTCCCGGAACTTCGAGCTCGCTAGAAACCCTGCAAAATGCGGGACGATGCCTCCAGCAATGTGAGCGCCGCCGCGCGCGCCGAATGCAAGCACCATGTCTCCGGCAAACGCGCCGAGGAACCCGCAAAAGGCCTCGAGCGCGGCGAAGCAGATGAGGCAATTCCCCTCGATGCCTGCGCGCGAAATCTGCGACGGATCGCGTCGCGGGGCCTGAACCTGCTCGAGATCAGCGATCGTCTGGTAGAGATTGATCAACCCGCTTCCGGAGAGAACGCGTTCCGCCGAGACATGTCCCATGCGGGATCTGAGTCGCCTGATGATCGCCTCCTCGCGGTCCGAAGTGGCGGGCAAGGTGCAATGCCCGCCCTCGGAACCGATCACGAGAGAGCCGGCTGCGCTGCCGGCGAGGCATGCGACACCGAGCCCCGTGCCCGGCCCGACAACGATCGCCGGCGCGCCTGGCAACGCGGTGCCACCGCCGATCGCCAACAAATCGGCCGGGCCGAGATCCGGCAGCGCCCAGGCGAGCGCTTCGAAGTCGTTGATCACCTCCACCCCGCAATGTCTTTTCCAATTGCGGACCATCGATCATCCAGGAGCTGTTGGTGAGGGCGCAACGCCTATCCTTTACCGGGCCGGCTCCGGCCAGGACGGCGCCGCCGAGTGGTCCTACCCCATGCCGCGCGAGATAGCTTTCTGCCGCATCGGCAAAGGTCGGATGATCCGCGACAAGTATATTTTCGATCACACCCAACTCGCCGCGGGTCCAGAGGGCGAAACGCGCATGCGTGCCGCCGATATCTCCAAGGAGGATGGATCCGGAAGCGTTGGCCATCGATCCCTGATCAGGCGACACAAGCATTGTCCAGTCTCCACCAGGGCGCGGGGCCCTATGCGCTCTCATTGGCGCAACTGCTGAGCGCCCATCTGGCAACGGTGCCGGCAGATGTCGAACCGGCGCTCGTTGCCTATACCGAGCTTCGCTACGACATTATCGTGGCGAACCGTGAAGATCGGCGCGATGCAATCGCCAGGAGGGCCGCGCATATTCATAAGGACGGGCGCGCAGGGGCTCACCGTCAACATGCTCCCGATCGACGACTACTCGGACAATATGCTCGACGCGCTCGTTCACAGCTCGCGACTATTCGATCTGGTCATCGTCGAGCAGGCCAGTCGGGAACAGGCGGACGGGCGCTCGCCCATCATCGCAGCGAGCGTGTTCAAGAGCGGACGGCCCGTTCTGATCGTCCCTCATATACGGCCTGGACCGGCGTCCCTCGGGAAGGCGCTCATTGCCTGGGACGGAAGTGCGCCCGCCGCGAGAGCCTTGGGCGATGCCATGCCCCTGCTCAAGCGGGCCGAACACGTCACGATCCTGGAGGAGACCTGCCGCTCGCCCGAGCGTTACGACGGCACGGCCTTGAAGCAGCATCTCGCGCGGCACGGCATCGACGCTCGCTTCGAGCGAACGCCAACCAGCGGCGACATCGGGAAAACCCTCCTGTCCTATGCGGTCGAGATCGACGCGGATCTCCTGGTCATGGGTGCTTACGGACATTCCCGCCTGCGAGAGGAGATCTTCGGAGGCACGACGAAGACGATCATGGGCCGCACGACGATCCCCGTGCTGATGTCACGCTGAGGCCACCACATGTTCCGGATGTGCCCATTGCTCCTCGCCGTCAGCCTGCTCTTCTGTTGGGCGCCACATGCCGACGCGCAACAGGCGGGAGCAGTCGAGGCGGGCCGCAAATTCGCCGAGCGCGTGTGCGGGAATTGTCAAGTCACGGCGGCCGGCCCGATCCTCGACCCACCGGCTCCGAGCGAGGACAAGCAAAAGTATGGCTTTCAGCGCGGGACCGGCATGTTGACGCAGATCAACTCTGACGATTGCTTACATGCTTACTTTGTTCTTTAGAGAGGAGGCGCTTTTTGGAGAGGAGGCGCGCATGGAAATCACAACACACGATCTTTGGACTGTCATTCATGGCATGGGTTTCGGCGCGCTTTTCATGCTAGCATTTTCCGGGGCTCTGGTTGAGCTATACAGGCTATCAGCTCCGAGCGTGCCCGGCGCGATGAGCGTGAGGGAACAGACGCTCCTCAATCTGTTTCTGGCCGCAATGGTCATCCTCGCTTGGCTGACTGTGTTTTCCGGCGCCTACCTCGTCTATCCTTGGTATCGGGCCGTCCCCCCGGCGGGCGTCACCGACCTTTCGGAGTATCCGAGGCGTCTCCTGCTATCTAGTGGCAAGACCTCCGAGTGGCACAATGTGGGCATGGAGTGGAAGGAGCACGTTGCCTGGCTCGCGCCAATCGCGATCACGATGGTGGCCTACGTGACGATGAAATACGGGCGCGCAATCATCCAGCATAAGCAAATGCGGATAGGGGTGCTGGGCTTTGCGCTCGCCGCCTTCATCGCGACGGGCGTGGCGGGAGCGTTCGGAGCCTTCCTCAACAAATACGCTCCTGTGCGCGGCGGACACACCATCGTGTTGATGCAGGGAGAAGAGTGAAATGAGCACCTACGAGAAGGGAAAGAGCGAGACCGCCTTGCACCGCGTTGGAACGCAAGCGGGCACCGCTCAAGAGGTCGAGAAGCTGCCGAACGGCTCGGGCGCCGCCGCGATCCTTGCCGCCGGTATCGGCTGTGCCGCCGTCGGTATCCTCGCCTTCGCCGGCGACGCCTCCGATGCAATCGGAAAAATGCTGAACTTCTATGGTCCGACGGGAACCCTGTCGGGCGTGACCACGCTCGCGATAATCGCCTGGCTGGGCTCCTGGCTGATGCTGAACAGCATGTGGGCCTATCGCAATGTTGCGATTGCGAGGGTGAACGTCTCGGCCTTCGTCCTGCTGCTCATCGGCTTTCTTTTGACCTTCCCGCCATTCATGGACTTGCTTCAGGGCAAATAGGGGTGACGGCTTGATTGCAGAGAGGATCAGCGTTCCGCCGATCCTCTCTGTTTGTGTCAGTGAGCAGGTTCAAAGAGCTCGATTGGATTTCCGGAAGGGTCCTCGAGCAGGATCTGCGACCCGCCGACGCCGCTTATAATCTCACTACGAAAGCTGAGCCCGGAGGAGCGCAGTCGATCGACCTCGGCTGGAAGATTGGGAACGATGATAAGAATACGTGTCCAGCCGCCGGCCACGGGCTGCGTCCATCCGGCATCGGGCGAGCGCCGGAGCTGGCCGGACCGCTCAGCAGAAGACGGAGTTTGCCGCGCGTGACCGACGCGAAGGCCGGTGCTGCATTCTGCTGCACGGCGAAACCGAGATGGCGCGTATAAAAATCGATCGCCTCGCCAACTTCGTTGACGATATAGCGAACGCTGACAAATTCCTCGGACATGGGTGGCCTCCACCTAGCTCGATCCGCGCGCCGCGGCCGTTCCCGGAACCAAAAGGATCAGCGCAACGCTGCCCAGGATCGCGAACACGGCGCCAAAGAGGAAAACGCTCGAATGCGAGACATGATCCCAG
>Ga0318563_10001204_pt1 | contig 10982 bp, 7 predicted proteins | sample GRESIP066b5f19_FD_203689 | JGI IMG/M metagenome (GOLD analysis project Ga0318563, IMG submission 203689) | Tropical soil microbial communities from Luquillo Experimental Forest, Puerto Rico - GRE.SIPMG.066b5f19 | ecosystem: Environmental > Terrestrial > Soil > Tropical forest > Bulk soil... | reverse complement strand
GCTGTGGCCGCGGGCTCGATCACAGGTGCGCATCCGACGCCTGCCTCCTACGCGATCACCACGACCAATGGCCAGGCCTCGCGCACGGTGCGCATGGCCCTGCAGGGCGGGATGGTCTCGGCCGTCGAGGTGAAACCCCCGGTCGATGTGTTTCCCGATCGAGTGCCGGTCGGGGCGGGTGACAAGGCCAATGTGATGGACCCGATCAGCGCCCTCGTCATGCCGGCTCCTCATGGCGATAAGCCGCTCGATCCTGCCGGTTGCGACCGCAAACTGCCAGTCTTCGACGGTGTCGCGCGCTTCGACGTATCGCTCACCTATGCGCGCACCGATCACGTCACGCTTGACGGCTATGGCGGCCCGGCCCTCATTTGTGCGGCGCGCTACACCCCGATCTCGGGACACCGCACCTCGTTGAAATCGACGAGCTACATGGCCGAGAATCGCGAAATGGAGGTTTCGCTCGCGCCGGTCGGCGGCACCATGCTGCTCGTGCCGGTGAGGATCGCGGTGCGCACCATGTTCGGAATGCTGGAGATCGACGCGACGAAAATCCGGCCCGGAGGGGGAAATATGGCGCCGAAATTGGAGCACGCCCAATCCGACCGCAGCAAATCCGGTCGCACCCAGGCGGGGCTCGTCCAATGAGCATGCGGGTCGGATCGACGCTGTGGCGCGGCGTGGCCGGCCCGGCGCGCGCCTTCGGCGCGAAGCTTGCCGTAATGGGCTTGGCAGTCGTCGGGGCAGGTGCTTTCGCCGCACAGGCCAATTCGCCGTCGATCGTGGTAACCTACAATGTCGAGTATCACGGCATCGTCTCGCTCGATGTCGGGCGGGCGACCGTGCAATACAGCTCGACCGGCACCGGCTATCAGCTCGCTCTGTCGTTCAGGCCGAGCTCATCAGCTCGCTCGCTCGCGGTCGGTCCCGCAATGGCGCGCACCGCGGGCGCGCTCTCCGCGCGCGGTCTTTCGCCGCAGTCGACGACGCTCGACTACTCGATCCGGGCGCTCGCCGAGACGCGCGACTTCACCTTCGCGGGGGATCGGCTGCAGAGTGTGCACATCACCAAGAAGAAGGAAGGCGGCTTGTTCAGGGACGGCAGCACGGTCGGCTATGATCCGCGGGCGCTGCCGGCCTATGCGCCCTTGTCCGACGCCGATCAAAAAGGGGTGCTCGATCCGCTGAGCGCGATGCTGCTGCCCGTCACGGGCACGAACACGCTCGATCGCTCGAATTGCGACAGGCGGCTGCGCATGTATGACGGGCGGCGGCGCTTCGATCTGGTGCTGAGCTATCGCGGGCTCGAAAATGCCGCGCCGGGCGGTGAGGCGCTGGTCTGCGGCGCGACCTATGTGCCGATCGCCGGCCACAGCGTCGATGGCGACGAGTTCACCGAGAGCATGCGCGAATACCGCATCAGCGTCGCCCTCGTGCCGGCGCCCGGCAAGAGCTTCCTTATCCCGAACCGCATCACCTTGAACGATGCGAGCGGCGCCCCGATCGCCGAAGCCAAGGCTGTGGCGATCTCGGGGCGGTAGTCTCTTCGCGCAAAGTGATGCGCGTATTTCCTTGGTAACGGGCCAGGCGGAGCTCCTTCTGCCCGCTTGCGGGGAGAAGGGGGGATGAAGGGGCTTCGTGAGTGTGAGCCGGCGCTGGAGCCTGCTCAGCCACCCTCTCCCCGCAAGCCCCCGCAAGCCCCCGCAAGCGGGGAGAGGAGCTGCATCGGCCCACCTCTCACCTCGTATGGAACACGAGCGTGCGGATCTCGATGCTCTCGCGCGGCGGGGCGTCTTCCGGCGTAGTCGGGTCGAGGAAGGCGCTGTGCGGCGCGAAGCGGGCTCGCCCATCGGTCAGCGAATCATAGCATTTGATGAGCAGCGCCTCGTCTGCCGCCATGGCCGGTATGTAGTACCAGCGATGCGCCGCGTCGTAGCGCACCGCATAGGTCTCGCCGATCCGATTCGGGTAGACGAGGTCCGAGGCGACGAGATCCTTCGCCGCAACGCTGCGTGCATCGCAAAGCGCGAGCGGCGCGTCCAGCAAAGGCCCGCGGATCGGCCGCCACAGATTGATGACTTGCAGGCGGCCGCGCAGCAGCTCGTCCGCCTCATCAGGCAGAAGGTCACGGACTCGCTGCGGACCAGAGGCTTTTGTGTGATCGACATGCACGCGCGACACGGGCTGCCTCAGCCCGTCGCGGCGATCCTCGGCGCCAGGCACACGGCGACGCACCGTATGGTCGAAGACGAAGACGCGGTCGGCGCCGGTCGCCTGGCCGATGACGCGCTCCACCTCCGGGTAATAGTCGCGGCGCACCTCGTTATCATCATAGAAATTGTCGACCTTGCTCGCCTCGCGCAGCAGCGCGAAGCCTTCGCGATCGAGCGAGAGCGAGGAGGCGATCGGCCGTGCGTCACGGATCGGCACGATATGGGTGTCGGCGACGACATTGCTGCGCGGTGTGCCGGGCGGCGGCTCGAAGGTGTAGTTTCGCGGCTTCTCCGACATCGCTCCGAGATAGGTGAGCTCGGCTGCGACGGTCGCGAGCTCGATTGCGGGCTCGGCTCGAACATTCATGACGTCTCTCCTTTGGCGTGACATCCTGAGCGCTTCACCTCGAGAGATGGACGTCCGCCCGCGGCAGTCGCAAGCGCCGCCGCGCAAAAAAGAAGGAACGCCTCCGGTGAGGGGCCATGCGAGTGGGATTCATCTCCGAGCGTTACGAGACGTAGGCCGGATATCGTTTCGCCGCCGGCGAGCGGAGCAGGCGCTGCTCGTAGCGATGCCGACCCGCGTCCTTGCGCGGTCAGCCGACGTGCCGATCCGGCACGGTCCGCCATCTGCGGCCGCGTCACGGGTAGCCGAGTGGTAATGGCGAGACCCAGCAAATCGGCGCTGCCCGCTTCGCCGCGGCTGCGAGCTTCCAATCGTCATCAGGGGCCCATTTCGTTGCGGCATGCCAGCAGTTCCAGGGGCCGCGGGCGCGAGCGGCGGCGCCCCAGGCGTAGGTCTCCATTCGTTCCTGGGCGAGATCGCCGATTCGTTTGGCCTGTGTTCCCGACCGGTGCCAGTGGTTGATCGTTCCCACACGGAAGCGGGCGCCTCGCTCGGCGATTGGTTAACCATAGGAATCGATGGCGCCGCCGCCAGCGCATTTCGCCTTGCTCCTGAGCGCAGATCCCTACGCGAATCGAAAATGACGATTCGTCGAGGCTTTGTTCACGGCCGGTGCCAATGGCTGATCGCTTCGGGATCGGCGCGGGCGCGCCGCTTCGCGATTGGTTAACCCTAGGGATCGATGGCGGCGCTCAAGGCGCATTTCGCCTTGCGCCGGCGCGCGCATCGACTCGCGAATCGAAAATGACGATTCGTCGGGGCTTTGTTCACGGCCCGCACCAATCGTTAATGCGGACGCCATGAGCGCGGCGCGCCGCCTTCACCAATGGTTGAGATTTGCGAAGCGCCACGACGCGATGCGGGGCGGTCGAGCGCAAAAAAATGGCCGGACTCGCGTCCGGCCAGCCCCAATCGGTGTCTTGTCAGTTTCTTGGACGAAGCGTCCGGTCACTCGCCCTTATAGGTGAAGATGTCGCGGTCCTTGGTTTCGGGCAGGAACAGCAACCCGATCACGAAGGTGATCAGCGCGATCACGATCGGGTACCAGAGCCCCGAATAGATGTCGCCGGTCGCAGCCACGATCGCGAACACGGTCGGCGGCAGGAAGCCTCCGAACCAGCCATTGCCGATGTGATAGGGCAGCGACATGCCGGTGTAGCGGATGCGCGTCGGGAAGAGCTCGACGAGCTGGGCTGCGATCGGCCCATAGACCATGGTCACATAGACAACCAGGATGAAGAGCAGCAGCGTGACCATCGGGTAGTTGATCTTGGAGGCGTCGGCCGAGGCCGGATAGCCATCCGCCTTCAGCGTGTCGGCGACCGCCTTGTCGAAGGCGGCCTTTGCCTGGGTCGCCTTGTCGAGAGCTGCCTGGTCGAAGGGCTGGCCGTTCTTCTTGGCGACGAGCGGGGACGCATCGTAGCTCGCGATCGTCTGGCCGCCGATCTTCACAGAAGCTGCTCCTCCTTGCCCTTCCTCATTCTTGTAGGGGATGCCCTTATTGACGAGTGCGGCCTTCGCGATGTCGCAAGGCGTCGTGAAATCGGCGGTGCTCGTCGGGTTGAACTGGAAGGAGCAATCCGCCTTGTTTGAGATCACGACCACCGGCGATTTCTCGGCGGCGGCGGTGAGATCCGGGTTGCCGTAATGGGCGATCGCCTGGAAGATCGGGAAATAGGTGATCGCCGCGAGCAGGCAGCCTCCCAGGATGACCGGCTTGCGGCCGATCTTGTCCGAGAGCCAGCCGAAGATCACGAAGCAGGGCGTCGCGAAGACGAGCGCGATCGCAATCAGGATCGTCGCATTATACGAGGGAATGCCCAAGGTGCGGGTCAGGAAGAACAGCGCGTAGAACTGGCCACCATACCAGACCACGGCCTGGCCCGCCGTGCTGCCGAGGAGCGCGAGCAGCGCGACCTTAGCGTTCTTCCACTCGCCGAAAGCCTCGGTCAGCGGCGCCTTGGAGAGGGTGCCCTCCTCCTTCATCGCCTGGAAGGCGGGCGATTCCACGAGCTGCAGGCGGATCCAGATCGAGATTGCGAGCAGGATGATCGACACCAGGAAGGGAACGCGCCAGTACCAGGAATTGAAATCGGCTGCGCTCACCGAGCTCTGCACGATCAGGATGACGACGAGCGACAGCGCAAGGCCGACAGTCGCCGTGGTCTGGATGAAGCTCGTGTAATAGCCCCGGCGGCCATGCGGCGCGTGCTCGGCCACATAGGTCGCGGCCCCACCGTATTCGCCGCCGAGCGCGAGCCCTTGCAGAAGGCGAAGCGCGATGAAGATCACCGGCGCCGTGATGCCCCAGTTCGCATAGCCCGGGATGCAGCCGACCAGGAAGGTCGCAAGGCCCATGATCGTCATGGTGACGAGGAAGGTGTATTTGCGTCCGACGAGATCGCCGAGACGGCCGAAGATCAGCGCGCCGAAGGGCCGCACCGCAAAGCCTGCCGCGAAGGAGAGCAGCGTGAAGATGAAGCCTGCGGTCGGGTTGACGCCGGCGAAGAAATTGGCTGCGATCGCTCCAGCAAGCGATCCCGCGAGATAGAAATCATACCATTCGAAGACTGTTCCGAGCGAAGAGGCGAGGATCACCTTCTTCTCGGCGGATGTCATCGGACGGACCTCGAGGTCCGTACTCGGAGTCATGGCGGCGACGCTCATGATTGTCCTCCCCTTCCCGTTTCATTGCCGTTTCATGCGCCCGGCGAGCGAATTGCGGCGCTTTTCGGGCGGTTGCCCGGAAACTAAGCGTCCGCCGGCCGCGCTGTCCATGCGCCGGCTCTCATCAATTCGTCGGGGGGATGACGAGGCTCCGGCAGGGGAGGCGGATTTCGCCGCGGGCCGATATGCTGTTGATATTAATCACAAATTCTCTCGGCCCCAGTAACGCCGGCGAATCGAGCGGCGCATTTTGCGCTCAGGTCGGCAGCTCGGGAAAGAGGGTCGGCGCCATCTGGGTCGCGAATTCCTTGAAGAGCCGGCAGGGCTTCGGGATATGACGGTTGCCGAGATGCACGAGGGAGAGGTCGAAGGTGCGAAAGCGCCAATCGGGCATGACCTCGACGAGGCGCCCCTGGCGGACGAGCTCGGGCTGCACGACAGGCGGCAATTCGCCGATGCCGCCGCCCGCGAGCAAAGCCGGCGCAAGTCCGGCGAAGTCGTTCATGGCGATATAGGGCTGGAAGGTCAGCGTCTCCCTGTCCTTCCCGTTGCGGTGGATGAAGGTCCAGCTGCTGTCCGGCTTCCAATGCGAGAAGGAGAGGAGCCTGTGGCCGAGAAGATCCTGCGGCTTGCGCGGCGGATCGCGGCCTTCGAGATAGGCCGGGCTCGCGACGAGCTGGTGCCGGTAGGTCAGGAGCCTGCGCGCGACGAGCGAGGAATCCTTCAAGGCGCCGAGCCGGAAGACGAGATCCACGCCCTCGGCGATATGATCGACGAAGCGGTCGGTGACAAGGATCTGCACGCGCACATTGGGGTAGGAGGCCTGGAACGCGGTGATGAGCGGCGTGAGCAAAGTATCGGAGATGCTGGGCGGCGCCGATAACCTCAGCGTGCCCGACACATCCGAGAGACGGTTCGAGACGATACTGCTCACGGCCTCGCCGATCTCGGCGCTGCGTATCGCGTGCTCCAGCACATCCGCTCCGAGCTCGGTGAGCCGCAGGTTGCGAGTCGTCCGCTCGAGGAGGCGAACCCCGAGCTGATCCTCGAGCTCGGCGATGCGGCGGCTGACCGTCGAGACCGGCATCTTCAGGCGCCGTGCGGCTTCCGAGAAACTATTGGCCTCGACCACCTTTGCGAAGACGACGAGCGAGTTGAGGTCGGTCATGACTTGCCTCGCGAAGTGACGGCGCATCCTCTTGCAGAGCAAGATCGCAGACAAGTGCGCTCCGCGGAGCTGCGCGAGATCAGCCGCCGCGGGTCTCGCCAAGCCCCAAGCACCTCTGCCGATCTCGCAAAATGGGGACAGGTTAATGCTACTCGCATCCTTCCAGATTTGGAAATGTGATTCCCGGCTTTGTCGGCTAGCGGGGAAGTGGGGACCGATCTAGCATGCTGGTCAGGAGATGCGCGATGGAGACGGTTTGAGGGGTCGCAGCTCTCCGATCTGTCAGTCAATGCCCGTTGCGACGCCGGCGTCGCTTCATGGTGTCTGCCGCATAGGCAGGCGCGCCCGGCGCCGCTGCCAACATTGAAAGAGCACGCCTCGCATTGCGAGGCACCGGACGACGGCAAGCCCGTCAGCCCGACGGGTCTGACGTGCCTGTGAACAGGAATTCTTTCACGGAGCAGAACAGATGAAAACGATCACGGCATCCGGCAGCTATCCGCGGCGTGATGTCTTGCGGCTTGCTGCAGCCTCAGCTTTCGGGCTTGCCCTGCCGCAGTGCGCTTCGGCCGCATCCGAAAACGGCCCGGCCGCGAGCAATGGAGCGGGCCCCTTGCGCTCCGCCGGCGCGCTCGCCTTCGGCGCCGACAATGTGCTCTTCGTCGGCGACATCGCCGACGCGGCCATTCACGCCTTCGCGCTGCGAGAGAGCGATGTGACATCGCAGGCCGATGTCGAGCTCGGCAACTTCCACAATTTCGAAGGTCGTGACCTGGTGCACGGTCTCGATCAGAAGCTCGCCGCGCTCTTCGGCACGACACCCGACAATATCGTCGTCAACGATATGGCCGTGCATCAGCCCTCGCAGCAGATCTTCATCTCGATCGAGCGCGGCCGCAGCGCCGATGCGCTGCCTGCCATCGTCAAAGTGAACCATGGAAAGCTCGAAGTGCTCGAGCTCGACCGCATCGCGCATTCGCGCGTCGCGATCCCGAACGAGCCGGATCCGAGCGCCATGCTCGAATTTGACACGCAGCGTTCCTTCGCGATTACCGACGTCAAATATTATGGTGGCGAGATCTTTGTGACCGGAGTGTCGAACCGGCGCTTTGCCTCGACGCTCTATCGCATCTCGTACCCCTTCGATGCCAGGATTGCGGCCTCAACGGTCGAGATCTGGCACCCGGTGCATGGTGAGTTCGAGACCCGCGCGCCGATCATTCGGCAGGTGATCAAGGAGGTCGAAGGAGAGCCTTATCTTTTCGCCGTCTATGGCTGCACGCCGCTCGTGCGCTTCCCGCTCGCGGCTCTGAAGGATGGCGCGCATATCCGCGGCGACGTGATCGGGGAGCTGGGTTACGGCAGCAACCCGCTCGATATGGTCACCTTCGTCGATCCTTTCGATCACAAGGAATATCTCCTGGTCACAATCGATGTGCGCAGCGCCTCGCGTATCGCGGTCTTGGATCTCGGGACGGCGAAGCCGGAACCGACCGGCGGCGCGATCGATTTCGGACCGGGAGGGCTCGGTCGCACGCAAGGGCTCTTGCCGATCAGCGCCGAGCATTTCGCCATTCTCAATCCGCGCTGGGCAGTTCAGATCCACCGCCACCCGAAGACGGCCTATCGGCTCGATATCAGCAGCCTGATGGTGCCGTATTTCTTCGAGCGCCGGGACGGCATGTCGGAGATGAACTGGCCGGACGGCCCGGATCCTTTCCAGTATCGGGAGCATCGCGGCGAGATCTCGCGCGGGGGCTGATCACAGGTTTTATCCGATCAACCTTCACGAAGGGTGGTGTCATGACCGCTCAACTCGCCGTCAAACCATCGCTGAGCTTCAATGCCGATCCTCATCGGCCGAAATCCGGCGCCGTCGATATGGGTGGCCTCGATCCGGACACGATGACATCGCTTTGCGGATATCTGCGGGCAGGGGGGCTGCCGCAGGCGATTCTCAGCGTGAGGCTCACGCGAATGGAAACGCCAAGCGGCGATGATCTTCCGGCAATCCATGGCCGCTATCAGCTCCTGGAAGACGGCATCCGCTTCGTGCCCCATTTCTCCTTCGAGCGCGGCCTGTCCTATCGGGCGAGCTTCGACCCTCGCCCGCTCGGTCTCTCCGGGCTGCTGACGCTCGATATCCCGCTTCCGCCGGAGCGGAGCGCATCCGTGACGAGCGTGACGGATATCTTCCCGTCGAGCGGCGAATTGCCGGAGAATCTGCTGCGCTTCTCCATCGGCTTTTCCGGCGCGATGCGGCGCGGCCGAGCCGCTTCCGAGATCGCGATTCTTGGGCCCGACGGCAAGCCGGCGCAAGATGTGCTCTACCGCGCGCCCGTCGAGCTCTGGGACCGGAGCATGCGGCAGCTGACGCTGCTGCTCGATCCCGGACGGTTGAAGCGCGGAGTCGGCCCCAATCGCGAGCTCGGCCCGCCGCTCAAGGCCGGGCATGTCTACACGCTCGCGGTGGGGGCGGGGATGACGGATATCGCCGGCAATCCCTTGGCCGAGCCCGTCTGCAAGAGCTTCCGCGTCACGGACGCGGTGCGGGTGCCGATCGCCGTCGATGAGTGGAGCATCGGTCGTCCCAAGGCGCCGAGCCGCGAGCCCTTGTCGCTGACCTTTCCGCGACCGCTGGATCGGGCGCTCCTCGCTTCCATGATCAGCATCGCATCGCCGTCAGGCCAGTGCATCGAGGGCCGGATGAGCATCGACGACTGCGAACGTCGCTGGAGCTTCACGCCGGCATCGCCCTGGGTCGCGGGCTCGTATCAGCTGCGTGTCGGCGTAGGCCTCGAAGATGTCTGCGGCAACACCCTCCTTGCAGCTTTCGACAGGCCGCTGCGGCCAAACAGCGATTTGGTTCGCGACGTAACGAGCCGCTCGATCGCATTCAACCTCGCATGAGTTGCCGGCACGGCCGCTCAACCGTGCTTGGCCCGACAGCGTCGCGCAGCATCCAAGGATATGAGACATGAACAGCGACAGGAGACTGGTCTCTTCCGCCAGCGAATTGCAGGCCGCGGCCGGCGATGCCGATCTGCGCCACATCATCGTCTCAGCGCTGATCGGCGAGGTGCCGACCCTCCGCCTCTCGCCCGGCCAAGCCCTGACGGGCAATGATGCGCAAGCGGCACTGTGCTTCATTCCTGGGCAGGACGGGCTCCAGCTCTCTTCCGACAATCGGGTCGAGGGGCTCGCCCTCATGGCCGATCCGGACCGGCGCGCGATCTTCAACGATACCGCGGTGGAGACCTTGGGAAGGCTCGTCCTGCGCGAGCTAAACGTCACCGGGGTCGTGCAGCTCGTGGCGCAAGACAGCGTGCGCGGCGGCCATGTAGAGGTCGAAGGCCTCGACATTATCGCCGCCGACGCGCGCGGCTTCGAGCCGCGACCGACGGGCTATGGCGTCGAGGTCGTGCCTGGCGCCTTCACGCTCTGGAACCAGCAGCAGGATCGCGCCGTGACGATCACCGCGGAGCTCGGCCGATTGGCGGTCGGTCGCGCCGGCGCACCGGTGCGCGGTAGCGGCATCTTCGTTGCGGGTGCGGGCGAAGAGGGCGGCCGCCTGATCGCGCGCCGGCTCGAGTCCGGGGCGGTGCATAGCGATGGCGGCATTGCGCCCGGCACGCCCGACCGCATCGCCGGCGGCGTCTTCGTGGTTTCAGGCGCGGTCGTCGACACCGTCTGGAACCATGGGCCCACCACGACCTATGGCGCAAACGACATGGTCTTGGACAATTGGGGCGTGGTCGGACGCTGGATCGCCGAGGAGAAGGTGACCTCTCACGGCCCGAGCGGCATCGGATTCGTCAATTTCGGCAGCCTCGAGATCTTGCACGTCAAGGCTCCGATCGAGACCTTCGGCAAGGGCGCGCGCGGCTTCAACGTCTATGCCGGGACGCTGCGTGTCGCCGAATTCGATCGCGTGGTCACGCATGCGGACGGAGCCGTCGGCATCCAGATCAGCCGGCCGGTCGGCGAGATAACGGTGCGCCGCGGCCTCGTGACCCATGGCGGTATCGGTGACAGTTTAGTGAAGGGCGTCGTCGTCAAGCTCCCGGCGACAGCGCTCAGTGTCAAGCCAGGCGGCGCAGCCCGCAAGATCGCTATTGCCGGCGGCCTCATCACGCATGGCACGGGCATCAATCCACTCGAGCTGCATGGCAGCGTCGAAACGCTGCAGGTCTCAGAGGGGTTCGTGGCGGCGGGCGGGGGCTTCGAGACGATCTAGGCGCGCCGTTGTGGCGGCCATTCCACCGCCGGCTCGCGCAAAGCGCGCCTGCCGACGTTTGTGAGGAAGGAGATGCATGATGGCGACCATGAAAGCCGTGGTGATCCATGAGGCCGGCCCACCGGCGACCTTGAAGATCGAGAGCCGCCCAGTGCCGGAACCGAAGCCCGGAGAGGTGCTGATCCGAGTCAGGGCGTTCGGCCTCAACAGGTCGGAGCTGTTCACGCGCCAGGGCCTGTCCCCGAACGTCGCATTTCCGCGCATCCTTGGCATCGAGGCTGCGGGCCTCGT
>Ga0318563_10001199_pt1 | contig 10993 bp, 9 predicted proteins | sample GRESIP066b5f19_FD_203689 | JGI IMG/M metagenome (GOLD analysis project Ga0318563, IMG submission 203689) | Tropical soil microbial communities from Luquillo Experimental Forest, Puerto Rico - GRE.SIPMG.066b5f19 | ecosystem: Environmental > Terrestrial > Soil > Tropical forest > Bulk soil... | reverse complement strand
AGCTGAAGGCCATGCAGCTCCTCTACAAGGAGCCCGGGCTGATGGACGTCACGGTCAAGTCCATGCGCGGCATGATGATGCTGACCGGCAACACCGCGACCGACGACCAGAGCAAGAAGGCCGAGGCCATCATCAAGGACATGCGCGGCGTGAAGGAGGTCCGGAACCGCATCCGCGTGGGCAAGACTGAGGACTGCTCCGCGGTGAAGGACGCCGACCTGATGTCGAAGGTCGACAAGGAGATCGAGAACGACGAGGAGCTGGCCCAGGCGCGGCGCAAGATCGACATCGCGATCAAGGACCGGAACGTCACGCTCAAGGGCAGCCTCAAGGACTATTCGCAGGCCGGCTCGCTGGTCAACATGGTGAAGCGGGTGCCCTGCTTCAACTCGATGAACTTCGACGAGCTGGAGTACGACTAGGCCGGGCTGCCGACCGGCGGCTTTTGCAGGCCGCGGCCCAGACGGGCCGCGGCCTTCGTTTTTCGGCCCGCCCCCCGGTTGACCGGTCGCCGTCGGGCCCTAGCGTTGCGGGCCACTGTGAGCGAAGCCAGGCAGGTCGTGATCGAGATCGGCGGGGAGCAGCTCGAGGTTCCCCAGCGCGTGCCGCTCCTCCCGGTGCGGAACACCGTGGTCTTCCCCGGTGTGACGTTGCCGTTGTCGGTCGGGCGCGCCGCCTCGCTGGCCGCGGTTCAGGCGGCGGCGAAGGCAGGTGGCTTCCTGGTCGTGGCGACCCAGCGCGCGCCTGAGACGGAGAGCCCGCGGCTCGAGGACCTGTACCCGGTCGGCACGCTCACCAAGATCGTCCACCTGGCCGAGACCGGGTCGGGCATCTCCGTCGCGGTCGTCGGCCTGGCGCGGGTGCGGCTGCGCGGGCTGCACGAAGTGGGGACGTACACCGAGGCGGACACCGAGGTCCTGCCCGACCTGCTCGACCGCACGCCCGAGGCCGAGGCCGCGCGGCGCACGGTGCAGCGGCTGGGCAAGGAGCTCGTGGCGCTGCGCGACGACATCCCCGACGAGGCCGCCCAGATCCTGGACCGCTTCGACGACCCGGCGCGGCTCGCCGACGTGATCGCGTTCAACGGCACCATGCCGCTGCCCGAGAAGATCGAGCTGCTGGCGCAGCAGGACGTGCTGGCGCGGCTGCGCACGCTGATGCGCTACCTGATGCGCGAGATCCGCATCGCGCAGGTGTCGAAGACCTTCGCCGAGCGCGCCGCGGGCGAGATCGGGGAGGACGAGCGGCGCAAGCTCCTGCGCGAGCAGCTGCGCAAGATCAAGAGCGAGCTCGGCGAGAACGACGAGCAGGGCAGTGAGGGCGACGAGCTGCGCGACCGGCTGGAGCAGGCCGAGCTGCCGGCCGAGGCGCGCGAGGTCGCCGAACGCGAGGTCGGGCGCATCGCCGGCATGCCCTCCCATTCGCCCGAGCGCTCCGTCGCGCGCACCTACGTCGAGTGGCTGCTCGACCTGCCCTGGAAGGCCGAGACCAAGGACAACCTCGACCTGGCGCACGCGCGGCGCATCCTCGACGAAGACCACTTCGATCTCGAGAAGGTGAAGGAGCGCATTCTCGAGTATCTCGCCGTGCGCCGTCTGGTGTCGGATCCCAAGGGACCGATCCTGTGCTTCCTCGGGCCGCCGGGCGTGGGCAAGACGTCGCTCGGCAAGTCGATCGCGCGCGCGATGGGCCGCAAGTTCGCGCGCGCGTCGCTGGGCGGCGTGCGCGACGAGGCCGAGATTCGCGGCCACCGCCGCACCTACGTGGGCGCGCTGCCCGGGCGCATCCTGCAGAGCCTGAAGACCGCCGGCACGCGCAACCCGGTGTTCATCCTCGATGAGATCGACAAGGTGGGCATGGACTACCGCGGCGATCCGTCCTCGGCGCTCTTGGAAGTGCTCGACCCGGAGCAGAACTGGAGCTTCAGCGACCACTACGTCGAGGTGCCGTTCGACCTGTCGAAGGTGCTGTTCATCGCCACCGCCAACCGGGCCGACACCATCCCGCCGCCCCTGCTCGACCGCATGGAGATCATCGAGCTGCCGGGCTACACCGCGACCGAGAAGGTGCGCATCGGGCGCGAGTTCCTGCTGCCGCGCCAGCTCGCCGAGCACGGGCTCCCGCGCGAGTCGGTCGCGCTCTCGGACGACGTGCTCCTGAAGCTGGTCGAGGGCTACACGCGGGAGGCCGGCGTGCGCAGCCTGGAACGGAACATCGCCTTGCTGGTGCGCAAGACCGCGCTGCGCGTGGCGGAAGGCGCGCAGGCGAACGCGATCTCGCTCGACGACCTGCCGAAGCTGCTGGGCCCGGCTCCGTTCTCGCAGGAGACCGCCGAGCACATCAAGCGCCCCGGCGTGGCGACGGGAATGGTGTGGACCCCGGTGGGCGGCGACCTGGTGTTCGTGGAGTCGGCGCGGATGGAGGGCAAGCCCGAGCTGCAGCTCACTGGCCAGATGGGCGACGTGATGCGCGAGTCGGCCGAGGCTGCGCTGTCCTACGTGCGCACGAACGCCGAGTCGCTCGGCATCGCGTCCGACGCGTTCGAGAAGAGCAAGATCCACGTGCACGTCCCCGCGGGCGGGCAGCCCAAGGACGGACCGTCGGCCGGAGTCACCATGGTCGTGTCGCTGGCGAGCCTGCTCACCGGCAAGCCGGTGCGCGACGACGTCGCGATGACCGGCGAGATCACGCTCCGCGGCCAGGTGCTGCCCGTCGGCGGGATCAAGGGCAAGGTGCTCGCGGCGCACCGCGCCGGGATCAAGGAGCTGATCCTGCCCAAGCGCAACGCGAAGGACCTCGAGGAGGTCCCGCCCGAGGTGCTGTCGAGCTTCAAGGTGCGGCTGGTCGACCAGGCGAGCGACGCCGTGCGCGAGGCGATCCCCGGCATTGGCTGACGGCGTCGCGCTGTTGCGGCTGGCGCGCGGCGACCGTGCCGCGGCGGTCGCGCGGCTGCGCGAGCTCGGGCCCGAGGAGCTCGCTGCCGCCTGCCAGGAGCTGCGCGCCGAATCGCGCGCCGAGTTCCTGATGCTGGTGCCCCGGCCGGAAGACGTCCTGCCGCTGCTGGCCGAGGCCGAGCTGGTGCAGACCGTGCGCGCCGGCGGCATGTCGGACGCCGCCTGGCTGCTCGAGCTCGCCACGCCGGAGCAGCGGCTGGCCTGCTTCGACCTCGACTGCTGGACGGGCGAGCAGCCGGCACTCGACAGAGTCCACGAGTGGCTCGACGCGCTGATCGAGGCCGGGCGCCCCACCCTCGTCCACGCGCTCGACGAGATGGACCTCGAGCTCTTGATCCTGGCGCTGCGCGCGGAGACGCGGGTGGCGGTGGTGGCGAAGGAGGACGAGGCGCCCGAAGGCTGGTATACACCGGACGGTGTCGTCTACTTCGGCTTCACCGACGCGCAGAGCCCGCACCGCGTACACGAAGTCGTGCAGGCGCTGTTCGAGACGCTCCCGGCGCTCTACTGGCGGCTGGTGTACGGGCTCTTGTTCGAGCCGACGCCCGAGTGCGAGGAGGACGCGCTGCGCTGGCGCACCAACCGCCTCGCCGACCTGGGCTTCCCCGACCGCGCGCAGGCCATGCGGGTGTACCGGCCGCTGCGCGCCGACAAGGTGGTGGAGCAGCCGGCCGAGGGCACGGAAGCGGGGGCGCTGGTGCGCGCGATCGCGCTGCCGCGGCAGCTGCGCGGGTCGCTCCTGGGCGAAGCGCTGACCGCGCTGCCCGCGGGCCGCGCAGCCGACGTGCTGGGCTACGTGCTGGGCGTCGCGAACGCGCTCGCGGTCGCGGACGGGCTCTCCCTCGCCGACAGCGACTCGGTGCCCCGCGCGCTCGAGAAGGCGGTGCGCGGCATCGACGCCGGCCTGCGCGAGCTGGCGGAGGCGCGCTCCCAGCCCGCCGAGGAGGTGCTGGAGCGCACCACCCCGCTCGACCTCTTCCGCGTCGGTGCGACGCGCGACCCGGCGCTGCGGCCGCCGCCGCTCCCCGCCGAGCCGGCCGAGTCGTGACGCCGGGCCCGCACGCGCTCCCGACCGGGTGGCAGGCGCTGCTGGTGCTCGCGTTCGGCGCCGCGACCAGCGGCTCGATCGTGTTCTTCGCGCCCGGGGGCCTCGGCGACGCGGATCTCCTGCTGCTCGCGGTCTCGCTCGGCGCGCTCGCGACCGCCGCGCTCTGGCTGTGGGCGGTGGCGCTGCGCAGCCAGTCCCGTTGGGGGCTCGCGCTCGCGCTGCTGCTCTGGGTGCCCTACGTGAACTTCGTCGCCGCGAGCATGTTCGCGCGGCGCTACTGGGACCGCGGCGCCCGCGCGCCTGCGCTGCTCGCGCTGGCCGGGATGGTGGGCCAGACGGTCGTGACGCTGCACGCGTTCCTGCCCAGCTTCATGGCGCCGGTCTGAGCTCGCGTCCCAGCAGCGCGAACAGGTTCACCAGGATCCGGTAGGTGAGCCCCCAGATCGTGTAGCGGCCGTAGCGGAGCGCCGGGAAGACGAAGCTCTGGGCCTCGCGCTCGAAGCGGTAGTCGACCGCGGCGTCCGGATGCAGCAGCCAGGGCACCGGGATCCACACCGTCGACTGCACCTCGCGGTTGGGCGCGAGCTCGGGCAGCCGCCCGAGCTCGTAGACGAAGGGCGAGACCACGAGCGGGGGAACGCGCGGATTGCGGGTGTTCTCGAAGTCGTCCAGACGCGCGAGCGGAGCCCCCAGGCGCAGGCCCACCTCTTCCTGCGCCTCGCGCGCGGCGGTGGCCGCGAGGTCGGAATCGGCGCGGTCGCGGCGTCCGCCGGGGAACGCCATGTGCCCGGACCACGGATCGCCCTCGCGCAGCGCCCGCTCGATGAAGAGCAGCGAGACCTCGCCCTCGCGCGGCGCGCAGAACGCGATCGCCACCGCTGCCGCGAATACGTCGGCCGCGGGCTCCGCGAGCTTCGGCGCGTGCGCCCCGAGCTTCGCGCGGATCTCGGCCATGGACGGCGCGGCCGGCTCCATTCGTCTCCTTCGGCGAAATCGTACCCGAGCGGGCTATGCTGCCGCGCCGTGGGCTACATCCTGGTCACCAACGACGACGGCGTGGACTCCCCAGCGCTGCTGCCGCTGGTCCACGAGCTGCGCGCGCTCGGCCCGCTCCGCGTCGCGGTGCCCGCTGCGGAGCGCAGCTGGATCGGCAAGGCGATCTCGCGCTGGGAGGAGATCGCGATCCGCCGCGTCGTCCGGGACGACGTGGAGATCGTGGCGGTCGACGGCTTCCCCGCCGACTGCACCAACCTCGGCGTCCATTCGCTCTTCGGCGAGCCGCCCGAGCTCGTCGTCTCCGGGGTGAACGTCGGGCTCAACATCGGCCTCGGCTTCTTCCTGTCGAGCGGCACGATCGGTGCGGCGATGGAGGGCTGGATCGCGGGCATCCCCGCGATCGCGCTCTCGGTCGGGCGCGTCGGCGAGGACCGCGAGTGGAAGCGCGAAGCAGTCGCGAACCCCGACCATCCGATCTGGAAACGCGCAGCGCGCGTCGGCGCCGACGTCGTGCGCCTGATCCGCGCGAGCGGATTCCCCGACGGCGTCGACCTGTTCTCGGTGAACTATCCCGCCGACGCCGACGTCGACACGCCGCGCGTCGTCACGGAGCTCGCGGTCGTCGGCTACGACCGGCTGTTCCGCAAGAAAGGCGATGGCGTCTACGTGCACGACTTCGACGGTGCGCTGCGCGACGTGGAATCCGTTCCTGCGGAATCGGACATCGCGGTGGTGCGCAGCGGGCGGGTGTCGATCACCCCGATCCGCCTCGCGCACACGGCGGGCCTGGCGACGTCGCTGCGGGCGCGGCTCGAGCGAAGGTGAGCGCGCGCACAGGGAAGTTCGGCAGGGCGCGAAGATTCGTTGACACCGGCGCCGCGCTCGAATAACTAACGAGTGGAGGAGCGTCGCACCGAAGGGCCACGGTGTCACGAGCCCCGGGGGGTCGTCACGGACGCACGCCGGATCGCCTTCATCAACGAGAAGGGCGGAAGCTGCAAGACGACGCTCGCCTCGAGCATCGGCGACTACCTGGCGAGAAAGCGCGGAAAGCGCGTGCTGCTGGTCGATCTCGATCCGCAGGGCCAGCTCGGCAAGGTGCTCGGCGTCGACGTGGGCGCCGCGCGCCGCACGGCCCTCGACCTCCTGCTCGACACCCTGCTCGGCGAGGGCTCGCGCCCGGCGCTGCCGATCCAGCGCGCGCGCCACCCCTTCCTCGACATCGTGCCGTCGAACAAGTCCCTCGCGCTGTTCAACCACGAGGTCGCCGTCCACGGCGGCGACGAGAACTACTGCCTGCGCAGCGCGCTCGCACGCGTGCCGGCCTACGACTTCATCCTGTTCGACGCGCCGCCCTCGTTCGGGACGATCACGCTGAACGTGCTCCTCGCCGCGAACGAGATCGTGCTGCCGGTGCCGCTGACCTATCTTGCGCTCGACGGCGCGGCGGAGATGACGCGGACGGTCGAGATGGTTCGCACGCGCTTCTCGCACCCGGGCCTGGCGATCTCGCTGGTGGTGCCGACCTTCGCGCGAAACACGCGCATGGCGAGCGAAATCCTGGAGAAGCTGCGCGACCACTTCCCGAAGCAGATCGCGCAGACGGTGCTCGGCTACTCGGTGCTGGTCGACGAGGCGCAGAGCCGGGCCAAGACCATCTTCGAGTATGCGCCGCGCTCGACTGCCGCGCGCTGGATGGCCGCGGTCGCCGACGAGCTGGTCGAGCGCGAGCCGGCGCGGAGCGGGCGATGAGCCGCGACGAGCTGCCGAGCCCCGGTCCATCGCTCGGCTCGGACCCGTTCGGACAGGGCGACGGCACACTGCCGTACCTGATCCGCCTGCGCGAGCGCAACATGCGCGTCGTGGCGAAGCCGGTCTCGCGCCGGGCGCGCAGCGAGCCGCGCGAGCAGCCGCAGGAGCCGCCGGACCTCGGGCCGCCCGTCCCCGAGCTGCCGAGCTTCGACGACCGCGACGAATCGGCGAGCGCGCTCGACCGCCTGGCGGGGCTCGCGCTCAGCTCGAGCGACGAGGAACGCCTGGCACAGCTGGTGCAGTCGATCGGCGGGCGCCCCTACGACGAGTTCGGTCTCTCACCGCGAGTCACGCGGCGCGCGCTCGCGTTCTTCAAGCTCCTGTACCGCTACTGGTTCCGGGTCACGAGCTCCGGTCACTCGGTCATTCCCGAGAAGGAGGGCGCGATCCTGGCGGCGAACCACGGGGGGCTCTTGCCCTTCGACGCCAGCATGATCATCGTCGACGGCGTGCTCGCGCCGAAGCCGCCGCGGATGGTGCGCACCGTGGTGGACCGCTGGGCCGGCACGCTGCCCTTTGTGAACGTCTTCTACGCGCGTGTGGGCCAGGTCATGGGCAGCCGCGACAACGTGCGCGAGCTGCTGCGCGCGAACCAGCTGGTGCTGATCTTCCCCGAGGGCATGGCCGGCGTGCGCAAGCGCGCCGCCGAGCGCTACGTGCTGCAGTCGTTCCACCTGGGCTTCGTCGAGGAGTCGCTGCGCCACCGCGTGCCGATCATCCCGGTCGCCGTGGTGGGCGCCGACGACCAGGCCCCGGTGCTGTGGGACGTGCAGCCGCTCGCGAAGCTGCTCGGTCTGCCCTTCTTCCCGATCACCCCCACCTTCCCCCTGCTCGGGCTGGCGGGCCTGGTGCCCTACCCGGTGCGCTACGAGATCGCGTACGGCGAGCCGTTCCGGTTCTACGACGAGTTCCCGCCCGAGGCGCTCGAGGATCCACACGCGGTCCGCTACATGGCCGAGCGGGTGCGCCGGCGCATCCAGGAGATGGTCGACCAGCGGGTGCTGGCCCGGCGCTCGAAGCGAGCGTGATGCGCCGCGTGCTGGTCACACACGTGGAATCGCCGGTCGGGCGGCGCGTGGTGAAGGCGTTGTTCCACGATCCCGACGTCTCGCTGGTCGTGGGGCTCGGCACGCGGCCGGAGCCGACCTTCCTGGCGCCCTACCGCGGCAAGATCGCCTACCAGCGGATCGACCTGGCGAAGTCGCGCCATCTGCAGAGCTTCCTGCACTCGGAGCGCTTCGCGCGGGTGCGTCCCGACTCGGTGATCCACCTGCCCTTCGCAGTCGAGCACTCGCAGGAGCGCGTACCAGGCGGCGTGCCCTCGCTGGTGTCCGAGACGCGGCGGCTGGTCGAGGAGAGCGTCGAGCAGCGCTGCATCGAGCGCTTCGTGTACCTGTCGTCGGCGTTCGTGTACGACCCGGTGCCCGGCAACGGCAATGTGGTCTCCGAGAGCCAGGGCCTGGGCTTCGACGGCGACGGCGACGCCCTGGTGCGCGCCTGGATCGACGCCGACCTGGTGTGCCAGGGCGAGCTGCACGGCTCGAACCTGCGCATGACCATCCTCCGCGCGGCGACGATCGTGACCGAGACGGGCGAGTTCCTGAACTCGCCGCCGCTCTCGCACCCGGAAGCGCCGCTCGGCTACGACCCGATGCTGGCGGTGGTCTCGGATCGCGACGTGGCGCGCGCGCTGGTGCTCGCGCTGCACGCGGACCGGCCCGGCGTCTACAACATCGCCGGCCGCGAGGTGTTCCCGCGCTCGCAGCTCGGCGCGCCGCCGCCGAGCTCGCTCTTCGGGGTCGGCGCGGCCTGGCTCGAGCGGCTGGTGCGGCGCGCGCCCGCGCCCGGCCGGTCGTTCGACCGCTACGGCATGGTGCCCTCCGGGCGGCTCGCCCACGAGACGCTCGGCTTCGAGCCGCAGTACCGCATCGAGGTGCGGGGACTGGGCGCCCTGCGCCGCATCGACACCGTGCGGTGTCGGTGAGAAGGTCGCGCTAGGAGTCCGCCGCCTTGCGCGCGTCCAGCGCGCTGCGGATCTCGGCGTAGCCGGCGGCGTCGAGCCGGAAGCGCGAGAACAGGAACGCGCCGAGCCCGTAGCAGAGCATCGGGAACAGGCCGTAGAGCGCGAGCATCACCTGCTTCACCGACGCCGTCTGGTCGACGTTCGGCACGTAGCCCGAGAACGAGAGCACGAGCCCGGTGAGCCAGAGCGTGAGGCCGTTCGCGACCTTGAACACGAAGTTCCAGGCCGCGAAGTAGGAGCCTTCCTTGCGCTCGCCGGTCGCGTGCTCGTCCCAGTCGATCACGTCGGCCTGGATCGAAGGGCCGACCATGTTGCCGCAGCCCGCCGCGGTGCCCGCGGCGAACGCCAGCACCATCAACAGCCGCACCGAGTTCTCGCTCAGGAACACCATCGAGCCGAACGACACCGCGGTGAGCCCCATCGAGCAGAGCCACAGCGCCTTCTTGCCGAAGCGGCGCGACAGCGGCAGCCACACCGGCACGAACAGGATGTTCGCCAGCATGTACACCCCGATCGCGGGCGGGGCGATCGAGGGCTGGCGCACCACGTACTCGGCGACGTAGGGCGTGAGCACGCCGATCGTCGCGCCGCCCAGGCTCTCGATGCCGAACACGACCAGCAGCAGGCGCGCGTGCGGGTTGCGCAGCACGTCGCGCAGCGCCGCGTAGGGCCGCGTCGCCCCCCGGCCCTGGAACTCGGGCCGCTCGCGCACGCGCGCGATCATCCACAGCGTGGCGAGCGCCGTGCACGCCGACGCGCCGAGCCCGAGCCAGAAGATGGTGCGGCGCTTGTCGTCGGAGCTGCCCAGCGCCTGCAGCCCAGCCACCGCGGCGAACGAGCCGAGCGTCCACAGCACGTGCCGGCCACCGAAAATGCGGGTGCGGTCGTGGTAGCTGTCGGTGAGCTCCGCGCCCAGCGCGGTGTGCGGGATCATGAACGCCGTCGACGAGGTGTAGAACAGCACCACCATCAGCGACATCCAGACCACCAGGAACGTCGGGCTGGCCTCTCGCGGCGGCGACCACAAGAGCACGAAGGTCGCCGCCAGCGGGAAGATCGAGCCGAGCAGCCACGGCCGCCGGCGCCCGAAGCGCGTGTTGGTGCGGTCCGAGAGGTAGCCGGCGATCGGGTCCGCGATCGCATCCCAGAGCGCGCGCCCGAACAGCAGGATCGTCCCCATCACCGCCGCCGACACGCCCAGCACGTCGGTCGCGAACTTCATCAGGTAGATCGCGAGCAGCAGGAACATGAAGCCGAGCCCGAAGGTCGGCGCGACGTAGTTCAGGATGGAGGGCCAGGAGAGCGACGGGATCTCGCGCGAGCGCGCGGCAGGGACCTCCGCGACCGGCGCGAGCTGCTGCTCCTGGGCGGTGCTCACGCCCGCAGGCTACCACGCACCGCGCGGGCTAGGGCTCGAGCGTCTCCGAGCGCCCCTCGGCGAGCTCCTCCTCCGCCGGCGGCTCGTCCGGCTCGGCGTCGGGCTCGTCTGCGAGCCCCTCGCGCTCGCCTTCGAGCTCCTCGACCTTGCCGTCGTCCTCCCCGAGCGGAGTCGATTCGGGCACCTCGTCGAACTGCAGCTCGACCGGCCCGTCCGGAGCCGCGAGCAGCTCGACGCGCGGGCCCTCGGACAGGATCTGGTACTGCTCAGGGTGGTACGCGGGCATGGCCTCGACCACCAGCTCGCGGCCGATCCGCGCGGCGACCTTGGCGAGCCCGTCCGCGGCCTCGCCGAGCAGGATCTCGGTCACGGCCGCGTGCGCCTGCACGCGCAGCGTCGCGCCGTGGAGGTAGGTCGCGGCTTTGGGCAGGTCGCGGAAGATCCGATTCGAGATCGTCTGCGGCGACTGCAGGTAGCCCTTGCCCTCGCAGGTCGCGCAGGGCGCGCACAGCTGCTGCTCGAGTGACTCGCGCGTGCGCTTGCGCGTCATCTCGACCAGGCCGAGCTCCGAGATCTTGAGGATGTTGACCTTGGCCTTGTCCTCTCGCAGCGCCTCGGACAGCGCGCGGTAGACCTTCTCCCGGTTCCCCGCGCTCTCCATGTCGATCAGGTCGAGGATGATGAGCCCCCCGAGGTTGCGGAAGCGCAGCTGGTGCACGATCTCGCGCACCGCCTCGAGGTTGGTCTTGAGGATGGTGTCCTCGAGGTTGCGGCCGCTACAC
>Ga0318563_10001189_pt1 | contig 11025 bp, 5 predicted proteins | sample GRESIP066b5f19_FD_203689 | JGI IMG/M metagenome (GOLD analysis project Ga0318563, IMG submission 203689) | Tropical soil microbial communities from Luquillo Experimental Forest, Puerto Rico - GRE.SIPMG.066b5f19 | ecosystem: Environmental > Terrestrial > Soil > Tropical forest > Bulk soil... | reverse complement strand
CTGGGCCGAGTGTGGCGGCGATCCATGGCTCACGGAGTGTCGCCGCCGGCCCGATCAGCGCCGCCGGCCCGGCCGACTTGACGATGGCCGCGATGCGTTCGGCGGAACGGCGGGTAGCGACCGCCGGGAGAGGCACGGCAACCGCGCCGGCGAGAAGGCAGCCGGCGAGCGCCACGACGAAATCGGCTGCCTCCGGGCAGACGATCGCCACGCGGCGGCCGGCATAGCCGCCGGCGTGAAGGGCGGCGGCAATTCGGCTCCCGTCGTGGTGTAGCTCGCGCCAGGCGATCATGCGCTTGACCTTGCCTTCGCGCGCCATGAAGCGGAAAGCCGGCGCGTCGGGACGCGCCGTGGCGTGGCGGCCAATCGCATCGGCGAGCCCGGGCCGGTTCTCGCGCGCCGCGCTCATATCCGGCGGACCGGCTCGGCGATCGGGCCGGGATCGAGGAAGTGTTGCAGCACCGTTTCGAACAGCCCGCGACCGAGGAGGCCGGCGATGACGTCATGGTTCATATAGCCGCCGAGCATCGTGACCTCGACATTGGGCAGGCCGGCCAGATGCATGGCGTGGGGCAAGTCGACCGGGTTGTCCTCCCCGCAATAGAGGATGACCCGCTCCGGCCAGCGACTGGCGGCAAGGAGCGGCTTGAGGTCGATCTTCATATGCGGAAAGGCATCGAGAGGGGCGCCGTCGAAGAAGCGGGCAATCGGCAGCTGCGAGGTCGGCGACAGATCGGTGCGGATGCTCGCGCCGAGAAACGATTTGGCCCGAAGGTCGATGGCGTAGCGCAGCGCGACGAAGCCGCCGGCCGAGTTGCCCATGACGTGGACGTCGCGGGCGCCGAGCGAGCGAACCGTCTCGGCGAGCGCGTCGTACAGCCCGTGATAGCCCTTGGCGATGGTCTCGAGCCCATCGAAGAAGATGAGATGGCGGAGATCGGTCAGATAGATGATGTGCGTATTCAGGCGCTTGAGGAAGCCGTGCAGCACCATCAACGACAGCCAGAAGCGCGGCCCGAGACCGGTGAAGACGATGATGACCTTGTCGGAGCCCTCCTGGTGCCGCGCCGTATAGGCTTCATGGCGACCGTCGATGCGCACGCCGCTCCGGTCGAGCGCCGTCACCTCCTCGAGGATGCCGCTCCGCCTGAGCTGGCGTGAGGCGGCGGTGAGCCGGTTCACCGGCCCGGCATATTTCTGGTGCGGCCGCAACCGGTCGAGGAGCCGGTCGGCAAGATCGAGATACCCCCAGGAGACGAGGACGTCCGCCGCGTTATACGCCTCGACATCGGTCGGATCGGCCTGATTGGCAACGCTGAGGGCGTCCTCGATGGTCGGAAGCTTCACCATGCGCGTGAGTACAAGCCGTGGGGGCGGGCAGCCCGCCCGCGCGAGGAGGGGAGAGGTGCCTGAGAAGCCGGCGGGGTGTCAACCAGGGTGGCGCGGTTTATGGCATCGGCTGGAGTCCTAGAATAGTAAGCTACTCACGGCGGGACTGAGCGAGATCGACTAGAGAAGCCCTCCGGCACTGCTGGGGGCTTCCGAGGGGCTATCTTCAGGGTATCGAAAAGTAGAAGGAGCGGCACACACTTCAGCACACTCGCCGCCCATCTGACCCTCGCCAATACTGGCTTTGTCCTGATAAACTAATACGACTCCAATGAATGGGCATGCCGGGACTTTGCACCCGGGCTCGCAAATAGCTCATACGAGAAGACGGAGAGGCGTCAACCGGGGTGGGAGGGTTCGCGTCTCGCCGGCCGGCCGCGCGAAGCGCGGCGCCGTTGCTGGGGCGGCGAGACGCCGCCCCTCCCATAAACCCGGCAGGACCCCTTCCTAGAATCGCGTGTCCCAGCGGCCGACGACGGCGCTGGCGCTGTAGCCGCTGGCGAAGAAGCCGTCATACTTGACCGTGACCTCGCTCGACGGCGTGAAGGCGTAGGTCGTGCCAACGCTCACCACCGCCCAATCGCGGCCGGGATCCGAGCTCGACGCCGTAAAGGAGGTGCCGGGCGCCGCGATGAACGAATTGGTGACGGTCTCGACCGGGTTGTCGAACTCGTGCTGCCAAGCGACCGACGCCTCGGGCTTCCACCCGCCCCAATGCCCCTCGACCCGGGCGCCGAGCGCGCTCGCCAGCGAATTGCCCGAGCTTGCCCCGACATTGAGCGACGTCGGATCGCTCGCCGGCGACTCGCTGAAGCCACTGACGTCGGAGTGGGCGAGGCTGATCCCGGCAAACGGCGTCACCGTCGTCTGCGGCAGGAGCGCGTAGCGCCGGCCGACCTCGCCGTAGAACGACTCGGCCGAGGCGTTGAAGCTGCCGCTCGGATCGATCGGTGCCGCGGTGAGCAGGCCGAAGAAGCGGCTGCTGGTACCGTTGTAGTGGCCATAGCTGCCAATGGCGCGCGCGTATGAGCGGCCATCGTCATAACCGCCATAGAGCGCCGCCTGTGCGCCGCTATAGTCGGCCGACGAGCCACCCATCCCGCTGACGTTGTCGAAGTTCATGTCCGAGGAGAAGTAGCCGCCGGCGATGCCCACGAACCAGCTGCTGCTGATTGCATAATCGAGGCCGCCGAAGATTCCCGTCTGCTTCTCGCTGTAACCCGGCGCGTTGGCGTCGCCACTGTCGTGGTTCCAGGAACCGTCAATGCGGGCCCAGGTGCTGATCTTGCCCGGGACGAAGCATTGTGTGCTCGATCCGCCCTGCGCCGCCGCCAGCCAATTGGCGCCGCAATCCATGCGGTCGGTGATCGTCCTATCGAGCTCGCGCGTCGACCACAGCACCGACTGGTCGAGCTGAGCGAACTCGGCGCCGCCGAGCGCATTCAGCGCCTTCTGGTAGTCGGAACTATTCAGCGCGAACAGCTCCGGAATGATGGTGCCGATATTGCCGGTCCCGAAGATCTTTTCGATCGCGTCGCCGACCGCCTGCTGGTTGCCGGAAAGCCCGGCCACTGCCCCGAACGCCACGCGATGGACGTTTATGTCGACCGCCGAGCCGCCGTCCTCGTCGGCCCCCTCCTTGGTCGCCGTCACCTCGAGGAGCGCGGAGTTGTCGAGCACCCGGGCGAAGTTGCCCGAGATCGACGTGCTGGCGTGGATGACGTCCTCGTAGACCTGATCGGTAAAGTTGTAGTTCCCGGGCAGGAAGCCGACGAACAATGTGCCGCCGAGGCTCACCGTGTTGGCCTGGATCTGGGGATAGCGCAGCTTCGGCAATACCGCCGGATTGTTGTCCGGGGTCAGCTCAATGGCGAGCGTGCCGTTGCCTTTGATCGCGACCGTATTGACGACGGCACCAGCCGCGCCGTTGACGGGGTCGCCCGCGGCGAAGAGGAGCTTGCCGCTGCTATCGATGTTGAGCGCGCCGCCGGCGGCGGGGTCGATCATGCCGTCGATGATCGTCTCGCCCTGCTGAACGAGAACGGTGTCGGAGGCATTGAACATCACGTTGCCGAAGATGTAGCTCGGCTTCCCCGGCGAACCGAGAAGCTGGATCGTCACCGGGTTCGGCGCGTTCGTCGTGTTGATGGCGTCGCCCCAATGGAAGGTCTTGCCGCCATCGGTGGAGGTTCCGGCGAAGAGGTTGCCGTGGTTGGTGACAATCGTATGGAAGGCGTTGGGGAAGCCGATCGTGGAATTCGGGAGTTCGACCCTTATCCCAGTCGCCCGCAGAATCGCCCCTGCACCGCCCTCGGCCTTGGCCGTGATCGACCCGTTGTTGATGATGTGGCCGTTGTTGCCGCTCGACGGATCGTCGATGCCGACCGCCGTCGCGGAGCCATGAGCGGCGTGAACGATGGCGTTCGCGTCGATCGTTCCGTTGTTGGTGATCGAGCCGGCGAGTGTGCCGTCCGTCGTGACCAGGATGCCGCGCGCGTGAGCGTGTGCGCTGGCGCCGGCAACACCGCTCGCCGTCGCTGTGGCGACCGCCTTGATCAGCCCGCTATTGACCACGTCCAGGGTGATCGGGATCGAGATGGGCTCGTCCTTGACAACGAAGCCACTCGCCGCCGCCGTCGCATGCACCGCGCCGCCCCCGGCGCCCACCGCCCTGGCGATCGCATGGGCAAATATCGAGGCGCCCTCGCCGTTGCGGAGCCGCGCCGTTGCCGAGCCAGTCAACGAGTCGGCCAGATTCTGGCTGGCGCCGACCGCGTTCGCGTCGGCAATCGCGCCGAATTTGCGCTTCGCGGTCGCCTCTGCCTTCGCCGAGATATGCCCGGAATTGATAAGGTTGTCCAAGCCGACACCGGCCGAACCGACCCTCTGGTGCACGCCGATCGCCTGCGCCGTCGCGTCGGCCGTATAGCTGGCGGACGGGTTCATCGCCGTGGCGAGGGCCACCGCCGAAGCGCGCACAACGCCAGTGTTGACCATGCGCACCTTTGCCGTGCCGCCGGCCAGGCCGAAGGCCCCCTGCGAGGCGCCGACCACGGAGTGTGCTTCGGCACGCGCGGAGTTCCCGGCGGGGGCGAGCGCCTGCGCGCTGCCCGTGACCAGAATCGAGCCGCGATTGACGAGCTTGGCGACCGCGGTCTCGGCCTCGTCGGCGAACTGGCGGACGCCGCCGGCCCTCTCCACGGTGGCAAAGACGTGGGCAAAGCTCGCCGAGCCGGCAACCGCCTTGGCCCGGGCGGTTACCAGGATACTGCCGCCATTCGTCAGCGTGTCCAGGGCGAGTGTGCCCGTCTTGTGGTCGCCGGTCGCGGACTGGTGCACGCCGGAGACGTAAGTCGCACGCGCGTTGGCGTGGAACAGCGCATTGGTGCCGCCGGCCCGACGAGAGACGATCGAGCCAAATCCCGCCGGATCGGCGGTCGCCGACGCCTGGACAACCACCATGCCGCTATTGACGAAGGTCGTTTTGGCGACCACCGCATTGGACGCCCTCTGGAAGGCGCCGACTGCAGCGGCCTCCGCAGTTCCAATTCCGGTGGCCTGCGCGTGCGCGCGCGAGATCGCTTTGATGGCCCCGGAATTCTTGGCCCACGCCCGCGCCGACACCGATGTGCCGGTGGCATATGTGTTGAACGCATCCTGGCCTACTCCGAAGGCGAAGGCGCCCGCTTGTGCACGATTCCGGGTCTTGGCGGTGGCCGTTGCCTCAGCCGAGATAAGGTTCGAATTGATCAGGCGCGTCCGCTCCTGGCCGGCGTGCTTGCCGGCATCGGCGAACTGGCCGACACCGGCCGCCGAGGCGAACGCCAGGCTTTCGCCTTCCGGGCCTGGCCCTTCCGACGAGGCGGTCGCGACAACCTTGATGGTGCCGCTATTGGTCAAATAATCGCTGGCAAGGGTCCCATTCTCGCCGCCTGGCACGATCTGCTCGACGCCGAACGCGAAAGCGTCGGCATAGGTCGCCACAAAAGGGCTGCTGCCGCTGTGGGAGTTGTGGGCAACCCCAGCATGGGCGTTGGCGATCGCGACGATCGAGCCGCTATTTTGCACGATATTGCGCGCCGACGCCGCGTTGGAGGCGACTTGCAGAACGCCCTCGGCGACGGCACCGGCGCGAGCCTCTTCGGTATCGGTGGCACTGCCCGACACTTGAGCAGTGGCGTTCGCTACGGCTTTTATGATCTTGCTGTTGACAAGCCGCGCCGTCGCGCTCGAGCCAAGCGTGCCGTTGCCGTTGGCATCCTGGATGATTGCCCCGGCTACGACATAGGTGGCGAACGCATGCGTATGGTTGCGGCCGTTGGCCTTGACGTTTGCCGTGGCAATGATCGAGCCGCTGTTCTGGACAAGCGCCGTCGCCATTTTGTCGCCGCTGATGGACTGCTGCAGCGCCAACGCCGAGCCGTGCGCCAACGCTTCGGTGCCGCTCGAGGTGGCCTTGGCGTTCGCCGTGGCGAAGATCGAGCCGGTATTCTGAGCACTGCCCTCGGCCACGCCGGCGTTCCCGACGTGCTGGTCGACGCCGCTAGCCTGAGCGATCGCCACCGCCTTCCCGCCTCCGGTACCGGTAAACTTCGCCGTTGCGTTCGCCACCGCGCTGACAAGGTGGTCGTTGACGACCTTCGCCGTCGCGCTGGCACTGGCGCCGTTGCCGGAGACCAGCTGCCTGATCGCGTCCGCTATGGCGGAACTGGCATAGGCGTGGCTCTCATTGGCAAAGGCGCGGGCGTTCGCCGTCGCGAGAATCGAGCCGGAATTGGCGAGAAACGCCGAGGCCGTCGCGGCGTTGGCGGCGGACTGATGCACGGCAAAGGCGGTCGCCCTCGCTTCCGCAGACGTGCCGCCGGTGCCATGCGCCGACCCGGTCGCGATCGCCCTGACCGTTCCCATGTTGTGCAACGCTACGGCGGACTTGTCGCCCCCCGCACCAGTGTGGCTGGCAACCTGCGAAACCCCCACGGCCTTTGCCCGGGCAAATGCGCTTGAGCCGGTCGGGTTGACGCCAACCGCGATCGCCTGAGCGGCAATGGTGCCGTTATTGACGAGATCGTTGATCGCGTCGCCGCCGACTCGCGAATATCGATAGCCGACGGCATTGGCGTGAGCATCGACGGAGCTGTCATTGCTGTCGTGGGCGACGGCGACAGCCCGGATGCTGCCATCGTTCACGACGCTCGGTACGTGCCCGTTGATGAGCATGCCGGTGGCGGTGGCGTTTTCCGTGCTCAGATTATTGGCCGAAGCCGTGCCTTCAATAGCGGTGACATGGCCGTGGAGATCGTTGACGAGCGTGGCGATCGTCGAGGTTGCTTGCACGTGAAGCGCCAGCGAACTCGTCAGGCTGCCATCGGTATTGGCGAAGCCGTCCTTGATATTCTTGTCGTTGGTGAAGGTCGAGATATCGGAGGCGTGGACGTTGACCCAGCCCTCGTCGGTGGGGACCGTGTAGGCGTGGTGACCCGTCACTGTGATGGTAATGCCGCTCGCCGCGCTCGCGCGTGCGACGCCGGCCAATGACAGCGTCATCAGCGAGGCGCTGGTGAGCAACAACCGTGACAGCCTAATTCCTGGGATCACGGTGCCCCCCCTGGCACGCCGACAACCGGTCGCGCGCGCCGCGAGGCGCATGCACCCGCTGCGATCTAACGGCATGAGCGAAGTTGCGACAAGCACGTAGCGGAAGACTCAACTGAATTCACGGCTGCGTTGCTCAAACGACACGCCTTCCTTGGCAAGCGGAACACGTTGAAATTCAGGGATTCGCTGAGAACAGTGGCAAGCAAACCACAAGTGTGCTCGCCGCGACCGAACGTGCCCAGGGGAGGAGGGTCGGAGGCGCCGCCCGGCGACGCCGGACCGGACGCCGCGCTCATGGCGCCCGGCGAATCAATCCAGACCGCGGCGCGCGCCAGCCCCTGACCCGGCCCGACTCTCAGGTTGCCTTGTATCCCAAGACATCGACCAATGGCTGGATCTCGGCCCCGTAGCGGCGCCAGCGTTCGAGCGAGCTGCGATATACCGGCTTGCGGACCTGGACGACGCTCGCCGTCTTGATCGGGCGATCGGACTGATGAAAGGCGAGGCAGGCAGGATCCCAGGGCAGCCCGACGAAGTCGACGAGCTCGCGGGCGCAGGCCTCGACGTTGTCGACCACCTCCTCATAGACCACGGTCTTGATCGTGCCGGGGGGCAGAACCGCCTGCCAGTGCGCCATCAGCGCGTCGTATTTCAGGTAGTAGCGGCCGAGCTCGCCGAAATCGTAGCTGTGCGGCATGTCGTCCTTGAACAGCTTCGTAAACGCCGACCAGCAGGTATCAACCGGATTTCGCCGCGTATTGATGAATTTGGCGTTGGGGAAAAGCATATACAGTAAGCCAACGAAATAGTAATTCGTCAGCAGCTTGTCGGTAAAACGCATGGCGTCGCCGGCGTGGTCTCGGATAGCGCCGAGATAGCCGTCGGAAAGCATCGCGAAGTGCTCTGGCTTCATCTTGGTGGCCAGGGCCGGATATTTTGGCAGCGAGGGGAAACGGCTGCGCAGCGCGCCGATCCGCCGGCTGAACTCCTTGGTTTCACCGGCCCCGAAGATTCGGGGATGGCTAGAAAGGATCTGCTCGACCAGGGTCGATCCGGAACGCGGCATGCCGACGATGAAGATCGGCAGGCGCGACGGATTGCCGGGAAACGGACGGCTGTCGAGAAAGCTGCGGCTGAACGTGCTGCGGATCGAATCGAAGAAGGCGACCGTCTCGGCCTCGTCGTAGTCGAGCCTGGCCCGCTTGATGGCGGCGCCGATCTTGTAATGGCGAATCGCTTTCATGTGCTCGCCGATGTCGTCATACGCCTTGCCAAGAGCGAAGTGGAGCGCGAGGTAGCGCGGGCTCGCCGGCTCGCCGGCTTCTGCGATGACCGCATCCATCGCCTTGAGATGGGGGTTGTCGGCGGTGAATTTCTCGAGGTCGGCGAGGTTGGAGTAGCAGCCAAAGGCGCGCGGGTTGATCTCGAGCGCCTTGAGGAATGCGGTCCGCGCTTCCTCGAGCCGGCCGACCGATTTGAGACAGACGCCGTACTGATTGTGGGCATCGAACGAGTCAGGCGCGAGCGATATGGCGCCCTCGAAGGCGAGAAGCGCTTCGGGAAAACGGTCGACTTCCTGCATCACCTCGCCCAGGGCCAGCTTGGCCTCGGCGCTGTCGGCGTCCTGCTCCAGCGCCAGCCGGCAGGCCTGCTCGGCCTGGGCGTGATTGCCAAGCCCGAGCTGGGTGCGGCCGACATTGATCAGCGTCTGCACATGGTTCTCGTCGATCCGGAGTGCCTCGCCGAGGACGCGCAGCGCCTCGTCGCCGCGCTTATTGTCGACGAGGAGGCCGGCGAGGTTGCCGTAGGGCTCGAGATAGGTCGGCCTGAGCTCGATCGCCTTGCGATAGCAATGTTCGGCTTCCTCCAGATTGTCCTGCTCGCGCAAGGCGGCAGCGAGGTTATTGTAGGCCTCGGGGTAGTCCTCGCGCAGGAACAGCGCCTGCTGGTAGGCCTCGATCGCCGGCTCGTCGCGCCCGAGCGCACGGAGCGCGTTGCCGAGATTGTTGTGGGCCTCAGGGTAGCCCGCCTCGATCGCAATGGCGGACTCGTAGCACTTCACCGCGTCATCGTATTCACGCCGCTCGAAGCGGACGATACCGAGATTGTTGAGCGCCTGGGCGGACTTCGGGTCGAGCGCGACCGCTCGCGTGAGCGCCGCGAGCGCCGCATCGAGATTGCCGCGCAAGCGCTCGGCTTCGCCGAGATTGGCAAAGAAGAGGGCGTTCTGCGGATCGAGGCGCGTCGCCTCGGCGAATGATTGGGCTGCGCCGTCCTGATTGCGCTGCGCCGACAGGATGGCGCCCATCAGATTGTGCGCGTCGGCGCGCTGCGGCCGGGCGGAGATGATCTGGCTCGCGAGTCGCAACGCCGGTGCGAGCCGGCCGGCATTGTAATGAGCAAGCGCCTCGTTCATCGCGCTCGGGATCGAGATCGTCACCATCGGCGGGGCGGCGGACATCGGAGAGGGCGCCGCCGGGCGGGCGCCGCTGCCCAGGAGACCGGGCGCGACGCTATGACTGCCCTCCTCGTCGAATATTGATCGTCCTGCCGCCATTCCAAAATTCGTCCAAGGTTCCGGACAGATCGCGCCGTGGCCGCGAGCCCGGCATTGGCGCTGCCGCCTCCCTGGTAGCTTCAAACGGCACCGCCTCGCAACCATTGCTTCGCCGGGGCGACACCTATCAAGATTGTTGTCGCAAAGCCGCGCCGCGCGTAATGAGTGGCGCGCGTCGGATCGCGCGAGGAGCCCTTGGCATGAGTGTCACCTTGTCCCGCCTGCTGGGGTGCCGCCAGTTCGCGCTCCCCCTCGCAGCAGGGCTCGCGGCGCTCGCGCCGACGCCGGCGGCGGCAAGCACCCGCACGGAAAAGTCCTTCGGCAGCTGGGACGTCGTCTGCGTCCAGCAGGACGACAACACACCGAAGCATTGCACGCTGTTGCAGTCGCGCGTCACCGCCGACAACAACCGGCTCGTCATGATCTGGTCGATCAACTCGGGCGAGAAGAAGGAGAAGGAGCTGACCCAGGCGGTGACCGTACCCGCCGGCGTCTCGGTCAAGGAGGGGGTTCGCCTGTTCATTGGCGACGCCGAACCACTGACCATGCCTTATGACGTCTGCGGTGTGCGGGTCTGCATCGCTACGGCGCCGCTCGACGAGAAGCTCGTCGGCATCATCAAGGCCAGCCAGAAAGCGTCGGCGAGCTACGTGCAGATGTCGAAGCAGTTGCTCCAGGTCAACTTGGAGCTGAGCGGGTTTACCGAGGCCTATGATTACTTCATCAAGCAGCTCTAGGAGGGCTGGCGCCCTTGTCCCGCCGCGCGAATGAGGACTATGGCTCGGTCAAGCCACTCGATTGGGACGAGCCTGCTGAAAAGGCCCGGGAAGCCCGGGCGCTTGGCACGGGCGGCAACCAGCTGGGTCGCCAGGCCCGCCGAAGCTCGATTGTCCCGATCCTTCTCGTCATCGTCGGCGCTCTGGTCGTCATCGCCGGCGCCCTCTATGGAGCGCATGTCGCCGGCTGGCTTGACCTGAGCTCGATCCTATCCGGCGAGGGCCTGGGAACGCGACCGCGTGGCAGCGCCGAAACCGGACACCTGGTCTTTTCCGGCAAGGCGGCCGAGCTCGCTTCCCCCACGGGAAACCTCGTCCAGCAGGACCGCAGCGACGCCTCGGTGACCTGGATACGATCCTCGATCAAGCAGGCAGGTCCCGCAGGATCGACTGACGGCGCTTCGGTCGAGATCAAGCCGCCGCTCGCCACGGATCTGGCCGGCAAACGGATCCGGGTGACCATCTCGGCGCGCGCACCGGACGAAGGGACGCCCGTGCCGTTTGCCGCCGCCTATTCCTCCGCCAATGTCGGCACCAGCGGATGGATCGTCTTCACGCCGACCAAGGAATTCGACGATTACGCCTTCGAGTATCAGGTGCCGGCGACGGTCGGGACCGCACAGTATGTCGGCGTCTGGTCCGACATCTCCGGCCGGGGCGCGCCGCTGGCAGTGCGAACGATCTCGATCCGGACGCTCGACTAGGGGT
>Ga0318563_10001188_pt1 | contig 11031 bp, 7 predicted proteins | sample GRESIP066b5f19_FD_203689 | JGI IMG/M metagenome (GOLD analysis project Ga0318563, IMG submission 203689) | Tropical soil microbial communities from Luquillo Experimental Forest, Puerto Rico - GRE.SIPMG.066b5f19 | ecosystem: Environmental > Terrestrial > Soil > Tropical forest > Bulk soil... | reverse complement strand
CCGTACAGGAGGGTCTTGATCCGGATTTTTGGATTTACCAGGATGCCTTCCTCAAATCCATGCTCACGCTCACTGGTCGGTGTCGATCCATTCAGGCCGATCACCTCAACGATGTTCATGCTGTCCTGAAATAAATTGGCCACATAGTTTCCGGCCATTTTACCCAGTTCATAGTTGTTTATGCCGATAAAACTTGTGTACAAATCTGATGAAGTCCGCCTGTCAATAATGACTACGGGTATTCCACGGTTATAGGCCTCCTCCACCACTGAAGTGAGGGGCTTGGCTTCGTTGGGAGATACGAGCAGGATATCGATGTTCTGCCTGAGCAGTTCCTTGATCTGCATCACCTGAATATCACTGTTATCATTGGCACTCCGGTAGATCAGTTCAGTGCCGGGATGGAAAGATAATTCCCGCTGCATTCCGTCGCGGGTAGCCTTTTTCCAGTTTTCAGTCCCCGTGCATTGGGCAAAACCGATCCTGAATTTTTTTTCCGGTGGGTTGTTCGAGCAGGAAGTTAGGAGGAAAATGAAAGTTAAGATGAAAAGGGCCTCGTTGATATAAATGAGGAAGGGCTGAACGAGTCTGTTCCTTATGGCAAAAAGCAAAGCAATCATCGGAATGAATTTCTGCGATTTCCCTAAAATGATCGTTCAATCCCGTATCATTTTTATTAATCGCATATCCCGCCCAACAAAGATAGCCTTGTTTGAGGTCATCTTTGGAACGATTTCTAAAAATGGCGGTTCAAAATCATAAAAGAGATTTTGCCCTTTATAGGCTCTTAGGTTCGCAGAGTATTAGAAATTAGTGATTTATCTGCCCGCGCTGCGCCGATACAATATTCATACAGGTTGATATTCTTTCAAAAAAGTTACCGGCCTCCCATACACTATTTTTCCGGCAACTAATTGCTATATGAATAAAAAGAGTGTCCTTCTCTGTTCCCTTGTCATAGCGCTCGGCGGCTTTTTGTTCGGATTTGATACTGCGGTCATATCAGGAGCCGAGCAATCAATCCAAAAATATTGGGACCTGAATAACGTCCAGCATGGGTTAACGGTCTCTATCGCATTGATGGGCACAGTGATAGGGGCGCTGCTGGGAGCCATTCCTTCGGACAGGCTTGGGCGAAAAAATACCCTGTATCTGATCGCCGCCCTTTACCTGGTATCTTCCCTGGGAACAGCGTTTTCTGTCAATTGGTATGTCTTCCTGTTTTTCCGGTTTATTGGCGGGTTCGGTGTAGGAGCTTCCTCTGTTACCGCGCCGATTTATATTTCGGAGATCTCTCCTGCGGAAAATAGGGGAAAACTGGTAGGACTCTTTCAGTTCAATGTAGTATTTGGTATCGTGGTTTCCTATTTCTCCAATTATGTGATTGGGCAAATGGGAGCGTACTCGTGGCGACTCATGCTTGGAATACAATCAATTCCCTCCGCCTTGTTCCTTGCCCTGATCCGGTTTATTCCGGAGAGCCCGCGCTGGCTCATCATGAAAAAAGGGAAGGTCGACGAAGCACTCAAAATATTCAGGGTCATCAACCCGGATAACGCTGACCGGATAGTGGAGGAAATCCGCCAGACAGACCGGGAAGAGAAGGCCATGTTGCAAACAGACCCGCTTTTCTCCAAACGATACCGGACGCCTGTTACCCTGGCCATCCTGTTTGCCTTGTTTAACCAGGTGTCAGGCATCAACGCCATCATCTACTACTCTCCGCGCATTTTTCAAATGACAGGGTTGGGCAGAGGCTCTTCCCTGCTGTCCACTGCCGGAATAGGCATTGTAAATTTTGCTTTCACCCTCCTGGCCATGAATTTCATTGACCGGGTCGGACGCAGGACGCTGATGCTTATTGGGTCCTATGGACTCATTATCACCCTGGCGATGGTGTCCTATTCTTTCTACCAGGAAAACTTCAACGGCTGGGCCGTGCCCATGTTCCTGTTTATCTACATCGCCTTTTTTGCTTTTTCTCAGGGGGCGGTCATCTGGGTATTTATTTCGGAAATCTTTCCCAACCAGGTAAGGGCGAAGGGGCAGACCCTCGGCAGCACGACCCACTGGATCATGGCCGCCGTGATTGCCTTTTCCTTTCCCTATGTGGCTGAAAAAGTGGGTGGAGGAAATACCTTTCTTTTCTTCTGTGTGATGATGTGCCTGCAACTAATTTTTGTCTGGAGAATAATGCCCGAAACAAAAGGGAAATCGCTGGAACAGATAGAACACACACTTGTGCTCCATTAAAACCATTTTCTAATAAAAAGGATTCTGTTGTGGATCAGACTTCTACCTATCCTGTTGTTTGTTTCGGAGAAATCCTCTGGGATATCCTCCCCGGCGGAATGGCTGCCGGGGGCGCCCCCATGAATGTAACCTATCACCTGAGGAAAAACGGGATCAATTCAGCCCTCATTACAAAAATCGGCCACGATGAAGACGGGAAAAAACTTGTTCAGCTGATGGAGCGCAACGACATATCCACTGACTATTTCCAGATGGACTTTGAATTGAGCACGGGAAGGGTTTATGCAATTATTGGTGCGAACCATGACATGACCTATGACATTCGAAAACCGGTAGCCTGGGACAATATAAACTGGGAGGATGACTTTGCCACGCTGCTGTCCCGGGCCGACTACTTTGTTTTTGGGAGCCTGGCCTGCCGCAGTGAGAACAGCCGGGATACGCTTTTCAGGCTTCTGGAGGCAGCCCGGTACAAAGTGCTTGACATCAACCTGCGGCCTCCCCATTTTTCCAGGCAGATCACTGAGAATTTGCTGGCTGCCGCTGGCCTGCTCAAGCTGAACCTCTCAGAACTTGAACTCATCACAGGATGGTTCTCCAATTACAGGAATACCACAGACCGGATAAGAATACTTCAGGACAGGTTCCGGATCCCCTGCATTGTGGTGACAAAAGGGAGTGGCGGATCGGTCATGAGTGTCAACGGAGAACTCTATGAGCACCCAGGCTTCAGCATTGAGGTGGTTGATACGATCGGCAGCGGGGATGCATTTCTGGCGGGCCTGATTTTAAAACTATCGCAGGGCGCAAATCCTGCCGCTGCACTGGATTTTTCCAGCGCCCTCGGGGCTCTGGTGGCAGGATATGCCGGACCCTGCCCGGAGTATGACGTGATGGAAATCAGCCAGGTGATGAAGGCTGGAATATCACACTAACCCAGCTGTCTCACCGAAAATTATAAATGGGACAAAACAACATTTAAAAACTTAAAAATTCAGTTATGAGAAAATTCCAAATTTTGTTGCCCCTGCTTCTGCTGGCTTTTTTGGGTTTTGCCCAGCAAAAAAACATCTCCGGGCGGGTCACCAACAAGACCTCCGGAGAACCTTTGCAGGGGGTATCGGTTCAAAGCAAATCCATGACAGTTACCACCGATTCTGCTGGCAGATTTTCTCTTCCCGCTACAGTCGGGGAGACCATTACCCTGAGTTTTGTCGGGATGACCACACTCAAGGTTAAGATCAGTAGTTACGGTGCTGATCTTAATCTGGCGATGGAACAGGGGAACAGCGGCCTCAACGAGGTGGTCGTCACCGGTTACAAATCTGAAAAAAAGGTTGACCTTACCGGGGCCGTTTCAGTTGTCAATCTGACCAACATAAAAAACAACCCGGTTGCCAGCCCCATGCTGGCTTTACAAGGTCAGGTGCCGGGTCTTTACATCCAGGCGGATGGTTCACCTACGGGTGCCAACGGCGGAGCGCCGACCATCATCATCCGCGGGGTCAACAACCTGAATGGACTGGGCAATACCAACCCGCCCCTGTATATTATTGATGGTGTTCCCACGACCCGGTATGAAGACTTTGCCAACCTTGCTCCCAATTCCATCGGCTCCATCCAGGTCCTCAAAGACGCCTCTGCTGCTTCCATATATGGATCAAGAGCAGCCAACGGAGTGATCATTGTAACGACAAAGGATGGCGGCACCAGCGGGGGCGAAAAGGTGAGGATCCAGTTCAGTACAAGCATTACCGCCCAGACGGAAAAACCCTGGCAGGAACCTGTACTGAGTTCGCATGACCGGGGCGTTGCACTGTGGCGTGCAGCTGTCAATGACAGTACGGATCCAAACCAGAATTCTACCAATGCAATCTACCAGTATGATTGGAACGGAAACTATTCCAGCCCCGTTTTGAACAAGGTAATCATTGCCCCATATGTCGGGGGTGACACGCTGGAGCCCGCGGCCAGCACCAACTGGCAGAATGCGCTTTACAAGACAGCCTGGATCACGTCCAATGACCTGGCAATAAGTGCGGGTACCGGCAAGAGCGGCCTGCTCATCGATCTTGGATATTATCACAACAGTGGGCTGATGCAGTTTACCTATTACCAGAGGTACAATGCCAGGATCAACTCCCATACCAGTGCCTTTAATGGCAGGCTGAAGTTTGGAGAAAACGTACAGTTGTCCAGGACCTCCCAGGTAAACTCGACAACGGATGTGGGCGGTGATGCTGTCGGGGATTTAGCGCTTACCCTGGCTCCTACCATCCCGCTCTACAAAACTGATGGAACCTATGGCGGTCCTGTCGGTCCGGGGTATTCGGACAGAAACAATCCCGTAGACATGCAGTACCTGAACAGGTGGAATACGACCAATCTTTTCCTGACTACCGGTAACGTATATGCTGAAATTGGGATCCTCAAAAACCTGGTGTTCAGGACGAACCTCGGATTTGACTATTCTGACGGCCGGGGAAAGGTAATCAAACAGATAGGGGATGAAGGCCCGGTAAATTCCTTTAACAGTCTTGCCATGCAGGAAAGCAAGGAATTCACCTTTACCTGGTCCAATACATTAAACTATAACCTCATTTACGGAAAGAGCAGGCTGAATTTGCTGGGCGGGGTAGAATCGGTAAAGGATGACTACCAGACATTTGGTGCTTCCAACACCAACTTTGCGATCCAGGATGTAAATTATTTCCAGCTGAGTTCAGGTTCGGGCTCCCAGACCAATAACGGGTCTGCTACCGGGTACCGGTTGCTGTCCCAGTTTTTCAAGGCATTTTACAGCTACGCAGACAGATACCTTGCCTCTGTAACCGTAAGACGCGACGGCTCCTCACGATTCGGGACCAATAACCCTTACGGTATTTTCCCGGCCTTCACCCTGGGGTGGAGAATCAACAATGAGGATTTTTTCAAGAACGTGAAGAATGTATCCAACCTGAAGCTGCGGGCTGGAGTGGGTACGGTGGGTAACCAGCAGATCGGAAATCTGGCCGCCTATACCCTGTATTACGCCAACTATGGGACAGCCAGTGCATCGTTTCCGCTGTGGCTGAATACGGGCACCGCCTATGACATCAATGGGGTCAATACCGGTACGCTTCCATCGGGCTTTGTACAAACGCAGAAAGGCAACCCCAACCTGAAGTGGGAATCTACAACCGAAACAAATATCGGACTGGATTTTGGCTTCTTCAATGAGCGGATAACGGGGTCTTTTGACTATTTTATCCGCAACACAGACAACATTCTGATACAGCCTCCTGTGGCCGGTGCTGTCGGCGAAGGGCAACTGGAATGGCTCAACGGGGCGAGTAAGAATACAAAAGGATGGGAACTCATCGTCGGATACCACAACCGGACGCCTAGCGGACTGGGCTATAGCGTTACTGCCAACGCCAGTCACTGGGTAGACAAAATTACCCAGTTGCCCGAAGATGTGCGCGCAGCCTACCCGGGGGATCCCAATCACTCTATTATCGGGCACTCGCAATTTTCCATTTTTGGCTACAAGACTGATGGCCTGTTTCAGAATGAACAGGAACTGGCTACCGCCGCCACCCAGCCCGGCGCAGGCCTGGGGAGGATAAGGTATAAGGATCTCAATGGAGATGGGAAAATTGACGTAACTGACCAGACCTGGCTCGGCAACACCCTTCCGAAACTGGAATATGGCATCAGGGTCGAACTGACCTATAAGGCATTCGATCTGTCCATCTTTGGTTCGGGGGTAGCCGGGAAGACAGGTTTTGACCCCGTCAAGTTCATGAACTCATTCATCGACACAAGGAATAACTATGGTCCGGGCGTACTTGGTGCGTGGACACCGCAAAACACGGGTTCGAAGACCCCTGCCCTGTCCATTTTAAACAGGAACGGTGAAGACAGGACATCTGATTTTTATTATGTCAACGCTTCCTATTTCAAGTTAAGAAGTGTCGTGTTGAGTTATGATCTGCCCAGAAATGTGGCCAGTTCCATCAAAATGGAAAGTCTGAAGATTTATGTTTCCGGGCAAAACCTGCTGGCATTCAAAAGCAAGGAATTTCTCAGCAAGGATCCCGAACGCGCCAATTCGTTCGCCATCTGGCCTGTTCCAACTTCTTACACATTCGGGATAAACGCCAATTTCTAACATGATAAAAAAAATAATTATGAAACGTTATCAGATTAATGTCCTGGTTATTTTTATCAGCCTTCTGTTCTTCGGTTGCAAAAAATACCTGGATTTTCAACCACAAGGGGCGCTGTCAGCCAATGGTCTGTCCTCGGTCACGGCGGTGGAAGGACTGACGACGGCATCCTATGCAGGAATCGCCAATGACTGGTGGGACGCCCCCATTACCAGTAACTGGGAATGGGGAAGCATCCGCTCGGATGATGCCTACAAAGGCGGGGGAGGTCTTAACGACCAGCAGCAGCTCGATAAATATGAACAGTTTTACCTTGTCAATTCTTCGAATAATGGTGCCGGTGACTTTGGATTTCCGGGTGCCTGGATCAGGGCTTACGGAGCCATTTCCAGGTGCAATGCAGCACTCCGTGCGCTCAGCCTGGTGACTGATGCCCAGTTCCCTAAAAGGACAATCCGCATAGGGGAAATGCATTTTTTGAGAGGGCATATGTTTTTCCTGTTGAAAGTCCTTTTCCGGAATATCCCCTGGTTTGACGAGACAGCCAGCGATGACGCCATTGTGAAAATATCCAACACGATGTCAAACGACTCCGTGTGGCAGAAAATCGAAGCCGATTTTCAGACGGCCATCAATGATCTGCCTCAGACACAGCCCGGTGAGCCCGGAAGGGCCAACCAGTATGCCGCCAAGGCCTACCTGGCCAAAGCCTTGCTGTTTCACGCTTACACCCAGGATGACAATTACAATGTGACCGGGATAGACCAGGGCAAGATGCAACAGGTCATCAGTCTGACCAATGATGTGATCAATTCAGGGCTCTACAGTCTCAATACTGATTATGCCTATAATTTTCTCGATGGGCATGACAATGGACCTGAATCCATCTTTGCGATCCAGTACTCCATCAATGACGGTACCGCCATCGGGGGAAGGCTGAGCATGTCAACCAGCCTGAACTACTTCGCGGGTGCCCCGCAATATGGTTGCTGTGCCTTCCACATCCCTTCCCAGAACCTCGTCAATGCGTTCAAAACCGACGCCAACGGTCTGCCGATGTTTAACCATTTCAACGACCCCGGTGCGGAAATGAAGGATTCAATCGATTTCTGGACAAACGGTGTTGATCCCAGGATCGATCACACAGTGGGCATTGCAGGACATCCTTTCAAATACGATGCAGCTATTCCCTATGAGCACAGCTGGGAACGGGACGCAGGGGATTATGGAGGTTTCGGTACCATGAAAGAATTGCAACTGGCAACCTGTGCCTGCTTCAAAAAGCTGGGGCCCTTCTACGGGACTTCAGTAAACATGGATGTGATTCGTTATGACGATTTATTGCTGATGCAGGCAGAAGCTTATATCCAGACAGGTAATCCGGCAGCAGCGCTCCCACTGATCAACCAGGTTCGGTCCCGTGCCGCCAATATCAGCCCGCTGGTAAAAAAAATGGACGGGACTTATCCCTCCAACTACAGGATCGATGTCTACAAACCGGGAGTGAATATCCCTGTTTGGGATCAGCCAACTGCCTTTACCGCCCTTCAGTGGGAGAGAAGGCTGGAATTTGCTATGGAAGGAACCCGGTTCTTTGACCTTGTCAGATGGGGTATCGCCGCACAGACGCTCAATAATTATTTTGCCATTGAAAAGGTAAGACGTCCCTTCCTGCTCAATGCCCATTTTACCCAAAACCAGCACGAGTACTTCCCCATTCCGCAGGAACAGATCGTTTTTACAAACGGATTGTATGTACAGAACAAGGGATATTGATGAGGACTTCTGAATGTCAACTATGGGTGGCGGTGGGAAATCAACTACCATCGCTGCTCAACCATCTTCAATGAATTGTTATGAAAACAAGAATACTGGCAACTCTTTGCCTGCTTTGCATCACGAAAATTCTTTTCTCCCAGAATGACAAAATGCCGACGCCGCAATGGAGGCCGGCTTACCATTTTACCCCCGAAAAGAACTGGACCAACGATCCGAACGGCATCATCTACCTCGATGGGGTCTATCATCTGTACAACCAGCAAAATCCCTATGAGAACAAATGGGGGCATATGAGCTGGGGACATGCTACCAGTACCGACCTGGTCCACTGGAAACACCTGCCCATAGCCATACCCGAGACAATAGACAGGGACACTACCTGGAGGTTCTCCGGATGTGCGGTACTGGACGAGAAAAACACCAGTGGGTTTTGCACAAACGGACCATGCCTTGTAGCCATCTACACGGCAGACCAGCCAAACCTGAAAAAAGAATCACAGTTCGTCGCTTACAGCCATGATGGCGGGATGAGCTACATCAATTATGCAGGGAACCCGGTGATAGATCTCCATAAAAGAGATTTCCGGGACCCCAATGTCACCTGGAGCGAACAGCTCGGAAAATGGCTGATGGTGGTCGCCCTTCCAAGGGATCATGCAGTCCGTTTTTACTCCTCATCCAACCTGAAGGATTGGGACATGGTCAGTGAATTTGGCGCAGCAGGTTATGCGAATGCAGGATGGGAATGCCCCTCGCTTCTGGAGCTTCCGGTGGAGGGAAATTCCCATGAAAAGAAGTGGGTTCTTTTTGTTTCGGCCGGGGGGCGGGAGAGGGGTCCCTTCATGCAGTATTTTGTTGGCGACTTTGACGGGAAAACGTTTAAAAATGACAATCCTGCAGATAAAATCCTCACCGTGGATGAAGGAGACTGTTTTTATGCAGCGATACCCTGGAACAATCTTCCGGGAGACAGGAAAATATTGATCGGCTGGATGGTTCCCGGACCACAGGAAACCTACCCCTGGCGAGGACAGATGTCTATCCCGAGGGACCTGAGCCTGAGGAAAACGAGTGAAGGACTGCGGTTGGTTCAACAACCGTCGGCGGTAATCGCGAAAAACCTGGGCAAGCTCTCCGGTGACAGGATTATCAGGAAGACGGATATAGTAACCTCGGACGGGGAAAGGGTTCTGGAAAATATGAAGGGGAACGCTTATTGGCTGGATGCAGTCCTCACTGCCAGCGAGGGTGTGGATTTTGGATTTAAAATCGGTCAGAAAAAAGGAACGGAAGGCCAATCCATTTCTGAGACCATTGTCGGATTCGATGGAAAAAATAATCAGTGGTATGTGGACAGGAGCAAATGTGGCTCCGAAAAACTGAACAGGAATAAAATAAAGCAGACGGTTCAGTTGCCCAATTCCGGCAAGACGACTCATATACAAATCCTGTTTGACCGCTCCTCCCTCGAAGTTTTTCTGGGTGACGGGGAAAAGGTGCTGTCCACCTACATTTTTCCTGCCCCCGACGCAGACGGGTTGTCATTCTACTCGCGTGGAGGGAGCACGACAATAAATTCATTGTCCGTTTATGACCTATCAGCAGCCAGTACACCATAAGCTGTCTTACGCGGCAGCCCTGAAAAAAAATTTTTTTTGGCAACAAGCAGAAGCAGGTAGTTGGTTTCAAATAACAACTGCCAGGGGGGTGTTTCCACTCCCCCCTTTTCCCCTTCCAGCCAACAATCATTCATATCATCAAAAACGTTTTCCATGATCAGGATGAAGTCCATTTTTGCGCTCCTGTTTCTGGTTACACTTATTAGCGAAAAGTCCACGGGACAGGCTCCTGCCCCGACTCTTCCAAACTTTGAATTCTCCCGGCTTGATAAATCCCCTTTTACAAACAAGGATCTCCCAGCCGGCAAGATCATACTACTTGTCTTTTTTGATGCCGGTTGTGAGCATTGCCAGCAGGCCGCGAAAAACATCGACCGGCAGTATCCCTCATTCGAGAAGGCGGCCATCTTTTTTATCTCCCTGGACCCACCTGAGAAGATGATTCAGTTTATGACAGCCTGTGCGCCGGATCTGCGGAAGAAAAAAAATGTCAAGCTGCTCAGCGATAGCCGGAATGAGTTTATTACCAGATTTGGCCCGAGAAGGTATCCTTCCATGTTCCTCTATTCCCCTAAGGGCAGGCTGATCGACTATGAGGACAACGAGGAAACGGTTTTCAGGCTGGCTCATTATGCAGCCACAAGTAATCCTGATACCTCCATTCCAAGCCCTACACATTTGTGATAAAGCACCAGGTCCGGCGGATAGAGTAACCCCCTGCGTTGTCCCCGGCTGTTGTCAATCAGGACCTAACATTTCCGTCTACCGCCAAAATCCAATGAATCAGCCGGATGGCGTATCTTTTCAGGCATGTCGGGGTTTTATTCCATATGATAATTAAGAAAATTTTCCGGATCCTCTCCTGCTTTTCCCTGCTGATCCTTTTCTCCTGTAGCCGGCCGGATAAGAATTTCCGTATTTTATCGGTCTCGGATACCCATATAGAATTTGTCAACAGGCTGGAAGAAAGGCCCGGCCTCAGCATACTGAGTTATATCTATTATTATAACGGGGGCGGCGTAGCCATCGGGGACATCAACAATGATGGCCTGCCGGATATTTATTTAACCTCCAACAGCAAAGGGCAAAATAAGCTATATCTAAACAAGGGAAATTTTCAGTTTGAGGACATCACCGAGAAAGCCGGTGTGGGGGGCCACTCCGACTGGTGTACCGGAGTGACCATGGCCGACGTCAACGGCGACGGCCTGCTTGACATATATGTCTGC